>Ga0335072_10001153_pt1 | contig 43996 bp, 33 predicted proteins | sample Lox_Sample_21_FD_206725 | JGI IMG/M metagenome (GOLD analysis project Ga0335072, IMG submission 206725) | Soil microbial communities from Loxahatchee National Wildlife Refuge, Florida, United States - Lox_Sample_2.1 | ecosystem: Environmental > Terrestrial > Soil > Wetlands | place: USA... | reverse complement strand
AAGGCGAAACTGACCATGCGAAAATCCTACGGCTTCCGCACGTTCCACGTGACGGAAACCGCGTTGTACCATGCACTTGGCAAACTGCCGGAACCGGATGTCGCCCACAGATTCTTTTGACGAGGCATTTTTATTAAGTGATGGACAGGCGGGCGCATCACAACGGAAGGGTACGTACCTCTTGCGCGGCGCCGCTGTTCGCGATTGTCTCGAAGTTTGTGGGGCGTGTTGAACCGTATCCGTGGACATTACTATCGGCCATACGCCGACCGTATCCAACGCACTTGGATGCGGCTTCCTGGCGGAGATTTACGAAAATGCGCTCGCGTACGAATTACGCCATGCTGGACTCGCCGTGGTGCAGCAGGCCGGCGTGACGGTGCGGTATCATGGCATCGTCCTTGGACGGTATCTTGCCGACCTGTTGATTGAGCAGGTGGCTGCTGTGGAGCAAAAGGCGGTTCGTGCGTTGGACAACGTGCATCGCGCGTAATGCATGAACTACCTCAGTGCCAGCAACCAGCCCTTGTGCCTGCTGCTCAACTTCGGCCGGCCACGCCTGGAGATACACCGTCTGGTCTGGCGGTTTTGAGGAGTCATCGTCGCCGCACGGCTTCGATATATCCGCGTTCATTCGCGTTCATCTGCAGTTCCAACTTATGTGTGACGCAGGACGAGCATGGGTCGATCGCAAAGGCGCCCCGCATTGAAATACACCCCCTACACTGGCCTGGAGCTTTTTGCCCAGCCTGCACCTGCTCCTCGGCCGCATTTTGCCTATGTCCCTTCGTCCAGCGACGGAGGATTGCCGATAGAGCAGCGGATCAGCCTAATCTTCCAACCGGGATGGTCATCCTCCCATTGAGGGCCCATCATCATTCCGGCCTGCTGGCATGCCGAAATACCGACAAACGGCCGGTCTACTGGAACAGTGACATGACATGCACCCCCGGAAAGCGTGCAAATCAATAACGAAAGGTAAACCACCATAGCGTGTCCCGTGTTTGGGTCAACGAATTTGCCACGTATGCCGAACAATGTCACGATCATAATGATCCGGCATCGAATGTACAGCAAAATCGATTATTACAGCTGGTGAATACGCCCCAGGCCGCAGGTTTATGCGACGGAGTCACCTGTCCGAGCATTGGCAGCAACATATCGACAGCGGGTAAAGATCTCCAAGAAAAGTATCAATTACAACGATCTGGCGCGGCAACCCCCCGTCACCCGCCCGCGGCGGTGGTATCGCCGCGCAGGCAGCCGATCGTCATGTCCACGTCCATGACGTCGCCGAACACGTTGTAGAACGCCGTCAGCGATGCATCATGCTCTGCCTGGGACGCGGCGGCGTTGGCGTCGCTCACCATGATGGTGCGGAAATTCATCATCATCGCGTCCCGCGCCGAGGATTCGCAGCAGACATTGGTCACCGTGCCCGTGATCAGCACCGTATCGAAGCCGCGCGCCCGCAGCATCCCTGGCAGTTCGGACGCGCCGGGCAGGAACGCGCTGTAACGATATTTCAGCACCACCGCATCCTCCGCCCGCACATCCAGCGTCGGCCACAGCTCGTGGCCGGCCATATCCGCCGACATTGCGTCGATGCGCCGCTGCCGCATCGCCGGCGTCGCCATCTCCTGGGCCACCGACCATTCGTCCAGGCAACGCGCATCGTGCGTGTTCTTCACCCAGAACACGCCGCCCCCCGCCCGCCGCACCGCATCCGCCAGCGTGTTCACCGCGGGCACGATGTCGCGCGCGGCCGGGATCACCGCGTGGCCGACCGCTTCATCCATGAAGGCCCGCTGCAGGTCGATCACCACCAGCGCCGTGCGCGCCGGTTCCAGCGCCGCGAAACAATGCAGCGTCCCGCGCCGGGCCAATACGCGGGACACCACGTCGTCAGGAATGGTCGCGCCGTTCAGTTTCATAGGACATGCTCCACGGCAACGAGGATTTCAGCGCATCGTCCGCCACCCTCAGGCAGCGCGCCATGCGATCCGGCGCGGGATGGCGCGGCGGCGGATCGCCGATCATGCAGGCACTCTGGCAATGGGCGCAGCGCGGTGCGAAGGCGCAGCCGGCGGGAAGGCGCCGCATGTCCGGCGGGCTGCCCGGGATCGCCGTCACCGGCTCCCCGCGCGATCGCTCATGCACCGTGGAGGCGAGCAAGCCCGCCGTATACGGATGCGCCGGCGCCCGCAGCACGTCGGCCACCGGACCGCTTTCCACCACGCGGCCGGCATACATCACCGCGATCCGGTCAGCGATCTCCGCCGCCACGCCCAGATCGTGGGTGACGAAGATCATGCCCATCCCCAGGTCGCGTTGCAGCCGGCGCAGCAGGATCAGCACCTGGATCTGCACCGTGGCATCCAGTGCCGTGGTCGGCTCGTCGGCCAGCAGCAGGCGCGGGCCGCAGGACAGCGCCATGGCGATCATTGCGCGCTGGCGCAGCCCGCCCGACAGCTCGTGCGGATACGCGTCGAGCCGCTGCGCCGCGGAAGGCACCCGCACCAGCTCCAGCAACTCCAGCGCCTTGGCGCGGGCGGTACCGCGGTCGCAGCCGGTGTGCTGGCGCACCGTCTCGCCGATCTGCTGGCCGATCGTATAGACCGGGTCCAGCGCCGTCATCGGTTCCTGGAACACCATCGACACCAGCCCGCCGCGCAGTGCGCGCAAGGCGCGGCCGCGCATCGCCAGCACGTCCTGTCCCCCGACACGCACCGCGCCGCCCAGTTGGGCATGCCGCGGTAGCAGCCGCATCAGCGCGCGCAACGTCACGCTCTTGCCGGAGCCCGACTCGCCCAGGATGCACAGCACCTCGCCAGGCTGCACCGCGAAGCTGACGCCGTTCACCGCATGCACCGTGGTGTCGCGCGTGACGAACCGGACCGTCAGGTCCTCCACCGCGGCAAGCGGGGTGGTGATGCCCACGTCCATGTCACGCAGATCCTGCGCTGGCGGCGCGGCTGTGGCCGGAGCCGGCATCCTGCATATGGCAGGCGGCAGCGTGCGCGTCCCATCCGTCCGCCGCCAATGCCGGCTCGCGCGCGGCGCACACCGCCTCGGCGAACGGACAGCGGGTGCGGAAACGGCAGCCCGAGGGTGGATCGATCGGGTTGGGCGGATCGCCGGCGATCGGCGCTTCCTCGATCCGCCGGGCCGGATCCATCGACGGGCGAGAAGCCAGCAAGGCACGCGTGTAGGGATGCTTCGGCTCGTGGAACAACGCCTCCGACGGACCGACTTCCACCACCCGGCCGAGATACACCACCAGCACCCGGTCCGAGACGAAACGCACCACGCCAAGATCGTGGCTGATGAACAAATACGTCAGGCCGAACCGCTGCTTGAGGTCGAGCAACAGGTTCAGAACCTGGGCTTCCACCGACTTGTCGAGCGCGGAGACCGGCTCGTCCAGCACCACCATGCGCGGCCCGGTGGCAAGCGCACGGGCGATGTTCACCCGCTGCTTCTGCCCGCCGGACAGTTCGTGCGGATAGCGCGGGCCGAACAGATCGGCGTCCAGCCCGACCTGACCCAGCATGCGGCGGGCGATGTCGCGGGCTTCCGGCCTTTTCGTTCCCTGCACATAGGGACCGAACGCCACCGAATCGCGCACCGGCATGCGCGGGTTCAGCGACGAATAGGAGTCCTGGAACACCATCTGCGCCTGCCGGCGCAGGGCACCGACTGAAATGCCGCCCGGCGCGCCGACCGCCTCGCCGTCGAACACCAGTTCGCCGGCATCGGGCACGATCAGGTGCAGCAGCAGTCGCGCCAGCGTGGATTTGCCGCAACCGGACTCGCCCACGACGCCAAGGGTCTCGCCCTTGCGCACCGCGAAGGAGATCCCGTCCACCGCGCGGACCACTTTTCCCTTCGCACCCTTGACCGCGAAATGCTTGCGCAGGTCGCGCGCAATCAGCAGCGGCTGCCGCGGCCCGCCGCGGTCGCGTGGATCGGTGACCCGCGCCGCCAGATCGAGCGCCGCGCTCACATCCGCACGTCCATGGCGGCGCGCAAGCCGTCGCTCACCAGATTGAAGCAGAACGAGGTGATGAAGATCGCCACGCCAGGCAGCGCACAGACCCAGGGTACCACCCAGATCGACTGGCGCAGCGTGCTCAGCATCAGGCCCCAGTCCGGCGTCGGCGGGCGCACCCCCAGGCCGAGGAACGAAAGGCCGGAGGCCAGCAGCATGCTGACGCTGACCAGGCTGGAGGCATAGATGAACACGGGTCCCAGCACATTGCCGAGCACGTGGTGACGGATGATCGTCAGCGGGCGGGCACCGCTGGCGCGGGCCGCCTCGATGAAGTCGAGGCCTCGCACCTGGGTGGTGGCGGTTTCCGCGACGCGGCAGATCGGCGGAATGAACACCAGGGTCAGCGCGATCATGCCGTTGGCGATCCCGCCCCCCATCGCGCCGGCGATCGCGACCGCCAGCAGCACCGACGGGAAGGCATAGAACACGTCCATGGTGCGCATCGTCGCGGTATTGATCATGCCGCCGGCAAAGCCGCCGATGACCCCAAGCGTACCGCCCACCACCGAGGCGATCAGCACCGGCACAACGCCCATCAGCAGCGCAACACGGCCGCCGAAGAGCAAGCGGGACAGCATGTCGCGGCCGAGTTCGTCGGTCCCCAGCAGATGGCCGCGCCATCCGAACGGCTTCAGGCGGCCGATGATGCTTTCCTGGAACGGATTGTCCGGCGCAACCAGCGGGGCGAAGACCGCGGCCAGTACGATCAGCAGGACGATCGCGGCGAAGCACAAGGTGGCCGGGTCATGGCGCAGGCGATAGCCGACCGACTGCCAATAGCTGCGCACCGTGATAGCCGGCAGTGCGTGCGCGTCCGGCGCTGCCGCCGCGTCCGGTTCCGGCCCCGGCAAGCCCATCACCTGCTCCGCGGCCATGGGCTGCCCCGAGGCCATGACGGGCTGGGAGGCCATGACGGTCATCCGCGCCGCAGCCTGGGATCGACCAGCGACTGCAGCAGATCGACGATCAGGTTGGTGGCAACGAAGATCATCGACAGCGCCAGGATCGTGCCCTGCAAGACCGGCACGTCCCGGTTGATGATCGCCTTGGACAGCAGAAATCCGCTGCCGGGCCAGGAGAACACGGTCTCCACCAGGATGGAGCCGCCGAGCAAGTAGCCGAATTGCAGGCCCATCACGGCCATCACCGGCGGCAGGGCGTTCTTCAGCACATGGCGGGCGACCGCCCATTCCGACAGGCCCTTGGCACGCAGTGTCTGGACGAAATCCTGGTTGCGGATTTCCGCCACGGCAGCGCGCGTGCTGCGGGCGATGATGCCGATCGGGATCATCGCCAGCGTGATCACCGGCAGCACGAAATATTGCAGGTCCCTCCATTGCAGCAGATGAAGCTGCGAAACGCCGTCGGGTCCCATGCCGGTGGCCGGCAGCCACATGTATTGCACGGAAAACAGGATCACCAGAACGATGCCGAGCCAATAATTCGGCACGCTGACTCCCGCGACCGCAGCGCCGGTGACAGTACGGTCCAGCCAGCCGCCCGGAAAGCAGCCGGCGACCGCACCCATGGCATAGCCGAGCGTGAAGGCCAGCGGCACGGCGAACAAGGCGAGCAAGCCGGTGTTCTTCAGCGCCTGGCCGACTTCAAGGATCACCGGCCGGCCGTCGGCGATCGAAATGCCGAAATTGCCGGCCAGCACGCGGCCGAGCCAGATCACGTATTGCACCGGGATCGGCTTGTCGAAGCCATAGATGTGCTTGATCTGGGCGATGGTTGCCGCGGTCGCGTCGGGCGGCAGCACCGTCTCCAGCGGGTCGCCCGGCGCGATATAGACCAGGGAGAAGCACACGATGCTGACCCCGAGTGCGATCGGGATCGCGTAGAGGATGCGGCGCAGGATATAAGTTCGCATCGCGCGCCGGCCTCAGGGCGAGACGGTGACCGGGGTGAGATCGGCGAACCAGCTCTGCGCCTGGATGAAGCCGTGCACCTTGGGCGACAGGGCGCGCGGATTCACGTCATGCGCCACCCAGATCATCACCGCTTGCTGGTTCATCATCTCGTTCAGTTGGGTCAGCAGCGCGAGACGCCTGGCGGGGTCGAACTCGGCGAAGATCGCCGCGATCAGCTTGTCCATGTCCGGGTTGGAGTAGTGGCCCCAGTTGGCGCCGCTCGGCGCCCAGGCCTTGGTCCAGACATGGCGGATCAGGGCGTTGAACGGGTCCTGGGTCTGGCGGCTGATATTGATCGCATCGATGTCGGGGCTTTTCTCGCCGCTGCCGCGGGCCAGCGCGAGCAATGCGTTCCAGTCCATGGTGTCGAGCTTCACGTCGAAGCCGGCGGCATCCATGTCGGATTTCACCAGCTCGTTCATCGGCAGCGGCTGCATCTGGCCGGAGCCCGAGGTGGAGATCGCCAACGTCACCTTGCAGGGCAGGCAGCCGGCTTCCTTCAGCAGCTCATGCGCCTTCTTCGGATCGTATTTGTAAAGGACGGGGTGGCCGTAATACGGCGTGGACGGCGGCACGCTGGAATAACCCTCGATCATCAGCCCATCGAGCAAGTCCTTCATGTCGTGCCGGTTGATCGCGTAGTTGGCGGCCTGGCGCACGCGCAGGACCTTGAACGGACCGTGCACGAAATTGAGCTGGTAGCTCCAGTTGTGCGGATAGGTGTTGGTGTAGATCAGCATGCCGGCGGATTTCAGCCGCGGGATGGCGTCGGGCGACGGCGCTTCGATCCAGTTCACCTGGCCGGACAGCAGCGCGGCGGTGCGCGTCGCGGCTTCCGGCATCGGGATCAGGATCAGCCGATCCTGTTTCGGCACGCGCTTCGGATTCCAGTACTCCTGGTTCGGCACCATCACCATGCGCTGATGCGGCACTTCGCTTTCGAAGCGGTACGGGCCGGTGCCGGACGGATGCATCATGTAATCCGCCCAGTTGTAATGCAGCTCCTTGGCGCGGCAGGGGCTGATCAGCATCACGTAGCTGATTTCGTAGGGGAACAATGAGTCGGGAACCTTGGTGCGGATGGCGATGGTGTGGTCGTCGATCTTCTCGATCGCGGCGAAATTGCCGAGATAGGGCGACGTCTGCGCAAGCTCGGCGGGATCGAACTGCGGCGCCTGCCGGTCGGTGAGGCGTTCCAGGTTCCATACCACGTCATCGGCGGTGAAGGCGCAGCCGTCGTGCCATTTCACGCCCTGGCGGAGGTGGAAGATCCAGCGCGTGTGATCCTGCGGATCGATTTCCCACGAGGTGGCGAGCCCGGGGACCAGGCCGGACGGCTTGGTGGCACTGGAGAGGTCCCACAGGACCAATGAATCGTAGAGATTGTAGCCGACGAAGCGATAGCCCTCGAAGCCCTGGTCCGGATTGCCGGTGGTGATCGGCAGGTCACCGGCGGTCATGCCGATGACCAGCGTGCCGCCGCCCGCCGCCCGAGCCGGCGCGGCGCCGCCGGCAGCCGCCATGGCGCCGGCGGCGAGACAGATGAAAACTCGAATCAGGTCGGGAATGCGCATCATCAGCCTTTCTGCTGCCTTATCAGGGCGAGACGGTGACCGGGGTAAGGTCCTGGAACCAGCTTTGCGCCTGCACGAAGCCGTGCACCTTCGGCGACATCGCGCGCGGGTTCAGGTCGTGGACGACGAAGATCATGATCGCCTGCCGGCCTTCGAATTCGTGCAGCGTCGTCAGCAGCGCGAGCTGCTTCGCCGGATCGAATACGTGGAAGATCGCGTCGATCAGCTTTTCCGATATCGGGTCGGAATAGTGGCCCCAATTGGAACCGTTCGGCGCCCAGTACGCCTTTCCGGCCAGCTTGATGATGGCGCTGACCGGATCGAGCAACCCGCGCGAGAAGTTCAACCCGTCGAGGCCGGGGTTTTTGTCGGCGCCCGCGCGGTAGACATTCAGCAACGTGTTCCAGTCCATCACATCCAGATGCACCTTGAAGCCGACGGCTTCGAGCTGGGACTTCACCAGCTCGTTCATCGGCAGCGGCTGCATCTGGCCGGAACCCGACGTGGATATCGCGAACGTCACGTCGCACGGCAGGCACCCCGCTTGCTCCAGCAGCGCGTGCGCTTTTTTCGGATCATAATGATAGCCCGTTTTCTTGCCGTAATACGGCATGCTCGGCGGCACGACGTTGTATTCCGGAATGGCGGTGCCGGCGAGCAAGTCCACCATGTCGCGGCGATTGATGGCATAGTTCGCCGCCTCGCGGACGCGGATGTCGCGGAACGGGCCGTGCACGAAATTCAGCATATACGGCCAGTCATGCGGATAGACGTTGGTGACGATCTTCATGCCCGCTGCCTTCAGGCGCGGGATGGCGTCGGGCGACGGCGCCTCGATCCAGTTCACCTGGCCGGACAGCAGCGCGGCCGTGCGGGTCGCCGCCTCCGGCATCGGGATCAGGATCAGCCGGTCCTGCTTCGGGATGCGGTTCTTGTCCCAGTAGTCCGGGTTCGGCACCAGTACCAGGCGCTGGTGCGGCACCTCGCTTTCGAAACGATAGGGACCGGTGCCGGACGGATGCATGGCATACTGTGCCCAATCGTAATGCAATTCCTTCGCCCGGCATGGGCTGATCATGAACACGTAGCTCATGTCGTAGGGAAACAGGGATTCGACAAAATTGGTGTCGATCGCGACGGTATGGTCGTCGATCTTCTCCACCGAACGGAAATTGGTCAGCCAGGTTCGGGTGAAGACGAATTGCTGCGGGAAGAAGTCGGGCGCCTTCTGGTCGTTCCTGATATGGAAGTTCCACAGCACGGCGTCGGCGTCGAATTTGCAGCCGTCGTGAAAGGTGACACCGTGGCGCAGATGGAAGATCCAGCGGCGGTGGTCCTCGGGATCGATCTCCCAGCTCGTGGCCAGGCCGGGGCGGATGTCGGAGGGTTTATCGGCCTTCGACAGGTCCCACAGGATCAGCGAATCGTACAGGTTATAGCCGACGAAGCGATAGCCTTCGAACCCCTGGTCGGGATCGCCCGTGGTAACCGGGATGTCGCCCGCGGTCATGCCGACAATCAGCGTGCCGCCGCCGGCCGCCGCAGGAACAACGCAGACGAGCCAGGCGAGGATGGCAACGGCGGCGGCATGCGCCGCGGCCCTGAGGAGAACGAGGCGGCGATGCAACGGCTGGGCCAGTGTCATGACAGGTCTCGGCGGCAACCCATGCTGCGGTGCAACATGCATGCCATCACTGACCCGCCTGAATCTCACTCGGAACCGGCGACTTGCCGCCTATAGAATGGGCATTTGCAGTGAATTTAAGCTAATGTCCGGTGCCGAAGTGACGTGCGGTCCGCCCGCTGCCCTGTGCAGGGCGAGCGGCCATAGAAAACCCTGCTCGCCTTGTAGGGTACGGGAGCGACGCTCACTATTACCGAAGCGAGGTTTGAGGCTGCTGCCGCCACCGGACCATCCCGCGCACCTTCCGCGGCTGCCGGACGTAGCCTCTGCTGTTGTGATCCTGACGGATGGTGGCCGCTCCGCATGTCGGCAAAAGTCACTGCGGGCGAAGCGAAACGATCTCCCCCGCGAGCATATACATAGTGCCTTGGGGATTGCTTCGCCTCGCTTGCACCGGAAGCGGATGCGTTCCATCAAGTTCCAAAGACGCGATTGGCGACCCATGACCGCTCCACCCAAAGCGACTTCCACTCTGCGCGAACTCGAAATTCCAGCCGGCAACGAACTGAGCGTGCGTTCATTCGGCGCAACAGGGGATGGCAAGACACTCGACAGCCGCGCGATCAATCTCGCCATTGCAGCAGCAAGCGACAGCGGCGGCGGAACAGTGTGGTTTCCGCCGGGAACATACCTGAGCTTCTCTATCCGGCTGCGCAACCATATCAGGCTTTACCTGCATCCCGGAGCGGTCATCGTCGCGGCGGACCCACCGCCCTACGCCAGCAATACCGACGGTTACGATCCGCCGGAGCCGGGCGCCGCGACACAATTTCCCTATCAGGACTTCGGCCACAGCCACTGGCACAACAGTCTGATCTGGGGGCAGGACGTACGGAATGTCGCCATCGAAGGAAATGGCCTCATCTGGGGTCGCGGCCTGGTGAATGGCGATTTCGAACCCGGTCACCTGCCGGCCGCTCAACCTGGTGTTGGCAACAAGGCCATCGCGTTGTTGAACGCGCAAAACATCATCCTTAAGGACATTTCGCTGCTTGAGTGCGGCCATGTCGCAGTGCTCGCGACCGGCACCGACAACATCCGGGCGGAAAATCTCACCATCGACACCAACCGGGACGGACTCAATTTCGACTGTTGCAAGGACGTCCGGGTTATCGGCTGCAAAATCAACTCGCCGAACGACGACGGGATCTGCCTGAAAAGTACCTACGCGCTTGGCAGGCCGGTCCCCACCCAGGACGTCCTGATCCAGGATTGCACTCTCACCGGCGCTTACGTCATCGGCTCGGTGATGGACCACAGCCATAGCCGCCTCGGCAACGATCCCCGCATGATTGCCGAACATTATAACTGCCGCATCAAGCTTGGCACCGAGTCCAATGGCGGTTTCCGCAACGTCGTCATCAGAAACAATGTCATGCACGGGTGTCGCGGACTCGGCATCCTGACTGTCGACGGCGGCATCGTTCAGGGCATCGCCATCCAAGGTCTTACCCTCCACGACGTCCGCGGCGAACCCCTGTTCTTGCGCCTGGGCGCGCGGCTCAACGGTCCGCCGGGAACCGCACCGGGAGTACTACGCGACGTGACGATACGCGATGTCTATTGCGAGCAATCGTACACCTCGATACCGATGATCATCAGCGGCATCCCCGGCCATCCGATCCAGAACATAGAAATGCGCCACATCCACATGAAGATGCGGGGAGGCGGGACGGAGGAGATGGCAGACGTTGTCCCGCCTGAGGCCATCCAATCCTACCCGGAACCTGGCGGACATGTTCAATGTTTCGGTACTGCGTATCCGGCCTCAGGCCTGTTTGCGCGCCATGTCAGCGGCCTTGATATCAAACGATTCTCGCTCGAGTGCGCCCGGCCGGATCGACGACCGGCCGTCTGGCTTGAGGATGCGGAAAAGTCCAACATCCTGCTTTCGAACACCGGCGGCATGCGCCAGGACCGGCTCTTCCGGTTCTCCGGCCGCGTCAGGAGCACGCGCGTGCAGCGCCGTACAGCGTTCGGCTGACCGCCCCGATCTTGAAGGCCAAGCCGGTGCCGCACCCCTGTGCCGGGGGCACGCCACGATCTCGCGCAGCGCGTCCCCTTATGGCGGCCCACCCTCGCCCGGACTACCATCGGCTCCCGACACGTCCGTGCACCAATACGTCCATAAAGCGGAGGCACCATGCCGTTCGATGAAACCGGAGGCCGCCCAAGCCGTCGCCCCTCCCGCAACGTCCTCGGCGGCGTTCTGGAGAGTTGCTCGACCCAGCCGCTCACCGGCTTCTTCCGCAACGGTTGCTGCGATACCTCGCCCGAAGACGCCGGCAGCCACACGGTGTGCGCGGTGATGACCGACGAATTCCTCGCCTTCAGCAAGACTGCCGGCAACGACCTGTCAACACCCCGGCCGGAATTCGGCTTCGACGGACTGAAGGCCGGCAACCGCTGGTGCCTCTGCGCGCCCCGCTGGCAGGAGGCGCTGCAAGCCGGCCGCGCCCCCAAAGTGGTGTTGCGCGCAACCGAAATGGGCGCCTTGCAATGGTGCTCTTTGGATGATCTGAAACGCCACGCCGTTGATTTGAACTGACCGCGTCCGGCAATGAACGGCACCGACTCGCCCGACGCTGAGGTATTGCTCTCCCGGGCTCGGGCCTTGGTGCCATTGCTTGCACAACGTGAGGCGGAGGCGACCGCGGCGCGCGACGTGCCGCCATCCACGATCGCCGAATTCCACGAAACCGGCATTTTGCGCGTCTTGCAGCCGCGCCGCTTCGGCGGTTTGCAGCTTCCGTTCGACGTATTCTCCCACATTATCGAAATCCTAACCGAAGGCTGCGCCTCCAGCGCCTGGGTCTATGCCGTGCTTGCAGAGCATCAGTGGATTATCGCCAGTCTTCCCGAGCAAGGGCAGCGCGACATCTGGGAACACGACCCGCGAGCAGTGGCATCGTCCTCGCTGGCGCCGCGTGAAACGGCCGTCGCCTGCGATGGTGGCTGGCGGCTGTCAGGCCGGTTTCCGTTCTCCAGCGGCTGCACCCATGCACAATGGGCAATCATCGGCGCGCGCTGTCCGCATGCCGACGGCACGGTTGCCACGCGCTATTTGCTGGTGCCGATGCGCGACATAGAGATCGTCGACGACTGGTTCGTGCTCGGCCTGCGCGGCACCGGCAGCAAAACGCTGTTCCTGCGCGACGTATTCGTACCAACCCACCGTACGGTGCTGTTGCGCGACCTGTTCGAGGGCACGCCGCCCGGCATGGCCGTACACCCCGACTACGACATCGTCAGGGCGCCACGCGGCTATCTGGTGGTATTTTCCCTGCCGCCGGTGCCATTCGCGCTCGGCCGCCGCGCCTTGGCGACAGCCGCCGCCGCGCTATCCGGACGCGTGTCGCGTGGCATGACGCGGCTGGCGGAGTCCGAACTGGTGCAGTTGCGCCTGGCGGAAGCATCGGCATCGATCGACGCCGCGAATGCATTATTCGAGATACGCCGGACCGAGAGCGTGGCGGCAGTAGCCTCCGGCCGTGCCATCACCCAGGCAGAAGTGCTGCGCAACCGCCGCGATGTCACGTTCGGCATGCAGCAAATCCGCAGCGCGGTGCAGGGCCTGGTGGACCTGTGCGGCGCGCGCGCATCGCTGGACGCCGATCCGCTGCAAGCGATGCTGCGCGACATCCTGACGATCGCCACGCATCAGGCTTTCAATCCGCTGGCGACGCTGGTGCCATACGGACGTTTGTTGCTCGGACTGCCCCCGGGATCGGGAGAAGCGTAGACGACGCAACCTCTCAAAAGCGGACACAAACGTCTGCCACGCGCGCTACCCGCCCGCGTGGCAGAGGTCGAGATGCGAAGCATCGAGGGTGAAGGTGATCGGGTCTGCACAAAGAACCTACTATGCCCTCCCGATCACCCTCACGCTCGGCGCTATCGCACCTCGACCGCTCCCACGCTACGCGCGGGAGAGGTTTCAGACTCCACCATCCGCATCACCGCCGGATAATCGACCTTCCCCGACGCTAACAACGGCACTGCCGGCACGCTCAGCACAGCGCGCGGCACCATCAGTTCCGGCACGCCACGCTCGCGCGCAAACGCCAACAGATCGCGCGCCTCCGCGTCCTTGCGCGTGGTGACCAACAGCAATGCTTCGCCCTTGCGCGGATCCGGCACGTTCACCACGGCATGCCGCGCCTCCGGCCACAACGCGGCCACCAACGCTTCGGCGGCTTCCATCGACACCATCTCGCCGCCCATCTTCGCAAACCGCTTGACCCGCCCAACAACCGAAACGAAACCTGCCGCATCAACGTACACGATATCCCCCGTGTCGTACCAACCGTCCGGCACGGGTTCCAGCACGCCCGGTGCAGCATCGCGCAGATAACCCAGCATGACCGTCGGGCCACGCACCAACAGCCGCCCGCCGGTATCCACGCCCTCCACCGGCTCCACCCGCCACGCAATGCCCGGCAGAAAGCGCCCCGCGGTACCCACGCGATTGTGCATCGCCGTGTTCAGCGTCAGCACCGGTGACGTTTCGGTGGCGCCATAGCCTTCCAATATCCGCACGCCGAACTTGTCCGCAAAGACCCGCCGCGTCTCCTCCTGCACCTTCTCCGCACCCGCAAAAATGTAGTGCATGGCGTAGAAATCGTAGGAATTGGCATAATGCGCCCAACCCCGCAGGAATGTATCCGTGCCGAAGCAGATCGTCGCATCGCTGTCATAAATCAGAGCCGGCACGATGCGGTAGTGCAGCGGGCTCGGGTAATAGAATGTGCGCACGCCATATAGCAATGGCAGCAGCGTCCCGCCGGTCAGCCCAAAAGCATGGAACATCGGCAGGGGGTTGAACGCGATATCGGCGCTGGTGAAGTCCACCACCGAAGCAAGCTGCGCGCAGTTGGCCAGGATGTTGCGATGGCTCAGCACAACCCCCTTCGGCGCACCCTCCGAACCGCTGGTGTACAGCACCGCGGCCTCACGATCGGGCGACGCCTGAGCGCCGGGCAACGCCCGTGCCCGGCGCGCGTCGCGCCACGCACGCAGTTTCGCCCGCATGCCGATCGTGTTGCGCACGTCTTCCAGCCAGATGATTCGTACCTCGCTTGCCAGGCGTTCCACCACGCGTTCCAGCCGCGCTTTCTCCACGAAGGTGCGGCTCGAGATAACGCAGCGCACGCGCGCCGCGCGGCACGCGGAGAGCATGTTGGCGGCGCCGGCGGACACGTTCAGCAGGCATGGCACCAGCCCGAAAGCCTGCAGTCCGAATAACGTGACAACGCATGCCACGGCATTGGGCAGCAGCATCCCCACATGCGTCTCGTCCGCCGCTGCCATCGAAAGCGCGCGCCCCAGCGCGATCGCACCCAGCAGCATCCGGTCATAGGTGATGGGCGTGCGCTGAATATCCTCAGCGATCAATCTGTGCCGGCCATGCACGGCGCGCGCGTCCAGCAGGGCCGAGAACAGCGTCTTGCCGGTGTCCTTGGAAAAATAGCGCGCCTCCAGCATCACATCCTGCAAGGCACGGCCGATCGCCTCGCGGCGCTGGCGCGGCGTCAGGCTTTCGGCATTGGGCGGCGCCAGCGTCACCGCAGGCCGGATATCCACGCGCACCTTCGGGAACCAGCGCTGGCGAAGACGGCCGCGCAAATGGCTGAACCGGCTGAACTGCAGCCCATCGATACTGATCGGCACGATGCGCGCTTGCGCCCGGTCCGCGACCATGGCGGCACCTTCGTAGATCTTCATCAGGCCACCAGTGTGCGTCCTGCGCCCTTCAGGAAACACCATCAGCTTGCGGCCGTCGTCACGCACCGCCTCGATCATGCGCCTGACGGCATAGGGCGATTGCACGTTCACCGGGAACGTATCGGCCAGCGCGAGAAACGGTTTGAAATACCATTTCTCAGCCTGCACAGTATGAATTGCAAAGCAGGGGCTGTCGGGCAGGCAGGCAAAGATCAGCGGGCCGTCGAGATAGGACTGATGATTGGCGACGATCACCAGGCGATTGCCCGCCACCCGATAATGTTCCAACCCGGTCACGCGCAGGCCATGGAAGCTGGAAAAATACCAGCGTAGCAGGCCGCGCCAGGTCTGCGACGGCAGCAGACGAACGATCCAGACCACGACAAGCAGGTTGGCAACCGCGGCAATCTTCAGGACCGTTGGCGCGTGCAGCCCCGCCGCCGCGAGGCCGGCTGCCGCACCCGCACCGGTCACCATGAACAATGCGTTCATGATGTTGTTGGCCGCGACCATGCGGGCACGTTCGGATGGCGCGGCGGTGTCCTGAATGATGGCGTACAGCGGCACAGAATAGGCACCGCCGCATGCGGCAAGCAGCAACAGGTCCACCAGCATGCGCCAGCCGTCGAACGCCCGCATCGTTGCGCCGGCCGAAGCGAAGCCGCCGCTCACGCCGGCGGACGTGGCAGCGGCAGCAAAGTCCCAACAGAACAGCGAAATGCCAAGCGCGGCGAAGGGAACGAGACGAGCAGAGACTTCGCCATGCAGCAGCCGCGCGCATTGCATCGACCCGATGCCGACGCCAACGGCAAACACCGTCAGCAACAATGTCAGGACAGTACTGTTCGCATGCAGCGTATCGCGCGCGATGATCGGAAACTCGGTAAGCAGCGTTGCGCCCATGGTCCAGAACCAGGACAGGCCAAGCAATGACAGCCAAATAGGCCGGATCGCCGCAGCGTGGCGCAGCACGCTGCTGGTATCGGCCAGCAGGTTGGCCGTCAGGCGCAATCCGGGATCGGCGGCAGGGACCACGGGCAGGAATAACGCGGCGGCAAGACCGATGAGGGACAGCGCAACGCCGGTAATGCTGACCACGGCGGCGCCGTTGGACAGCAGCATCAGAGCGCCACCGGCGACGGTGCCGACAACGATGGCAAGGAAGGTAGTGGCCTCGATCACGCCGTTGCCGGCGACCAGTTCCTCCTCCTGAAGATGTTCCGGCAGGATTCCGTATTTCACCGGTCCGAACAACGTCGCCTGCACGCCGAGCAAGAACAACACGGCCAGCAACCCGGACACACTAGCGGTGAAAAACGCGGCGGCCGCCCCGAGCATCAGCAGCAGCTCGAGACATTTGTACGCGACAATCACGCGCGGCTTCGGAAACCGGTCGGCGAAGTTGCCGGCCGTCGCCGAAAGCAGAATGTAGGGCGCGATGAACAACGCGCCTGCCAGCGCGGAAAGACCGGCACCGCCGACTCCCAGCCGGAACAACGCCAGCACCAGCATGGCGTTCTTCACCAGGTTATCGTTGAACGCGCCGCAGGATTGCGTGACCGCAAGCGGCCACAGACGGCGGGTTTTCAGCAGCGCGAGTGGCGAAGGGGGCAAGACCGGCTTCACGGAAAGATAAAGCGCGTCGGCCAAATCCGGCATGTGGCAATGTAAAACATTTTACCATAGATGACACAGATTGTACAGAAGAATGTTGGAAAATGTAGTGATGCCATGTGCTGGAACAAGCGGTCTGCCATAGGACACCTTCGAACGATCCGTACTTTATTCTGCGCAATCTGTGAATTCTGTGGTGAACTGCCTTACTTTCTTTCCTGTATCCGGAACCGACAATGCGTCACAAGCCGCACGCCCGTGACGCCCCGTGCCACTCTGCCACCCTCGGCCTCCTCCCGCAGGTCCTCGCTTCTCTCTCTCAAACCGACACGGGTGCGATGCCGGGCCGCACCGTCAGCGCCTCGCGTGCCGCAGCCGCAAACGCCTCGCCTTCCGGCAGCACCACGGATGCGGAACGAACACGGTGCGTCGCAGGATTTGTGCCGGGCGGAGCCGTGCCCTCGGCGGCCAGCGCCTGCACGGCACGCAACAAGGCGCGGCGGGCCATGATGATGCCGTTGTCTGTGCTCACCAGGTTCTCTCGCGCGCGATCGATGATCGGCCCCATGCTTTCCTGCAACGACGCGTCCTGCATCGCGATGCCGCGCACGCCGCTATAGGTCTCGCCGACCTTCTGCCCCTTGCGGTCAACAAGGTAATCGTTGTCGCGGTTTGCCTCTGGAATGAATGTGCCGGGCACATAGCGCACGTGTATGCCCTTGCCGTCGCGCATAGCCTGTCGCTCAGCCTCGGTCAGCGTCCGCGTCGGATGATAGTCGAAGCTCCACGCCCAGCAGTTTTCGTCGTCGATCGGGATCCAGAAATGCCCGTGCACCGGATGGTTCCCACGCGGCGGGATCATGGTGAAAGACGGCATGCACCACGGCGTGATCCGCCAGTAATACGTGCCCGCCTCTGCCCGCCGCCGCGCACCGATGAACAATCCGGCCGCATGATCCGCGGTTTCGAAGCGCACCATGTGGTCGCCCATGTTGTAGTCATTGCCGCGCGATCCCTGCATTAGCGGGTCGGAGCGCAACGCGTCGCTGTGCAGGAAGGAGACGTGGCTCGAATCGATACCGCCTTCCAGCGCCTGCAGCCAGTTGCTGTATTGCAGCCGCTTGGAGGTAAACGTTTGCTCCGCCGGCACGCAGGCGAATTCAAACTCCGGCAGACCCGGCTGGTGTTCCGGTGGCCCCATATAGGTCCACAGCACGCCGCCCTTCTCTATCAGCGGATAGGCACGCATCTTGATGCGGGCGCGGAAGCCGTTCGATTCCGGCTCCGACGGCAGGTCCACGCACTGGCCGGTCACGTCGTATTTCCAGCCGTGATAGGCGCAGCGGATGCCGCATTCCTCGTTCCGCCCGAACCACAGAGACACCCGGCGATGGGCGCAAAATTCTTCCAGCAGGCCATAACGGCCGAGCGTGTCGCGGAACGCGATCAACTTCTCCGATAGCAACTGCACGCGCACCGGGGGGCCGTCATTTTCCGGCAATTCGTCAGCCAACAAGGCAGGTATCCAATAGCGCCGAAACATCTCGCCCATCGGCGTGCCTGCCCCAGTACGCGTCAACAGCTCATTCTGTTCTTGGCGCAGCATGTCTGCCTCCCAGGAAACCCGTCATGGCACCGGCACCGGATAGCGCCCTACGATGCGCCGCCATGCCGGACCGCGCCAGCCCGCTGCCGTCGCTCGACGCCTTGTTGCGTTCTCCCGAGGCGGCTGTCCTCATCGACCGCTTCGGCCGAACCGCCACCGCGTACGCGCTCCGCACCGTTCTCGCTGCCCGCCGCGCCGCGCGCAGCTTCCATGCCCCGCCCATCGCGATCCTGGACGAAGCCGCCGACACGCTGGCCCGCCAGTTCGCCGCCAGCCAGCGCCTGGTGTTCAACCTCACCGGCACCGTGTTGCACACCAATCTCGGTCGCGCCCCCCTGCCGCCGGAAGCCGCCGAGGCTGCGGCAGCCGCCATGGGGTCCGCTACCACGCTGGAGTTCGACCTCGCCACCGGCCGCCGCGGCGAGCGCGACGACCACATCGCCCCCTTGCTCTGCCAACTCACCGGCGCCGAAGCCGCCACCGTGGTGAACAATAACGCCGCAGCCGTGCTCCTGGTGCTGAACACGCTGGCCCTTGGAAAACAGGTCCCCGTCTCCCGCGGCGAACTGATCGAGATCGGCGGCGCCTTCCGCATCCCCGAGATCATGGCCCGCGCCGGCGCCATCCTGCGCGAGGTCGGCACGACAAATCGCACCCATCCCCGCGACTACCAGCAGGCGATCGGTCCGGAGACGGCGCTGCTGATGCGCGTGCACCCCTCCAACTACGCGATCGCCGGCTTTACCGCTTCGGTCGGCACGGCGGACCTGGCCGCCATCGCACACACCGCCAATCTGCCGCTGGTGGAAGACCTGGGCAGTGGCAGCCTCGTCGACCTCGCCGTTTGGGGCCTGCCCCACGAGCCAACTCCGCAGGAGTCGCTGGCGGCGGGGGCAAACATCGTCACCTTCTCCGGCGACAAGCTGCTAGGCGGTCCGCAGGCCGGCCTGATCGTTGGTAACAAAGAAGTGATAAAACGCATTAACGCCAACCCGATGAAGCGCGCCCTGCGCCTGGACAAGGGTCGGCTGGCAGCTCTGGAGCATGTTCTGCACTTGTATCTCGATCCCGATCGCCTGCGCGACCGGCTTCCCACCCTCCGCTTGTTGACCCGCCCGGAGCCCGACATTCGGGCCACCGCCGATCGCCTGCTACCCCATCTGCGTGCGGCCTTCCCCGATCGGCCGGTCGCGGTGGAGCCCTGTCGCAGTCAGATCGGCTCCGGAGCACTTCCGGTGGATCTGCTGCCGTCCGCAGCACTGACGATCGGTGGCAACAGCCTGGAAACGCTGGCAAATTCTTTGCGAAAGCTGCCCCGCCCGGTCGTCGGTCGGATCGCCTCGGGAAGGGTATGGCTGGACTGCCGCTGCCTGGAGCCGGAGAATGAGTCCGCCTTCGTGGCCCAGCTTTCCGGCAAGGGCTAAACAGTCAACACTGCGCGAGGAGGAGAAGCGGTCCCGGTGGACCGGCCGGACTTCAAACCCGGTTGGGGCTGCCAAGCGGCTCCGGGCAGGTTCGACTCCTGCTCTCTTCCGCCGTGATTTCGCGAGCAGCCGGGCTGTGGCGCCGGAGCCCAGACCCTGTGGCAGCTGAGCAACAGAGCGGACCAATCCCCGGTTCCACCCCTCCCACTAGGCGCTCCATATCGCTATGGTTTTCCCACCGTAAAGGGGGCCGGCGGGGGCGCGGTTTCGGCGTGCCGAAGGCTCGGACTGAAAGCGAACGAGGAGAATTAAAAATGCAGCTTCGGGGTGCACTCCTGGCAGCCAGCCTGCTGGCCCTGCCGATTGTGGCGAGTGCCCAGCCGGTGACAGGCCTTTATGTCAGCGGCGGGGCTGGTGTGAACCTGATGCAGAATGAGAACATCCAATCCTTCAATGTTCGCGGAGCCACGTTCTTCCCATCCGGTAGCCTTGGCTCTCGCGTCGGCCCTGCGTTCGTCGGGGCCGTGGGTTGGGGTTTCGGCAATGGGCTGCGCGTGGAACTTGAGATGGATTACCGCGCCAACCAGTTCGACTCGGTCAACAACGGCGCCGCCGCGCATGTCGGCGGCTGGGAGCAGAAATACGGGCCAATGGTGAATGTGGCCTACGACTTCAACGGCCTGGGCCCGATCGTGCCGTATATTGGCGTCGGCGTGGGCTATCAGGTGGCGCTCGAGCAAAACGTCCATGCCTATAACGCCGCGGGGAGCACCAGTCTGTATAGCCGCAGCGACGGTTCGTTCGCCTACCAGGCCATCGTCGGTGTGGCGTATCCGATCGTCGCGGCGCCGGGCCTAGCTTTGACCGCCGAATATCGCTTCATGGGCCTGGCCGGCAACCGGAGCTACGGGGCCTATGCGACCAACCCCGCCGGCGGAGTGGTGGCCACCGGCAGCGTGAAACTGAACGACGACTACAACCACGCCTTCTTGGTCGGCTTCCGCTACAATTTCGGCCAGGCGCCGCCTCCGGCACCGGCGCCCGTAGCCGCCCCGGCCCCGGCGGTGATGCCCGCCCGTTCCTACCTGGTGTTCTTCGACTGGGATAAGGCCACTCTGACCGACCGTGCTCGCCAGATCATCCGCGAGGCGGCAGACAATTCCACTCATGTAAAGGTCACGCAGATCCAAGTGAACGGCTACACCGACACGTCAGGCACGCCGCAATACAACATGGGTCTGTCGATCCGCCGCGCCGGAGCCGTGAAGGCCGAGCTGATCCGCGATGGTGTGCCGGCCGGGGAGATCTTTACGCGAGGCTTCGGCGAGACACATCTGCTGGTGCCCACTGGCCCCGGCGTGCGCGAGCCGCAAAACCGGCGCGTGGAGATCATCCTCCACTGACGTTTGACGCCGGAATCGATGCCGCTTACGGAAAGGGCGCCGCGAGGCGCCTTTTTCGTTAGAATTCTCGGCGAGAAACGCTGCGCGCAGGGTTGTAATGGCGCGCCGGCGTTGGTCGCAACTCCCGCTGACCGCCGGACGCAGCTGTTCCAGAGGCGCGATATCGGTGCCCGCACCGGCTACAACCTGCCGGCGAACGACCCGGCCGGCGGCGGCATGAGCAAGCCGGGCAGTGGCGTTGCCCGCCCGCATCCTCGGCCGTGTGGGATACGCCTGAAGCAATTTGACGCGTGATCGAGATTCACCAGGTGGCGTTGCCGCATTCCCGCTCGCAGCCGCCAGCCTCCCGACACCAATCGGTGAAATCGCGACCCGGGTGATCGATCGTGTCTCAAGGCGTGTTGAGTTTCTCGTATGAGGCGGAACCATCGGCTGCTGGCCTGACCTCGCTGAGTGCCCCGCCGCTCTATTTGGACCTGACACAGGCAAGTGGCTGATGTCGGCAATCCGCTGGCACCTGCGCGTGGCCGGCAAGCAAAGTTGGTTGGCCAGCCAGATGGCATCGGCGCTGCTGCTGCTGAACCTGGTTGGCGGCGACTGTGCCTCGGGTCAGGAGCAGGACAGCGGCTTCGATGCGGTGCTGAAAGTGCGTTGCCCCTGCCACCAATGTGCGCCGCGACGAGGCTAGGCCACCTGGCCGCGGCAGAGGCTTCGCACGGGAGATCTGGCCCAGCGTGTTTCCGACGCGTTGCTGTCTCCAGCAGTAAATCGTAGCAATATCATTTATTATACGGTGTGATAGCATTTTTTAGATGACAGACTGAATGAAATTGCGCTAGAGCAATACACGTCAGGGAAAACCTCCTCCCCAAGGGAGACCAAATTGTTGCATCTTTCAGGTGCCGCCCGCGGCGCGGGCGGCTTGATCATGGCTGTGGCGATCTGCGCCATGGCAGCAAAGCCGGCATCGGCGACGCTCTACGCCTGGACTTTGTCCGGGGGCGGCGACTCCGGTTCAGGCTTCCTCACCACCGGCGCCGCCGACAACGGCGGGCTCGATATCACTTCGTTCAGCGGACAGATTGACGGCAGTGTGATCGGCGGTCTGTTGGGCGGCCAACCTGGGGGCGCCGAGGCCTATTCGCCTGCTGGCGCCTTCATCTACGACAACATCCTCTATCCGTCGTCGAACTCAGCGGAAAGCGCCCTGCTCGATAACGGCGGCATTTTGTTCACCATCGCGGGCGGTGAAGCGAACATCTGGGGCACGTCAGCCAATCCCGACGGCTACTCTTATTACACGTACGGATCGGGCCGATACGTCATCCAAGACAACGCCACGAACTTCAGCGTCGTGGATCCTCCATCAGCGGTACCGGAGCCAGGGCCGGCCGCCATCGTCGCACTCGGCCTCGTCGGGATTTGGCTGACCCGCACGCGACTCAGGCCGGCGGACTCGGCCCGTTGAACGACATCCCCAAAACGAGACGGAAGCGTCAACAGATTGCTGGGAGAAGGTGAGGACGGCTGGGGTCGGATGCGGTAGCATCCATTGCCCCCGTTACTCCGACGGCCCACCGTCATCCGTCGAGGATCACGCCACAGAACAGGTGCCAAGGATCTTCCATTAAGAACGACTATGGTAGGCGATGCAAACATATCCCGCGCGACGAAGTGCGGTCGCTCCCGATGCGGTGTTCGTGCCGCACGGTGTGCTGTTCCAAAACGAAAGAAGGACGAGAATCATCGTACGCAGGATTCTTGCACCGGGTCCCACCTCGGATGTTTGACGGCGAACCGCTGATTCGGACCAGGCGTGGGTGATTCGAGGTGTGGCCAGGCGTGAGGTCTCCCATTTCGGGTGCAAGAAGTGTCGCCGGCATACCAGGGTCTCAGACCACGCTGGATCGACAGAGCGCTCGCGATAATGAACCCCGCCGTGTCGCCTTCCGCTGCTCAGGCAGCGTCGGCATCCCGAGCTGATTTTCGTTACGTGGCTGATGGCTGGCCGGGTTGATCCGCATTGCGGCTCAGCCCCCTGTCAACGCTTCGCCCCGGCCCTCGCGGACCGTTGCGCATGACTTGAGACGCTTGCCGGCTTCTCGCAGGAGACGACCGGCAAGAAGGATCTCGACGACGATGCGAAGAATCGCCGCATCTTCGAAGACCATGTCGAGATCATGCTGAAGGCGTGGACGCAGGAGAGCTTCGACCACAAGAGCGATAACTGGCAGATCCCGTATCCGTACGACACCGGCGTTGGCGATTGGCCTCTGGCCCGCGCCGGCGTCACGCACCGATTGGGTGCGCCAGGCGAAGCGGACGCGGAGGGCCACACGCGCCGCGTGGCGATGTGCCCGGCACCTTGGACGCAGCCGCATCCGCCGGTGTTCGTCTCCGGCAGCGGCAGCCCCGATACCATTGCGTTCTGCGGCAAGCACGGGTTCGTGCCGACCTATTTCACCAACAGCCAGTCCGCCGGGCCACTGGCGGAGCATTTCCGCAAGGCGGCGGCCGCGGCGGGGCGTTCGTTCCTGCCGGGGCAGAACCAGTGCATGGTGCGCTGGATCCAGATCGGCAAGACACGCGAGGACGCGCTGCGGCGCATCCGCGAATATGATTTGGATATTTGGAAGAATTTCTATGCCGCGATGGGGCGGCGGAAGATCGAGAATGACGACTATTTCGGATCTCTGGTGAATTCGGGTTTGTTCGTGTTCGGCTCGGTGGAGGAGGTGCGGCACGAGCTGCTGCAGCAATGGCGGGTGTTTCCGGCGGAATACATCACGCTGATCAACCATTATGCGCAGATGCCAAAGGAGGCAGTGATCGAGACGCTGGACATGTTCCAGCGGCATGTGAAGCCGGCGCTGGATGCGGTGATCCATAACGCGACGCGGCAAGCGGCCGAGTAGCGCACGAGCCGCCTAGCGATCAGTGCAAGGTCCGGGAGGGGCGGAAGCAATCTCGGCGGAGTATGCCTGCGGACGTCGGTACGTTGAATCGACCGGGATTGCTTCGTCGCCGCGTTCCCCGCGATGACATATTGAGCCATGTCATTTCGCTCGTCTGCTTGGCCGTTACCAGCCTCGGCATGACCGCGCCACGTTTGAGCTTGCCTCGAGGGACAAGCAAGTTTGCACGTCGGGGGATATTTGATCTTCGCCCCAGACAGGCGCCCTTCCACGCACTATATCCGCTCGCGGCGCCCCATCGCTAAGCTGGTAGGTGCCGCCGCGGTCCTGAAGGAGATGGCAGATGGATGTCCAGACGATCGACCAGCAATACGCGCAATTGCAAACGCAAGCGCAGCAGACGATCGGCGCGCTCGGCTCGCTGGCCGAGAAGCTGCGGACCGCAGCGCAATCCGGGAACCAGGATGCGCGTGAGTGGATGCTCGACCTGAAAGAGATTGCGCTGGCGATGCAGGCAGAGCAAAATCAGGTAGCCGCACTGTTGCAGGCACTGCACGGATTTGTCGCAAATCAAATGCCGCAGGCAGCGCCCACGGCTTCCCCCTGGAGCGGCGCGCCCGCGCAACAATGGGGCGGACAGCCGCAAGCTCCCGGCTATCCGCCGCCGGGCGCCTATCCCCAGCAGCCGGGAAGCATGGGCGGCATGATGAGCAGCTTCCTCAACTCCGGGTTCGGACGGGCCATCGAAATGGGAGCCGGGTTCGGCCTCGGCGACGACCTCATCAACGGCATCTTCCGGGCTCTGTAGCCCGCCGCGGCCGGAGCGAGCAGCATCGGGCGATAGCCCGGGTTGGCGGCTTGACCCCGCGTGTCGACAAGTCCTTCCACGCACAGACGAGATCTGCCGCGCTCATTCCATCTGCTTCCAGCGTCGCCGCATTTGTCAGATCGAGGATGTCTTCGCAATCCACGTCATACGCGCACAATGGCATCGGCTGCGCTTTGAACGGAAGCGCCTGCTGGGCCTCGAGCCACGCAGCCTCGAAGAGGAGGAAGGTACAGAGAGCTGGCATCCCGATCGGGTTGAAATGGCCACCTGACAGCGACGCGCCCTGGCCCTAATCAGAAGCGAAGACCCATCGCGGCGTATGCGCCCAACAAGCGAGGCCGGTCAGTCTCACGCATAACCGCCAAAGGCAATTCCCGCAAGGTAACTCTTCGGATGTTCCGAACGTCCGGCGCGGACCAGTTCCTTGGTCGTTTGATCGCCGAATGCCGCAATGGGTTCCAAGCGGTACCACGCGAAAGCCTGAGCGACTGAGCCTCACCAAGGCAGGATGCGATTGATAATCGCCGCCGCTTCTAGCAACCGCGCCTGGGCCGCGGACGCTTGCACCCGCCGAGATTTGGAAACAGCGTCGCGCGAAAGACCCGAAGCAACAGCCAACCCACGCTTGATCACGCGAAGCACTGAACTAAGGCGGTCCCGCTCCACAAACCCCTCGCGGCTCATGATGTCGTCCAAGAAGCTGTGTTGCGCCGCATGAGACAACTGCCTCGCCATTTCTCCCAGTTATGATTGAGATGAGGGACGATAACGGCTGCCATACAAGCTCCGCGTCTTCTGCTGGGTTCGGTCCCGCCAAGTGCCAGAGTCACCCGCTTACAGCCCTGCTCGTAAGTACTGCGGCGGCACCTCCGGCCTCACACCCAACATCTTCGCCGCGCGCAGCGGCCACGCCGGATCAGCCAGCACCGCACGCGCTACCAGCACGACATCCGCTCGGTAATTGGCCACAATCTCCGCCGCGTGCGTCGGCTCGGTGATCAGCCCTACCGCGCCGGTGGCAATGCCGGCGCCGTGCTTCACCGCCTCGGCGAACGGCACCTGATAGCCGGGATGCAGCGAGGGAATTTTCTGCTCCGCCGCCACACCGCCAGACGAACAATCGATCAGATCCACATCCCCCCGCGCCGCGATACGCTGGCACAGCGCCACGGTGTCCTCGATCGACAGGCCACCAGGTGCCCAGTCGGTGCAGGACAGGCGGACCCAGAGAGGCAGGTCATCCGGCCATTCAGCTCTGATCGCATCCAGCGTCTCCATCAGGAACCGGCTGCGCCCCACCGCATCGCCCCCATAGGCATCGTTGCGGCGGTTGGAAATCGGCGAGAGGAACGAATGCCCCAGATAGCCGTGCGCACCGTGCAGTTCGATGATGCGGAAACCTGCCTCGCGCGCCAGCCGCGTGGAGATGGCGAACTGTCCAATGATCTCGACGATTTCGGTAGCCGACAGCATGTGCGGGTCGGTGGCGCCGGCGACCATCGGGATAGGGCTTGGGGCCAGCGGCACCCAGCCGCCCTTGTCCGGCGGAATCGGTGCGCCGCCGTCCCACGGTCGCTGCACCGAGGCTTTCCGCCCGGCATGCGCGAGTTGAATCCCTGGCACCGCTCCGCCGCGTTCGATGATCCCCACAACGCGGCGCAGCAGGGCCTGGTGCGCTTCGTTCCAGACCCCCAGACAGTGGTGCGTGATGCGGCCCACCGCCGAGACATGCGCCGCCTCGGTGAACACGATGCCGGCGCCGCCCATCGCGCGCGCACCAAGATGCTGGATGTGCCAGTCGCCGCCGAGCCCGTCGGTGGCGCTGTACTGGCACATCGGCGACACCACGATGCGGTTGCGGGCGGTGACTGAACGGAAAGTGATCGGCTGAAACAGCAGGGGGGTATGCGGCATGCGGTGTCGGTTCCTTGCGTGAGTCGGGGCAGCGGGGTCATTGCAGCGTGCGGTGTGCCGGCGCAACCTGCTGGCCCTCGGCAGATGGTGATTGCCATAGGCCGCGCAATGAATTTCGTGAATGCCCGACCTTGGAGGAGTCGCATGCCCCAGCCCGAACACATCTCCAAGCTCGGCGTGCCGGAGCCGGAATCACTGGATGCCGACCTGCAGGCGATCTGGCGCAAATGCGTGGACAAACTGGGGTTCGTGCCAAACGTCTACGGCGCCTACAGCCTGAAGCCGCAGCGGCTGCGCAACTTCATGGCGATGTACAACGAAATCATGTTGTCGGAGTCCGGCCTGTCCAAGCTGGAACGCGAGATGGTGGCGGTGGTCGTGTCATCGGCGAACCGCTGCTACTATTGCCTGGTCGCGCATGGCGCTGCGGTGCGCATGCTGTCGGGCGATCCCGAACTGGGCGAGATGATGGCGCTGAACTACCGGGTGGCGAAGCTCGATCAGCGCCAGCGCGCGATGCTGGACTACGCGTGGAAGATGACGACCACGCCGTGGCTGATCGAGGACGCAGATCGCGACGCGTTGCGCGGCGTGGGGCTGTCGAACGAGGACGTCTTCGATCTTGCCGAAACGGTGGCGTTCTTCAATCTGTCGAACCGCATGGCGTCGGCCACGGACATGATGCCGAACCGTGAATACCACCGGGCCATGCGCGGCTGACATCAACCAAGGGGGGTGAAGCGATGCTGTTCTCGTGCCTGCCTGAGGAGGCCCGCATTCCCGGCAGATTTCCCGGACCACCTCATACGCGCGGTAAATGGTTCACGCTCGACATTCATTGCCATTGGAATAGCCCCAAGGCGGCGGACATGGTGGACGGCAACGAAGCCGTATCGCGCTGGTTCCTGGAAACCGCGGCCAATTCGCAAAGCCAGGCGGTGAACAAGCAGAACGCCGTGCGCACCAGGCCGCAAGGCACGTCGGCAGAGCAACGCGTCGCCGACATGGACCTGATGGGAATCGACATGCAGGCGGTCTCGCCGGCGCCGCGGCAGACGTATTACGGTGCCGATCCGGAGCTTGGGCTGGCGACTGCGCGTGTGCTGAACGATGAAATCGCCGATATTGTTGCACGCTATCCCGACCGCTTCACCGGGCTGGGCACCATTCCGTTGCAGGCGCCGGCGTTGGCGATCGCCGAGCTGGAACGGTTGCATAAGTCGCTGGGTATGCGCGGGATAGAGATTCTGACGCATGTTGCTGGTGAAGACCTGGCGGCCCCGCAATTCCGGAAAGTGTTTCAGCGGATCGAGGAACTTGGGATGCTGGTGTTCTTGCATCCGGATGGGTTCACTGAAGCGCGGCGGTTCCATGACCACTATTTTGCCAACGTGATCGGCAATCCGCTGGATACCACGGTGGCACTGCATCACCTGATCTTTGGTGGCGTGCTGGAGGATTTTCCAGAGCTGAAGCTGGTGGCCGCGCATGGCGGAGGCTATCTGCCGGCCTATGCGGCGCGCATCGACCATGCGGCCTCGGCACGGCCGGATACTGCGACGCGGTTGAAGGAGATGCCGGGCGTTTCACTGCGCCGGCTGTATTTCGATTCATTGGTGTATACGCACGCACAGCTTGAATACCTGGTGGCGCAGTATGGCGCCGACCGCATACTGGTCGGCACGGACTATCCGGCGGATATGGGCGAGGTCGATCCGATCGGGTTCATCGAAGGCGCGCCGGGCCTGGATGATGCGGCGCGGCGGGCGATCCTTGGCGGCAACGCGGCGCGATTGCTCGGCATCAGCGTGCCGACGTCATAGTGCTTCGATGGTCGATGACCTGTGAGCATGGGTCGCTATAGGGGGCGAAGCAGTGTAGCGGTCTCGTTTGGGATTGGTGGTGGCGAGATCTGGCTCGTGCGCGATCATGCTGCGGCGATGGGGAACTGATTCTGGTCATCCCGTGAAACGGGGCGACAAATCTCCGCGTGATCCTGCTTCCTGCGATTGGTCCAATGGGAGAGCACCGGAATTACCCCATCACCACGTCGATCGGCTCTGGCGCATCCGTCACGGACAGCGGCGCGTAGCCAGCCGGATCGCCGTCGGTCTGCGCCGGCGCGGCCCGGTTGCCAACCACATCCACCCGCTGCGCCCGCACATGCTGCACGCCCGGCGCATGCGCCAGCAGGTTCAGCGGCAACGCGGCACCGTACATCAACGCCGCTCCCGCGCCATTATGATGGAACAGGGACACGGAAAAGCCCGGTGCTTCGGGAACGGCGTCCGGTGCGAGCAAGTAGCGGCCGGCATAGAATCGTCCCTTGCTAACAATCACACTGGCCGCCTTGCTTTCCTTGCCATCGACCCGCACGGTGATCGGCGCGTAGGGATAGGAGATCGTGTCTCGCAGCGCCTGCATCACGTAAGCGCCGCGCCCGAAGACGCGCTTCAGCGGCAAAGGCAGGTGGTGCACCACCTGCGCATCGAACCCGACGCCCAGCATCTGCACGAACAACCGCGCCTCGTTGGCGCCGCGCGCCAAACCGGGCCATAGTCGCCGCGTGCGGCCGAACGCTAGCGCCGCCGCCACCGCTCGCGGGGCGAAGGGTAGCGCCAGTTCGTGAGCGAGAACATTGGCAGTGCCCAGCGGTATCACGCCCAGGCGCGCCCCGGTGCCAAGCAGTCCGTTGGCGACTTCCGCAATAGTGCCATCGCCGCCGGCCGCCACCACGAGTTTTTCCCCGCGCGCTGCAGCCTCACGCGCGAGGCAGGCCGCATCGCCTGAGCATCGCGTCTCGGCCACGTCCAGCCGCACGCCGTTGTGCACCAACACGTCCAGCACGCGCCACAACAGTGCGGCGCGGCGGCGGCCGGCGACGGGATTGAATATGATCACCATGCCGGGCAGGATGGTGATGCAGGCGTGATCGGGCGAATCGGCGTATCCTGACGGCGCGCGAAGTTATCTCCATCGCAGAGTTCGATGTCAGTTGAATGACAGTCGTGTGGCTAAGAAATTACTTTCATAACCTGGGCTAAAATTCAGTTGCGTCATGGAATCTTAATCCCATCCACAGGCGAATCGCACTATCTCCCCGGTTGCATGAACGCGTTATCCACACCCGGCGCGCGGCCCGCTTACCGAAGCGTCTTTATCTCGGATACGCATCTGGGCACTCGCGGGTGCCGGTGCGACTTCCTTGCCGATTTTCTCCGGCGAACCACCTGCCAGCATCTGTTTCTGGTTGGCGACATCATCGACGGCTGGCGGCTACGCAAGTCCTGGTACTGGGACGACGCCCACGACGACGTGCTGCGCCTGATCGTGCGCCATGCGCGGAACGGCACCGACGTAACATACATTCCCGGCAACCACGACGAGATGTTCCGTGCCTGGCTACCGCTGGGCCTGGAAATCTCGGGCATCAAGCTGCGGCGGGAAGCAGAGCATGTCACCGCGGCCGGCAAGCGCCTGCTGGTGATGCACGGCGATGAATTCGACTCTGTCGTACGGTATGCGAAGTTCCTGGCCCTGTTGGGAGACTGGGCCTACACCGCTGCGCTGAACGTCAATCGATGGTTCAATGCGGTGCGGCGCCGGTTGGGGTACCCTTACTGGTCGCTGTCGGCATGGGCGAAGCGCCAGGTGAAGGAAGCGGTGAAGGCAATCGATCGCTTCGAGACTGCCCTGGCGAATGAGGCGCGGCGCCGCGGCTTCGATGGCGTGGTGTGCGGCCACATCCATCATGCCGAGATGCGCGAAGTCGGTGGCGTACTTTACCTCAACGACGGCGACTGGGTGGAAAGCTGCACCGCGCTGGTAGAGCACCATGACGGGCGGTTGGAACTGGTGGATTGGGCGGAGCTGAATCGCCTGTCGTTCTTTGCGCCTCGAGCGCGGGTGGCTCAGGCTGCCTGACGCCATCGCGCTGGAGTTGGACGCGGCGCCCACGCTTCCGCCCGCGCCATCGTATCGCATCATGATCGTGACCGATGCCTGGACGCCGCAGGTGAACGGCGTCGTGCGCACGATGACGACGGTCGTGGCCGAACTGCGCGCGATGCGCCACGTGGTGGAAGTAGTCGGCCCGGACCGGTTCCGTACGTTTCCCTGCCCTACCTATCCCGATATCGCATTGTCGCTGCTGCCCCGGCGGCGGCTGATTCGAATCATTGAGGAGTTTTCGCCCGACGCACTGCATATCGTGACCGAAGGTCCGCTGGGCCTGGCAGCGCGAAGCTGGGCGCGACGGCGCGGATTTGCCTTCACCACCGCCTTTCACACGCGCTTCGCGGAGTACGTGCACGCGCGCACCCGGATCCCCGTCGCGCCCATCTATGCCTGGATGCGCCGCTTCCACGGCGCCGGCTCCGGCACCATGGTCGCGACGGCCAGCCTGCGGGACGAGCTGGTGCGCCGCGGCTTCCGCAACATCCGCCCCTGGACCCGCGGTGTCGACCTGTCCCTGTTCAAGCCGGAGCCGCGAGAGGACTGGGACCTGCCGCGCCCGGTGTTCCTGTATGTCGGTCGCGTCGCGGTGGAGAAGAACATCACAGCGTTTCTGGATCTGGATCTCCCAGGATCGAAGGTTGTGGTGGGCGGCGGCCCGCAGCTTGCGTCGCTGCAACGCGATTATCCGAAGGTTTTGTTTACCGGGCCGCGCTACGGCGAGGCGTTGGCGTGCGCTTACGCTGGGGCGGACGCGTTCGTGTTTCCGTCGTTGACCGACACATTCGGGCTGGTGCTGCTGGAGTCGCTGGCATGCGGCACGCCGGTGGCCGCATATCCGGTCACCGGGCCGAAGGACGTGTTGGCCGACGCCGCCGGAAAAGTCGGGGCGGTGAACGCCGACCTGCGTCTGGCGGCACTGGAGGCACTACAGGCGGACCGCGCGGCCTGCCGGGCGCATGCGGAACGATTTTCCTGGCGGGCCTGCGCGGAGATCTTCCTGTCGCATCTGGTGCCGATGCGCGCGGACGCGCCGCGTTAGCCTTTCGTTAACCTCCGCGCAGTAAGCCTCCCTCTTTTGGGCCGCCATCGTCAGGCTGCGGGATGGCGTGCCTGTCCAAGCAGGCCTGCGTCGCGATGCGTGTAACAGATGCAGGATGTGCTTCCCCGGCTGTTTTGGAGGATCTGAGTGGGCACAGTGCAGGGCGTGACCGTGGTGTGCGACTTCATCCGTTCGGATAAGGACGGTCGCCCCGGTGAGGGCGATCGATCGGCCGTCTGGTTGTTCGATGCCATCAAGCGTCAGGTCGCCAAGGCATGCAGTCTACCGATGCACCTTCTCACGGCGCGGGGTTGTCGCGAACTCGAGTCCTGGGTTGCAGCGAAGCGTTCGCCCGCGGACGCCGATGCATTCTGGGCCGCAAATTATGCCAACCTGGCAATCGCCCCGGCCTTGGAGACGATCTTTCTGCGTCCACTGTCCGGACAGTTCGTCATTGGCCACGAGATGCCGCCCTACCTGCTTTACATTCTGGCAGCATGCGAGATTCCGCACCTCGATGTGCGAATCCATCCGGTCCGATTTCTCGATGACCTTTTGTTTGCCGTCAAGGCTTCGGATCCGGAGACGCAGGAAAGCCTTCATAAGCTGTCCATTTCAGAGGAGGTCGTTCTTGCCACAGCTGGCCTGGTACAGGCACAATCCCGCTATACCGCTGATTCCAGGCTGCCGCCCGAGACATTGCTGGTGATCGGCCAGCGCACCATGGATTCCTCGCAGATCATCGATGGCCGCTTCTTCGATGCGCTGCAGCACCTGCCGCAAATACAAGCGATTTTCGCGAATTACCGCGGCATCTTGTTGAAACCGCATCCTTATGGGGGGCAGCACAGTCTGCTTCTCGCGGCAGCGGCGGCACCGAATGCGCTGGCTGTCACGGAAGATAATGTCTATCGCCTGCTGGCCCAGCCGGAGATCAGCGGAGTCCTGAGTGTGAACTCGTCATCCGTCTATGAGGCTCGATATTTTGACAAGCAAATACATACGCTCGCGCCAATGCCGGCCCATCCGGTATGGCGCGAGGATGTCGTGCAGCCCGGATCATATCTCTCTGTCGATGACTTTTTGTTCTCGGTGGATTTTTGGCGGCTGGCCCTCCGTGGCCGTGCGACCGTCAGCAGCTTGACTGGGGTCAGGTTGCCGCCGAAGCCGAACCGGCTCCGCATTGCCCACGATAGTTTCTGGAACTTCAATGAGCTCGACACGGATCGAATACCGCGGCGGCCGATGACAGGGACCCGGTGACGTCGTATCGCCTGTCGGTTGTGTCCGGCATGATGGTGGCCGTTACCCGCGCCACGATCGATCCGGCAAATGCTGCTTGCCTTGCAACCGGCGGAGGATCATCTGATGTCCGCCCTTCGGGGCCTTGCGTTTGCCACAGCCGAATGTCTCTGAAATGCGTGTCCTTGTCCTGATCTGCGCCCTGATTTTTGCCGCCTGGCATGGCACAGGGCAGGCGGCGTGCACTGTGGCAGAGCGCGGGTCCGTGCCTTTCACGTTGGTGCGCGGCCGCCTGACCGTGCCGCTGGAGGTGAACGGCATCCCGGCGACATTCGTGCTGGATACAGGAGCGCAACTTTCCCTGGTGACGCCACAGGCGGTGCAGCGGCTGGATCTCTCGCGCGATCGATGGGTGGCCGCGACGATGCATGGGGTTGGAGGCGTGGTAGAACATGCGGATGCCGATCCGCGCTCAATGAGCTTGGGCGGCATGCAGCTTCGGCAGGCCACGCTCGCGCGGGGTATCAGCCTGACGGTGGGCGACCTGCCGGGCATGGGCTCGGCTGCGGTTGTGGATGGCTTGCTCGGGCGCGACTTCCTGTCGGAATTTGATCTGCAGTTCGACACGGCGGCGCGGCGGCTGACCCTGTACGACGTACATGGCTGTAGCGGGCGCTTCCTGCCGTGGCGGTCGCCGTACTTTGCCGTGCCCGCGGCGACCGTGATGCCACATTTGCTGGTACTGCCGATTGCACTGAACGGCGTGCGGTTGACGGCTTTGCTGGATACCGGTTCGTCATCATCATTGGTGACACTGCCCGGGATGATCCGATTGGGATTAACCCCACAAATGCTGGCAGACGATCCAGTTGCGCTAGTGCGTGGGATCGGCCGGCAGGCGCCTGCGATGCATCAGCATCGCTTCGAGAGTCTGCAAGTCGGCGACGAAACGATCAGGCAGCCATTGATATGGGTGGCGCCGGTACGGGTGGTGCCGTTCGTCGATGCATTGCTTGGCGCCGACTGGCTGGATGAGCAGCGCCGCGTGTGGATTTCATTCGCCACGTCAACGGTGTTTTTTCAGGCACGGTAGTCAACCCGCTGCCTGGCTGGGCTTTAAAATTGGTCATGACATAAGGGCCATCATACCCGCCCTTCCGTGCCGAACAAACCCTGGGGGCGAACAACCAGCAATAGCGCCATGACGGCGTACAGCATCACCTCGGAATAGGCGGAATTGAATGCGCTGGTGATGCTGACGATCTCTCCGGCGATCAATCCGCCCAGCACGGCACCGGGAAACGAACCCAGGCCACCGATCACGATCACCACGAAGGATTCGACCAAAAACGAATCCCCCATGTCTGGCACTACGGCGATGATCGGCGCGTAGATCATCCCAGCGAAGCCGGCAGCCACCACGCCGATCGCGAACACCAACAGGAACGTCCGTCGCACATTGATGCCGAGGATGCCGACCATGCGCTGGTCCTCGATACCGGCACGTACCACCAGGCCGATCGACGTGCGGTACAGCACCAGCCATAACACCGCCAAAGTCACGGCGATGATGCCGATCACCTCCAACCGGTAGGTGGGATAGATCAGGAAGCCGAGCTGCGTGATGCCCTCGCCCCAGCTCGGCACCGAGACGTGCTGGCTGTTGCCGCCAAACAAGGCACGCACCGCTTCGACCAGCACGATGCCGACGCCGAAGGTAACCAGAATCTGGTCCTCCGGCGGACGCTGGTAGAACAAGCGCACCACCACGCGTTCCACCACGACGCCGACCACCAGCATGAATGCGCAACCCGCCAGCACCGACAGGATGAAGGAGCCGGTAGCCTGCATGACGACGAAAATTGCGTAGGCGCCCAGCATGAACAATGCGCCGTGGGCGAAATTCAGCACGCCGAGTGTGCCCAGGATGATGGTGAGGCCGCTGCTGACCAGGGCCAGCAATGAACCCAAAGCGAGGCCGTTGAAGGCCTGGGACAGCAGCAGCGGAATGCTCGGCATCAGTTGGAACCGGTCAAAAAATCAGGTATAAGAGCCCATGTGGCAGCCGGTTTCGTCGAGCGGCTGCATCACTTGCTCGCCCGGCACCACCCCGACCACGTCGTAGAAATCTTCGGGATTCTTCATCGCCGACGGCGCCTTGCCGACCACCACCGGCACCGGGCGGACCATCTGGTGGTCGCCGGCGCGGTAATACACCTTGCCAAGCGACGTTTCGTACGGATTGGATTCCGAACCCTCCAGCACCTTGATCACCGCCGGCGGATAGAAGGTCTTGGCCCGTTCCACCGACGCGGCCCAAACCAGCGTCTGCATATAGCCGATATGGGCGCCCCAACGCGGATGGTACTTGTTCCGCTTCAGGAACGCCTGCACAAAATCCTTGGCCAGCGGATAGCGGTCCTCCATGGTCCACCAAAAGTCGAACGTGCCATAGACGCCCGCCATCAGCCTGGCGCCGGTCTGCTTCGCTTGGAAGGAGGAGATGTTCGGCACGATCAGCTTCATCTTCTTCAGCACGCCGAACTGGTCCGCCTGCTTGGTGGACGCCACCGCATCCGCGCCGAACGCGATATTCACAAACACATCGGCGCCACTGTTCGCGATGTTCAGCAGCGCAGAGCTGAAGTCGGAGGTTCCTAAGGGCACGATCTGCTTCGTCGCCATTGTCCAGCCATAGGGCTTAGTGAACTGGGTGAACGAATCGAAGACGGAGTAGCCGTAGGTGTAGTCAGGCACCAGGAAGGCGGCCTTGATGTTCTTGCCATACGCCTTGCCAACCACCGGAGCGAGCGCCTTGCACGCCATGTAGGCGGACGGCTGCGAGCGGAAGCCGTAGCGTTGGCAGTCCTTGCCGGTGGTGTCGTTGGAGCCGGAGGCGCCGACCATATTCAGCACCTTCTCGCGTTGCGCCAATTCCTCCAGTGCGATTGCAGTGGCGCTGCTGACCGAGCCGGTGATCATGATGGCCTTATCGGATTGGATAAAGCCGGTCTGCGCCTGCACCGCCACGTTTGGCTTGGTTTGCGAATCGGCAACTTTGTAGTGCAGCGTCTTACCCAGAACGCCCTTGCCTTTCAGGCCCCATTTGCGGGCGATCGCACTGCCCGCGTTGATCTCGGCGATCGCGAGTTCATAACCGAGTTGCTCGTCAGTTCCGTCGGCAGAATAGGCACCGGTCAGTGGCGTGGTGATGCCGATGAACGCGGTGTCGCCGCTAACGCCAGCGGGAAAGGTGCCGATGGCCGGATGAGTCTCGGCGGCAAAGCCGGGCCTGGCCAGCGCCAGTCCGCCGGCAATGCCAAGGCTGGCTTCAAGGATTCGGCGGCGGCTTATGCCGCCCGATTGGGTGCTTTGGGTCACGATTTCCGGCCTCCCCGTATAACGCCGCCCCTGTACGGCCTTGCGATGGGCGTGCGAGCCGCCCCGACGGGCACTTAGCGGCCAATGCCGTTGTAGGCAACAGCGAAACGGCAAGACCAGAGAGCAGTACTTACCAATTCGCTCTACAACTCGGAAAAGGTTATATCGTGAGGTAGGTCAAGATCAGGAATCGCTCCGTCTTGCGGCGCGGTTTTCGTGCGCGTAAGTAATGGCTTCTGTCCAAGCTGTCGGCTGTTCGGCAAATCCATAAAATCGGGCAGGCGACGGCTGTCCAAAGGAGGGTCCAGGAAATGAAAAATTCGCGTTCTTCGTTCGTCCCATCGCGCCGTCGCCTGCTGCAGGCGGGCGTCGGCTTGTTAGGGGGCGGGCTGGTGCAATCAACGCTGCCGCGCACCGCCAGTGCCGCCAACGCGACGCCGGTCGGCAACTGGCCCGCCGGTGCGTCAGGGTCCACCGTGTTCGTCGGGATATGCCTGCCGCGCACCGGAACCTATGCCGTACCGGGCGAGGACGAGCTGAAAGGCTATGAACTTGCCATCGAACACCTGAACAGCGGCGACCCGCTGATCAGGAAGATCTCGCCGCGCACCACGAAAGGCGTGCTGGGTAAGGAAGTCAAGTACGGGGTCGCCGATTCGCAGGCGAAGCCGAATGTCGCGGTGCAGGCGCAGTCCCAGTTCATCTCGGACAACAAGGCGATGATGATCGGGGGTTCCGTCTCCTCCGCGGTCGCCGTGGCGGTGAACAAGCTGGCGCAGCGTGAGAAGGTGATCTACCTGCCCGGCATCACCGGATCGAACGATACCACCGGCAAGGACTGCGTGCGCTATTCCTTCCGCCAGTGCTTCTATGCCCAAACGGCGGCGGCCGCGATCACACCTGTCATGGTGAAGCAGTTCGGCAAGAACAAGAAGATTGCGTTCCTGACGCCGGACTACACCTATGGCCACACGGTGCGGCAATCCATGCAGAGCGCGCTGGCGAAGGATGGCTGGACGGTGTCCACCAACCAGATCGCACCGCTCGGGGCGCCTGACTACAGCTCCTATATGCTGAATATCGCCAACAGCGGCGCCGACGTGCTGATCAACATCAATTTTGGCAACGACGCCATCCTGTCGATCAAGCAAGCCAAGCAGTTCGGCGTACTGGACAAGATGAAGCTGGTGGTGCCCTACAACACGCCGTTCCTGTCGCGCGATGTGGGGCCAGATCTGATGGCGGGCGTGCTGGCCGCCACGGATTTCTGGTGGACGCTGGAAGACCGCTATCCGATCGCCAAGGGTTTCGTCGCGGCGTTCGAAAAGAAATACAGCTACAAGCCAGAATGGGGCGCCAACTCCGCCTATATGCAGGTGGCGATGTGGGCCAATATGGTCGAGGCCGCTAAAACCTTCGACCCGGTCGCCGTCATCAAGGCATACGAGGCCGGCCATAAAATCCAGTCCACCGTGGGCGAAGTCTGGTTCCGGGCGGCGGACCACCAGCTCGTGCGGCCGGTGATCATCGAGCGCGGCAAGAGCAAGAGCCAGATGAAGTCGCCGGACGACTATTATGAGATTCTGGAAGTGGTGCCCGGTGGACCGCTGATGCAGAAGCCGGACGCGTTCGGTTGCAAGTTGGGCGATTACACCTGACAGAGCAGGGCCTGGTGCCACACGCCGGACCACGCTGGCATGTCCGGCCGGTGACTGCGGGGCGCAAAGCGGCGGGGCAAATCTGGCCATGGATCCTGCTATGACCGGGGTTGCTTCGTCGCTCTCGCTCCGGGCAGGAAAGTTCCCGTCATGGCCGGGTCAAGCCCGGCCATGACGAAAAACGTGTGGCACGCCCCACTTTCATCCGGTCGCGGGTCGGCCGCGCCGGCCGGTGGTCAACTCGCAATGACATGATTAGATTGGGTAACGACGTGGGACGCGGATCATTATCGCGCCCGATAGCGATCGGTCCCGCCGGAGTCGGTTTCCAGGACCAGTTCGCCCCCGCCAAGCATGTGATTGACATGCGCCAGCACTTCGCCGAATGCGAAGCCGGTCTGGTGCTCGTCAAGTTCGCGATGGAACACGTGGGGCACGAGTTCTGCCACCGATAACGGACGTTCCCGGCACGCCGCCGCAATCAAACCACAACGTTGCGCGTGATGGGTGATCAATTCGGCGATCCGCGCGTGCAGTCCGTAGAACGGCAGCCCATGGCCGGGCAGCACCAGCACCTCGTGCGGCACCGCTTCTCGCAGCGCACGCAACGAGCGCAGGTAGATACCCAGCGCGTCCAGGTCCGGCTCCATCGCGTGCACGCTGACATTCGGTGAGATACGCGCGATCACCTGGTCGGCAGCAAAGAACAGCTTCTCCGCCGGGCGTACCAGCATCGCTTGTTCCAGCGCGTGGCCGCCGCCGGTCTGCACCTGGAAGTCGCGGGCGCCGATATGCAGCGTGTCGCCATGCTGGAGGCGGTGATAGCTGGTGGGAACACCGGTGGTGCGGCGCAGGTATTCATGGCCGCGGCCTAGCACCAGGTCCGTGATCTCAGCGGAAAGACCGTGGCGGCGGTAGAACGGGCGAAATGCATCCGCACCCAGGTCGCCGGGTGCATATTGCAGCGCCAGGCTGTACAGATATTCCGGACGCGGCATGGAAAGCGACAGGCCGAACCGTTCTGCCAGCCAGCCCGCCAACCCGACATGGTCCGGATGGTAGTGGGTCACGATCATCCGCGTCAGGCGCTGCCCTGCCAGCGGTCCGGCCAAGATCGCATCCCACGCCGCGCGACACGCCGATGTGCCGAGGCCCGTGTCCAGCACGGCCCAACCGTCATCGTCCTCGAGTAAGTAGATGTTCACGTGATCCAGCCGGTAGGGCAGCGGCAGCCGGAACCACAGCACGCCAGTCGTGATCTGAATGGCGTGCCCCGGCGCGGGTGGCAGGTCATGCGGGAAAACCAGAGATGAGGTGGCGCTATCCATGCGCCAGATGTAGCGCGGCGGGAAACGCCCCGCGAGGCGGCCCTGGCGCCGGTCCGCTGTGCCCTCAGCGCAAACCCGCGGGAAATCGCGCGGCCGCGCCTTGCCCCCCTCCCCCTGTCGCATGATATGCAGGCTCCGGGAGGTCGGCGGTGGACGGGCGCCTCGCCAACCCGGTCAGGTCCGGAAGGAAGCAGCCGCAACGAGTTTCCGCTCGGGTCGTTGTCCGGTCTCCCACTTCGCACCCCGTTCGCTTGACGCCGTCACCGGGGCGCCGCACCCCCCGCCGCCATGAGTGAGACCGAACCGATTGTCAGCGCCGGTGCCGTGATCGCACTGCGCTTGTTCGATGTCGCCTACGCGATAGATCTGGCCCGGGCGGAGCGTCTGTGGTCGGCGCAAGCCCGCGCCTCCAGCCGACTGCGCCTGACCGCCACGCCGCCCAAGGCGATGGCGTTCGGTGTGCCGCCTTTGGCGTTGGCGCTGGATCCGGTTGCACTTGACCTGGGCGGGCAAAGCGTCTCCGCTGCCGTCTCCGCACGGTTATACGATTTTGGCGCGATCTCGATCGCGTTGCGCGTGCCGGTCGCCGAAATGCCGTGGTCCGGCTATGTGCGGCGGCTGAACCAGGTGGAACAAATGGCCGGTGGCAGCACCGAAGCCGGCCCATGGGCGCGGCTTCTGGCGCGGGTGCGGGACCCGTTGCTCGCTGCATTGGAACGGCCGGAAGCGCAATCACGTGTGGAAGAGGACTACCTGATCGGCCTGGTGCAGAGTTTCGACCAGCCTATGTCGGCGGCGGCGTTGCAGCAACGCATCGATCTGGTGCCGCTGCTGTCGGGCGAGCAACGCGCCTTGTCGGAAAGTGCGCGGCAGGACGTGCTGCGGCAGCGGTTTTCCTATTACACCGACGATTTGGTCGTGCTGACCTGGGACCGCGCCTTCATCTACGAACCGCGCGGCGATTCCGACGTGATGGACGTGGTGGAAGTTGCCAACGCGCAGTTGCTGGAAATGCGTTACTACGACGAACTGCTGGATGCCGAACTGCCGCGCATGTACGACCTGGTGGAAAGCGCGCGCCGCGCCACCAGCGTGCTCGCGTCGCGCCGCTTCGCCGAACTGGCGCGCGGGCTTTACACGCTCGTCGCCGAAGTCACCGAACTGACCGAGCGCGTGGACAACGCATTGCAGGTGACGGAGGATGTCTATCTCGCGCGCATTTACGCCGCCGCGCTGGATTTGTTTCGTGTTCGGTCCGTTAGCGCGGCGGTGGATCGCAAGCTGTCGATCATTCGCGACACTTATACGGCGTTGCATGATGAAGCTTCGGCACGGCGGGCCGAACTGCTGGAACTGCTGATCACCGTGCTGATCGTCATCGAAGTGGTGCTGGCGGTGATCCCATTGGTGCATCGATGATGGCGCGCGTCCGAGGCTCTGAGGTGCGCCTTGTTGGCTGTGGCCCGCCGAAGCAATCTCTGTCCAGTGCGCGTAACCAGCCGGGGGAACTGCCTCAGCGTTCCGCGGCTCGCAACAACAGCAACCGCTGCAGCGACAGTGGAAGGAGGAACCGACCATGCCGATCGAACGCATGCTGACTGAGGAAACGCCCGTCGCCGACCTGGTGGGGCGCGTGCTGGCCGAGGCCGGAATCGAATACGTTTTTGGCATCTCCGGCGGCCACACCGGCCGCATCATCGGCGGCTTGCGCAAGATCCAGAATTCGCTGCGCATGGTGATGGTGCGCGAGGAGTCGCTCGCCGGCGTGATGGCCGAAGTCTATGGCCGTCTGACGCGCCGCCCCGGTGTGCTGATCGGGCAAGGCCCGTGGGTGCTGGGCAACGGCATGATCGGCACGATCGAAGCGTTTCTCTCCAGTTCGCCGATGTTGCTGCTGACGGATTTTTCCGATGCGTCGCGGCTGCAATTGCACGCACCATATCAGCAGGCGACCGGCGATTACGGCAGTTGGGATGCGCGGCGCGCGTTCTCCGGCGTGACGAAGCAGGTGATGCAGGCGACCGACCCCGGCAGCGCAGTGCAGGCGACGCAGCTTGCGATCAAGCACGCGGTTTCAGGGCAGGCGGGACCGGTGGTGGTGTTGTTTTCGCAGGATTCGCTGGCGGGCACGATGGGACCGGATTCGGTGCCGGCGCTGTACCCGACACGGCATTACCTGCCGCTGCTGCCGCCGCCTGCCGAGCCGTCGCGTGTTACCGCCGCGGTTGATGCATTGCTGGCGGCGCAAAAGCCCGTGGTGATCGCGGGCAATGGCGTGCGCATCGCGCAGGCCTATGGACCATTGCAGGCACTGGCCGAGACGGCAGGACTGCCGGTCGCTACCACAGCCGCGGGGAAAGGTTGCATCGCCGAAACGCATCCGCTGGCCCTGGGGGTATTCGGCACGTTCGGCACTGCCGCTGCCAATGCGACGATCGCCGAGGCGGACCTTGTGCTGGCAATCGGCACCAAGCTCGGCCCGTCGGACACTGCGTGGGAAAACCGCAAATTGCTCGACCCGACGCGGCAAACTTTCATCCAGATCGACATCGAGCCGCGTAACGCATCGTGGACCTTCCCGGCAGAGCATGTGCTGCTCGGCGATGCGGCGGTGGTGCTGCGGCAGTTGGTGGATGCGGTAGGTACGCATGGGGAAGGACGGCGCGCGGCGGCGGAACGGCGGGTTGCCGGCTGGCGGGCGGAAAATGGCTATTTCGAGGCACCGGAATACCACTCGGACGAACAACCGATCCTGCCGCAGCGGGTCATTGGAGAACTGATGCGCACCCTGCCGGACGACGCGATCGTCACCTGCGATGCGGGTGAGAATCGCATCATGATGACGCATTGGTATCAAACGAAACAGGCCGGTGGGTTCTTGCAGGCGGCCGGATCGGGGCCGATGGGGTTTGCGATTCCCGCGGCGCTGGGCGCGAAGCTGGTGCATCCCGATCGGCCGATTGTCGCAGTATGCGGCGATGGCGGCTTCGCGATGACGATGAACGGGCTGATGAGCGCATTGGAGCAGGACATTCCCATCACGGTGGTTGTGTTCAACAACAACGCGCTGGGCTGGGTGCTGCATGGCGGCGGGCCGTTCGCCGCCGAGTTCAACGATTTCGACCATGCGGCGATCGCCCGCGCGATGGGCTGCCGTGGCGAACGCATCGCCGACCCGGCGGCACTTGGCCCGGCGTTGCGCGAGGCGGTCGCGTCGCGCGTGCCGACAGTGCTGGATGTGCGGACGTCGCTGAAGGTGTCGTTCGCGGACATTACGTCACCGCTGGCAGTGGAAGCGTCGCCACGGCGGCGTTGAAAACGCTGTCGCGAGCGGGGTTGAGCAACGCGGCGGATCAATGCGGTTGGGTCGCGAAGTGAACCAACCGAAGCAGCGAGGGTGAGGGCGATCAAGAGGGCAGAAAGTCGTGGTGCCGACCCGACGTCCCTCACCCGCCGCTGCGGCGACCTCTCCCGCTTCCGCGGCCGAGGTTTACGCGTGTACAAACGGGCAGCCGCCGTCTTTCAGCGGACGCCAGGCCTCGGCGGGCGGGATCGTCGCGAGGCGCGCGCAGAAATCGTATTTGTACTTCGCTTGCGACGGCGGCTTCACCTGCCACAGATACATCACATGCATCACCCGCCCGTCCTCGCGGATTTTCACGTTGGTGTTGTAGAAGTCGTTGACCGGTGTTGCCTTCATCTTGGCCACCACCGCATCGGAATCGGTACTGCCAGCGGCCTTTACCGACTTCATCCAGTGATACGCCGCACAATAACTGCCAGCGTGCAGCAGCCCCGGCACCATGCCGCCCATTTTCGCAGCCCAGCGCTTCGACCAGGCGCGCGTCTTCGGCGTCATGTCCCAATAGAACGAATCAGTATAGATTAAGCCGGCGCAGGTCGCCTGGCCGATCGAATTGACGTCGCTGATCTGCATCAGTAGCGTCGCTTGCTTGGTGTTGCCGCTGGCAAGGCCGAATTCGCTCGCCTGCTTGATGCAGTTTTGCAGGTCGGTGCCGGCATTGGCATAGCCGATCACCTCCGCACCCGACGACTTGGCCTGGATCAGGTAGCTGGAAAAATCCGCCGTTCCTAACGGCGCGCGCACTTTCCCAAGCACCTTGCCGCCGGCAGCTTCAACCGCGGCGATGGTGTCGCGCTCCAATGCATAACCGAAGGCGTAATCGGCGGTGATGAAGAACCATGTCTTGCCGCCCGCCTTGGTGAGTGCACCGCCGGTGCCGTGCGCCAGTGCGTAGGTGTCGTAGGAAAATTGGACGCCGTACGGCGAGCACTGCTTGCCGGTGAAGTCCGACGCGGCCGGACCGGTGATGAGGTAGATCTTCTTCTTTTCGCGCGCGATCTGCTGGATCGCGAGACCCGATGACGAGGCGGCACCGTCGGCCAGCACGTCGACGCCCTCATCGCACCATTGCCGCGCCAGCGCCGCCGCCACGTCAGGCTTGTTCTGGTCGTCGGCCTGGAGAATCTCGACGGGCCGGCCCAGCACCGAGCCGCCCATATCCTGGATCGCCAATTCCGTCGCGACATGATTGCCGGGTCCGCCGACGTCGCGATACGGACCGCTCATGTCCGACAACAGGCCGATGCGGATGGGCTTGGAAGTACTCTGGGCGCGGATGATGCCCGGCATGGCGATCGGCGAGGCCGCAAGGCTGCCCAGCAGCACGCGGCGGGTAAACTTCGTCATTGAGTCACGTCCCCCGTTAGAAACAG
>Ga0335072_10001152_pt1 | contig 44008 bp, 36 predicted proteins | sample Lox_Sample_21_FD_206725 | JGI IMG/M metagenome (GOLD analysis project Ga0335072, IMG submission 206725) | Soil microbial communities from Loxahatchee National Wildlife Refuge, Florida, United States - Lox_Sample_2.1 | ecosystem: Environmental > Terrestrial > Soil > Wetlands | place: USA... | reverse complement strand
CCCTAACCCTAACCCTAACCCTAACCCTAACCCTAACCCTAACCCTAACCCTAACCCTAACCCTAACCCTAACCCTAACCCTAACCCTAACCCTAACCCTAACCCTAACCCTAACCCTAACCCTAAGGTTAGCCAGCGCCACTCGAACTCGCCCTCCTCCATCCTGCACATCCCGCCCTGTGACCTGCTGCCCGAACCTGCCCCCAACACCCCGCTGTCCACCCGCAAACGAGAATCACTCCCGCCGACCCCGCCACCCACGAGACCTGCCCGCCTGAACCCGCCATGCCGTGACGCCCCCGTCACCTGAAACCACCTGCCCGGGAGACCCCGTGCATGACAGCCATCATGACGACGACAGCGACAGCGACAGCGACAGCGACAGCGACAGCGACGACAGCGACAACGACAGCAACAGCGACAGCGACAGCGACAGCAACAGCGACAGCGACGACAACAACGACGACAGCGACAACGACAGCAACAACGACAGCGACAGCGACTACAACAACAACGACGACGACGACGACGACGACAATGACAGCGACGACGACAGCAACAGCAACAGCGACGACAACAACGACCACGACAACCTGGACATCGACGAGGACCTGAGCCCCAGCCTGCCTGTCACCGGGGACGTCGCCGTGCATCATGGGAATTGTAACGCTCTTGGAATTGAACCGGAATCCACGAGAATTTCCGACACTTCAACGACCATTTCTACACTTTCTACCAATGCCATGCTTATACTGTTGACAGCCTTGTCACTGCCAGCCTCCGCTCTATTAGATTCTGCAAAAATCTGCCCGTGTTCCTTAGAAAACCCCCTAACACTATGCCCGGAACGTGGTCTGTAGCTTAGCCGTCACCGCTCGAACTCGCCCTCCTCGACCCCGGCCACGAACCCAACCGCCTTCTCGAGCCCCGCCCGAGACCCTGCCACCTGCCCTAATACCCCGTGCAGCCCCCGTGAACCCCCCGCCCCCACCACTCCTGACACTCTGCCGCAGACGAGCCCCAGCCAGCCCCGCCGACCTGCACCTGGACCTGCCGAACCCGCAGCCGTAGCGCCTCTGCCCGTGCTATCGCCCCTGCCCGACCTGCTGCCCGACTGACCGATGCGAACCCCGCCTTCACCGCCGCGACCGTGTCGCCCCGTCGTTCCGGGGGATGCCGCACCGAGACCTCCGACACCGTCACCATGAAGACCTGCCGCTCTGCCCGTGTACCTGCCCTGCCCGAGCCGCCCTATACCTGCCGCGCTGTCGTGCCCGTGCATCTGCCCCAAAGTCCTGCGAGTCTGCCTGCCCTGCTGCCATGCTCGTGCACCTGCCCCGCTGCCATGCCCGTGTATCTGGCCCAAAGCTCTGATCGTGTACCTGCAAAGCCGTCCTGCGAGTGTACCTGCTCCAAAGCCGTGCTTATATGCCTGCGCCGTCGTCATCATTCATCTGCGCGGCCATCGTCGTGCATTTACGCGTCCGCCCTGTACCCCGCCACTCTGTCGCCATTCTGCAGCCGCTCCTGTGACCTGACCCGCTGCTGGAACCTGGAACCAGCTGACCCGAGACCCCGTGCAGTCGCCGTGAACGTCTCGCTGTCCAGCCGCTGCACCCCTGAGACCCTGCCACAGATAAGAGCCAGCCCCGCCCGCCCTGCCTGGCTGCTACTCCGCCGTGAACCTCAGCATCTAGCCAGCGTGAGCTCCAGCGTGAGCTCCAGCGTGAATGCTAGCGTGAGCCTCAGCGCCAGCGTCAATGCCTGCAACAACCCCAGCGTATACGCCAGCAAGAATACCAGCGTGAATACCAGCGAGCGCTAGCATGTACACCAGCGTGAGTGCCAGCGTGTACACCAGCGTGAGCCCCAGCGTGAGTCTCAGCGTATACGCCAACGTGAGTCTTAACGTGTACACCAGCGTTGAACCACAGCGTGTGCGCCAGCGTGAATGCCTGTGACAGCACCAGTGTGAACGCCTGCGACAACCCCAGCGTGTACGCCAGCGACATCGTTAACGTGAACCTCAGCGTATACGCCTGTGTGAGCCTCAGCCTGTACGCTAGCGACAGCGCCAGCGTGAGTGCCAGCGTGAGTGCCAGCGTGAGTGCCAGCGTGAGTGCCAGCGACGACTTCGGCGTAAGCACCAGCGACAGCCCCAGCGTGTATGTCAGCGTGTACACCACGTGAGCGCCAGCGTGAGCATCAGCGTGAACGCCTGCGACAACCCCAGCGTAAGCCCCAGCGGCAGCCTCAACGACAGCCTCAGCGCATACGCCAGCAAGAATACCAGCGTGTACACCAGCGTGAGTGCCAGCGTGAGCCCCGGCGTGAGCCCCAGCGACAGCCCCAGCGACAGCCCCCGCGTGAGCCTCAGCGTATACGCCAACGTGAGTCTTGACGCGCACGCCAGCGTTGACCCCCAGCGTGTGCGCCAGCGTGAGCGCCAGCGTGAATGCCTGTGATGGTGTACCTGCGCGGCGGCCGTCGTCGTGATTCATCTGCGCGTCCGCCGTGCTTGTATATCTGCGCTTCCGCCGTGGTCGCGCATCTTCGCGATCATCGTGATCGTGCACCTGCGCGGCGGCCGTGATCGTGCATCTGCGCCTTCGTCCTGGTGGTGTATCTGCGCTTCTACCGTGGTCCATCTGCGCGTCCGTTGTGATTGTGCATCTGCGCCCTCGTTGTGATCGTCTACCTGCGCAGCAGTTGTGGTCCTGCATCCAGCCTGCATCTAAACCTGCCAGTGGACGTGGACGTGGACGTGGACGTGGGCTTTGGCGGTTCCTGATGGGCTCTGCCCGTCACCGGCTACCGCTAAAGCGTTCTGATAGGCACTGGCGAGATCTGGCAAGTGCCGGCCACCTCTGGCGGGCTCTGGTGGGCTCAGGCAGCGGCTTATGAGCTCCGGTGGGCCCTGACGGGCTCTGACAGGCGTCGGCGGCCACTGATGGGCCACTGACGCACGCTTGTAGGCACTGGCTGACAACTGACGGACGCTGGTGGGCACCGACGGGCCCTGGCCGGCACTGATGGACTCTGGCGGGTATTGATGAGCTCTGGCAGATACGGGCGGGCTCTGGCGGGCATTTGATTACCGTTGACGAGCTCTGGCGGACTCTGGCGGGCACTGGCGAGCGCTGGTGATTGCTGGTGGGTCGTTCGGGATTTCAAAACTCGACGGGCGACAAGTCTTCAACGTGTCGCCGGCGTGGGACATAGAAGAGAAAACTGAACGAATTCCCAAGAGGCAATGGCTTCTACTAAGATATTCTGAAGTCGTGTATCGACGCGCATTTCTCTCCTTCATACCTGGATCTAGATTTCTCTTCGTTCATGCGTTCTTTACCTTAGCCTTGGCATCTCTGAAGAATACCAGTCCGCCGGGCACGTCGGCTAATGGATTATTCTCTCCCTCCCCACTCCTCCCTACAGGCCCAACATCAAAGCCGCATAGCTGGTAAAATGTCTCCTTGCCATCAGCAGCAATAACACTCGCGCTCACCCCTTCGCGCTCCGCCTGATCCAGGCCCCACTGCACCAGCTTTCTCCCCAAACCGCGGTTTTGATACTCCGGGCGCACGCCCAGCGCCTCAAGGTACCAGCTCTTTGCTCGCTCGCCCGTCCAGATGTGATCGAGAAAGCTGTACGAGCGCTCGATGATATCCTCCTTGGCCGGATCCGCCGCGCGATTCGGCCTCCACCACGTCGCGAGCGCCGCATAGGCCTTAGCGAGCGGGAGCAGGGCATTCCGCGGATCCCAGGACGCCAGCGGCGCGTGGGGGGCTAACGACTCCCTCCCAACGCCTCCTCCGCCACCCATCCGACTCCAGTGCGCGACACCAGTCACAATCTCCGCCCCAGTCGTCTCTTCAACGTCCACGGTGACGAGGAAGACGTGGCTCCAGTCCCACCAGTGGACCTGGATCCGCCGCAGCCAGTACAAGTCGCTGTCATGGGGGTACTGGGCGCGGTGTGGGTGGATGAGATGACCAAAGAGGACGTCGTCCCAGAAGGCCAGGCTGAGCGTGCGGGCCATGGCCGCGTGGTCGGTAAAGCGGGCAAGGCGGAGTGGCGTGGGTTTGGGCTTGGAGCTGGAGCTGGACATGATTGGTGGAATGGCAAGATCCACAAAAAGGTTTCGGATGGTGGTAATTTCCAAGGATGCGTGGTTGGGCAAAGCAGGTCTCAACGAGGAAAGAATCTGAATCTCCAATGGAGAGCTTGACGCTCAAGCTAATGCTAGAGGAGAATGGTGACGACCACTAGAAGTCGAGGGAATGGAAACAATATTGAGGTTGTGCTAGAGAAGTGTATGGCGATATGATTCGATGGAGTAAACGAGCATGAAAATGATCGCCTGTTAAGCAATCACCGACCTCGAAGCCATTTAAGTGTGACGTGGATTTGGAAAAGAGGGTACACTGCCAAGGCCTGCCAGCAAGAGGCTGATCAGAAAAGGTAGAGATCGACCGAGCACCCGCTCCAGGGGTTTGGTTTAGGGGGCCCTCTAGGGGCCTTTAGGCATAACGAACCCACTCCGGCCCTAAAAATCAGCGAGCCCCGGAGCGAGATCACATAGCGAAATTGGCGGAATTTCTCTTATCGGCAGGCACTTTTGCATCACACCTCCGTACTAGATCAATCAATTCGCCGGCCTATCCAATGTGCGCTATTCGACAAGGGGAACTAAAGACGCTCGAAAAAGTGCGTCAAATACTTGAGACGTAGGATCTGAGAAAGGCTAGCAAGTGACTGTCCCACCTCGTCCGACTGTTGGCGTGCGCCACTCAGAGTTCGGTGAAAGTCTAATACGGCGAATGACTAGCGACGATTTACTCGTTGAACTCCATAACCAATATGTGAATCAGATAGCACAGGGCTTTTTGGAAAGTTCAGCTGGCAATCGGACGAGGTGGACGGTGTGAAGTAATCCTACATTTGTTGGCCGATATTTGGATGTATAGCACAAGAAATCCTTTGCCACCCCAGTTTGGCCATCTCTTCTCATCCATTCCATTCGCCTCCAACACCTTGCCTAATGACCAAACACATCAGTCTCGCCTTCAGAATCCTGCGGAGATTCTTGCCAAGGCTACATGCAGCAGTGCGGCAGGAGTGAGAGAGCGCAAGACTGATCAAAGCCCCTTTTGCCAACTATTACTGTTCGTAGTGGATCTCCCACTGCACATCCTTGCGAATGATATGATCCTGGCTGCTCATACTCTTGATCGAGCCGACGTCTCTGCCATTTGCCTTCTCTTTCCTGTGCAGCACATCCGTCATGCGATCTTCGCCGTCGTTCATTGTCGCATTGCGGCTACCCTTACTTGACAACATCGATTTACCCTTCCCCACCGAACGAAGCTCAAAGCCTCCGCTACCACCATACCCACGCGATCCGTATCGTGTCGTTGCGTCCGGATCGAGAGTCAAGCCGAAGCCGCTGTTGAAGCTCTTAACGAAGGATTTGAGGGCTGGGATTGTGGCAGAAATTAGCGACCAGCAGAGTTCGACTTGCTGGCAGACGAGAACGGGGACGATGTCTAGACCGGGTGTGGCGGAGTGAACGTATTTGCTGACCAAATGGACGCGAAGGATTGCGAGGGCGGCGACGCTAGGAGGAGAGTCAGTTGTGGATTTCCTCATCTGGACTTCTTGCTCACTGACGGTAGTCTAAAAGCAAAGGCAATGATAACCTGAAGTTTGAGGTCAAGAGACATCTGGACAGGCCAGACAATGAGGACAGAGAGCAGAACCATGAGGCCTTCAGTAATGACATCGAATGCTGAGATCAATCTCCATCGAAGAAGCTGTATCCGGTCAGTTTCGAGACTCCGCACAGGGGCTTTTAGAGAGCAGTACCTGATCGGGGCACTGTGTCGTTCCCCGGATTTGCGCAAAGGCCTGGGGAGAGCAACTGATAGAGAGTGCAACTATGGACAGTACTCCCCACAAAGCCGTCAGACCGAGAATTGCACAGCAAATCCACCAGTGCAACTGGGTTCTGCGATCGATACGAGATCTTCGGCTGTTCACGTTGAATAGTCGTATCAGCAGCCACAGGGTCGAGCATTTTGCAAGACAAGCGGCTACAATGAACAGAATTAAGCTTGCAAAGGTGGCCTGAGGGAAGTAGGTCAATAATCATACCACATCGAAAGTGCTCTAGCTAACTCACCTGGCTGGCTGTTGAGCGTTCGGCTGCAGAGAGTTGACTTAGAGACTGCCCAATGCCATGGTGAAGGGCAACGATCACCGCAGCGACTTCCCCTACTTGAGTAATCTGAATGAAGGTCAGCTGGCTTTTCGTGGCATCAGTCTCGGAGTAGTGGGTTGCAATACTGTAGCTCCTGCAACAAGCCAATCGTCGGGTCCAAACACCTTCCGTCTTAGATTGACTCTCACAATAAGGACTAGGACGGAATAGATGAGACAGAGCAGAGCAGTGATCCAGACAGAGCCAGCTTGATCGTCGGGTGTTATTGGGGAAAAGCGGTTCTCATTTGCTGTGGACATGGTTGAAAGTTATCGCTCTCAGGTATTCAGAGACGTAGACCATCCAAGCTGGAGAAAAGGAGAAGGATAGGTATCTGTAGTCTGCTTTGCCATTACTGGGAGCCGACGCCTACGCGGTGTTGCTGTAATTCGACGGAGTTGCCTTTACAGTAGTGGGATGAGTCTCAGCGTTAGGAGCACGCAGATCGTTCCTGGACGTGATAAGATCGGGGCCCATCCCTGTCTCGAGACGGCTGAACAAGGTTTAATAGCGTTGCCCTAAGCTCATGTTTCCTTATCGTCAAGGTGCTGTCTCCTTTTGACTCAGTCGAAGAACACTAGGAAGCCTGCCAGGTCCATTAGAGGTCAAAGATGGTTAAGCAACGACATAAACAAACGAGCTTTCTCGGCCAACCTTGTTGGCGACAAAAGTTACTGAGCCGGATGTCCTGTGAGCGAGATCCCCGCTAGCCATTGAAGGGGCTGGGCGGGATCAGTCATGGCAACGGAGCACGTATTCGCGTTGGAACAGGTGGGGGGGGGAGTTCGCACGCCATTTGGCCTGTGGGGTGGTTCTCAAGCCTGCTTTGGGCCGGCGCGTTCCTTAGTTGTGACTTATCATGGTTTCACGAAAATAAGCGGGTTGACATTGGGTTTCAAAGTTGGCCCCTACTGTGAGTACCAAGGGGGCAACTTTCTTTAGCACGGCGCCACCGACAAGGGTCTTCCCGTGCGCGGGATGCAGGCTTTTGATTCAGCCCCCTCAAATACTTTGCGTGTTTTCCTTGCGCGTTAATGACGGCTTGATATCGCGCAGGCATTTCTCATACGAAAAGAATCGCTAGACGTGAAAATATGGCGGCTATTCGCTCGCACATGTATTCGATCTTGAACTCGCGTGCAAAGTAAATCGTAGATCAATTTCCTTTTCGCCCATGTCCTCAGATAAGAGTAATAAGGTTCTCTAAGACTTAATGACCCCGTTCAGTGGTAAATGATGCGATTGGCTGATGCATACACTATCCAACTCGTTCGACCGCAAGCGACAACCTTCTAGACGTCACATACTAGCTAATTTAGGTATTGATCAGACGGGTCAATGATAAAAATCCCGTCGAGCGATTTGCCGTGTGAAGGTTTTGCAAGTTTCTACCTAATGCACGCTTGCAACCGGACAAGTTTGGACAGTGTATACCACTGCAGAGTTGTAAATCACACATCACAGTACTTCCGTGCCGCGATCGCCACCTTGAAACTCGCCGATCAATCCATTCGCTTTAGTCGCTACTCACCAAAAATTGCATAGAGCCGTTGCAAGACGCACGTTTAGCCGTTATATGTGATCATACTTGCGCAAAGCTTTGTTTGCCATGTACCGGAATAAACAGTTCTCTCCAAATCCACAGTGGTCGCATGGAAGTGCCTACGCGACGCTAATGCAGGGGCGGGCGTCGGGGGATCTTCCCCGTGTCCGCTTTTGCCGGGGGAACCTCCATCCCAGCCCACGAGGAAATGGCGGTGAAACATCATGCATGAAAATTATCAAACCAACAGCAACACCAAAGCCGCCCTTGCTGGGGTCAGAGCTCTCCACCTTATCTACGATGCCTGGGCTTGTCGAAGATTTTGTCACAAAAGCATTAACCCGTATTGAGAAACGTCGCTCTTCCCCGGCCTTATCTCCTCGTTTCAAAATGATCAGCATTTGTCTCTGGCTCGTCTTCTCTAGCCATCCTCTCCCCGTCTCGTGCGCGCTCGTCACTGCTCAACTCGATTCAAAGTAGATCCAATCCACGACATTCGACAATGGAAGAGACAAAGGAAAACGGTACTGTCACCCAGTTTCCCGCCGATGAAGAGAGCCCCTTCGATCAACATGTCACACCCGAGAAGAAGGGTTCTCCCGAGGACCAGAGGGATATGTATCGTATGGGAAAGGCTCAAGAATTGCGAGTATGACCACCCTCACAACAAGCCCCTTGCGAAGTAAGGCTGTGTAGCTAATTTGTTGCGCGTAGCGAAATTTCCGGTTTGTCTCCATTTTCGGATTTTCCATGATTCTCATGGCAACATGGGAAACAGCATTGGGGTCAGTGATAGCAACAGCATTTCCCAAGTGTGTGTGCAAAGGCGCTAACCGAGGGCAGGACTTCAATCATCGCGCTGCTTAATGGCGGCACTGCTGGCTTTATCTGGATGTACCTTATTGCCTGGGCTGGTTTCATGTGTGTAAATACTTCAATGGCGGAGATGGGCTCAATGTTCGTTCCTCACACATGGACACTTCAATTCTGTCTTTGCATGCTGACCCATTGTCTCACAGGGCTCCCACGTCCGGCGGTCAATATCACTGGGTTTCGGAATTCGCACCCCCACAACATCAGAAATTTATCAGCTTCATAATTGGCTGGCTTTGCGTTCTCGGATGGCAAACTGGAGCTGCCAACACCGCATTCCTGGCCGGAACTCAGATTCAAGGGCTGATCGTCCTCAACTATCCAAACTACGTCTTCGAACGATGGCACGGGACACTTCTCACCTGTGCCGTGGCTTCATTTTCGGTCTTTTTCAACACCTTCCTCGCAAAGAAATTGCCCTTGGTCGAAGGAATCGTCCTCATAATCCACGTCTTTGGCTTCTTCGCTGTCGTTGTCACTCTCTGGGTCCTGGGTCCTCGCGGAGACGCAGCAACAGTTTTCACAACATTCACCAATCTTGGCGGCTGGAACAGCAATGCAACCTCCGCCCTTGTTGGCATTCTTGCCGTAATGATTCCGTTGTTGGGCGCGGACGCTGCTGTCCACATGTCGGAAGAGCTCAAAGATGCATCCAAGCAAGTACCTAGGACCATGATCTGGACCACATTCATCAATGGAGCATTGGGCTTCGTGTTGATTGTCACTTTCTGCATGACTGTTGGCGACGTCGACAGTGTTATCGACACACCAACCGGGCAGCCATACATCCAAGTCTTTTTCAATGCCACCCAATCCTACGCTGGCGCCACGGTCTTGTCAGCACTCGTCATCTTCATGGCCATGTTCTGCAACCTTTCCATCGTCGCCACAGCATCCCGACAACTGTTCGCTTTCGCGCGCGACCAAGGCGCTCCATTCGCCTCATGGCTGGCATATGTACGCCTATTCCCCTTCCTTTTTCTCCCCCCACAACAAATCCAGCTAACTAATGACACTAGGTCCGCCCTGGCTGGGATGTCCCCTTGAACTCAATCATTGTCTCCTTCATAGTTTCCTGCCTACTATCCTTAATCAACATCGGCTCGACCATCGCACTCGAAAACATCACTTCGCTCTCCCTCGTCGCCATCCTCTCTTCATACATCGTGTCCATTAGCTGCATCATGCTCAAGCGCTGGCGCAATGCACCACTCCTCCCGTCCAAGTTTAGCCTCGGCCGTACTTTCGGCCTGCTCCTCAACGGCGCCAGCCTCCTCTTCCTCCTCCTTGTCTTTGTCCTCAGCTTCTTCCCCGGAGACGTGAACCCAACACCCGCAGAGATGAACTGGACCATTCTGATCTACGGTGTGGTTATGATCGCCGCGTTAGGACATTACTATTTCAAGGGCAGGCATGTTTACGATGGGCCGGTTGAGTATGTGAGGAAGGGTATCTAGAGGATAAGTTCAACTGTGTACTGGCACTCAAACGAAAGTGCCTCTGCAGCAGACGATTCAGCTTCACATAGATAATCCACTACTTTCATCCTTAAACGAAGTACTGTAGTCCGTCAGGGAATGCCCTCCAGGAACCCGTTAAAAGCCATGTCCACTCATTCCTTTCCCCAGTCTCACATCCGTTACCTAATTGCTAGCATTTTTGGCGGTCCTGGTGGTAGCCGCGATGCGCGCAGGTGTCGGGTTGGCCCACCCCGCAGGTGGCGGACAAAAATCCCGGCTAACTTTGGGGGTTTTGAAAACGACAATACCTGCACCGGGGTGTATCAGGGGACACAATTGGACAGCTTATCGGCCGGGGACATAATTCGGGTACGTGCCTGTGAGAAATGCGTGCCTGCCAGACCATACCTACTAGAATTACACTTGTGAGATGCATACCTGTGATGGCAGATATAGCTACGAGATACACGCGCCTCTCGCGGGCAGGTACCTGTCGTAGGCATCTACGTAGGCATGTATTTCTCGCAGGCACGTATCTCTTTTAGCATACGTCTTTTCTAGGCGTACATCTCTCGCCGGCATGCATCTCTCTCGAGAATGCTTCTTATTTGTATCTCGCAGATATATATCTTGTAGGGGTGCCTATTCCACAGGCTGTGCATATCAGGGTTGTACATCTCATAAGATGTGCGCAACTCAGGGGGCGGGCGTGCATCTCATAGGCGTGAATCTCTGGGCGCCTCTTTTGCGGGCATGAGCCTCAAAGGCCTGCATCTTACAGGCGTGCATCTCACAAGGCTGCATCTTATAGGGAGGTATATTTCACAGAACGCGCATCTTAGATGCCCGTATCTCATAGGCGTAGCTCTCTCGCGGGCATGCATCACACAGGCGTGCATCTTGAGGCTTCCATGCCTAAGCTCGCTGTACCCCCGAACTGTGTGCCTGGCTACTTCCCGTACCGCCACGGCCCGGTGCCGCTTCACGGACATTTCCCACTCCGAAATATGAGCAGCTGGCTCAGCCTTATCGTGGAATCTTCGCTTTCTCTCCAAAACGCTGTCATCTCGGACAATCATTATCCCACGTCTTTCGCACACGATACAAGCATCCAACCAAGTCAAGAAGGGAAGGAAAGGAAAATGGACCCACTCACAGCCATTGGTCTTGCCTCCAACATCCTATCATTCATTGACTTTAGTGCCCAACTCATCAACGGTGCGCGGGAAATCTATGACTCTACCGCTGGCATTACGGAGGATAACAAGAGCCGGGAGGCCATCGTGAGCGAGATGAAAGTGTTTTCTTCCAAGCTTCTTCCTCCGGACGATTCCCAGCTGAGCGGGGACGAGAAGGCTCTGTGTCGTCTCGCGGCAGAATGCAACATCTTGTCGGGCCAGATTCTCGATCTTCTGGGCAAAATCAAGCCCAAAGATCCCAAGTCCAAAAGTCAGAGCTTTTGGGCAGCATTGAAGAATAAGGTACATGAAAAGGAAAAGTTAGAATTGGAGAAGAGACTGGAGAATTGCCGCAGCCAACTTGAGCTGCAGCTGAACTATTGGATGAGGTCGCCTTGCCCCATATCTTACTAGCTCTTTAAAACCTGACCATGCTGCAGTTCTGAGACAAAGACCAGCTTGGATGCGTTGGTTGCCTCTGCACAAGAAGACAGCACCAAGCTCGGACAACTACAGCGTCATGTCGAACAACTCCGCCGAGGAGTGACAGTGACGTCGATCAGCCCTGGAGCCAAAGCTCAACTCCGAAGGCTTCTGGACATCTCAGAAGAAGCTTTCCAGGCAGTGGTACGAGAGCGTTTGTTGAAGAGCCTAGCCTTCCCTGGCATGTATGGACGGTTTGAAGCGGTAGAGACCGCACACTGCAAGACTTTCCAATGGATTTTTGAAGGCCCTTCTGAGACAGGACGACATGGAGGTGAGGCCCGCAAATCAACTCGAGAATCCTTCGTGCATTGGCTGTCATCTGGGCACGGCATCTTCCATGTGTGTGGAAAATTAGGATCCGGGAAATCAACTTTGATGAAATTTCTGTGCAATCATGATCACACAAAGACTGAACTCGAGAAATGGGCTGGTTAGTCAGATGCCGTGATCCTGGTCCACCAGAAACGTTCTGCTAACATGTTCCCAAAAAGGTGACCGAGACCTGGTGATGGCAAGCTTCTTTTTCTGGAAGCCAGGCTCACCGCTACAAAAGTCGCTGGCCGGCCTCCTTCGTTCTCTCCTTCATGATACTTTGAAAGCATGCCCGGAACTTATACCAGAGGTATTGCCAAAGTACTGGAATCAAATGAAATCCATGCCGTGGCAAGTTCAGACAGAACTCTACCTCCCGGCCCCAGAGATCCGGGCAGCGTTTGATCGTCTTATCGAACGTCGGAGTTTGTACAAGAAGCATTGTTTCTGTTTCTTTATCGACGGCCTCGATGAATACGAAGGGACGTACCAGGAAGACTGCAAAGCTATGGTCGAATTGCTTCGTAGTTGGACTGAATTCGCGCCCGCAGATGTCAAGATCTGCGTCTCCAGCAGGGAGTACAATGTTTTCATGAACGCTTTCTCCCCTAACAGAAGACTTCGTCTTCAAGACCTTACCCAAAAGGACATGGAGAGTTACGTTCAAGATAAGCTAAAACACCTACCCGGTGAAGCAAACATAACGTCCTTAGTTAATTCAATCACCGAAAAAGCCCAGGGAATCTTCTTGTGGGTGGCTATAGTTGTCAAGAGGATGCGCGAACTTATAGAGAACGGCTCCAAACTCACCACACTTCAACGAGAGCTCGATTTACTTCCCCAAGAGCTGGACGATCTGTTCGAGCACATCCTCAAATCTCTCAGCACTTCCGACCGTAAGAGAGCCTACCAGACATTTGCAATGCTTCTGACGTTGAAGCCGTACAACCTCCCACTGTCACTGTTTGCCTACACATTCCTAGAAGACTACGACAGGGACCCAGGGTTCGCGATGCAAGGGACTTTCCCGCACTCCATCATGGACGAATCCGCTAAGGAGAATCGAATCAAACTGGCGCACAAAACACTGGCCGGTTGTTGCAGGGGTCTCGTCGAACCGATAATGGATGAGGAGGAGCTCGTCCTTTCATTTACCCACCGCTCCGTTCCAGAATTCCTTCTAACACCGAGTATTCAGAGGGACATGGAACTTCATCTCAAAGACTTCAGTCCTGAAGATGCTACCTCTCAATTAATCCTCGCTGAGTTGTGGTCGAAAGAGCCAAATTCGGCTGAAAAAACTGGCTATATGCGCTTAAGTTTCATCGCCTACTCTTTAATCCGCATGCGACACAAAGCCAAAGCCGACCGGGTACCATATTCCTTCCTGGAGGACTTTCATTCAGCACTCACTCAGCTAGGGGTTGCCGAATTGAAGGAAGATGACTGTTTTAGTGAGATAGGCATCTGTCTAGGACGCAATTTGGTGCAGCAAATAGCATACTTTAAGGGAGGTGATTCTCAGGAGTTCTACATCTCGACACCTCTTTACCTTGCGATAATTGTTGGGCATTCTGAATATGTGGCCTGGAAGGTGGCACGAAATCCGACTGTCATCGACACTCCCTTCAAAATGGCCTTGCTTTTCTACTGCGTTGTCAGCGCCCTGATAGCTGGTCGAATTGGGGCATTACCGATTCTCGAGTTACTCTTACGGCGGGGCCTGTCTCCCCAGACTCTAACGCCAATATGTGGTTTAGATCTCAGGAGCATGGAGGGGGATAAATCTATAAGCGTTTGGCAGCACTTCATCTTATTCTGTGCCATAATCATCGGTCAATGCCTTATAGCGGGGTCTCCTCTCATATCGTATCACGGCTATGTTGAAGCGGAGTCTGTTTGCCGACTGTCTGGTCAAATGGTCGAGAAATTCCTACAATATGGAGCCGACCCGCATTTCTGGATTTCGGTCCCCAAGCGGGATGGGGACGGTTTCATCGTCAAGCTCAAACTTGGAGTAGAGCAACGTCGGGTTCTGGTCCATATAAGGGATTACGAGTATCTCGAAAAATGGAGGCATCGCTCGCCTGATTTGGACGACTCACTTCACGATTTGGTCGAACTCTGGCAACTAGAGAACAAAGAGAGCGTTCTACAGTTGTTGGACAGAAATGCCAAACATTTACAACGGGCATCAGAAGGGGGTGGCGAGGTGGCTTACGAGGAGGAACAACTGGCCAAAGGAGCATGTGTGGCACAGATTGCCGACCAACATAACCTCGAATCGAAACCGCAAGTATATGGGAGACCTGTCACGGAAGTGCAAGACAAGGAGCTCGTGCAGTTCAAAAATCCAAAGAGTGCTGGGTCTCTCACCGAAATTGGAGGCGGGAGCCATGTTTTCGTGTTCATATTTGGTGAGTGCTCTATTGGACAGTCTACGACAACACATTGACCGTTCGCGCAGGCATCGTGTCCGCTGTACTGATACTCCAACTGTGGGCTGTGGTTTCTAACTGAGTGTATTGCATTCCCCACGATACAACATAGGAGCAGAAGACGACTTTACCAGAAGATTTCGGGCTGCCAGATTTGCTGGGATTGGAGGAGCTGAGTAAAGTTCTGCTGCCGGGCGGCTATATAGCCTCGATGACTGCCACAGCAAGTCAAAGATTGCTGTCGAGTACTGTTGCTTCTACAAAGATGAGAATCCCGAAGACCATGTGTTTGGGTTCACGGAAGCAGCGTTGCCTGGTTTGATCAGGCGTACAACGAAATTGCAAGAAAGTTGATGATACCTGGACTCAGTCATCGGAATGCCGATATTCATCGAGCCGTGAACTCGAGCCCATGGGCCGGGTTGGGCATGTTGCATGCAGCAGACAGGTATGTATATAGTTGGTTGTGGAAACACTGTTTATTTTGGTCTACCTACTAGAGGAAGGAAGGACGTCTTGCTGCCTGAGGCCATCTTGCCACCTGGGGCCTGCCCAGCTGATCCTTCAGCTACCTCTGCATAGCTGAACCCATACGAACCGGCGCGTGGCAGCCGAAGCGCGGCCTACTCGCAACAGGGCAGGCCTTTTCCTTAAGCACGGCCCAAAAGCCCATATGACTTGCACCTAGGCCAAATATGATGTACATGAAACTGCGGTCGCTGCTCATAAGAGTCACCGAGCCTCATTTCTTCGCATGTCATTCTTTCTATCCATTTTTCTAGGTGTAGCCTGTTGCGAGTAGGGGAGTTATATTGCCGAGAGATCTGGATAACCGAACACCTGCCGACTTCTACACAGGTGAGGTAATGGGTCTTGAGCAGGGAGGAGGAGAAGGACGAATTCAGCAGGTATAATGGCACTATTACGCAGTCAGTAACCTGAATGCCTTCAACCCCGTTCGGTGGAGAGATGACGCGAAATCTATCTTTGGGCTTTTGGCTCGCTAGCGATTCCGACCGCAGGCTGGAAGATGGGGACGATTCCGATCTACAACCAGCGCAGATGAGGTTGTTTTGAGAGAGAGAAGTCCAAGCCCAAGGACCGCTGATTGAGGGCTGTGTGGTGGGCTGAAGGGTCATCAAGTAGAAGAATGAGTTTTGCCTGTCATTCAAGCCTTCTTGTTTGCCCTCCATTCCATCGTAAGATTGTGAACATTGACACTTTTAAAGCAACGTGGACCAAGGAGTTTATGGGTACCCGAAACAATGCAACCAAAGACTGCAGACAGCCATTCTTTAGCTACCTTGCCTCCAGACAGTCGTTCAGATGCCAGGGTACGATCGGGTAAGGCTTTCCAGAATAGGCCGGTTTTGTCCACGTTATACACGTCGTCTAAGGGAGAGAGCTCGAGGAGGTTTCGAAGATCGTGAAGATCTAACCCCAGCTGCATTTGATCGACCCTGCCAGCTTCGACATGCCTGACCTTTTCCACAATATGGTGTCTTGCTTTGGGAACTGTTAACCACCCAGAGCTGAAATGTGGCTTCTCTTGAGAGGCGTATTGGTCTAACTTGCCCAAAAAGCCCCTTCCATTTCTTGAAGCAAGTATCTTGTAATCGTAGCTCCCTTACGAACCATTCGTAGCTGCCATTCAAAGGGAGCTGCCTCGAGGTTCAGCCAAGTAGCTGGTTTAACCCACTTTTGCTGGGTAGCTTTGAGCGCTTGTCAAGGTAGTCGTAACGAGAGGAAAGGATTTCGGACATTGTATGGTAGTGCAGAGCGGACTAGTGTGGCGACGCGAAGCGGGCTGTTTGAGTGGCTTGCACAATCTGCCGGACAGATCGTAAATCAAGCACTCTTCTTCCTTTCTTCTCAGAGCGCGCCTGCGGCTCCTTCACAGTAGATTGCGAAATTGTGTGATAATGGGTCTCTGAAAACCAGGCTTGCACAGCTTTATGAGATTTTTCTGTCGTAGCTCAATGGTCGCGAATTGCCTTCCATTCAGCGTCTGTGGTCGCTCTGCGTCGATTTTGGGGAGGGGTAGGAGAGTGGAGTGGTATTGTCGTGAGGCGTGGCGAGAGCTAAGTCTGGTGCGGATGGGGTGCTTGGTATCAAGTCCCTATTATGGTAGTTGGTGCATGGAACAGGATACGGGACAGCAACCATGTACGATAGAGAGAGTTACAAATTCATGAAGGGATGCGCTGCGGCGGATCCCCGACGTAAACACCCTCCACCCGCTAGTCCACCTTATGATACAGGGCCTGATGCGCGCCTTGGTTATGCTCACTCCTTCACCCGTCGACATTATCACAGCGGATATCTCTAAGGTCTGTGATGAATGAGACCTGCGTCGGGGGTACATCAGCTTCACTAATAGGCTTTGATTGGCTGTGGGGCAGGTAGGTAGGCGTATGGAGAGATTCATGTGATGCCCGGTGCGTGTCAATATGTAGAAAAGCTTCGTTGCCTACAAATTTGCATCAAAAGTTAGCTTTCACCTATATTCTATAGAAATGGATAATTTCGAGGTGGGAGGTACCTCGACGCCCTCAACCTCATCGACCCCTTGCCCTACGTCCTGATAGTCACGCTCGCCTGCGCCGCTGCCGAAGGGCACCGATCCAGCCTTTATAGGCTATCATTAAGCACGATCTCAACAAATGAGTCTCGGTTGTTGGTGAGGCGCCCGGGGTCATGTCCTTCCTGTGCGTCGGGTGGCGTTCGGCCAAACCTCTGTCCCGGCTGTAGGCGCCGGGGCCGAGCGAGTCTTCAGTAACATTAAGCTCTTCACCCCCGAGTCGCGTAGTCGCCTTGGGCCAGCTGTCATCGAAGCTTTGGAGCGTGGGCGTAGATGAGTGCTAGTAGGTCTATAGACGACGGCGGTGAGGAAGCCCTTTGAAAATGTCGACGTGATGTGAGAAATAGGCAGCGCACTTGCTGACTCGAAGGGCTGGAAGCTCTGTAGTCGTCCCAATATACTCGTTCTAGCTCGTTGCAAAGAGCGAAATGCGAGAAGGGATGACTCTGTCATAAGAATTTCCGCGCCGAGATGACAGCGAATTCGGTACAGGTTCCTTGGTAATGCTAGGAACAATACATTCAGTGCTTTGCGAGAGTTTCATCGACTTCGACACGCCGGTGATACGCCAGGCTCAGCGGTCTCAATACGCCGACCGAAAATCCTGGCCTGGTCGGCCTGTATGGCGTACACCTAGGCCAAACGTAGTCTGGATGTTGCCATAAGTGGTATGGACCGGGGCCGCCTTCTCCTTACTAATAAGGAAGATTGCTCTGAACCGACCGATGCCTTCGAGGCCTGGCGTACCCGCATGCGCAAGTCGTAACAGCTACCAGGTGACGAATTGAGTCGCTATTGTCCCCGCGGAGCTGGCACTGCTACAATCGGTTCAAAAGCTATAAACCCTATAGCCTGGTGGGACATCCTTGGTCAGCAGTTTCCCAGCATTCGTCATTGGGCCTTTGATACCTTATCTTGTCCGGCAGCCTCCTGCGAATGCGAGTGAGCATTGTTCGTTTCAGTCTGCGGCGGCCACAGGCACGCGGTGTACATCTTTGCCTTCCAGAGATGTTCTTGCTGTCTTCAGGCTGCCCCGTTGCTATTTGGTGGTCATATTGGGTGATTGTTGTGGCGTGGTTCCGCCGCAGCACAGCATATGCAGTAGACTGAGCTCAAATCGCTCGGATTTGAGTATTCTGTCTTTTTGAGGCCAGCTTTTGCAGGAGTAGTTAAAGCAGTCGAACTGCTGCTGCAACAGAGATATTGAGAAACTGTTGAATGAAGTCAGCGCATTCTAAATCAAGGATTACATGTCAGGATGAAGCGACTTTGATGCTAGCAAACCTGGGGACTCGGATAAGGCAGTGCAGTACAGGGAGATTCGTTGCAATAATTGTAGGTGGCTTCCCAAGCTTTTGTGAATGGCAGCGGAGTGAGCGGTGCACTCGGCTACTTTAAGCCTTAATAGGCACTGAGCGACGCTGGTCTTCTTGCATTTGTACCCGATCTCATGGTCTCCTGTCATGTCCGTGCCGAAGTTCAGCCTGGTGTACTAAGACCTGACTACATCCCAATAGCTCCTGATTCTCGGTCGAAAGATCGGTGTGCCACAGGACGGGCTTACCCCGGCTACCGCCGCTGCTGCAGGTCATTGGGGTCGGAGAACGCACCGTCAATGATGGGGCGAAAATTCACGACTGGAGATATTCGCTCGAGTAGATGAAACGATTGTTAGAAAACCGTTCGTTGAGAGAAAGGCTGCTCGAAATAATGCTTGAGGTGGCCTGACTTTGTGACACGGGTGCGCAAAGTATAACTTACCGGTATCAAGCTAAGTATCACCTGATTTGCAGAACAGATCGTTTCTATCCACGCCCCAGCAATGCGTCTGTTCATAAATGTAAACGCAGAGGCGGAATACCGATACCTCATTACTCGTGGCCGATAATACAAGACATTCCGATTGTATGTTCGAAGTTCTTCATCGGTCACGCCACTCCACGTGGCGTGACGATTCTCTGCGGTTATAGCCGAGGGGCGTAGCCTGCGCTCTCCCATAGGATGCTTGTTGAATCCACAGCAAGGATACCACACGCGTTACTAGGGTAGGCTGTCCATAATACGCATGTGGCTTATCGCATGAGTTATCCATCTGACTATATAGACGTCCAGCTCCCTTTGGCCAAATTATGCCTGACTCAAAAAACCTATTCGACACATCTGTACCAATTCCTAGAAATACAACCGCCATAATCTCATCTTTCTCAAGAATTCCGCGCAAAACGACCACAGTATCCTCCATCCCCTCAATCCAATCACGCCCTTGCGAAAGCTTTTTTCCTAGCAGCAGGGGTAGATTACTACGAAATGTCCGTCATTCGAGTACTCTGGGACCCTCCCACCTCCCACCATAAGCAAATGCAAACACATCACTTCCACTTCCCACCAACCAGCCTCCTCGAAGCCAGCAACAAATTTGGTCAACATCTCCGTGCACAAGGACGGAAGCTATCCCACGCCGCCTATGGCGAAAGAGGCGTTGTTACCGATGGGAGTATATCATCTTGGAGTCCGAATACAGATATCCGCCAGACGAAACATGCGTATCACATTGAAATCGAGGTTCCCGGGACAACGGACAAGGAGACACTATTGATTCAGTGGTTGAGCCCTTGCACGTTGATCGTAAGAGGTCATATTGAAAGGCCGTTTATAGGGCATGGGAAAGCAGCCGAAGGCGCGTATCAGTTTCAACAGAGCGAGGAGAGTGCAGACGGATATCCGATTGGAAATGCAACGGGCTCGACGAATGTGGAGGAAAAGACAACGAATGAAAGTGGAAAGTTGAAGACGATGGCCAAGGATCCGGGAGATGAGCCCGCCGATATTCCGCTGTTTCTGCTGGAAGAGCGGAAGACAGGGCCTTGGCAGCGGACCTTTACACTGCCGCATGATGTCGACATGAAGGCGCTCAAAGCGAGGCTTGAAGGTGGGCTGTTGAGGATTGATATCCCGACTAAGGATGTGAGCGGGGAACCTGGGATAAAGGTTGAGATAGAGTGAGGTGTATCGACGATACTTGAAAGCTTATTCTTGTGCTTAAGTTGGTAGTTCCTAGTATGTAAATTGTGGATTGTGTAATGGAATTGTTTCAACGAATAGCAGCGCTCATGAATGGGCCGCGATCGGTGGTAATTCGTACTCTCGTATAGTTCAGCTAGGCCAGGACCAGCTGAAAAGGGTGGAATAGGCAGGGCGATCTGTCGATCGTATTTCAAGTATCTGCTCATTCTCCAGTAGAAAGATAGCCTGTCTGCTGTGCGCAACAGAGTTGACCGCACTCGAAACCGCAATGCAAGGGCGCTCGACACCATCCCGATATCTTCAGTCAGTCTCGATGGGTTTTGCATGTGGGCATCATTCGCGACACTGAAATGTCAATGGCCTCTCTGACGAAAGTTCCAGAGCAATACTATGGCTCTCATTGTCATACAGCGCGCAGGCCTGGCGATGCCTAATGGTGGAGGCGGCGTAGACTCTGGTGTCCTCTACCATCGAGGATGGCCCATTGCAAACAAACTTGTGGACAATTGCCGAGAACCGCCACGGGAACTGGGTTTCCTCCAACAGGGATCAGGCGGAATACCGCCATTAACTCCAAGCCAACCCAAATTAGCTAGAATGGCGTGGTCTTCTGGAAGGCGGGTATGGGTAGGACCATGCAAATCATTGTAACAGTCAAACCAAAACAAAATAGGTTATGAAGACGTCCTTGAAAGCAAGTATTCCGTGCACTTTTGACGAATGTATGTCCTGCTCCGTTGCAAGACCTAGCCAGGATTACCCAAGCCTCTCCTTTTCCTTGGGTATGAAAAAAACTGCAGCGAGCTCACTCTTCACTTACCCACGCCACCCCACTTTTGCCTTCCCGCGGTGGGACGGCAGGCCCAAGGGACGAGATGGCGCCTCCCCTGTGACGGGGGTGTCCGTGGTGCCTCAGCCTTTGGCATCTTCCTGTGCCCGCTCAGCCACCAACAGCGACCCGCCGACGGAGATTACTCGCCGATGGAGATTACTCCTCTCCGGCGAACGGACCAATGATTAATTCGCCGGAAGACTGTCCTGCTCGAGCTCTCTTGGCAAGTATTTGTCGCGATCATGGTGCCAGCTGAAATGCCACGTCAGTATTAAACGTCTTAGGGTGGGCGCAGACAAAAGCCCTCTCGCAGAACATAACGATCCAACGCTGCATCTTAACCCTTCCTAACCTTGTCCACATGCTTATTGCGGTCTCGAAGATTATCTTTGTCTCGATATACACCCCTCTAGCTGTCATTCGCTCTGGCATGAGCGCTCAGCTCGTTAGCAGTGATATTCTTTCTTGCCATGGCGGCGGAACTGCGGAGGAAATGACGGAGGAAGGAGAGGATGCTTGAATAGACAGGACACCACAAGCACAACAAGCGCAGCCTACAGATCGAAATACAATAGCCATCTCGCAGGCAGCGGTAGGGACCATAGAGTCTAAGTAAGAAACCGGTGGCTCCACCATGACGACACACCAGGAGTCTGTAGAAGGCTACCAAAAATAGAGGCCAGTTTGGGCTTTGAGCGAGGAGCGTGTGAACTGCGAGGCAGCTCCACTCGTCGACTCACTCTCGACTCACATCCCCTCCCCTGCATTCGCCCTGAACTCACTCTCGCTTAGGACGCGTGCTGGTTGTCGCCGCCGATTAAGCCAAAGAAATATGGGGGTTTTTTTCATCGGTCTGATACTAGCTCGGCATCAACCGAGATCGACCACGTCCTGGGCGTGGATCCCTCACGCCGGTCATGGAATGTGGGCCGCGTCATCATCGATGACGCGCGGGAAAATTGAGGCCCCAAGGAAAGACGGATAGGGGCGAGGGGAAAGGGATTGGATTGAGTCAAGGCGTGAGTGAGTGGCCAGCTCGTAAAATTGGATCGCGGCCTTCTGGGTGATGTTTTGAGACCGGACGTGTCGACAGATGCCTAGCTCCGTCAACCGTGTCAGCTGGAGGCGGTGTTCACCAGGCAGGTCGGTTCAAGAAGATTCCACGAATCAGCTATCCCAGAGGCTGTCGGGAACGCGCCTGGGCGAGCTGAGGAATCGAGGGGGCTCATTGGAGCGGTGTAGCAGGAAATATCCTGCGAAGGAGGTGTATGGTGGGGCATACAGACCGTGTCGTGGAGGCGGCGACGAGGTGGATGTAGGAGGTGGTCTCGAAAAGGAAAGATGGGAAAGGAGGGAGGGCAGGTTTTATAGTGCAGTGCCGCCTGGAGCACATGGGAGGGCGCCAAACCCGATCCAGGGCAGCAAACTGCAAACGGTAGTACCAGTTTCTCCACATTGTTCATGTCCATTGGACTCACGCAAGTTTTGCACTGTCGCATGCTCGAACTCGCCCCTGTTGCAGCCTAAGCTCGGCTACTCTCGTCTAGGTCGATGATTCACGTAGGCATTCTCGCTGGCCGGGTGATGACAGGATGACAAACCGATCAGCCTCTCATACAGCATGCATCGCCCATCATCCACGTACCTGCTAGCGAAGGTGCACCGTATTCCTGAATTGCCTCCATCAGATTCGTAGTAAGGCGGAATAGGGATAATATGCTCTCGCAAAAGTCATTGTGCGCATCGGCGGGCCTCAATCTTGCTGCAATCTCCTAAGAAGGTAGACTACACCCTCAACTAGGCTAGACAGCACCTCTGCATTTTCGCCACTGGCCTCTTCGTACCCCGTCGTTCCCTTCCCTCGGCGAGACGCGAGGCACACCTTGCTGCTAGCTGGACGACGCCCTGCGAAAATCGGGTTTCCTAGCGTCTGCGGTATTTTCTTCATTGCTCCCAGTCAGCCCTTTTCAGCTGCGCAGAGGCCTTCAAGCCAGAAATAATGAAGAGATTTCGGACGAGATTGGGTGACGGTGGGGGCCCAAAAAGCCCGGGTTGCGAAAAGGTCAGTCCAAGAGAGGTGGGTACAAGATCACAGGAACTCGGGAGGTCGGTCGTGCTGCCTATTCCGCTTGACGCCTTGGCGGATCGGACAAGGTAGGTAGCGATGCAGAAGCAGAGAAGATCATGGTGATGAAAAGCGGCGAGGGATGGCGGTCGATTTTGCAAAGTGAAAATTCGACGACAGATGTCCAATAACGTAGGCGCGCATAACCTCTTCCACGTGGCAGAAGCAGAGAGCTCTTCTACCAGCGTTCAGTCTTGATCCCAATCAGATGTACCTCAGCCGTCATTACCAGATTGCGGTGGCTGTGCTACACGCAAGCCGTAAGCCTGCGAAGCTAATTCCCGGGACCTCTGACGGGGGGATATAATTGGTATGCAACAAAAATAGGGCGTTCGAGAGAAAAGAGCGAGACATTTTGCTTGCAAAAGCTTAACACCAAGCTTCTATACGGAAATAGCGACGGCGAGGTCAATTGAGGCATGCGGACTACCAGGTTTTGTAGGTACTACACGTGTGTGCGTTAACAAAATTTACTTGGAAACCCTGTCCCGAAGCCCTAGGCGCCGTTCCAACCGACCCCTCAACAAATCTCGTTGAACAACCAACCTTTTCCTTACTGGGCCTTATACATTGGTGGGCCAGACCTGTTACCCCATTAGCCATTTCGTCGCTCACAATTACACCCGCAAGAGTTGCACCTAAATGTCATCCCCGCTTACGTACGTCCCCCTTAACGACCCATTTCATCCAAACCATCCCACATCATGCAATCAAGACTACTACATCGTAACAAGCCTAATGACCCGTTTTTTACGAGCAGTTGATTCAGCAAGCCCTTGAAGATCTCCGTGCCAAAAAATCGTCCTAGTCAGCGTCACTGGATCGAGCAAGAGGAGGATACACTGCGGTTATACAGGCGACGGTCGCTCAGCTCGCTGTGTGTGTTACAAAAATGGCACCAGCTGCACTATCTACTGTCATAGGCCCTCTGACGAGTGTCCTAACAGAGCAACAGGCTAGATCTATATCCAGTGGCCATCGAGTGAGACGAGCAGAACGAGCAGGGTGAGGGCGATCAGAGTGGAGGAATAGGCTGTAAGATGCCCTGAGACTGGCTCCCCGGCAGCCCCAGTGCAGGGGGGATTCTCGAGTCCCGAACATTCGCCTAATGGCCGGCCTGTTGCCTAACAAAGTAGCCCATTGCCAAATGGGGCAGGTCTAACTAACCCATCGCACTAGTATGGCGCATCATCTAGGCAGTCGCTCCCATTCAGACACGAAATATGCGCGCCGTCACATGAGCACTCTACATTTCAGGCAACATTTAGTTCTTTCCACCTCGTCCGATTGCTAGCTAAACTCTCCTGAAGGCCATGTACTAGCTGATTCAAGTACTGATTGTGGAACCCAACAAGCAATCGCCGTTGAGCGATCCGCCGTATTAGACTTTCACCGGCCTCTAGGTAGCCTAAAGCCAGCAATCAGATGAGGTGGACAAGTGTAGATAAATGAGTGTTTCTTAAACTCTAATGATGTGACATTAATCGAAAGTGGTACTCTACAGAAACCTCTAGAAAGCGAAGAGAAATTCCCTCTTTCCTTTCTCTAGCCCTCTGACTTACTTCAGGCTTCCTGCCTGTTTTACCTACCACCCGATCACGACGAGACTGCATCATGGATCAACGCCACCTACTGTTCGTGATTGCAAAGATTGCAAATCGATATCGTGGACTCGCTGTGCTCGAGCACCAGTGGCTCTATGGAGCTCTAGCTCTCGAACGATGCCTTAGGATTCTTACCATCTTCTCTGCTCCAGAGAACCGCCTTCCGATCCAACAAGAACTGACAGCCGCCAGAAGACTAGATGAAGACTTCTGGACAAATACGTGTTCCTGGGTGGACTTTGAAGTGCCATTCCCATTTATTACTACCTGTCTTCTCCTCGGGGCTTCCTTCGACGTCAAAGCGGTTTACAATTCCCGTGTCAACCTGCAGCCTTTCAATACAACTTTCCATACGGGAGATAATAATGGCGGTATCACTGTCATTGATCTAACTGATCCAACGCATGTCCGATATTGCTTCATGTCCTGGAGAGACTGGAGGTCCGGGGTGGAAGTAGAACGCGGCCTACGAATGATCCCATTATCAGGGTCTATGTACTTGTCAGCTTGCTACAATACCAAGAAACGCAGCAAGGACCCTAAACTCCAGACTGAACTCCAGACCTTGGAGCAGCAATTCGACAAATGGGACGTCATTGATATTGCTTCGCTAGTTAACAGTTGGCCGGAAGACGGGTGGCTAACTGCCGAGACAGACACTATGGCAGATGCAGGTATGCAACGGATGTTCCCCCGAAACCTTGACGAAGTTGACGCCCCTTAGATGTCTCTCGGACTGTCAGACCTGTACCAAGCCTTCGCAAATCGACTCTGGCGCGTTTAGTCGACGAGTCTCTCCAGAGCGCAGATCTCGATCTTTCCTGGACTGCAGAGGCAGAACTACTCTCAGACTTCTTCCCAACGGTTAAGGCAAGGATTTACAGCGAACCAACATTACTAAGGTCGCCAGTAGCGAAAGCCCTACTTCTCAAGGCCATCGAGCATGAACAAGAGGTTGACCTAAGCCCATTCCAGGATCTCTCCACGGATGACATCCTCAGCATTACTTCAAGGCTCTCTAAGGAGATTAAATCTTTATGCCTTTCGGGTACTAAGGTGACCGCCGAGCTTCTGGCTTTGGTTGCAGAAAACCCTTCCATTTGCAAGATCTACGTCCTGGACGCACCAAATCTGCAGCTGCAGTCGGCGCTTCAAGTTATGTCCCAGCGCGGATCGCCATGGATATACCATGCCGACATGTTCAGAGCTGCACTTCAGTCCGCCTGCCCATATTTCTCAACTGCATATGAACGGCACACTTCTGGAATTGCTGTAGACTTGCTCCCCAAAGCTAGCGAGAGATTTCCGGTCGTGCAAATATTGTGGCTGGCTCGGGGAATCGAGGACAACGGCGATGTGACACGCCTGGATGATGGCGGCGTCCAGTGGGCTACAGTACCCCTAGACTCTAATCTACATTACTTCCCATCCCGTCGTCACGTGTCCAGGGCAGCCTTTCCTCTCCGTGACGGTTTCCTCACCATATCTCGCGTGGTCACAGGCTTAGCCAAATTCATACAGTGCCTGGCTGAATCCCGCGGCCTTCACATAGGAATGAACGAGGAGGTTGGCGTGGCAGTGACTGCGGCCAAGTGTTTCGCTTTAGCCGCTTCTGATGTTGCAGAACTCGATACGGCGAAGCAGGTCGAAGTGGGCCCGCTTCCCGGAAAGCTCTTCGCAGTGATAAGAGATATGGTTCCTTGGGAGTCCCCTCAAGCCCCACCCGATGTACAACCATTGAGACCGGGTGAATGGACCATTGTTATAGCCCATGAACCCGGCAAAAGAGGAGAGGGTAGTGAGGACCGCCGTGGCGAAAAGAAATTACGCTATGCGTTCATCACTGCAGCGTCTAGCAAGAGCAAGGACATTCCTACCGAGATTGAGGATATGGAGGTAGGGCGAGTGCCCGGCAGCTTGATTATTGCCGATATGGAATCATTTCTGGAGCGGGCCGTGACAACTGAGGGCCCGCCTCCACAGAAGTTGCTCGATTTTTGGAAGCAAGCGACCAGCGGACTCAGAGGTGAATTTGGTGTATGCGGAGGAGACGAGATCGCAAGTATCTTGGAAGTAATGCTAGAGTAGCCAAAGCGGAGAGAGACTTGTCTAGAAAAACGCGAGCTGTCCAGAATCCTCGCAAACGCGATCGGAAGTATTGGAGTGTCCAAGTCGTGCAGCCCAAGTTTGGCTTCTGAAAGACTAGGTTCTGGACCGCTCCGATGCAAGGACGAAGTGTCCGACTAATGTGCCACAGCCAGCAATCCAGATAGCTCTTCCACCGTACCTCACATCATTGTCAGCCTGTTCACCAATTCCAGACTCTGCCCCGGGACACCTGACTTTGCGCGCATTGTTGGCTAGTCATTATCTCGGCGCAGGCATGTGCATACGGTCCCCGATTTCTCCAGTCTGAAGAGACCAATGCTCTCCTTTTCTCTTCATCCGGCCAGTCCGTCTTTACAGAATCCCATCCCGTCATTCCCTGGCAAAAATAGCAGCTCTGCTGAAAGTTGAATTCGCCATCGAACGCTTGCCCGATCTCTCGTGTATGTCCCAGAAAGAGTGGGCTTCCACGCATACGTTGAATTGCCGCTAGCCTGATTCTGTATGGACGATACTGTGTGATGCTAGGCGGGAGATTGACGCTCATTTCGATCCGGTGAAGCTCTGTGAACGCCTCCAAAGCCTTCTGAGCATAGTTGCGCATTTTCCGATCTCGATCCGCCCTCCTAATCACCTTAATAGCATCGAAGGCTCCCCAATCACATTGGCTAGCGCCTAGGAATAATGCGTATCGATTGAGGAACTGGCCGGTTTCATGAGCACAGACGAAGAACGTCCTTGGAGTTCCGTCGGCAACACGTCTTAGAATAAGGTGTCCCGCAGGATCACTTTGTTGAACCGGTCGCCTAACTTGGAGTAGTTCCCGTAGGTGTCGCAATGTCTGTTGTGGGCCCCTGGATATCGCTGAATTAGTGATAGAAATGGCATTGCAAAGCATTTGGTAGAGAATCTCGCGTGGCCCCGAAGTTGGTACCATGGATCCTTCGGAGACTGCAAAGGCCATGACTGTCCACCCGTAGTAAGCCACCTTCTCTAATAACAACTCTTTAGACTGATAGAGCTTTGTCACTAGTATTCGTGCAATTTCTAGAAGATCGCCCATGGTTGGATTTGTGCCTGGGAGCCCAGTATTCTTTTTCGCTAGGACCTGGTGGTATTGCTTGAGCTGATTTTTCAAGGAATGTAATGGCTTGTCAAGGAGAATCTCGATATGGTGCGCAACACTGTGTACGAATCTCTTGGCATCAACTGTAAGTAATTAGCTTATGTCTAAGAACGGAAAGGTTGCACAGCTGGAAAGTTATGGCAGCAGTCCACACGAAAGAGGAGAAGAGATAGCGCAAATGGTATGGAGAAATTGCAGCAAATCTAGTGGTTCCTAGAGATAAGAGAGAAGCAACAGGACAGTGCATTTCACGGGAAAGACGCTAGCGGCTAATACAACAGATGGCGTTAAGGTATCAAAACAAGTTCCAGAAAACTTCGAACGATGATAAGAATAACTAGTGGATAGGAAAATTGCTGGTGTTGGTAATGGGGAAGACATAATGACCTTTCTGATTGTGGAATGGCCCCTTTTCTAGGAAAACAAAGATATCGGAGTTCAGGGCTTGAGCAGCTTTGATGAGTGTTAGAAGTGGCGACGTCCACCGTAGGCTGATTTGATCCGCTGTGATTCCGGGAGTAAGGACCTGAATTTGAGGAGTTCGTACGGCACAGTCGTCAATGAAGAAATAGTTCTCCATTTGAAGAGAGAGAAAATCAATGCAAATTACGATAGCTTGTGTGAGATCGACTTCATCCGTCAGGAATTTGTGTATTCTGTATGAGCCTGAGATGATTCAACACCGGTCCGTAGGATTGAGTCCGAGCAGTGAATGAGAATACCTTCAATGGCTCACCATTGCACTCATCCTTCCAAAATTCCATGCACCGATTCATTCACAGCCCAGGCTTTCAAGTTCTCCTTTCAAGAGCTTCACCAGTCCGACAACGTCCTCTCCCACTTTGTCTCACCAGTCAGGGCTGATGCACGCGCTGAGGCCTCAGAACCAAAATTTCAAGCCCGTCATCAGGCATGACCCTTATCGAACCTCCTCAGCTATGGTTCCTCGAATGATACTGCCATTCGAAGATCTTACGGCTCGGACAAGTTCGACTGGATGACTAATGACTTCAGTCAACGTAAGAGCCTTGAAGCCAGTAGGTCCAGGTTGTAGCTCTCCCAAAGTCGCGCCAACCTTTGCGCAGGAGAATTGAAGCGCAGCGTCAGGCACCAATCTGCCCCAGGTATCGCCGCCTTTAATCTCGACTCGATCTCCGTAGGCGTTCTCTGGAAACATATCGTAGATGATGTAAATGCCTTGCGATCGGCCAACGCTGTCGAACCTCATACCAACACAAAATCCAGTAGAGAGCCACGCGCCCTGTCCCATTTTTTTCATGCTGGTTGTCTGACTGCGGTCCCCGGCGAAGTACTCGAGAGTTCCAAGCTGGTGAAATACAAAACCCCCTTTGCCATCATCTGCTCCGTTGGACATAGTCGATACTTTTGACATATTCTGCTGTCGACCGCGGGCTGGCGTTCGTGGAGCAACGCTGGTATTGACACCAAGAACATTATCCGAAAGCAGCTCGTGGGGCGTACTATAATCGGCTTCGCGTACCATTAGGCAATATGCTCCTGGCACCAATCGATAGTACTCTGTTTGATCCTTTCCTATGGGTATCCATGCCTTAGCATCTCGTTCCAGCGCGTCAACTAACTCTGCCTGCTTGTAATCGTTTGTGTAGTCCATCCGATCAACTAAGTTGATCAGATTGTCCCTACTAACTGGTGTCAAACCTCTGACTGTGCTGTTGGTTATTCCTTCAGATGCCCATTTGCCCAAGGCTACTCGATCCGCCGGATTCGGAAATCTTTGTACTATCGCATTGTGATGAGCCAGCCACCCGCAAAGGTCTAACTTGATCAGATGACCTTGGAAAGCTTCGAAGTCCGCGTGAGTAGCAGGCATAGTGGATGGAGGCGAATTAGAGGTGGGAAAGCTGACAGAGGTTGTTGGTGTTGACGAAATCGCTAGGAAATTTGGAAGAGCGAGGTTGGTGTAATGTCAGCCGTTAATGCCACTTCAGCGCAAGTCACTTGCAAGTGAACACGGAGCTTGGGGAGTAGAGTAACCGCGTATTCAAGTACATATGAGTCATAGACCTGAACTCTCGACCGCTCAAAACATCGCCGAGATTACCCGGGAATCCCGACGAATCAAAAATTATCCGGGGGCCGCGCGATCTCGCGAGACGCCCCACCCGCTTCTCCGCGGACCCCCCATAACCGCTAATTGTACGAGAGTGTTCGGAGCGTCTTAAGCCTGGGCTGCAAACAATACTACTACGCTTCACAAATTCTAGGTGTCAAGATATCGTAGCCATGCTAGATTACACTTTTCAGCTCCAGAGAGGCGCAAGTCTCAGGTGAAACCCCCCGGCATTACAGTGTTACTTAAGCTCGATACCTTTAGAATTCCGCTCGCTAGCCGATATGCTAGCAAAGATCGGTTCGAAGATGTCCATTCGGCCTTGGATTGGCATAAAAGCGGTAGTGAATTTGGGGTTGGACCAGCCCAGGTTGGTTGTGCAGGTGGGTTAGCCATTCCTAGGACTAGCTGGACCTTTCCTGGGAGCCTTCGATTGTGCCCTCGTGTTAGCTGAAAGCACTATGCATCCACACAACTCTTTGGCTCACTCTGCGTCCCTCTTCGGCATATCGCAGGCAGTAGATGTCACCTACGGCTCATATGACACTGAGTCTAGCGTGGTCACTGGCCAAAATCGACGGAGATGAGGACGTCAGCTGCAACGTCGATAAGGTGCCTGTGAGGCTCTTACAAGCCTTGCAAGAGAAGCAGGGCTAAGGTACTGTAGACATGTCTGGCCACGGTTATAGGGGCTTATGGTGGATGCGACACATTGTGATGGGAACAACCTTGCGAAGAACGCAAACTCAAGAAGCAGATTGTCCCGATATGTTGTCACACACCGGACCATAGTGGACGGACCTCGCAGAAAGGAACCAAATCAACTCAGCTCTCTCGTCATCTTCGATAGCATCGTTGTTGTAATCGTGCCCATCAACGCAGCAAATCATGATGATCCCCTTCACAGTTGACGGTATTATCATGCTCGATAAAGTCTTCGTCACATTTGTGCAATTCTTAAGCTGGCAAGTCCCTCACTCTCACGGTGAATAGCTGCTGCAACCTTTATGAGCTCAGTGAGCAAAATATCGTCCTTGGGAATTGCAAAAGTGTCTGAATGTTGATCTCATGTCGATAATGTCTTTCCAAGTAAATGCAGATAGCTTGACCTTCCAGCACTGCCCGTCGCCGCAACCACCAAACTTGAAGTTGGCAAACTTTCGCGTACCAACAGGTTAGCAGTAAAAGTGCACGTGGGTCTTTTCGCTCCAATAGTCGTTTGTAGTCCGGGTGCATGGTGCTGATAAGCGTTAGAAAGCTCAAAATTGTTGTGATTGGGCGATCAAGATCCAAAATCTGTGCCAGGCCAGTTGCAGCAGCGTGATAAGGATTATTGTCGCTGGTTGAAGTAGCATCGAGACCATAGAGGCTGATGAATTCAAGAGGAAGAGCCTTCAGCTCAGGCTTGGTCGATGGGGTCGGCAGCAAGTCATTCGTGTGCACAGCAACCAGCGCGCGAAAGACAGGATCGGCTTTTAATGGTTGAGTAAGTTTCCACACTTCCTTCTTGCCATCACTCATCCTCAGCCAGTCGAGATCCGAAGATGAAGGAAGCTTCAGCGGCCATGCTTCCTCTGGCGTCCTTGCCTCAATATGACAAAATGTTATCGTACCCAGAAGAGCCGCAGTAGTCCAGAGAGCTGCCTGCTGCTCTGCTTGAAGAGGTCTTGAAAGCTGTTTATTGAAAGAGTATGTAGCTCGATACCAGTGATAGGCTTCGGTAGTTGATAGCTTCGTATTTGACACTGCAGACAGATGACGGTCATGCATTAGTGTTAACGTCAGTATCGCATCCATTAAGAACGAATTCTAGTCCGTCAAAGTTAGTATTGCTAGCAAGAACTTGGTTGAGAGTTGCGAGTAACTTACCGAGCAGGCGAGCTGGACGACCTCATGCTGATAGAGGTGGAGACGCTTGCCTGTGCTAACGGTGAGGGCCGTTCTCACTTGGAACTTGTTGAGTAGCTCCTCATTCTTACTCGGCCAATAAGGCAAGCTTTGTGGGAGTGTGATGTTGGTAGCCCTTTCAACGGACAATTGTAGATCAGGACATTTACGATCGTAGTTGCAAAAGACTCCATAAGCTGTGCATCTTTTGCATTGTGGCTTGCTCTCATCACACTGCGGACGTGGCTCAGTTGAGGTTTCTTGTACAGCTAAAAAGGATCGAGATTTCCTACCTTGACGCTGCGAAGCTTGCAATTACCACATCCTTGCCGAGACTTTCTGTGCGCCCGGACTGAACGGCGGCCAATTTTCCCAGATGATGGCGAGCGGACCATCATTTACTCCGTGCCGGAATGAAGTTGCGAAGAGTGCTTTTCCTGTCTTTATCTGTGAGTGGTCCGTTGAGGTTGGTCGGTTGACGTACGATGTGGCGGAGAGTGGTCGCTTATGTCAATGTCAATGGGTCACAAATCCCGAGCTAACCTTGTGTCGGATTTCATGATGACGCTAACCTAACATCGGATTGAACGATAACGCTAAAGCTTCAAACAGATGCATGCTAATGGAGCAAGATTATTCGAAATATCCTCTACGTCCGCGACATGAGCACAAGACAACAAATATCCCTTCTACATGACGAGTATATTGAACCGCTTTCCCACCAGTCGGGAGATCTAGTGTCCGAGAAGGTGGGTGACTCTGAAACCATATAAGACCACCATGTAGGAGGTAGAGGATCATGGTCATCTCATTTGTGTACCATTCACTTCTCATAGCAAGAGTATTTCTCAACAGATCCCATCTCCGTTTCCTTCATCACAATTTCATCCATCAACCACAGAAAACCTTCCGGCCCTTACTACCCTCTCTTTCCGACCAGGCTCACAATGCCCACCAACACAGCAGCATGGCTGACTGGAGCAAAAGTCAATCCTCTGCAGATCAAATCCGCGCCGTACACTACCTCTCGAGAAGATGAGATTGTCATCAAGAATGGCGCTGTGGCCATCAATCCAGTCGACTGGATGTTACAAGATCAGGGTACAAGCATAATGTTCACCTGGCTCAAATATCCATTTATCCTCGGCACAGATGTGGCGGGTGAGGTTGTCGAGATCGGATCTCACGTCACCCGTTTCAACATAGGCGATCGCGTTGTTGGTCATGCGGTTGGTGAGGATCAGAAGCGCAACAGGTCGGCAGAGTGCGCATTTCAGACATACACTGTCCTCCTAGCCCACATGGCATCGCCGATTCCCAGTACCTTGTCCTACGAAAGCGCTTGTGTACTCCCCTTGGGTGTGTCTACGGCAGCCTGCGGCTTATTTCAAGAAGACCAGCTAGCACTTCAACACCCCTCAGCGCTTCCAAAGTCAACTGGCAAAACCCTGCTTGTTTGGGGAGGCTCGACAAGCGTCGGCAGTAATGCGATCCAGCTCGCCGTCGCAGCCGGATATGAGGTCTTCACCACAGCCTCACCCAAGAATTTCGACTATGTCAAGAGGCTTGGTGCTGCCCAGGTGTTTGACTACAACAGCAAAACCGTTGTTGCGGACTTGATTCACGCATTCGAGGGTAAAACAACTGCCGGCGCAATTTCGATCGGTCCTGGAGCAGCTGATGCCTGCATGGACGTCCTTGACAAGTGCAAAGGCAACAAATTCATCTCTATGGCTAGCTATCCTATACCTCAACCACCACCGAAGCGTTTCGTCCTCTTGACAACGATCTACTGTTTTGTATCATGGAGCATCGCTAATTGGGTCAAATCCAAAGCAAGAGGCATACGTTACAAGTTCATCTTTGGAACTACCCTCATTGACAATGGAGTCGGCGAGGCCATTTATGTGGATTACCTTCCTGATGCTCTAGCAGCAAGCACATACATTGCTGCTCCAGAACCTGTGGTCGTTGGAAAGGGCCTCGAGTACATCCAAGCTGGGCTAGATCTTCAAAAGAAAGGCGTGTCCGCCAAGAAGGTGGTCGTCTCGCTGTAATACCTGGGAGTACGATAGGCTGCAGCAAGGTAGGTGGTGTGGAGGAGCGGTAGATTAGGCAGTCGAGTCCGGGATATATCTCTCGGAGACTGATTTTGTCGAGCATCACAATTAGTGCTCCCAAGGCTGTCTCCCTCGCCTCATCCAATTTCGGTCCAAGGGAATCTGTATCATATTCAGTGATAATTGCTTCCACTACTGATAGTGCATGCCCAGGGGGTTCAATGACTACGTTACCCAAATGGCCCTTGTAGAAACATAGGCTATATTGAATTCCAACCTTCGGAATTTGGGCTACGACACGAGGCTCCTCCACTCTTCTCGAATGGTGGGCTCCACAAGCGTCTGCAGCTGGCCGGATACTAGTAATCCCCATATCAACCTTGGCTAAGAAGTGCTTTGCATGACAACTACTTGCACCACAAAACTAGCCACAGTGGGAGATGGGCAGAGACCAAGGTATCGATGATGTAGCCAGTCAATGGGTTGACGCAGCGTTTGTTGACCAATCTTCGCGCTCAGCATTCACGATTTCAACCTTCTACCGGAAGCTGTTTCTCACTTGTTCAAAGTCCACTTTTGTATTGCCCCCATTCCTATTTTAGCTCGGGACATGAGGTCCTGATATGCAATCTATAATCATCGAAAGGTTCCAAAATTGAATCAAACCGACAATTTTCCTATCACCCAGCCACCTAAAATGGATCTCGGTATTTTGGTAATCGAACAGCTCTTCGCTACTCTACTTAGTGACCACTGATATATCCGTTGAATCATTTCAAGAGGGAACTTCTTGTGTATCTGGCTTGTCGGGCTCCAAGCTTTCCTCATTGTGAGGGAGGGTTCTTTGATTTGCCCTTTCCTTAGAGCGTTTGATGTACGCTTTGGCCGCTCGGATTTGCCAACGCATCTTGCAGGATACTGTTGAGTCTTCGGAGTCCGTCTCTTCTTCGGTCCCACCTTCTGAAGGTGACTCATGCCCTGATTGTAAGGAGATACTGCTTTGCCCATCATCAAACAGGTTTGGATCTGTTGTCTCATTGTGCAAATAGTGGTCCGGAGGTGATGGCTCCGGAACTGGTGGTAAGATCACAGTGGGAATGATGTCTGGCGTTCCAACACCATTAAGGGAGTCTTGAGGATGTGCTCTAGAACTATGTCAGAAGTTCCTAAGAGAATGGGATGGGTTTCCGGACGAAGCCGACATTCATATTGCTGAAGGTGGAGATACTTACAAATCAAGCGACGATCCAATTTGTAGCAGTCGTACATAACTTTTGACCTCTTTACGGTACTTCCGCAATGTTTCAGCCGGGATGCCATCACTGATAAGGTCTCTTCTGATCTGCCTCCATGTGTCAAGGTTATCGTCGGAGTGTACTGTCCAGACAGAACTTGCGGTTGATTTATTCTGAGCGACGAGTCTATCAATTGCGTCTCGTATTTGGGGAAATTCATCAACCACGGTATTGAGCTTTGTGTCGACCTTCCATACCCCTTCATATGTCGTGCTGAGAAGGAGAAGAGTTATGGATTTGTGGTGAGCTGATATTTGCCGTCTTAACTCGCCGAAGTTCTTGGTACCAAATGAAAGCCGATCCCACAAATTCGGCCGCTTGCTGGACAAGCTCGAGTGCTTCTGCAGGATCTTGTTTATTTGGTTCAGCACCTTTGCACACTCTTTGACAATTTCCTCCAGTTCTCTTCCACCCGAGTTCCGGTTCAGCGGGGACCTGGACGTGCCAGCTGCTTTGCGCACCCTCCCCAGGACCGAACAAAGCGTCCGTATCTCTGCAGTGATTCTTGCATGTTCCCCGCAAGCTTCAGCACAACTGTTATAGGTTTGTCTCGCAAGGTTCGCAATGCTGATGATGTCACTGATTGAGAACCCGAAGGACATCTCGGTGATCGCTTCAACTGGGGAAGGCAGGCCGGCAGAGATTTCGACTAAAGAGATGATGGAAGTAAACGCAGAAGCCGATGCGACCAAAATGGAAGATCGCTGGCCCTCATCATGATGTCGCGCCAGCATCCAGCCTCGCGGTCTCGCGGTCTTTCATATACCGCTACAAAGCATTCTAGCTGCCTGAGGCTCGCAGGGCTGCCTCGGAGGCTGAACGCAGTAGTTAGAAAACCCTACTACCATGAGAGCCTGGTTGTGTGGGGCTGATCCTTCGCGCCTTGGCTCGGGGGCACCATTCTCCGACCCGGCGGCAAGGACGGTCACTGGGGTCGCTAAGCCGGATCACTTAATTCACAGGTATGGGCATTAACCAAATTTCATGGGATGAATTGGAAGAACTACCCCGAGCTTCTAGATAAGTCACTGCTGAAGGTGAGACATCGATGTGCTTGTTAAACGATCGCTAGCATCTTCTGTCTTCGTGAATGAAACCTAGAGACCCCCCCCATAATCGTTGAGCGCCTACGCGCTGTCAAGTATGACACCACTCCATCTCAGTCCATGGTTGTGGAAATACACGTCAAATCACTCCAGACAAGTGCCTCACAATTTGGCCTTCAAACCCGCAACTCAGATAGGTCCCCATCTGGAGGAATGATGATATTCACGAATATGATGGCATCCACAAGTGCAACCAGGATCTATGGCCTGTGGACTGATGTGTGAATGATATCCACCGGAGACATAACCATCACCTATGCTTGGATGGCTTGACAACGGTGGACGGCCGAAACCCCCAGGAGACCCTCCGGTGTAGCTTTGCGGAAGAAGTTGTTCCGCCTGTCGGGCTAGAGCTCGAAATCCTCCCTTGGATTCATCAACCAGGTGGTGATGCTCGGGTTCTTTTGTAGACCCAATGACTCGCTTACCAAGGTAAGGCGACTCGATCTCGATATTTCTTTATGTCTTTCCGGACGATTTCTCTATCGCCATCGTCAACTTAGAGATCGCGCTCGGCCATTTTTCAACGTGCTCCACACATCATCGATGGCCGTATCTCTGTTTCTGACTTCCTCGTCGCGATACCGCACTGTCTCGTTGTGGGCCTTGTCAAAGCTTCTTTCCCAAAAGAGGCGCTCCTCCTGAGTCCCGCGCATTCTCGATTCACTTGCGCACCTCTGGATATGCGTCCAAGAATCTACGTTCTTTGGTATGGACTTCGCCTAAGAAGACATTAATCTTTTCCTCAGCATCGGCATAGTCTGCCGTCATCTTTGGGGGAAGTTGTGTCTGCGGTTTGGGTTGTCCGGCTGGTTCGATGATACCTGTCCAGGGGTCCCATTTGACCTTCGGAGGCATAACGATTGGTGGAGCAAGTCTTCGAATGAAGGCTAGGGAGAAGTTTGCAAAGGCTTATGATAGTAAGACGTCTCTGTTGAAGATGATGAATAATGATGATTATGAGGATTGGAGATCGATTAGTAGCAGGAGTGAGTTGTCAAGGAAGTCTTTGGCTATATGAAGAATCGCCGGTCAAGTACATAAGACCGGGGATATTCACGTTAACATCCAGCGTTTGTCTGTGACTGCCACGACAATCACACGGAACATTACGCCTCTCAGTCATAATGCAGGCGCGTTCGATGTCTCTGGTATCCGAGCAGTAGCAACCTGCAAGCCGCTTCGGTTGCAACGTGGTAGGAGATAGCAATAGTAGAGAGTGAATAGTGGTAGCGGTGGAGGTTCGTGATTGTCGGCGTGTAAAATCGAATAGCTACAGAAGAGACAAAAAGTTAGAATTGGATGGCGTATTTTGCCTTCGTACTCCAACGCAAGAAAGGCTTATTGCAAGAGTGTCGAGGGGGACGGACCACAAGTAGTACACACAAGGCGTCCTTCTGGTATTGCACTGTTCCTCAACGGGGCTTACTTAACGGTGAAGTGCTGTGGCTGAAGTAAGGGCTTCTTTCCTCGAATTGTTTCAGTACTGGAGGTATGGATCTGCCACTTCTCTAGCTGAATGCACTCGGCGTTCTTTGTCTGCATAGAAGGTGGACACAAGAACTCAATCTTTGGAGTTTCAATTGGAGCACGGACGCTCTGCTTGATTCGAGCAACCGGAAACTGACAGTTAATAGAGTAACACGCTGCTCCTTTCAGGCGGAACTAGCTCTTGACAAACCTGGCTTCTCGAACGGCGGATCGCAACGGCGACGATGGATTAACTTCACACTGACCATCAAATGTTGAGCAAAAGTATTGGACTTGCGCGTATGGCCATACAGTTTGGAAGTGTATGCAAATGCAACTGCTTCGATTGGTGGTGGCGAAGTGAGTGTCATGGCTTGAAGAAAGTCGGGAAAACCCGCAGCCTTGCGCGCCCAATCACAGACAACTCAAAGGTCAGAAGTCGACAACATAAAGACGAACGCAGCCACCCTACTCTACCTGCTCGTCAAAAGAGATCTACTTCAATCAAAGTCTTGCTTCATAGCAGTACAAACCTCTTAGTTCTCACATTATCAAGTTTCGAACAAACCTCAATATCCTCCGACATGGTCAAGCCAAGCACCTGCTGCGGCAAGGGCGACAACTGTGTCTGTGCTCAGCAAGCGACCTGTTCTTGCGGCCAGCAACCTGCGATGAACTGCATATGCGACAAGAAGGTTACTGAAAATATTGTTACTGGTCCACGATGCTCCTGCCGTTAGCTCACATTCACCCTCAACATCCGACAAGAGATATACTGACTGTGTCTTAGGAGCCCGACCTGCTGGCGAGTGCACCTGTGACCGAGCCAACATTGAGAACCAGAAAGTGATGGGAGATTCCTGCGCTTGTGGAAAGCGAACTGCCGGTAAGTAACGCTGCTCTGAAGATAGTACAGCAAGGCACTGACATGGTCTGCTTGTAGGAAGCTGCACTTGCGAAAAGGCTTCAGACGGAGGGCTCCTGCCAGGCGAAGTCGACTTTACTACCAAAGCATGAAAAGACTACAACATGATGAAAGCGAGTGAGTGGTGCATGGACGGCGTTCAATAAGGGTGGTTCTTTTGCAGGGAGGAGTATGGATTGCATAACCACTTGATACCACTACTACGGTGCAGGGCTGAGCTGGAAAGCTCCGGGTACCTAAAGCTTGCTATGTAAGGTGATGGAGAAATGATATGCAACGCGACGCGACGTTATGCAAATTGCTGTACAATCTACATATGCGATCGCGAAAAACTCGATCGCAGCCTCTAAAATGCGGAACCGCGGTAACATACGTAGTTCTCTCTCACGGTCGTAGAAAGCTTGGCGTGAAGACGCCGCAGCGCAGGGGCTCTCATCCCTGTATTTCACCATTTCGTGCACGTCGTCTTCTATCCCCACCAAAAGCGTTACTAGAGGGGCTTTGCAACGACCTCTTGGATGGACTGTTAAGTAAAGCGGAAACCGCTGATACAATTTCCTTACCCCTCCCCGAAAGCTCCACCGTGCCCGCAAGGTCCGACTCCCCCTCCAACTGAGTAGCCACTCTGGAGAAAGCGATGATGAATCACAAACCGACATAGGCGGCGGTGAAGCAACTACGGAGGTCGGATCACTGCTGCTGGGTTGATTCTGACCAGCGTCGGCAAAATGAGCTCCATGCGAGGGCTTGTCCAATTCATTGCAGACTTGCGAAATGCAAGAGCTAGAGAGCTCGAGGAGAAGCGCATTAACAAGGAGCTGGCCAACATACGGCAGAAGTTCAAAAGCGAGAAGCTCGATGGATACCAGAAGAAGAAATATGTTTGCAAATTGCTCTACATATACATTCAGGGCTATAACGTCGATTTTGGACACCTCGAAGCTGTCAACCTGATCTCCGCGACAAAGTATTCCGAAAAGCAAATCGGCTATCTTGCTGTCACCTTGTTCCTCCACGAGCAGCATGACCTCCTCCATCTAGTCGTCAACAGTATAAGGAAAGACCTCCTCGATCATAACGAGTTGAACAACTGTCTGGCATTACACGCAGTTGCCAATGTTGGTGGGCGGGAAATGGGTGAGGCTTTGAGCGGCGATGTTCATCGACTCCTGATCTCGCCTACCTCTAAGTCCTTCGTAAAGAAGAAGGCAGCGCTTACCTTACTCCGCCTTTACCGCAAATACCCCAGCATTGTACAACAAGAATGGGCAGAACGAATCATATCCATAATGGACGATCCGGACATGGGTGTAGTGCTTTCGGTGACCTCATTGGTCATGGCCTTGGTACAGGACAATCCTGACGCCTATCGGGGTAGCTACGTCAAAGCAGCCCAAAGATTGAGAAGGATCGTAGTGGAGAGTGACATATCTCCAGATTACTTGTACTACAAAGTCCCTTGCCCTTGGATCCAGGTCAAGTTTTTGAGGCTTCTCCAGTTTTACCCTCCTTCAGGTATGCTCTTTACTAGATCTGCCTCTCCCCCGTACCTCGCTCACTTCTTGCGCAGATGACACACATGTCCGCGACATCATCCGAGACTCTCTCCAGCAGATCCTGCAATCAGCCACAGAAATCCCCAAGAACGTCCAACAGAACAATGCTCAAAATGCCGTCCTCTTCGAAGCCATCAACCTCCTCATTCATCTTGATTCCGAACACAACCTTATGATGCAAATCTCGTCAAAGCTAGGAAAATTCATCCAGTCACGAGAAACGAATGTGCGATACCTTGGTTTGGAAGCCATGACACACTTCGCCGCCCGGGCTGACACCCTTGACCCCATAAAAAGGCACCAGAATATCATCATTGGCTCACTTCGCGATCGCGATATCAGTGTGCGGAGGAAGGGATTGGACCTTCTTTATAGCATGTGCGACACGACTAACGCACAGCCAATCGTCAATGAGCTACTCAAATACCTGCAGAGTGCCGACTTCTCAATTCGAGAAGAGATGGTGTTGAAGATCGCAATCTTGACAGAGAAATATGCTACAGACGCTCGATGGTATATTGACATCTCCTTACGGCTCCTTGCAATGGCAGGAGATCATGTCAGTGCCGAGGTGTGGCAACGAGTCATTCAAATTGTGACAAATAACGAAGAGCTTCAACCTTATGCTGCGCAGACAACACTCGACTATGTCCGCGCGGACAACTGCCACGACACATTAGTCAAGATTGGTGGATACATTCTCGGGGAGTTTGGACATCTGATTGCCGAAAACAAAGGGTGCAGCCCTATTGAGCAGTTCATGGCGCTGCAATCAAAGATGATGTCTGCTTCTGACACCACACGCGCTTTGCTGTTATCCTCGTTTGTGAAATTCGTGAACCTCTTTCCGGAAATCAAACCCCAGCTACATCAGATGTTTCAGTTTTATAGCCACTCACCAGACTCGGAGTTACAACAACGAGCATGCGAATATCTTGCCCTTACCTCACTCCCAACGGACGACCTTCTGCGCAGCGTTTGCGATGAGATGCCTCCTTTCTCGGAAAGGGCATCGGTACTACTGTCTCGGCTGCACAAAAAGAGCGTTGGAACAAGTGAGAGACGCACCTGGGTCGTTGGCGGGAAAGATGCCAACAATAGTCAGATGGAAGTGCTCCAAACCCAGAAGACTGGAGGTCTTAAGCGCACCTTTACAACCATAGTCAATGGGTCCTCGGGTCCGAAGAATGGGGCTACAAAGTCTACGAGCGCAAACCAAGAATCTGCCACCGGCTCAGCTGGTGATTTGGCCGGTCTGGAAATGAACGGTCATACGGAAGAACCTAAAGTTCCAAATCTAGCAAGCGCTATTCATCTGACCCCAGACTGGGAGGCAGGATACAACAGACTCTTTTTCGCCGACGAGGGCATCTTATTCGAGGACGCACAGATTCAGGTCGGCCTACGTTCGGAATATCGTGGACACCTTGGGGTGCTCAAGCTTTACTTCAAAAACAAGGCTTCATTTGCCATTGGTTCCTTCACAACCACGCTTGATAACCAATCAAATCCCCATCTGAAGATAGATACCAGGGAACTACCGGAGCCATCCATCGGATCTGAGTCGCAAACCCAACAAACCATCTTTTGCACCGCTCAAGCGCCCTTTTCTGAGGCTCCCACCATCCGAATCTCGTTCCTTGCCGGTGCGCTCCAGGCATATACCCTTCGCCTACCTGTTCTGCCTCATAAATATATGGAACCGTCAGAGCTATCAGCTGAAGACTTCTTCAAACGTTGGAGACAAATTGGAGCCGGTCCCATGGAAGCTCAAAACACCTTCGGGTTGGTAGGCAAAGGACGATCCATGAACGATGACTTCACGCGGAAGGTGATGTCACAGCTCAAGTGGCGCATCTTGGATGGTGTTGATCCAAACCCAAAGAACTTTGTTGGGTGTGCGGTATTTCAGGTCGAGAAAGGGAAGACCGGATGCCTGCTGCGACTGGAGCCAAATATGGAGAAGAAGGTATAAACCCCTGCGCTTATCAAATCTGTTCTAATGGGAATTGTGCTGACTGCTCATAGATGTATCGCTTGACGATTCGAGCGACCCAGGATACGGCTCCAAAGGTTTTGTTGGGTATAATGCAGGAGAGGCTTTCGCAGGGTGCGGTCAGCGATGACATCTAAATGATACTTCTCGAAAAGTTTCTGACAGAAGTCTGCGTTTTGCGAGCATAGCGGCATTTCGGGCGTGGTGCAGTGCCTCGGCAAAGGGCAGCAATTCGACCATATGGCATGGAATACATGCTTGAAGGACTCGGGTAATCCTTGGTGATTAGCGACGAAAGTCCATCAGAGCCATGATGAGACACTTCATATAGAGAGATCATCAAGACCTCTTCACTTTGACTTTCTGCCTCATCTCGATTTGAGAGTCGGCCTAGTTCTTCTCTTCCATGGTACCCTCAAGCCACCTTAGCCTCGCTCTTTGAGGGTCGCTGTCCAAAAATGGTGCTTCCAACCCTAACCTCATCACTGCCCATAGCTATGGCCCCTTCAAAGTCCTCGCTCATGCCCATTGACAGCTCCAGCTCCTCCTGTTCAATCCCCAATTCGTCCGCCACTTTGTCCCTCGTCTGCCGCAAACGTATAAAGTCCTCATTCTCCGTCTCTGCAGTCGTAGCCTGGCTTCGTGCAATGGCTCCAATTGTCATCAGACCCTGTAATCTTAGGTTGAAGCACTCCTCGCGGATGAACTTGCACAGTTCGACCAGCTCCTCCGAGTCTGGCTCGACACCACTCTTGCTTTCCTCTCCGCTCGTGTTTATTTGGACAAATACTCTTAAAGGCTCCGCTGCGGATCCATCCTTGGCTTGAACGCCATTGTGTGCATGCTGTTCTCCACGTCCCTTGTCCAACAACCGCGCTTTCTTGATACTGTCTACACTTTCCACAGCCCACAACCCACGCACCTCCCTAGCCAGTACCTGACATTTGTTTGATTGTAGCCCGCCAATAAAGTGCCATCTTATGTCTGGCGGCAGTAATCTCGACTTCTCAAGGAGCTCTTGAACGTAGTTTTCGCCAAAGTGGAGATGTGAGGTTGGTGGAGAGTGAAGGGCGAGGATATCGGTAGCAGGTTTGAGTTTTGAGACTGCAACGAGCCGGATTGGCTTCGCCGAGGATCGTGAAGTCTTTGCTGCAACAGAAGAGATGCGTTGCTGAACTGAGGAGAGCTGTTCTATGAGTTGGGAAGCTCGTTGTGGATTGACTTTCATGTTTGGATTATCTTCAGAAGACATATTGTGCGCTATGTGACTAAACCAGGCGAGGAATTTTGCGGGGAGTATTATAGTTGCAAATTTGGCATCTCCTTTATCACGGCTTTACTTCACTAGGTCAACCATTGTTCATTTTCTCTATATCCAAACCCTCAAAGTTTCTATGAACGCAGACCATCATTCCGCCAGTAACCTGCCAAGAGGAGTTAACATCTGCTCCCACTTTTGCCCTGCTGAGATCAATTTACGAGTCTTCCTTGCGCGTCGGACACGGGTGGCGAGATTCCTTATATCGACGCTCAGGATGGTTGAAGAAGCTTCTGATTGTGGGCGACTCGGCCGTCAGGCTGCTGGTCACCCTTGGAGCGCGCTCCGCGTGGTGAAAAGCTGCCGAAAAGACTGCCCAACGGCCTCGGTGCTGCCGAAGCCAAAGCAGCAGCTCT
>Ga0335072_10001151_pt1 | contig 44010 bp, 39 predicted proteins | sample Lox_Sample_21_FD_206725 | JGI IMG/M metagenome (GOLD analysis project Ga0335072, IMG submission 206725) | Soil microbial communities from Loxahatchee National Wildlife Refuge, Florida, United States - Lox_Sample_2.1 | ecosystem: Environmental > Terrestrial > Soil > Wetlands | place: USA... | reverse complement strand
AAATGCATCCGCAACAATTTGGGCGATTCCGGTCAACGTGCCTTGCCCCTGGTCGGTGCAGCCAACCTCGCATCGAATGACGCCCGACGGCTCCGCCCGTAAAATGCAAGTGTCCTGCGCTGTAATCGGCAGCCCGCTTGGTCCATAAAGCCCTGCGCCGACTGCAGTTTGCTCGACGAATGTGGCGATGCCGATGCCTCGATAGACCTTCTGGCGCCTCATCTCAGCTTGATCGCGCCGCAGGCCCTCATAGTCCATCCGAACAGCCAAGCGATTCAGGCACTGCGAAAGCGACAGCTCCCGGAGTTTTATGCCGCCAAGCGTCGTTTTCGGCAATTGCTCGTGCCGCAAGTAATTGCGGCGTCTCATTTCAAGTGGATCAAGACCAAGAGCTTCGGCGGCCAGGTCGATCATCTGTTCGGTAATGACGCATGCTATCGGTTGGCCAACACCACGCAACGCACCGGTCGGTACCTTATTCTGGTAAGCGAACCGGATGTCGACTTGAAATGAGTCGATGTCATAAGGTGCGCCAATAAACGTGGCAGCCTGCATGCCTTCGCCGAGACTTCCCCGTGGATACAGCGAAAATGCACCGAGACCACAAATCAGGTCGGCCTTTAGACCGAGAATGTGGCCACGCTCATCGGTAGCAATAGTTGCATCGGCATAAAACTCTCGTGCCTGGGCATCGCTTTGGAACGCTTCCCATCTGTCACATGCGTATTTCAGGGGACGACCAAGGATCCGCGACATGGCGGCAACGGCCATCTCGTCACCGTAGACGTGGAGTTTCATCCCAAACGCGCCGCCGACGTCGGGCGCGATGACCCTAACCTTATGTTCAGCGAGTTCGAGATGATGCGCGAACAGCTGTTGCATCAGATGAGGTGACTGATGCGATTGATAAACCGTGAGGGTTTCGTCGCCTGGATTAAAGTCGGCAACGATCGTCCGCGGCTCCAAGCTGACCGCATTGAGTCTTCCGAAATTGAACGTGTGACGAACAACGTTCGCAGCTTTGGCAAAGGCGGAGGTGACGTCGCCACCTTCAACGTGCGCCGCGTATCCGAGATTGTTGGCAAGCGCAGTATGAGCGGGAGGCGTTTCCGGTGCTAAGGCATTATGGGCATCGCCGACCGCGGGGAGGGGCTCCCATTCGACGTCGATTGCCGCAACTGCGTCTTCTGCTTCAGCCCGGGTTTTGGCAACGACCGCGGCGACCGGCTCGCCCTGCCAGACGACTTCGCCTGAAGCCAATGGCGACTGCTCCGCACTGATATGCTGGGGAACATGATCGAGTTGAGTTCGCATCGGGCGGCAGACGCGAGCGATGTCGGTGGAGGTAAACGACGCGATAACCCCCCGCGACCCGGAGCTGCGATCGATGTTGATAGCGACTATGCGAGCATGGGGAAAAGGACTACGTAGAAAAGCCACGTGGGCCATTTGCGGCAATGTAATATCGTCGGTATAGCGACCTCTGCCAGCGCTGAGGGCGCGGGCGCGGGTCCTGGTAATTCTCGCGCCGACGGCACTGCGGACGTGCGGATCGGCCGCGGCCTGCGGATCGGCCATTCATGTATCCCGGTGCTTGAGAATAAACTCGACGGCGTCGACGATCGCCTGATAGCCGGTGCAACGGCAGTAATTTCCGCTGAGGGCGGTTCGTATTTGCTCGCGCGTTTTGACCTCGGATGTACTCAAAATCTCTGCCGCCATGATCAACATGCCGGGGGTGCAGAAACCGCATTGCAGTGCATTGTGAGTGATGAATGCTTGCTGCAGTTCCGTTATCTCGCCACTCGCGCTCAAACCTTCGATTGTTTCGATCCGGGCGCCATCGGCCTGCACAGCGAGCATTAGGCAGCCGCGCACAGCCCTGTCGTTGACGCGCAACGTGCAAGCGCCACAGACCCCATGCTCGCAACCCACATGCGAGCCCGTCAGGCCTAGGTTTTCTCTCAGGAAATCAACTAGATTTTGCCGCACCGGCACGCGTGCTTCGACCTGGGTCCCGTTAATCGTGCAAACGATGCTCTGCTCTGTGCAGAGTGGGATGTCGGGATCCACGCTACGCCCCCGCCATCCGTTCAATGGTCCGGCGTGCGAGGATTTGGGCGAGATGCAGCTTCACCGCACGGTCGCCGTGAATGTCCTCAATTGGCTGAAGATCCTTTGTAAGGGCGGCTGCGACTTCCTCGGCCAACGTCCGGCTCATTTCTTTTCCAACGGCAATTTCGCCGGCGTATTTCGCTACATGCGGAAATGCCTCGCAGCCAAAAACAACGAGACCGAGTTCTTTTATTCGATTTCCAGTCATCGCGGCATGACAACTGATGCCAGCTATCGCATAATCGCCATGGCGTCGGCTCAATTCGGCGAACGCATTGTGATCTCCGTCCGCCCGAGGTGGGAAGATCGCTTCAATTAAAATCTCGTCGGGGCGTCGAACCGTCGAATAGAGCCCTCGAAAGAACTCCCTCGCGGCCACAACTCGTCGGCCCGTTTTGCTCGCCAAAACGATCTTCGCGTTGAGCGCAACCGCGCATGCCGGTATTTCGGCCGCCGGATCGGCGAGGGCCAGGCTGCCGCCGAAGGTGCCACGATTGCGGACCGCCGGATGAGCAACGTGCTCGATGGCTTCGTGCAGCAGCGGTAATTCGCGCTGAATGATTTCCGAAACAGCAACCTCGGCATGACGAACGAGCGCGCCAATCCGGATTCCGTCGGCGACAAAGCGAATGCCCTTCAGTTCGTCGATGCGATTGATGTCGATGAGCACGGCGGGCGCGCTCAAGCGAAAATTCATGGTCGGCAATAAACTTTGACCGCCCGCCAGCACGTGTCCTTCGTCCTGGTGCTCGGATAAGAGCTCGAGCGCAACAGCGAGTTCTGATGGCCGGACGTAAGCGAAAGGTGGGGATTTCAAGGTCGACCTGCTTGCCTGCCATATTGGATAGTACCGAGGTCAAATCGTCAAATCCTCTGAAGGATGCGGATTTCTTCCAATAGCGGCGGTTGGCGGAAGCAAGCTCGACGTGCATCCAGGTAGAGCAGGGCGGTACACCGCCAATTTCGGCGCACGAATTCGTTGCCTTGCTCGGCGCTGTGGGCGCCTGGTCCGTCAACAGCGGGCTCAAACCGGCAAGGGTGGCGCGATACCACGCTCCAGCAAGTCGCGCAGCGAGTTGCCGAGCCGCTCCGCCGCTTCCGCCATTTGCTTTGGCGGTGTTAGGCCAAAGCTGATGCGCAACGCCAGTTCGGCAGGAGGGCGAGCATAGAATGCCTCGCCAGAGGCGAAGGCGACGCCATGGGAGGCCGCACAATAATAAAGCTCGCTCGTCGGCGCAGCTCGGTCCATGGTCAACCACAAGCTGAGACCGCCGGCGGACTCATGGACGCGCATCGCTTGCGGCAGGCAGTCAGCGAGAGCGCGCAGCAGTTGTTCGCGGCGCGGCGCGTAAGCTGCAAGCAACCGGTCCGTCGCTGTTCGGTGATGACCCCGCGCGAAGAACCTCGCGAGCGCGCCCTGCATTAACGCAGTCGATTGCAGATCCGCGGCGGCTTTGGTCGCGAGCAGCGGCCGCAGGTGACTGACTGGGACGAGCAAGAAGCCAAGTCGTACCCCCGGGACAAAAGCCTTGCCGAATCCGCGGGCATAGAAGACAAGGTCCGCAGCCCCCTCGAGCGCCGCGAGGGCTGGCACCTGCTCGCCATCGAAACGCAATTCCGGGCAGTGATCATCCTCTAGGATAAGCGCGCCGTGTTGCCGTGCGAGCGAGAGAAGCCTACGGCGGTTCTCGAGCGGCATGGTCGTTCCGGTCGGATTGTGAAAGGTCGGATTGACGCAGATCAGCCGCGGCCGCTGCTGCTCCAGCACGCTTTCAAGTATGTCGAGATCCATCCCGGCAGGGCCGACCGGCACCTCATATGCCCGCAGGGCTGCGGAGCGGACAGCGTTCAGCATGCCGAAATAGGCGGGTCGTTCGACTACGACACCGCCCCCGCGTTGCCCGACACTTCTCAAGACGAGGTCTATCGCTTGTTGTCCACCTGCCGTGATAATGACCCGCCCCGGGGGACAAACTATGCCGGACGATGCCACGAAGCCCGACACCGATTCTTGTAGCTCACGGCGTCCGGCGGGTGGATCGTAACGAAAATAATTGGTGGCAAGCGCGCCCGACACGAGTTCAGCCATGCAGGCTTGAAACTCGGGTGCCCCGGAATCTTCCGGCCGCGGATAATTGCCAGTCAGTGCGATGACATTGGGCGCGCGCGCAAGTTCAAACAGGCGCTCACTCGTCGACACGCGCGCATGGCGATCGCGAAGCAGGCCGCGGTGCGATGAAGCCGGCGATGATCGCGCCGTTCGTACACGCGTCCCGCTACGGCCGCGGCCTTCGACAAGACCCGCGACCGCCAGTTCGCGGTAGGCCTTGGCGACGGTCATTGGATTCACGCCGAGCACTGCGGCAAGCGCGCGCACCGGCGGCAGCGGTGCGCCAGGCGGCAGCTTTCGGCTCTCAATTAGCCCTGCGAGATGACGGCGGATCTGCTCCCTCAATGACTCCGTGGTCGTGCGGTCGAGCTTGGGGGCGAAGACACCATCAACGGACGTGGTCACAGCGAGATCCATTTGTATTAGCCAAAATATTTGTATCACTCTTATCGTATGCGATGTGTTTTTGTTCGCTCAATTTGTAGGCCTCGACATGCCGCACATCTGTGCATCTTCGCCCACGGGCACTATGAGATAGTGCTCAATTTTCTTACTTCTTTGCCGCTTCAAAGGCTTGCCGTTCGCTCGGCGCCACGATCGGCATTGGCATGGATATTGAATAGGTCAAACGGTCAGTTTGTATGATGGATGCCAGCAAATGTCCGAGCTTCAAAGCCGCGCCCGGCTTGCTTGTCCGCCGATTGATCTATCGCTGCCGGAGCCTGCTGCTGCGGCCGCCATCGATGCGACCTGCAAAGATCTCGGCTTCTTTGTCGTCACGGGCCACGGTGTTCCCGAGCCGTTATCCGATGAGGCCTACCGGCAGGCGCTCGCCTTTTTTGACCTGCCGGTCGCCGCGAAGATGACGGTGGCGCGGCCTGGCGCAGGCATCAGCCGCGGTTACAACCGGATGGCCGACCAGAACCATGCAGCAAGCTTCGGCGAGACCGGCGCACCCGATCTACAGGAGAGTTTCGCCATCGGGCCGCCGCGCAAAAGTCCGGAGCCGACCGGAGTTCTCGCAGGTTTTGCGCCGGAGGCTTACGCCCCCAATCTGATCCCTTCACAGCCAGCCGGTCTTGGCCCGGTGCTCAGCGCCTACTACGCCGCTATGGAGCAATTGGCCGAACGGCTGTTGACCCTGTGCGCTTTGGCGCTTGGCGCTGAACGCGACTTCTTTGCGCGGCGTGGCGATCGGCACGCCAGCATCCTGCGAATGGTGCACTATCCCGCGCAAACGTCGGCGCCGTTCCCGGGCCAGCTTCGCGCCGGCGCTCATACCGATTTCGGCACACTCACCATCCTCAAGACTGACGACGCACCCGGTGGGCTGCAGGTTCGCGATCGCGACGACAGCTGGCTCGACGTCGCCGTGCCTCCCGGCAGCTACGTCATCAATATCGGCGACCTGATGCGGCGCTGGTCGAACGACCGGTGGACGTCTTCGGTGCACCGCGTCGTCAATCCGCCGGCAGCCGCTGGACCCCAGGGCCGCAGATTGTCCATGGTGTTTTTTCACGAACCCAATCCCGACGCTACGGTCGCTCCATTGCGGGGCGACGCACCGGCGCGATATCCCGACATTCTCGCCTGGGAGCACCGTCGGACAAAACTCGCCGCGCTGCGCGGCACGGCAACCGCTGCCTGAACCGGCAATGGATTTCGACCTCAACATCTTCCTATCAACGCTACCGTCGTTGCTGCGCGGCGCTCTGGTGACGATTGAGCTCGCGACCGCCTCGCTCGTTATCGCGCTCATCATTGGCAGCTTAGGCGGCATCGCACGCGTGTCCTCGCAATGGCCTCTGCGCTGGGCCGCCGCGATATACGTCACCGTGGTGCGCGGCGTACCGCTGCTGATGACGCTCCTGTTCCTGTATTACGGTCTGCCTTCGGCCGGCATCATTCTTAGCGCGACCACGGTCGGGATTTTGGCGCTATCGCTCACCGCTGGCGCATACATGACCGAGATCGTCCGCGCAGGCATCCAATCCATAGACCGCGGCCAAATGCGCGCGGCCCGTTCGCTCGGCATGTCGTATTCGCTCGCAATGCGCCGCATCATCTTGCCGCAGACTTTCCGGCGCGTACTGCCGCCGATCACCAACGAAGCGATCACGGTCATCAAGAACACCGCGCTTGTGTCGGTGGTGGCGATCTCAGATCTGCTGCGTGCCGGGATGGAAGCGATGTCCTGGCAGGCGAATACTTTCAGCCCCTTTGCCGGCGTGGCGCTCATCTATCTTGCGCTGACGCTGCCCCTGATCGGCTTCAATTCCTGGCTCGAGCGCCGGTACCGGATCATATGAGCTCTCTCCTCGCAGCAGCGCCGGCTTACCGGCTGATGAATGCGACGCCGCTGGAGCGTTTGACCGACGGTCGCTTCGCAGTGGCATCCGCGCAGGACGTGCTGCTTGTAGGCAACACGATCGCTGCACGTGGCGCAGCCTGTGCCGGGGCGTCGCCGCCGGATACAATTGCAATCGACTGCACTGGCTTGCTGCTTCTGCCGGGCTTGATCAACGCGCATACCCATTCGCCGGAGACGCTTCGCCGCGGCATCGCGGCTGACAGCACCGGCTTCGACAACTGGATGGACGCGGTATGGCCGCCGATCGAGCGGCTGACACCGACCGAGGTCGGGATCGCAGTGACCCTCGGCGCGGTCGAGATGCTCAAGCGCGGCACTACAACGGTGGTCGACCATTTCCGGCAGGTGCCGCAGCGAGTGGATGCCGTGGAAGCGGCGCTGGCAGCCTACGAAGCCGTCGGCCTGCGCGCCGTCGTCGCGGTGATGCTCCGAGATCGCGACGAGCGCAGCGGCGAGCCTTTGCAGGGAATGCCGCCAGCGTCCGAGCAGGCCGCGCTGTGCGCAGATATCGCCCATCGGCATACCGGCCGTTTCGCCTCCATCGGCGTCGGTCCGTCCGGACCAGGACGCTGCAGTGACGCTCTTTTGCTCGCTGCCGCCGAGCAGGCGCGCGCGGCCCATCTCCCGCTGCACATGCACGTGGATGAGACCGTCGCGCAAGCGAAGGCCGCGCGCACGCGCTATGGCTGCAGCGCCGTCGCGCATCTGGACGATCTCGGCTTTCTCGGCCCCGACGTGGCGCTCGCGCATTGCGTCTGGGTCGATGCTGACGACATCGACCGCCTTTCCCGCACCGGCACCGCCGCTATCCATAATCCGGCGGCGAATATGCGCCTGGGCAGCGGCCGCGCCCCGGTGGCAGCTATGATGAATGCCGGTGTCACTGTCGCTCTCGGCTCTGATGGCCCTGCGAGCAACGACTCGCTCGACGTATTGGAGGCGGCCAAGCTGGCGGTGCTGCTTTCACGCAGTGTGGCTGGCGACGACAAGGCGTGGCTCAGTTGCGGCGCCGCTCTTGGCATGTTGGTCGATGGTGGGCGGTGTGTGGCGAAGCAGCGGGCCGCATCGCTTGCGCCCGGCGTGGTTGCCGACCTCACGCTGATCGAACTTGACTCCCCGCCGCTCGTTCCGCTGCACGACGCGGCCGCACAGCTGGTCCTGGGTGGACCGGCGATCAGCGTCCGCCACGTCTTCGTCGATGGCGCGTGGGTCCTGCGCGATGGCGCCATCCCGCACATCGATGTGGCAGCGCTCTGTGCCGAAGCTCGCGTCGCCGCCGGCGGCCGCATCCCGAACGGAGCGGCGGCATGAACGAGCCAGCGCAACCCATGGTGATGATCCGCAACCTCTACAAAAGCTTCGGGACGCTCGAGGTGCTGAAGGGGATCGATCTCGACATCGCGCGCGGTGAGGTTGTCGTCATCATTGGTCCGTCAGGTTCAGGCAAGAGCACGCTTCTGAGCTGCATCAATTTTTTGGAGCCGTTCGATAGCGGTATCGTGAAGGTTGATGGCCGCGATGTCGGGTTCTCGAACTCCGGCGGGTTGGGACGCGTGCGGATGTCGGAGCGAGAGCTCAATACACTGAGAACGCGCATCGGCATCGTGTTCCAGCAGTACAATCTATTCCCGCACCTGACGGCGCTTCAAAACGTCATCGAAGCGCCGGTCCACGTAAAGCGGCTTCCGCGTGCTGAGGCGATCGAACGCGGCTGTGCGTTGCTTGCCAAAGTGGGACTTAGCGCAAAGGCGAACGCCTACCCAGGCGAACTCTCCGGCGGGCAGCAGCAACGGGTCGCAATCGCCCGCGCCCTCGCCATGGAGCCGACGCTGATGCTTTTCGACGAGGTCACGTCGGCTCTCGATCCCGAACTCGTCGGCGAAGTTCTCGGCGTCATGCGCGATCTCGCCGCCGAGGGCATGACCATGCTGATCGTCACCCACGAGATGGCATTCGCTCGCGATGTCGCCGACCGAGTCGTCTTCATGGACGGCGGAGTGGTCGTCGAGCAGGGACCGCCGGGACGAATGTTTTCCACGCCGTCCGAGCCGCGCACGCAGACCTTCCTCGCCAAATTCATCGCCGGTACGACACCGAAGGCCGGTTCGGTTTCCTCGCCCGCCGCGCAACCGCGCATCGCTTCCCCGTCAATAAGGAGATTATGACCGTGTCCACGACCCAGGCTTTTACCCGCCGGCGTCTTCTTGCGGCGACGTGCCTCGCAGCATCTGCCGCCATGCTGCCGACCAATCCTGCCGCCGCGCAGGACGCGCTCGCTCAGATCCGGCAGGCCGGTGTGATCAAGATCGGCAATTCGGCTGCCTTTCCGCCGTTCGAGTTCGTGCGCGACGGCGAGCTCGTTGGATACGACATCGATCTCGGCAACGAGATTGCCCGCCGTATGGGCGTGAAAGCTGAGTGGCAACGCATCGACTTCGCGGGAATCATTGCCGCGCTGACGTCGAAACGCGTCGACATGCTGGTGACGGCGATGGTCAAGACGCCGGAGCGCGCCGAGCACATCGCCTTTTCCGAGCCCTATTACAACTCCGGTATTGCCGCCGCGGCGCGGCCCGGCGTGACGGTGAAGGTGCCCGAAGATCTCGCCGGCAAAATCGTCGCGGTGCAGGTCGGAACCGCGGGCGAGCGTTACGTCCGCGACAACTTTGGCACCAAGGTCAAAGAGATCAAGACGTACGACGAGTTCTTGCTCGCGGTCGCCGACGTTGAAGCCGGCCGCGCCGACGTGGTTGTGAACACCATGCCCCCGGTGCGCTACAACGTTCTTCGCCGAGGCGGCAAGCTTCAGATCGTTGGACCGTGGGATACGCGTGAAGTCGGCATCAATACACGCAAGGAAGACACTGCTCTACTCACCGAAATCAACCGTCAGCTCGCTGATCTAAAGCGAGAAGGCTTCCTCGACAAGCTCGATGCCAAGTGGTTCACCGAATGATCGCTACTCCGACGATGTCGACTACCGGCCCGGCCATGCGTGAGCTTGCCGCTCTGCCGATCACCCGCGCCTCGTTCGCGCCGTTCGGCGACCTGATTGAAGGTGCCGCCGACGGAACCCCGTTCGGGCCGAACGATGCCGCGCTCGAACTCACTGCGGGAAGACCGCGCCTCTACATCATGCAACTGCCGCCGCGCGGGCTCATCTTCCGTCAAATCACCCGCCACCGGCGTGTGACGCAATGCCTGGCCGCTGTCGGCGGCCGGCCCTGGTTCATCGCGGTGGCCCCGCCCGATGGGGTGGACGATCCGAGCGCAGAACCCGCTGCCGATGCAATCCGTGGCTTCAAAATTCCCGGAGACGTCGCGATCAAGCTCCATCGCGGCACTTGGCATGCCGGTCCGCTGTTCGAGGGAGAACCCATCAGCTTCTTCAATCTCGAACTCAGCGACACCAACGAAACCGATCACCAGAATTCTTATCTGGAGCGGCGCTTCGGCACACCATTCTGCTTGGTGCCAACGGCATGATCAGCGAACAGCAAAATTACGACGCGACGCCGGCCGCGCTGCGCCGGCTCGAAGATCAGGCGCACCGCGATCTCGGCGTCGTCGCGTATCCGGACGTGGACTGGGTGCGTCCGATCCAAGGCCCGGCGGGCAGCAAGGCACTTGATTGCGTAATTGTCGGCGGCGGCCAGTTCGGGATAACGCTGGCGTTGGCGCTGCGGCGGGAATGCGTCGCCAATATCGCCGTCCTCGACGAGGCGGAAGCCGGCCATGAGGGACCGTGGGCTAGCTTCGCGCGGATGCAGACGCTGCGAACGCCAAAGACTCTCACCGGGCCGGACCTCGGCATTCCGAGCTTGACCTTCCGCGCCTGGTGCGACGCGCGCCACGGCGCCGGCACGTGGGATCGGCTCGATCGCATCCCGCGTCTGTGGTGGATGGATTATCTCGCCTGGTACCGGCAGGCACTCGACCTGCCGGTGCGCAATCGAGTCCAGGTGAGTGCTGTCGTGCCGGTATCGGACCGGCTGTTCCGGGTTGAGGCCGGGACTGCAAGCGCCGTCGAGACGCTGTTCGCCCGCACGGTCGTCTTTGCGACCGGCGCAATCGGCAGCGGCGCTCTCTTGCACGCGCCGATCGTCACCGACGCCGTCCCGCGCGGCCGCTATGCACACACCAATGAGCCCATCGATTTTTCGCTGCTGCGCGGCAAGCGCATCGGCATTCTCGGCGTCGGTGCATCGGCCTTCGATAACGCTGCAACCGCACTCGAGAACGGCGCGTTGGAAGCGCATGTGTTCTGCCGACGGCCCGCGCTGCCGCGCGACAATCCGCGGCGCTGGATGGAGTTCTCCGGTTTCCTTGCTCACTACCCGGAACTGCCCGACGCCCAGCGCTGGGCTTACATGCAACGGCTGTTGGAAATCGGTCAGCCGCCGCCGACCAATACCTATGCGCGCGCCACAGCATTGCCCGGCTTCCAGCTGCACACTGCAGCACCATGGCTGTCGGTCGTCTGTGCCGGGGCGGACGCGCCGATCGAAGTGACGACACCTGCAGGACGCCACGCTTTCGACTTCGTGATCGGGGCGACCGGGATCGAGGTCGACATGAAATTACGACCGGAACTGGCCGCGATCACGCCACATGTCGCCACATGGGCAGACCGCTACGATCCGCCGGCAGCGGCAGTCAATACCCGGCTCAGCCGCTTTCCCTATCTCGACCGTTTCGGCGGCTTCACCGCGCGCGAGCCGGGACAAGCTCTCTGGGCAGGACGAGCGTTCGCGATCTTCCGCGGAGCAACGCTTAGCCTTGGCCCTAGCGCAGCTTCAAATAGCAACATGAAATACACGGTGCCGCGTCTGGTCTCCGGCATCACCCGACAACTGTTCCTCGATGCCGCCGATGGCTATTTCGACGCTTTTGTCTCCGGCGATCATATGGAGTTGCGACAGACTGGCTAAAAACGACGTCAGGCTAAGACATCTGCGGGAATCCGTTCGTCGCGATGTCGTTGAGGCTAACAACTCGCCCATGTTGGAGTTGGATTTGCCGGTGGGAGAGGGCCCCGACGTCGCGCTCCGTCATGCGGTCGGTTTGATTTCCGATATTTGCCCGGGCCGCAATGCGCGGAAGCGCTCCTGTGGAATGTCCGCAGCGTCTAAAGCATCAGCAAGGGCGAGGACCGGGGCCTCGATCGATTCATCCGTCAGCTGAAATGTTCCGTGGTGATGGGCTAATGCCAAGTCGGCGCCGCAATCGATAAACGCCTGCACTGCCTCTGCGGGGTTCATATGATGGTCGCGCATAAACCAGCGTGGCTCGTAGGCACCGATCGGCAGGAGAGCAAGCTTAAATGGTCCATGGCGCTCACGTGCCTGGCGAAAGTAAAAGCCGTCGCCGTAGCCGGAGTCGGCCACGAAAAAGACGCGGCCGGCCACGGTTTCGATCACGAACGAAGCCCACAGGGACATGTTGCGATCCGATAGATTGCGCGCCGACCAATGTTGAGCCGGCACGGGCGTTACGGCGATACCCGACCCGATTTCGACACGGTGTCCCCAGTCGTACCCCTCGGCAGCGATGGTCGGATCGAAATTGCGCATGATGGTATCATTGCCGAGGGGCGTTATGACGCGCGCGCGATGCTCGGCCGCGATCCGCGACAGTGTCGCGCGATCGAGATGGTCGTAATGGCCGTGCGATACCAACACAACATCGATCGGCGGCAAATCCGCGAAGGCGATACCGGGATCATTCACGCGCCTTGGTCCAACATTCCGGAAAGGCGAAGCTCGCTTGGACCATATCGGATCGAGCAGGATGTTCCGCTCCGAAGCCTGGATGAGAAAGCTGGCGTGCCCCACATAAGACACCCTCAACATCGCGCCGTTGACCCGAGCGGGCGGCTGGTCGGTGAATGGCGAAGGCGCCCATGCCGGCCATTTCGCCCTCGTGGCGCGGCGCTCAATAAACCAACGGAACATATCGAGTCGGCCTCTCGGCGAGTTCAATCGCCGGGGATCAAAAAAGCGCTCGCCGTTGAAATGATCGGAGACTGGCCCGTTATAGTAGCGCGACATCAAATTTCGATCATGGCTGCCAATTTGGCATGTTACTGTAAACTGCTGCGACTCCGGCATCGTGTCTCGGCGGAATCGATTGCGATTCAGTGCTCCTCGAACTCGGCGTTCTCGGGGCAGTGGTGACGCGATTGGGGCTGGGCGATCCTCGACTGCGACAAGGTGTCGGCAGCCGGAATTACATGACTACCGCCCCGAAAATCGCCGAACGGCGAAAATTGATTTTTCCGAAACGAGCCAACGCGAAAGATCGACCCATTGCTGACGCCGCACGAATATCGAGGTGAGTACGTTCCGGAAACTGATTGAGTTGGAAACATGGTGCATATAATTTCCTGGTCAACGAGGCTTGACCAGGCCGCCTGAAGTTCCCGAGCTCACCGCACATTTGGGCTAATGGTTGCGCCAGGTGGCTAATCACGTGTCGTATGCCTTTGCCCGGTGACAGCGTCGAAACCGACCACGAACCGCGGTGCGGTCGCCATTGCGGAAGCCTTTGATGTTGAGGCGGTCAAGGTGGCGATTGAAGAGGCGCAGCAGCTTGTACCCGGGTACACCTACGAAGGCCTTTGCAAAAAAAGTGATGCCTGCCGGATGTGCGGGTTTCATCGTGTCATGCGGTGGTCGGCGCGCTCTGTATTTCGGCCGCACGGCTGAAACGCATATTGAACATTTTCCTCAATAACAGTTGCAGCGCGGGCTTAACCAATGATCGCCTCGGCCATCCGCATCCTGTTGCAAAACCTTCCCGCCGTACTGTTTTTGCTCGCGCTTCTGATAGCGGTGGCAACACGGCGCGATCGCCCAGCCGCCGAGCACTTCCTGTCATGGATTTTACTGCTTCCCATCGGCGTCACAGGACTTTGGGCCGGAGCTTTCCATGTCTTTCTCCCCGAAACGGCTGCCGCGCTCATTGGCTGGCAAGCAAGCCCATTTCAATTCGAGGTCGGCATGGCCGACCTCGCCATCGGCGTGACAGCCTGCATCGCATTTTGGCGCGACCTGAGCTTCAAAGCGGCGGCGGTCTGCGCTGCGTCCGTCTTCCTGTTGGGCGATGCCGTTGGGCACGTGAGAGAGATGGTCATGGCCGGCAATTTCGCGCCGGGAAATGCAGGCGTTCCATTTTACATGGACATCATTGGCCCGCTGTCGGCCATCGCTCTCTTGTTCGTCTCCAGCCGCCGCAAGAATGCGCGGAGCCTTTGATTCCGATTGCCGGGTGCTTGCGGACGGTCCATTGGCCATCACCGAGTGAGTGCAAAATCAGCTGCACGAAAAACAGAACCAGCTCACGCTGAAGAAATGCAATCGACGCAGACGCGAGACCTCGCGGCCGACTTCCATTGCGCCACGTGCGATTGCGCCAGGTGCGATATAATCTCAGTGGGCGTCGGGCGCAGCCGGCCTGGGCGCTACGTTTCTCAACAGCGGCACCAGCAGCGTTGCCACAACGAAGGCGATCATGATGGCGCGGAAGGCATCGGCATAAGCAAGCGTCGAAGCCTCGCGATAAGCCAGTTGCCATAGTTGCTTCAGGGCGGCGACGTGCCCGGCCTGCGGGCTTCCCGGCAACGCCCCGTAATTCAGCGTCATGCGATCGAGGTAGCGCGCCATCGCGCCGTTGGCCGGCGTCAGGTTCGAAGCGATGGCGAGAAAGTGAAAATTGGTGCGCTGGTTGAGAATGGCACTGCACGCGGCGATGCCGACGGCGCCGCCCAGATTGCGCATCATGTTGAACAGACCGCTCGCGTATTTCAGCCGCTCCGGCGGCAGGCTGCCGAGACCCAGATTGACGGCCGGCGCCACGGCGAAAACCTGCGGCAGGCCGCGCAGCACCTGCGGCAGGAACAGCTCGTTGGCGCCCCAGTCATGGGTAATGTAGCTGAAGCTCCACATCGACACGCCGAACGAAGCGAGTCCGATCATCATCAGCCAGCGGATGTCGAACTTGCGGGCAAGGATAATGTAAAGCGGCGTGCCGATCAGGGAGGCGGCACCGGTCGAGAACACCGCGACGCCGGTCTGCCAAGCGCTGAAGCCGCGGACGTAACCGAGAAACAGAGGCGTCAGATAGATCGTCGAGAAGATACCGACACCGGTTACGAAGGACAGAAAGCAGCCGAGCGCGAAGTTGCGATTGGTCAACGCGCGCAGATCGACCACGGGATGCGCGAATGTCAGACTGCGCAGGACAAAGAGGACGCCGGTGAAACCGGCGATATAGGCGCAGGCCTCGATCGTGGAGTCGTCGAACCAGTTCCAGCGCGTGCCTTCTTCCAGCACGTACTCCAGCGTGCCAAGGCTGATCGCCATCAGGATGATGCCAGGGTAGTCCGCTTCTCTCAGCAGCCGCGGATCGGGCTTGTCGATATCGACCAGGAGTGGAGTCAATAAGGTGACGGCGATGCCGGGCAGCAGGTTCACGTAGAACAGCCAGTGCCAGTTCAGCGTATCGGTGATCCAACCGCCGATGATCGGGCCGAGCGTCGGCGCCACCGCGGCGATGGTGCCGACCACGGCCGCCGAATAGACCCGGCGTGGTCCTTGAAAATAATGGAAGGATGACGTGAACACCGTCGGGATCATTGAGGCGCCGAGCGCCCCTTGCAGGGCGCGAAACACGATCATGCTGTGGATGTCCCAGGCGATGCCGCATAGCAGACTTGTCACTGTGAAACCGGCAGCGGAGGCCGTGAACAGCCAGCGTGTCGACATCAGCCGCGTGAGCCAGCCGGATAGCGGAATGACGATGATCTCGGCAATCAGATAGGCCGTCTGGACCCAACTGATCTCATCTTGCGCCGCCGACAGTCCGCCGCCGATATTCTGCAGCGAAGAAGCGACGATCTGGATGTCGAGCAGCGCCATGAAGCCGCCGAAGCACATCACCACAAAGGGGAGGAGGCTTTTCAGCCAGGTGGTGGTTGTATCTGCCATGACGGTTGTTCCTGCAGCTATCTCTGGTGTTACTTCGCTTGCTGCTCCGGCGGTCGCGGTGTTTCAGATCGCGTATCGACCGTCGCAATCGTCGACAGACCGGGCCTGATCTTGCCAAGCGCCGCATCATTGTCGTCGAGCGTAATGCGCACCGGCACCCGTTGGACGATCTTGGTGAAATTGCCGGTGGCGTTCTCCGGCGGGATCACGCTGAATACGGCGCCCGTCGCCGGCGCGAGGCTTTGCAGCTGGCCATGAAAAACATGGCCGGGCAGCGTGTCGGCCGTGATCGTCGCCGGCTGGCCCGGTTCCATGCGGGCGAGCTGATCTTCCTTGAAATTGGCGTCGACCCAAAGCCCGTGCGCCGGAACGATGGTCAGAAGGTAGGTGCCTTGCGCGACATAGGCGCCGACCTGGGCCGCGCGATTGCCGACAAAGCCATCGATCGGAGCGCGGATTTCGGCATAACCGAGATTGAGGCGCGCTGTTTGCAGATCGGCCTCGGCTTGCGTCACCTCTGCTTGCGCCTCGGCAATGTCGGCGTTGAGTACGATGAGCTGTTCTTTGGCCGCAGCCAGTTCAGCCTGCGCGGAAAGCACTGCGGCCTGCGCTTGCTTGTCGAGCGAGGAAGTTCTTTGCGCATCCTGCCGCGAGCCGGAGCTGGTCGCCGCCAGCGAACGGTAGCGCTCGGCGTCGATGTCGGCGTAGTCCGCTTGAGCCATCTTGGCGTCGAGATCGGCGCTCGCCCGCTCGATTGTCGTCTGCTGCAGCGCATATTTCGCCCGCAAGCTGTCGAGCGCAGCTTTGCGCTGCTGCAAAACGGCGCCGGCATGATCAGCCGCGGCGCGCACGTCGCGATCGTCGATACGGATCAGCAGTTGCCCGGCTTTGACCCGCTGATTGTCCTTCACCGTGATCTCGGCAATGAAGCCGGAAATATGCGGTGAGATCGGCGTGACATTACCGCCGACATAGGCATCGTCGGTATCTTGGAAAAAGCGGCCGACAGTCCACCAGTCAAGGCCATACCAGGCTCCGCCCGCTGCAGCGATCAAGACGAGGCCGACCAGCAGGCGCTGTTTGAAGGACAGACGCGGCTTGGCCCGCTTTAGCTTCTCGGCAACGAAGGCCGCGACTTCGGCTTTGGCGAAAGTCTGGCCTTGGTCATCGGTCAGCGCATCCATGACGCAAAGTCCCTATACATGTATATGCACCTATTGTGGCGGCGTACTCCTGGCGTGTGGTCGCCAACGCTAGGAGCGTTCTGCAAATTGTGCGGGGGTCGTTTCCATCGCCACGACGGCGCGCAGGAGCGCGCGTAGCTCCGCGGCGCGGTCCGGGCTGAAATCCGCCTCGAATTGCGCTTGCGCGCGCTGCCAGCCTGTCCGCGCCAATCCCAGACGCTTGTCGCCTGCCGTTGTCAGGCGAATTTTCTTAGCACGACGGTCGGAGGCGGCCGGAGCGATCTCGATCAGGCCGTCACGCTCGAGCGGTAGTATGTTGCGCCCGAGCGTCGTGCGATCCATCGCCATTTTCTCCGCAAGCTCGCGATGGTTAGCGGACCAAGGCGCTTGAGCCGGGTCAGAATCCCGAATTGGCTGATGCGCAGGCCGGTCGGCGCCAGGAACTGATCGTAATACTGGGTCACGTGCCGCGCCGCGGCGCGCACGGCGTAACAATTGCAATTCTCTCCGCTCGCAAGCGTATCATTGGACATGGCCGGCCTCGTGGGCGTTTTACGTCATGAAACGCGTATATACGCCTAAAATGCAGGCCGTGCCATCTCCCGGAGGGATGCCTGGCCCGACAAAGGCGCATATACACCTATCATGCAGCATGTGCACATCGGCAAGAGATGGCTCGGGTGCTGTCGGAGGGGCCGGTAGGTGGCGACTTGGCCTCCACAAAGGAGATTGTCATAGTGGCATAACCACGCGAAACGCGGTTATGACCTGATCATCGTGGCCGCGCCCGAGATTCGGCCAGCTTCAACGCCCAAGCTGTTGGTGGTGTCTGCATTGCGAACGCCGCCGGCACCGCACACCGAAGGTGTTGGCGCGCCGGCGACGGCGATGAAGTGCAGCGTTCCCCATCGCCGCGCACCCCGGTGGTATCGAGCAAGCGTGAATGATCCCCGCATGGCGCGACAATACTGCGCATCGGAATTTTCTAAGGCGAGCGGACGAACGGATCGAGCAAGTGATTGTGGGAGTTCTCGAGGAGTACCCCCGAAGACCGCGGCAATGAATGGCAGCGGGAGCCTTGATACCAACGAGGGCAGGCAATTGAGCCATGGTACCAACGTTGATGCAAACGCTGATTTTATTCCATGAATTAGAAAAATGCAGTAGTATCAGTTATATGTGGCGGAAGGGGTGAGATTCGAACTCACGAGACGCTTGCGCGCCTGCCGGTTTTCAAGACCGGTGCCTTAAACCACTCGGCCACCCTTCCACGGCGCCTTTGCATGGCGCCGTTTGCGCGGCTCTTCGATTAAATCGAGCCGGTGCGTAAAGCTACCGGTAAATTTTGAAAAAATGCCCAACCTGCGGACGTCCGATCTCGCCACTGTGCGGTTCGCGACCGCGAAATAAGGCGGCCAGCAATGGACTGTTCACTATCGGCTCGCCCACGCCCGTTTTGGCCACAATGTAACCATGCTGGAATCAGATACCTTTCCGCGCGGGATGGGGGACAATGCGGCGTCGGCTTCGCGCGGCAGGCAGGTATATTGCGTCGATCGGCGCGCGCAGGCGGCACGGCTTGGGACGGCTTGGCCCGGCCGTTGCGATAGCCTTGCTGTGTCTGGTTCTTGCCCATTGCACCGACCGCAGCCGGATTGATGCGACTTTGGGCGTGGCGCCGAGCGAACGGCTAGTCCAGCCCGGCGAGCCGGTGCCCAAGGGTGGCGGCGTCTATCGGGTTGGTTCGCCCTATATGGTCGGCGGCAGGCTTTATGTCCCCGAGCTCGATCCGCATTACCGCGCCGAGGGCCTGGCCTCCTGGTACGGCAACGATTTCCACGGCCGCTCCACGGCAAATGGCGAGATTTTCGACCTCAACGCCATCTCGGCCGCCCATCCGACCATGCCGCTGCCGAGCTACGCCCGCGTCACCAATCTGCAAAACGGCCGCTCGCTGATCGTGCGCGTCAATGATCGTGGTCCCTATGCCGCCAACCGCATCATCGACGTCTCCAAACGCGCGGCGCAGCTTCTCGGCTTCGTCGATCGCGGCACGACGCGAGTCCGGGTGGAATATGTCGGTCCCGCGCAGCTCAGCGGTTCGGACGACCGGCTGCTCGAGGCGACATTGCGTCAGGACGAACCGGCACCGGCGCCCGGTTCGGTGAAGTTCGCTGCCGCAACCCGCATTGTGCCGGTGTCGATGACGATGTCGCCGCGGACGCGCGTCGCCAGCACGGGGCCGATCAGCGATACCACGAGCTTGGACGATTCGTCGAATGGCGACGATACGGTCCAGATTCTCAACGGCCGCGGCCTGTACTGATTCACACGACATCGCTTCAAATTATTGTAATAAGCGCCGCGGCATTTTCACGCCGGATGGCCGCAGACACAACGCTGCGCTCTGTATGTTATCTTGCGAAATCGCACGCGAACCGAAGCGGAGAGCAACGTGGCGAAAGCACGCCGGGAATTCTTGCCGGGGAGGGGAGCACGGGCCGGCGCAATCGGCCTGCTTGCCGGACTACTCGCCGTCGGCGCCGCCGCCGTGACTCGCTTGCCGTCGGCCTATGCCGCCTCACCGGTCACGACCAAGAGCGAAGGCTTTCAGACCGGCGGTACCGAGGCGGTCTTGCTCGATGTCGGCAGCAACAGTTTCCTGTTCGAAAAGAACGCCGATCAGCCGTTCCCGCCTGCGAGTCTCGCCAAGCTGATGACGCTTGAATATGTGTTCAACGAGATCACGCAAGGCCACATCAAGCTCGACGATGAATACATCATCAGCGAGAACGCCTGGCGCAAAGGCGGCGCGCCGTCGCACGGCACGACGATGTTCGCCGCGATCCACAGCCGGATCAAGCTGTCCGACCTGATCCAGGGCATCATCGTCGATTCCGCCAATGACGCCTGTATCGCGATCGCGGAAGCGCTGGCCGGAAACGAAGCCAGCTTCGGCGACATGCTGACCAAGCGGGCGCGCGAGATCGGCCTGCAAGATTCGGTCTTCACGAATTCGACCGGTCTGTCCGATCCGAACATGCATGTCACCGCGCGCGATATGGCTGAGCTCGCCCGCTATATCATGCAGACCTACCCGCAATTCTATCCGTACTTTGCCGCCCGCGATTTCACCTGGAACAATATCCACCAGGAGAACCGCAATCCGCTTCTCGGCATGGGCATCGGCGCCGATGGCCTGAAGACCGGCGAGACGCAGGACTCCGGCTTCAGCCTGGTCGGTTCTGCGTTGCAGGACAATCTGCGCCTCATTGTCGTGATCGCCGGCGTGAAGACTGAAAAGGATCGCGGTGAGGAAGCGAGGAAACTTCTCGATTTCGGCTTCCACGGCTTTGAAACCAGAATCCTTTTCGCCGAGGGTCAGACCATCGGTGCCGCCAAAGTGTTCGGCGGTGACAGCAGCTACGTGCCGCTCATGGGGCCTGGCACGGTCAGCCTGATGATGCCGCGCAATACCAATGACCGGCTTACGGCCCGCATCGTCTACGACGGACCGGTGCCGGCGCCGATCACCAAGGGGCAGGCCATCGGCAAGCTCAAAGTTTGGCGCGGCGACAACGTCGCGTTGGAGGTGCCGCTGCAGGCTGCCGACGATGTCGGGAAGGGAACGATGTCGCAGCGTGCCATGGACGGCGCCACTGAATTGATGATCGGCCTGCTGCGCGCCGGCGTCGGCAAGCTGTAACCACCGGCAGTCCGCAGGATGCGCCGCCCTCCGCTTCCGCCTATATTGGCTGAGTCTTGCGGAGTCTCAGTTTTGACCCTGTGTACGGATATACCGATAAACTGTTGATTTAGATCGAGATGCGGCCGGCATGGGCCGGCCCAAGGCCAGTCCCGACCGAGTCTTTAAAATAGAATGCGCGGGAAATTCATCACTTTTGAAGGCGGGGAGGGCACTGGGAAATCGACCCAGTCGGCCATGCTGGCTTTGCGGCTCGAGGCGCTTGGTCACCGTGTCCTCTTGACCCGTGAGCCCGGCGGCTCGCCGGGCGCCGAGATCATACGTCATGTCCTGTTGTCAGGCGCGGCCAAGCCGCTCGGACCGGATGTCGAAGCCATGCTGTTTGCGGCCGCGCGCGACGATCACGTCCAATGCACGATTTTGCCGGCGCTCGAATCCGGCAAATGGGTGATCTGCGACCGCTTTGTCGATTCAACGCGTGTCTATCAAGGCATCCTCGGCCAGGTCGATCATCGCCTGATCCGCGGCCTTGAGCGGGTCGCCGTTGGCGATCTGATGCCGGATCTCACGCTCATGCTCGACATTCCGGTCGAAGTCGGACTCGCGCGGGCGCGCAAACGCCGCGGCGGGGCGAAGCCGGATCGCTTTGAAGCCGAGAATTTCGAATTTCACCAAAAGCTGCGTGATGCGTATCTGGCGATTGCGGCCGAGGAGCCGCAGCGCTGCGCCGTGGTCGATGCCAGCGCCGGTCGCGAAGCCGTTGCGCGTGAAATCTGGAATGTCGTTGGCGCCAGGCTTGATCCGATGACCGCGCCGCTTGCCGCCAATGTCAGCCGGCGCGGGGTTGGTGCCTGACAATGAGTCCCCGTGCCAGCGAAGACGACGAAGCCGACGAAGCGCCGCATCCACGCGTCACGACGGATTTCTTCGGTCACGCTCATGCCGAGTCCGCCTTGCTCGCCGCCTATCGCTCCGGCCGCGTGCCACACGCTTTCCTGCTCGCCGGCCCACAAGGCATCGGCAAAGCGACGCTGGCCTATCGCATGGCGCGTTTCGTTCTCGCGCATCCCGAACCGTCCTCGCGCGAGGTTCAGGCGGCAAGTTCGCTTGCCGTCGACGCGAACGATCCGGTGGCGCGGCGCATCGCCGCCCGCGCCCAGCCCGATCTGCTCATTCTGGAGCGTACGCTCAACGACAAAGGCGCGCTGCATAAGCAGATCGCGGTCGAGGACATCCGCCGCACGGTAGGGTTTTTCGGCTCGACCGCGGGCGAGGGCGGCTGGCGCATTGCCATCGTTGACGCCGTCGACGATCTCAACCGCGCCGGCGCCAATGCGCTGTTGAAAGTGCTGGAAGAGCCGCCGGAGCGGGCGCTGTTGCTGCTGGTGAGCCATTCCGCGGCGCGCGTATTGCCGACCTTGCGCTCGCGCTGCCGCATTCTCACACTGCGGCCACTCGCCGACGCCGCGGTGGCCCGAGCAATCGCCGCGGCGATCAGCGTGGACGCCGATGATCCTCAAGTTGCGGCTGCGGCCGCCGCCGCCGAAGGCAGCGTGGCGCGAGCCCTGTCGCTGATGGACGACGGCGCTTTGGCGCTCCGCGAACAGGCGCTTGCCATGCTCGACCGCCTGCCGTCGGTTGATGCCAAGGCGCTGCATGCGCTGGGCGAGGCGCTGGCCGGAACCGATCCGCAGCCGCTCGCCGCCTTTGTCGATACCGTCAATGTCTGGCTGTCACAGCGACTGCAAGGGGGCGCCCGGAACGGCCTCAACGACATCGGCCGGCTCGACCGCCTTGCTGACGCCTGGGAGCGTGTGAATGCTGCCGCGCGCGATGCTGAAGTCTATAATCTCGAGCGCAAGCCGCTGATTTTCAATGTCTTCGGCCTGCTTGCCGGGGCTACACGGGATTGATACCTAGTCGCCGTCATGGCCGGGCATAGACGTTCGAAGAACGGCGTCTCTTCGTTCGCCTACACCCGGCCATCCACGTCTTTGCAATGATGCTATCTCAGCGCACGAAAAATGGCTGCTAAACGCAAGAAATCTAAACGGAAATCCCCTCAAAAGTCGGGACGAAACAAGCTTGTGAAAAAGCAGATCCGCACGACCGCGTCGAAAGAAGGCGCGTCTTCCACAAGCAAGGCGAAGAAGCGCGCAACCAAGAAGACTGTCGCCCAGAAAAGCGCCGTGAAGGCGAGGAAGGCCGCCGGGAAGAAAGACATTGCCAGGACGCGCGAGGCCGGCACGGGTTCGCGCACGAAGGAAAGCGCAATCCCGAAGAAAACCGCCCAGGTATCCGACGGCAAGAAGCCCAAAATCGTGAAGGGGCCTGATAAGGGCGAGCCGACATTAGGAAAGCCCTATTACATCACCACCGCGATCGCTTACCCCAACGGCGCGCCGCATATCGGCCACGCCTATGAGCTGATCGCCACCGACGCCATCGCTCGCTTCATGCGGCTCGACGGCAACGACGTCTATTTCCTGACCGGCACCGACGAGCACGGCATCAAGATGCTGCAGACGGCCGGCCGGGAGAAGATGACGCCGCGCGAACTGGTCGAGCGCAATGTGCCTCGCTTCCAGGCCATGACGATAAAATTCAATGCTTCGAACGACGATTTCATCCGCACCACGGAGCCGCGCCACTACGCGTCGTCGATCGCGATCTGGGAGAAGATGCAGGCCGCCGGCGATATCTATCTCGACAAATATTCCGGTTGGTATTCTGTGCGCGACGAGGCCTATTACGACGAAAGCGAGACGCGGCTCGACGAAAAGGGCCAGCGGCTCGGTCCGCAAGGCACGCCGGTCGAGTGGGTGGAGGAGGAGAGTTATTTCTTCCGTCTCTCCGCCTTCGCCGATCGGCTGCTCAAGCTCTACAGCGATGTGCCGGATTTCGTGCTGCCGCGGGAGCGCATGAACGAGGTTGCGAGCTTCGTGCGCGGCGGCCTGCAGGACTTGTCGATCTCACGCACCACCTTCGACTGGGGCGTTCCAGTCCCCGGCAATCCGAAACACGTCATGTATGTGTGGGTCGACGCGCTCACAAATTACATCACTGCAGTCGGTTATCCCGATACGGAATCGGAGAAATTCAAGAAATATTGGCCGGCCAATCTTCACGTCATCGGCAAGGACATCGTGCGCTTCCATGCGGTCTATTGGCCGGCTTTCCTGATGTCGGCAGGGATCGCGGTGCCGCGTCGGGTATTCTCCCACGGCTTTCTCTTCAACCGCGGTGAGAAGATGTCGAAGTCGGTCGGCAATGTGATCGACCCGTTCGCACTGGCTGACGCCTATGGCGTCGACCAGTTGCGCTATTTCCTGCTACGCGAAGTGCCGTTCGGCCAGGACGGCAATTACAGTCACGAGGGCATCGTCAACCGCATCAATGCCGATCTCTCAAACGACCTCGGCAATCTGGCGCAGCGTTCGCTGACAATGGTCGCCAAACAATTCGGCGGCGCTTTGCCAAAGCCGGGTGCATTCAGCGCCAACGACCAGGCGATCCTGGCTGCGGCCGACGCCATGATCGGCAAGGCGCGTGACGCCATGGCGACGCAGCAATTGCACCAGGTGCTCAATGCGGTCTGGGCAGTTGTTGCCGAAGCGAACCGCTATTTCGCCGGCGAAGCGCCCTGGGCGCTCGCCAAGACCGATCCGGCGCGGCAGGGCACGGTGCTCTACGTGACGGCGGAGGTCGTGCGCCAGGTTGCCGTTCTGGCGCTGCCATTCATGCCGGCTTCAGCCGCAAAATTGCTCGATCTGTTGGCGATCCCGGAAGCCGAGCGGATATTCGCTGCGCTCGGCGGTCAGCATCGGATTGCCGCGGGTGCGACGCTTCCGGCACCGTCGCCGGTTTTCCCGCGTTATATCGATCCCGATAAAGCAAACGGCGCCATGAACAAATAAAGGCACGCATGCTCGTCGACAGCCATTGCCATCTCGATTTTCCCGATTTCGCGGATGACCTCGACGCCGTGGTCGCGCGTGCCCGCGCGGCCGGGATCGAGCGGATGGTGACGATCTCGACGCGCGTGAGGCGCTTTGATCAATTGGCCGCAATCGTCGAGCGCTTTCCCGACGTCTATTGCTCGATCGGCACGCATCCGCACAATGCACATGAAGAAATCGATGTGACCGTGCCCGACCTAGTCGCGTACACGCTTTCGCCGAAGGTCGTCGCAATCGGTGAAGCGGGCCTCGACTATCACTATGACAACTCGCCGCGCGAGGCGCAGGAGCGCGGCTATCGCACCCACATCGCGGCCGCGCGCGCGACCGGCCTCCCGCTCGTCATTCACACGCGCGAGGCCGATGCCGATACTGCGCGTATCCTTGAAGAGGAAACGGGGAAGGGCGCCTTCCCGGCCGTGCTGCATTGTTTCACCGGCGGCGCCGATCTCGCCCGCCGCGCCATTGCACTCGGCCTTTTCATCTCCTTCACCGGAATCCTGACGTTCAAGAACTCGACCGCGCTTCGCGAGATTGCCGCCGAGCTGCCGGCCGACCGCATTCTGGTCGAGACCGATGCGCCCTATCTCGCGCCCGGCAAATTCCGCGGTAAGCGCAATGAGCCGGCTTACGTCGTCGAGACCGCAAGGGTGCTGGCCGAGACGCGGGGCGTCAGCTTTGACGAGATCGCGCGGCAAACGACGGCGAATTTCTTCCGCTTGTTCTCCAAAGTGCCCCGCCCCGCAGCCGCTGCTGCCTGAAAGCCGAAATGACCTTGAAAATCACCATTCTCGGCTGCGGTTCTTCCGGCGGCGTGCCTCGGCCGGCTTTGGGCTGGGGCGCTTGCGATCCGACCAATCCGAAGAACCGCCGGCGTCGCACCTCGATCATCGTCGAGCGGCAGAGCGCGCGCGGCGTAACGCGGGTGCTCATCGATACGCCGCCGGACTTGCGCGAGCAACTCATCGACGCCGACGTCGATTGGGTCGACGGCGTGCTCTATACGCATGACCACGCCGACCACACCCACGGCATCGACGATCTGCGCGCGCTCTTCATCAAGCGCCGCCGGCGTGTCGATGTCTATCTCGACGAAATCACCGGCGCAGCGCTGAACCGCAAATTCGGCTATTGCTTCACCTCGCCGCCCGGCAGCGAATATCCGCCCATCGTGACCGAGCATCGGCTCGTTGCCGGCAAGCCGGTGACCATTGACGGGGAGGGAGGGCCACTCACCGCTGTGCCGGTCCTGCAGCAGCATGGCGACATGGCCTCGCTCGGTTTTCGCTTCGGCAACTTCGCCTATTCGGTTGACCTCAATACGGTCCCGGACGTCAGCCTTGGCGCCTTGGCCGGCCTCGATGTCTGGATCCTCGATGCGCTGCGCTATACGCCGCATCCGAGTCATTTTTCGCTCTCGGATGCGCTCGGCTGGATCGAGCGCATCGAGCCGCGGCGCGCCATCCTGACCAATCTGCACGCCGATCTCGACTACGAGGTTCTGCGCGGCAAATTGCCGGTCCATGTGGTGCCGGCCTTCGACGGCATGACATTCACCGTTGCATAAGCCCCGCAATATCAAGGCTTGCACGATTATATTCCATAATATGTCTTATGCGAATCATGGTTGGACGCGGCTAACTCGCTCTGTCGGGTTTGGTTAGACCAGAGTCTCCTATCGCAGTCTGTGAACGAGCCGCATCCTCGGATCTGGCGTAGCCAGCATAAGCGACTATCGGCTCCCTACGCGGTTGTCAGTGCGTATCGAAAATCGACTGATAGGCCGCCACCGCCTTGCGGATGGCGGAAAGTTCTTCGGCGGTCGGATTTCGCGGATCCTGAGCGGCTGGCAGGCTGCCAAACTTCAGAAGGCAGGCAATTAACAGCATCCGTGCCTTTGTAGATGTTAGATTCGAGCCAGCAATGAAATAATCGTCAGGATCGGCAAAACCCTCTGGACTGCCTCGGCCAACACGCGCCACCGGCAGACCGCTATAGATCGCGCCCCGCATGACGGCCTGCCGCACAGAGGATGTCATCTTGCCGTAAGGGGTCGTACCCTCGATCACGAAACCGGCAAGGCGCCCGGCGCCCAGCTTTCGCTCCACGAGAGCGATCAGATCGGCGGCGACAGACGGGTCGTCCAGATATTCCTCGGCGTAAAAGCCGCCATCCTTGACGATGGCCACCGAAGGAATGGCGCTTTCAAGAAGGTCACCATTTTCGTCGCGCGTTCTCACCTCGACACGCTTGATCGCGCCGCCGGAACCAACAACAACCGGAACAGATGATGGTAGTTTGGAGAGATTGAGATCGGACAGATAGGTGTGCTTCAGCGCGGGGACGTAATGCAGCACTGCCGCCCCGTGATATCCCATGCCGCCAAGAATTCCGCCGTGGCCTCCTGTCGCCACGTACCCGCCAGGTCGGGCATCGATCTTCATGACCTCGCGCGCAGCGAAGATGCGCTGCTCCTGCAGCACGATGACGCCTGCCCGATTGCGGCCTTGCTCATCGGCCCAAACCCGCGAGCAGACATATTCCACCGAGTCCGTGAGGTTCTTTGGACCGTCATTGCTGATTTCACCATTCGGGCGTTGTGCTGAGTTGCCACAAATCGGAATTGTCGTATCGATGAGTAGATTGAACCAATAGGCGACCTCTTCGACCTGAGGACTGCCCTGCGTGTAGATCGCGCCGTCGTATTTCTTGCTATCGAAGATCTTGCGCGCTGCATTGGTCAGGCGCGCCAATGCCGGCCGCGGCGGCGCTTCGCCGAGGTGGTAAGGCCGATAGGCGAAAAAATCCTTGTTGCGAATTTCCGGGGGGATATCGCCCTCGCCCTTGTCCGTCCGGAGGGCGGCCGGAAGCCCTTTGGTGTAGCCCGCCGTCGGCAGCACCCGATAAAAGTCGACATCGGCAAAGGACGAAATCAGATTGCCGACCCCGGCAGCGCCGACCGATAGGCGGTCGATCTCTTCGAAGCTCCGCGAACCGTCGGGATAGAACGATTGCCGTGCTTGCGTCGCGGGCGCGCCCGGCTCCGTGCATTCGCCCTCCCAGGCCTGGCCGTTGGCTTGCCGCGCCATATACGGCATCGGATAGAGGCCGTCTTCCGGCCTGATCTCTATCTCGAATACGGCTTTGTCCTGCGGGCTGGTGCGCTCCTTGTGGAAAGCACCTTTGGCGTCGAGATAGCCGTCCGGCGGCCCGTAAAGCTCGGCGGCGTCGGCCTCCAGCGGATGCGCGGAAAAGTATTCAACATAGACTTTTGCCGGCGCCCCCAGACGTTGCGGACGCAACACGTCGAAGCGTTGATCGGTGCCGTCGGCATTCTTGCGCAACGGCAACCCGTATTTGGCGCGCGCCTTGTTTGAGGTGACAAGCGGGGGTGAATTTTGGATCGTGGCGGTTGGCCCGGCCAAATGGGCGATCTTGGCGCGCTGCGACATGGCTTCCTCTGAGCTTTTTCTTTTCCGAGATTGGGCGGCCTGCCCTGCCGGCCGGTCGTTACGACCGCGCCGCTATTCGGCGGCGTGCCGCATGGCCCCGGACTTATCCAGAACGCCAACTACTTGCTCGGTGGTCATCACATCGGCGAACAGCGTGACCATGTTATTGAGCGTTGCATTGTGCTCGGCATCGGTCAACGCGGCGTTGCCATCGGCGACGAAGATCACTTTGTAATTCATCTGCATGGCGTCGCGCGCCGTCGATTCGCAGCAGACGTTGGTCGCCGTGCCGGTGATGATCAAAGTATCGATGCCGCGTGTCTGTAGAACTTCGTGCAGATTTGAGGAGCCAGGGACGAAAGCGCCGAAGCGGGTCTTGTCGACGATCAAATCCTCGGCCTGCACGTCGAGCCCCGGCCAAAGCGCAAAGCCGTGCGCGGTCTTGCTGAAGGTTTCGATCATTGCCTTGCGGCGCCCCGGCGAGGCAAAATCGTTGAACCAGCTCGACCACTTCACCTGCGTCTCATCATCGACCAGGTAGCGGACAAAAACATTGATACCGCGGGCCGCACGTACCGCCTTGCAGATCGTGTTAACGTTCGGAACGATGTCACGCGCGACCGGAAGCTCCACGGTCGCGCCAGGCTCCATGAAGCCGTTCTGCAGATCGACGACGACATGGGCGGTCTTGCCGGCATCGATATTGTCGAACATGTGAAGGCCTTCGCGAAAGCCCGGGATGCGGGCCAGTATTTCGGGTGCCATGGCGATCTTGTGCATGCTCATCTCCTTCGCTGTGCGCCCGTCGGGGACGCGTTTGGTGGCTTGCGGCAGAACATCGGTCACTCGGCGGCGATATAGCTGCCGAGCTCCCGCGAATCCGTCAGTGCCTCGGGCAGAACTTCTCCGGCGATCGCGCCTCTTTCGATCAACAAGACCCGATCCGATAGGCGGCGAATAAAGTCCAAGCTCTGCTCAACGACGATGATGGCGAGCCCTTGATGCCGATGCAGGCCGATCAGGATTTCCAGGATTTCCTCAACGATCGACGGCTGAATTCCTTCGGTCGGCTCGTCCAGCAGCAGCAGCTTTGGCCGCCCGCACAGCGCCCGGGCCAAAGCTAGGATTTGCTGCTCGCCGCCGGAAAGCGCGCCGCCAAGACGATCCACGATCGAATCAAGACGCTGAAAGCGGGCGAGCACGTCTTTGATCGTATTCTCCTCGTCATGGACGCCGTCCTCGACAAAGCCCATCCGCAGATTTTCGTAGACAGTCAGCATCGGAAAAATGGCACGTCCTTGCGGGACATAACCGAGGCCGGCCCGCGCCCGGCGGAACGAAGCCTTGTCACCGATGTCGACGCCTCCGAGCCGGATCATTCCGCGCGTCAGCGGCACCTGCCCGATCAGGGTCTTCAGCAGCGTGGTCTTGCCCATGCCGTTGTGGCCGAGCACGCCGACGACCTCTTCCTCGGCGACCGTGAAACTGATGCCCGTGAGAACTGGAATGCGCCCGTAGCCGGCGTGAATGTCGATCGCGTCGAGGATCGCCGTTCTCGTCGCCATCACGCTGCCGCCTGCTTGCCCAGATAAACGTCGCGCACCGCCTGATTGCCGAAAACCTCTTCGACGTCGCCCTCCATCAGGATGGCACCGCGGTCGAAGACGGTAATTCGTCGCGCGATGCGACGAATGAACGACATGTCGTGTTCGACGACAATGAGAGGATGATCGCGGTTGACATCCTGGATCAACTCGGCCGTTCGCTCACGCTCCTCCTCGGTCATCCCGGCGGCAGGCTCATCCAAAAGGATCAGATTCGGTTCACCGCACAAAACCAATCCCAATTCGACCCACTGCCGCTGGCCATGAGCGAGCTGGCCCACCGCGCTGTCGGCGAAGGCGCCGAGCAAAAGCCGCTCGACCTGGGCTTCAACCGCGCGGGCGATCGCTTTGCCTTTCTTGTGACGCGCTGCGGCGATCCACAGATTGTCGCGAACGGAAAGCCCATCGAATACGCTCGGCACTTGTGTTTTGATGCCGATCCCGAGACGCGCAATCTGATGCGCCTGCAATGTCGTAATGTCGATGCCGCGGAATTTGACCGTGCCGCTGCTCGGTTTGACCTGACCGGTGATGAGCTTAAAAAAAGTGCTCTTGCCGGCACCGTTGGGGCCGATCAGACAGCGCAACTCGCCCTCGGCGAGCGTAAAATCGACGTTGCGGACCGCTTGCACACCGCCGAAATGCCTGCTCAACGCGCGCGTCTCGATGAGCGGGGTGGTCATGCCTTGCCCCCACGCGCGACTTGCGGCGCCGTTTCCGATCCAAGTTGCGGCGCCCTTATCGCCTGCATCGGCCGGCGCAGCGAGCGCAGCCACGGAAGCAGGCGCTCGGTCGCCATCGGCACGACGCCTTTCGGTACCAGGAGGACGAAGACGAGGAGGACGGCGCCGAGCACCATGTTCGCGTTCACGACCTGTTGCGTGCCGATTTCAACCGTGAGCCAGGAAATCGCGATGGCGCCGATCACAGGCCCGACCAGCGTACCCGCGCCGCCGACCATGAGCCAGATGATGATCTGAGCCGACTGCACGACGCTGAAAGCCGTCGGGCTGACGAAATTGCCCCAGGCGGTGAACAGACAGCCGGCGAGACCGGCAAGCGCGCCGCCGATCGAGAACGCAACGAGCTTGTGCAATCGCGCGTCGTATCCCAGAAACTCGACGCGTTGCTCGTTCTCGCGTACGGCAACCAGCACCCGACCGAAACGGGTTCGCAACACCGCATGAAGGCCCAAATACACGATCAGCAGCGCGGCCATGCACACGACGAACATGCCTTCCGGATCTAGCGTGTCGTCCGGCTCGAATGGAATATTGAGCGACGGCACATTGGGCATGCCGTTGAACCCGCCAAGCATAGCCTCGCCGATGTGGTATTGCGGGCCGGCAGTCGAGTTGACGACGTTGTAGAGGATCAATGTCACGGTCAGCGTAATCACGCCGACATAGACATCGCTGATGCGCGCATAGAACATGAAATATCCAAGCGCGGCGGCGAGCAACGCCGGCAGAGTCAGCGCGATAAGCACCGGTAACGTACTCTCGCCGATATTGATCACCGCGACCGCGTAGGCATAGGCGCCCAGCCCGAAAAATGCGGAATGTCCAAAACAGAGAATGCCGCCGTAGCCCCAAATGAAGGCCAAGCTGAGCGCCAAAATGGAAAAGACCACATAGAGCGTGGCCTGCAGCAGTGAGTAGGTATCGAGTGCGAACGGCAAGCCGATCAGCAGTGCGAGCCCGAGGAGACCTGCGGCGGCTATTCCGACGTTGGACCGCACAAGTCTGATCATGGGCTGCCCCGGAAAAAACGGCCCGTGATCCCTTGCGGCAGCAGGCGGATCAGAACGATTGCCGCAAGGAGCAACGCAACTTCACCGTAGACCGGGTTCGTTGCGAACGTCGCGATCTGATTGATGATCCCAAACACGGTCGAGGCCGTGACAGTGCCGACCAGCGGCGCCGCACCGCCGCCGATGACGGTAATGAAAGCGCGGCCGATATAAGAGCCGCCGATGCTCGGGAACACGCCCGAGACTGGCGCCAGAATTCCGCCGGCAAATCCGGCAAGCGCTGCGCCGAAGGCAAAGGTCACGGCATAGATGCGCGACGTGTCGGTGCCCAGCGCGGCCGCCATTTCAGCGTTCTGCATGGTACCGCGGGCGAGCAGACCTAGCCTGCTCGTGCGGAGGACGACGTAAACGCCGGCGACGGCCGCACAAGCCATGGCGATGACGAAGAGGCTGTAGCCACTTGTCTGATACGCTCCGATGGTGATGCCAGGCAACGGTGTGGGCACCCCTTCGGTCATATCGCCGAACACCATGGTCAGACCGCCGACGATAAAGAGGCTCAGGCCCCACGTCGCCAGCATGGTTTCCACCATGCGACCATAGAGATGACGGATAACGAGGCGCTCGATCCCCGCTCCGATAACGGCAACGGTCGCCGGCGGCACAAGGAGAATGGCGATCCAGATATTGACGTGATGGTGTATGGCAACGGAGGCACTGTAACTGCCAATGACCATGAACTCGCCATGCGCCAGATTGATGATGCGCATCATGCCAAAGACAATGGCGAGACCGACACTGATGAGCGCTAGCGTCGCGACGGCATAGACGAAGTCAATCGCAACGACGATTGCCAGATCCAATGCGACTCTCCCAGGCCCCTTGGGACTGCGCGCTAGGCGACTGCGAACCGAAGCCGCCGCGTGATCGACCGCGCAGTTCGAGCGGAAACTTGGTTCGACAAGAATGGTTGCTCTCTAGGCGTCGCGGCCGATGGCATGCTTTTCCGGATCATGCTCTAATTCACCTTGATGATGTACTGCTTGGCTTCGCGGGGATTCTTCTTCAGATCGCAGACGGCGGCCGTATCTTCGGGCTTGCGCTGCGGAAAGGTCTGTAGGAGCACGAGCTGCTTGTTCTGCACCTTCGCCAGATGGACGTCGAAGATGCAGTGATGCGTCGCCGGATCGATCGTTACCGTGCCGCTCGGACCATCGATGCTAATTCCGCTCTCGAGCGCCTCGATCAGCTTCTCGTGGTCGATCGTGCCGGCTTTTTTGACGCCCGCCGCCCACAGCAGCATGCCTTGATAGCTCGCCATGGTCAGGTCGGAAATCGGCGGATAGTCCGCGCCGTATTTCGCTTTAAAGCGTTTGAGAAAATCCTTGTTGACCGGATTGTCGAGACTCTCGATGTAATTGTAGGCGACGATCACCCCATCGCTTTCTTCTGGCGTCAGCACCGACAACTCGCCGCCGCCGGCAAAGGTCGTCGACGCGATCGGAATTTTGCCCGATAAGCCGGCCGCATGAAACTGGCGATAGAACGAGATCGGACCGCCGCCAACCAATACGGTCATGATCCAATCGGGTTTCGCCGCCTGGATCTTAGAAATGGTGCTGCCGAAATTGGTTGCGTCGAGGGGGAAGAACTCAGTGCCGAGCACTTCGCCGCCGCCGTCCTTGACGTACTTCTTCACCCAGTCGGACGTGATCTGGCCGTAATTGTAGTCGGCGGCGAGCGTGTAGACTTTCTTACCCCAGTTCTTCATGCCGTATTCGACCAGAACCTGGGTGTTGTGCGCCGGCGTGACGCCGTCGATAAAGATGTTGCGATCGCAGACGCCGCCCTCGTAAGGCATGTCGTAGAAATAGAGTGTCTTGTATCTGTCAAGCACCGGCCGAATGACCTCACGCGATGCCGACGTAATCCCGCCATGTACGACCGAGACTTTGTCCTTCAGCGCGGCCTCCTGCGCATATTGCGCGTAGAGCTGCATGTTTGTTTGCGTGTCGAAGCTGATTACCTTTACCGGACGACCAAGCAAGCCTCCGGCGTTGTTCATGTCTTCCACCGCGAAATTGAGAACGTCGAACATCGGCTTGCCCGCGGCTTCGAGGCCGCCCGACAAATCGTACATGCTCGCGACGAGGATCGGAGCACCAGCCGCGGCTGCGTTCCTGATCACTGCGGGAGCGAAAACGGCGCTTGCCGCACCGGCTTTCAACAATTCTCTGCGGCTCATCGCCATGACGAAATGACTCCTTTGGTCCTTCAGGTGCCGGCCACGCGGTCCTGCCGCCTCGGCTCTGGTCCGGATTCGGTCGACGGTTCCATGCGATCGCGATCCGAATGGCTTTCCGCGGCTTTCACAAATCTGGTGCAGGGTCTCTCTTTCTCCGCTCCAATTGTAATGCGCCGCCCGACCACGCCGCTTGCCTTTGACTGCCAACATATGGCCTCCCCTCGCCAGCCGGGTGGTTAGGGGGGCGTCCGGCGAAATCGAAGCAAGCGGCACGACAGTTCACGTCGCCGCTCCGGCGCTCATCAGGTTCCGTCCGGCGGAGCCGGGCTATGAACAATCGGCAGACGCCCGACGCCGGACCAGCAGGTGCGGCGGACAGCCATAGGTTTTCTTGAAAGCGCGGCTGAAATGGGAAAGATCCGTGAAGCCGAAGCTCAACGCGGCATCAGTGACGTGTTTGATGTGTCCTTCAGCCAGCGCCCTGTAGCTTGCCGCAAGCCGCTGCTGCCAAAGCCAACGAATTGGCGTCGTGAACTCGGCAGAAAACAGGCGATGCAACGTGCGCGGTGCAACGTTCTGTGCCGCCGCAATGCTTTCGATGGTGATCTCGACATCGTGCAGGTTAGCGAGCAAATAGCGTTTTACTTGATCGAGCTTCTGCCGGCCGGCGCATTCCTCCTCGAGAGCATCAGTGAATTCCGCCTCGAGCGTGGTGGCTAGGATGTCGAGGGTCGATGCACACAGCCGGTCGGTGACCGCGCTATGCATGGGCATTTCGAAAGTGGCAAGATGCCGTATCACCGCTGCTGTCAACATGCCGAGCTTTGAGGCGCCGCTGATGCAGCGCGCCGTCAAACGTGGCCCATCCGATAGCCGGGAGACGACCAAGGGGCGCGGGATCGTCACAACGATCTCGCTGGTGTCGCCGCCGAATTCCAGGGTGAAGGGTTGCGACTGATCGTAGATGACAAGATCGCCGGCGCAGATGCGCGCCTCGCGTCCGCTCTGCTCGATGTTGATCTGCCCACGGCAGACCAGGAACAGCGTGAAATGGTCGCGCGGATCCCGGCGGATCTCCGCGGCGCCGCGAACCACTTCAATCCGGCATTCCGCAATGGATGATGACACGTCGCTGACCGTCAGCGCGCCAAATTCGCGCGCCGCGATGCGCCCCTTGAACGGTCCGCGCAACGGTCGCCGATATTCGGTGTGGGAATAGTTGTGGCATGTCACTTCATGCCATCGTTCGAAGCAAGCATCCGCGCCGATGACATCCTTCATGCCCGGAGCAGGCATATTGAGAGTGGGCATACTGAGCATCCGGATCGGCCTCCGGTCGAGTTAAGCGGCTCTCGCTTCGGCTATATCAAGCAAACGCCGTGCCATGTGCGGCGGTGAAACCGGCATCTCCGTGTCTGCGTCTGCGTAAAAAAATGGCGCGCAGGATCAACGTTTCGGCACGGCGAGCCAAGCGCTGGTCGCGGCTCTCGTGCTACTCGCGAAACGTGCGTCACTCGGACAGGTCCGCGTCCAAGCCTGCCGCTAAGTGAGAAATTCGATGTCGTTCAAGATGCCATCACCGGATCAAGTGCGCTCGCTGGGCGACGGCTTGGGCCTGGAACTGACTGAGGACTATGCCAACTCCTTCATCAACTTCATCAAACCATTCGCCGAGGGTTACCGCCTGATCGCAGCGCTACCGGACGATGTGCCGGTGATAAAGTATCCGCGGGGCGCGTATTACCGGCCAGAGGGCGACGAGAACAAATATGGCGCCTGGATCGCGAAGACGGAGATCAAGGGTGCCAAGACCGGCAAGCTGGTTGGCAAGAAAGTCGCCATAAAAGACACCTATGCGCTTGCTGGCGTCCCCCTGACCAACGGCGCTTCCGTGCTCGAGGGTTTCGTCCCGGAATTCGACGCACCGGTGATCACGCGGTTGCTGGATGCCGGAGCCGAGATCGTCGGAAAGTCGGTCTGCGAATATTTTTCGTTTTCCGGCGGCGCCGCGACCAGCATATCGGGGCCGGTTCATAATCCACGCGCTTGGGGCCACACGCCGGGCGGCTCATCGACCGGTTCGGGTGCGCTGGTCGCGGCCGGCGAGGTCGATATGGCGACGGGCGGCGATCAAGCGGGATCGATCCGCATTCCTGCTTCACTGTCTGGTGTGGTCGGCATCAAACCGACATGGGGTCTTGTGCCCTATACGGGCATCATGGGCATGGATCCGACCATCGATCATGCCGGGCCGCTCACCGCGACCGTTGCCGAGAATGCATTGTTCCTAGAAGTCATGGCCGGCGAGGATGGCTACGATTCCCGGCAGGCCAACTTGAAAGTCGATGCCTATAGCAAGGCGATCGGGCAAAGCGCAGCGGGACTGAAGATCGGCGTGGTCAAGGAAGGCTTCGGTCAATACGACTCGCATCCCGACGTTGATGCTGGCGTGCGCGCTGCCGCCAAGCTGCTCGAAAGTCTCGGCGCCAAAGTCGAGGAAGTCTCGATTCCGTGGCATCCGATCGGCGTTCCAATCTGGGCGGCCATCGCGCTTGAAGGAACATTGCACGCGATGGTGACGAGTGCCCTGCCCCGCAACATAGAGGGCGTTTATCCTCTGTCGCTAGCCGGTCGGCTCGGCGGCTTGAAGGACCGCGCCAATGAACTGCCCGACACCGTGAAGGTCGGCATTTTGCTCGGGGCCTATACCGACAAATATTATCACGGCTACTATTACTTCAAGGCGCAGAACCTGCGCCGCCGCCTGCGCGCTGCCTACGAGACCGCGCTCGACCGATATGATCTGCTGTTGATGCCAACAACGCGGATGATGGCATCCAAGATTCCGCCCCCGGACGCGCCGATGGAAGCCTTGATGCAGCACAGCTGGGAACAGATCACCAACACCTGCCCATTCAATATCACACATCATCCCGCGATCTCTCTGCCTTGCGGACTGGGCGAAGGAGGCCGTCCGATCGGATTGATGTTGGTAGCCAAGCATTGGCAGGAATCGACGCTCTATCGTGCCGCGGATGCATTCGAGCGTGCCGGCCACTGGCAGAACATGGGGCCGCGAGGCAACCGTTGATTGTGACCGCGCGTGGATCAATAACAGGACACGCATATGGACGCCAAGACCGTAACCAAACTCGCCGCGACTCCCGAAACCGTTAAATGGGGCTTTTTCGATGCCGCGACGCCCGCCGCCACCCGTGTCGCTTCGGGCGCCGAGGTGGTGATCGAGACCATCTCTGGCGAGCCGAATTGCCTGCCCACCGATCCAGTTTTCGGAATACTGCCCGAGCACAGACCGATCTTGGAAGCATGTGAACGCGGCGCGGGCCCTCACTTCCTCACCGGGCCGGTCTATGTCGAAGGCGCGAAACCCGGCGATATTCTCGAGGTCGACATACTCGATGTCGTGTTGCGGCAGAATTGGGGATTCAATTTGATCATACCCCTGCTCGGCACGATACCGGACGATTTTCCAGATTACGTGCTCAAGATCCTGCCGATCGACAGGCAGGCCGGCACAGTCACGCTGCCCTGGGGCGGCAAGCTCAAGCTCAGTCCGTTTTTTGGAGTCATGGGCGTTGCCCCGCCGTCGAATTGGGGGCGCATCACCTCTGTCGTGCCGCGCGCCATGGGTGGCAATATGGACAACAAGGAGCTCGTTGCAGGCAGCAGGTTATATTTTCCGGTGTTCAATGAAGGCGCGCTGTTCTCGGTCGGCGACGGCCATGGCGTGCAGGGCGACGGCGAGGTCTGTATCACCGCCGTTGAGACCGCACTGACCGGCCGCTTCCGCTTTTCCGTGCGCAAAGACATGCAACTCACCGCACCGCGCGCCGAGACCGCAACTCATTACATCACGATGGGCTTCGATGAGGATCTCGACGACGCCGTCAAACAGTCGCTCCGGGACATGATCCGCTGGATCGGGCAATTGCGCGGCCTGTCGAAAACGGATGCCTATACGCTTTGCAGCCTGGCGGCCGACGTCCACGTCACACAGACGGTGAATTCGGCGAAAGGCGCACACTGCATGCTGCCGAAGTCGGTGCTGGCTTGAGGTCTGGAAGGATGACCTCGTGCCTATCTGAATTTGCGGTCCGAATTGAATGACCTGGCGCGGCTGATCCATCACTTAGAAAGTCAAATCGCTGGAACTCTTTCAAGGCTTACTCCTCCCTCATTCGTCAAAGCGATCGGGGGAAAAATGGCAACGGCCATTGATTTCGAAAGATTGAGCCAGGCGCAACCGGCACCGCAAACAAGGCGGCTCAACATCGGCTGCCTCGGCGACATTGCCGCTTATATCCTGCCGCCTTTGGTGAGCGACTTCACCCGGTTTGCCCCCGGCGACGTCGCCATGGTCTTTCAGAAGCCGACACTCCTCCCCTGGTTCGATGTTCTTGGCAACGTCACCTTCCCGATCCGCCACCGTAAGGGTCGGGTCGATGAGGAGGACCGGCAAAACGCACGCAAGCTTTTGACCCTCGTCGGCCTCACAGACTTCGAGCACCAGCGTATCGACGAATTGTCAGGCGGCATGCAATAGCGCGTCGCCATCGCGCGGGCACTGCTGCTGGCTTGTTCTCGATGACGATGCTTTGGTCCATCTGCTTGGACATCTGCTGAGCGATGGCCCGCATCGGCACGTCGGAGGATCCGCCGGCAGAATAAGGCACGATGACATGGATGGGATAGGACGGATAATCCGCAGCCTGCGCCACGGCAGCGAAGGCGAACACCGCCAGCACGAGAAACGATCCCCATCGCGAGAATTGATAGTCGTTCACGATACGCTCCTCCGGGATTGGATCTGCCTGTTGCAGAAGCACCGCCAAAGACAAAAACCCGGCACGTCAATTGTGCATAAGCGACATTGTATGCAATGTAACTATATTTCCAGCGCGTTCGTCGCGGGCGTCATACTTGCGCCGTGCGCCCAGCGCAGCGGGACTAGCCTGAAAAATTGCGCGCCATTCTGACTGAATTCGCTGATTCATCCGCGACATGCTTGAGGAACCTGGCGACGACGCCGATGGCACTCGTCGAATTTCCAGAAAACAACCTGTCATTGATCCGCCGCAGCAAAGGCGCGAGCCGTGCGAGTACCGCTTCACCTTTCCGCGTCAAAACCAGCGTGACTGCGCGCGTATCGTGGAAATCCTGCGTCTTCTTGATGAAATCCTTGTCCACAAGCTTGCCGATTTCCGACGTGACGTGTGCAGCTGCCACATGCAGGTGCCGGGCAACCGCCGTTACCCCGACTCGCCCTTTTTTCTGCAAATGCCATGTTGCCAACAGGACCGAGAATTCTGCGGCGCTAAGCCCGACGGACTTCGCCAGCGCCCGGCGCAGCGACTGCATGCCGGCGGCGGCGGCGAAGAGATCCGCCACGAATTCACGAAATTGCAGGTCGGTACCGCCGATCAAGAATTGAGGGAGGCTGACTGTGAGGTCGTCGGCGGAGCGCCGGCTTGCCCGCGGCCGTGGCTTTGCAGGCTTACCGTTTGATCGTGCCGTCCGCGCCATCTGTCGCTTCCTCTTCGTCTGCCAAAAGGATCATCGCCGTCCTTCCGTCTTGTGCAGCCTTATAATAATTACGCCTCAGATCGGAAAGCGTGGTTTTCAGCTACGCCGCGCGGCGCGGCCCGTAGATATCCTCGAGAAAGCCCGGCAGTACTCCCGGCGCCCCGTGATATCGATAATAACGGACACGTCCCCCAGCTATTTGTCTTCGCTCCTTTGGTTATGTATGATATCTATCTTACATAGCTTAAGGCCAATGCCGACCGCCGACCCGGTCCCATTTGAAGGAAGCAGAAAGATGAACGTGTCAGAGGCCAGCCCTGCGGCCATACCTGCTACCCCGGCCGCCGACAGGGCCGCGACGTCTGCGCTCCGTACCGGGTCGGAATATCTGCGATCGCTGCGCGACGGCCGGCTGGTGTTTGTCGACGGCGAGGCCGTCAAGGACGTGACCGCGCATCCGGTCTTCCGGCAGGCCGCCCGGTCGCTCGCGCATCTGTTTGATATCGCCGCCGATCCGGCCACGCGCGAGCGCATGACCTTCGCCTCGCCGAAGACCGGGGCGCCGGTGCTGCGTGCGTATCAGATTCCCAAGACCCACGCCGACCTCAAGGCCCGCCGCCTGTTTTCGCAGACCTGGGCGGAGGCGACCTTCGGCCTCATGGGCCGAACGCTCGACCATGTGGCGGGCTTCTTTTGCGGCTACGCGGCGGCGCCCGACGTGTTCGCGGCCGGCGGCCGGACATTCGCCGACAACCTCCTCGCCTTTTTCGAACTCATGCGCGACAATCATCTTTATGCGAGCTACGCGATCGTTCCGCCGCAGATCGACCGCAGCAAGCCCGCCCACAAGCAGAGCGATCCGACGCTTTATGCCGGCGTCGTCAAGGAGCGCGACGATGGCATCTTGCTGAGCGGTGCGCAGCAACTCGCGACCGGCGGTCTTTATTCGGATTACATCTATCTAAGCTGCATCCACCCGCTGCAGCCGGGCGACGAGGCTTACGCCAATGGCGTCATGATCCCGGTCAGCGCGCCGGGCGTAAAACTCTATCCGCGACGGCCCTTCGCCAAGGTCAATGGCGATTCCTTTGATTACCCGCTCTCTACCCGCTTCGATGAGACCGACTGTTTCGTCGTTCTTGAAAACGTCTTCGTGCCCTGGGAGCACGTTTTCATCTACCGCAACATCGAGGTGTGCCGCGACCAATGGTGGAAGACGCCGTCGCATCTCTACGGCAACCACCAGGCACAAACGCGCTACGCGACCAAGCTTCGTTTCATGATCGGCCTCGCCAAGCGCATGAACGAGATGACCGGGAATGACGGCAATCCCGCCGTGCAGACGCAGATGGGTGAATTGGCTTCGCTGGTTTCGATCATCGAGAACATGCTGCTGTCGCATGAAGCGACCTCGACCATCGATGCCAACGGCGTGCTGTGGCCGTCGCGAACTGGGCTGTATTCAGTGATGGCGCTGCAATCGGAGCTGAATTCGCGAATGCTCGAAATCATTCGCGAATTGACCGGCGCCGCGATGATCACGCTGCCGTCGTCGCACCAGGACTTCGCCAATCCCGGCATGAAGGCCGATATCGACCGTTTCATGCGATCGTCGACCAGCGATGCGGAAAGCCGCGTCGCGGTCATGCGCATGGCTTGGGATTTCATCGGCTCGGAGTTCGGCAGCCGGCACCAGCAATACGAGAAGTTCTACGGCGGCGCTTCGTTCGTGGTGAAGCAAAACGTCTATCGCGGCTTCGATTTCAAGGGCGCCACGAGATTGGTGGATGCTGCGCTCACTCTGCCGGCCGTCGAATATCATTGAACGACGCCCCGGCGGGGCCGTATCGTGGCTTCAGCCTTCCCGGGCCCCGGATGTTCCGGGGCCCACATAGAACATCAAGGTCGAGAGCGCGGTCTCGCGCGCATCCGCGGTCAATTGACTGGTGAAATAATCGACATGCGGCCTCACCTCCGCATCGACGCGGTGACACAGTTCCCGCCCCGCATTCGTGATCTGCAGGACGGTGACGCGCAGGTCGGATGAATCCGACGCGCGCTTGAGAAGCTTGCGCTTGATGAGATCCTTGATCAGGTTCGATGCAAACGGCGGCGCGATGTCGAGCCGCTCCGCAAGTTCGTTGACACGCAATTGCTGCGTCGCGCTGCCGTAGACCTGCAGCAGCGCCTGGTGTTCGAGTGAAGCAAGACCGAGCTCGCTCGCCTTGTCCTCGATCATCCGGATGACCTTGCGCAAGATGTAGCGCACGTGAGCGACCGCGACAAAATAAGCATGTTTGTTCGCGCTGTCGCGGGCGCGGACCGCGGCGAGCGACTTCTTCTCGATCCTGGCATAATTGACCCCAGCGCGCATCGCATTCTCCGATTGTCACTATCCGGCGGCCGGCCGATAGCTGTGCCAAAATACCTATTTGACTTATCTATTACGATGAAATAACCGTGATGGCCAGCCGTGAATCCCTTGCCGGTCGGGTGTTCGCGTTCCACCGCTCCCTAGCATAAGGAGAGGGAAAATATGTTCGGATTTCAGTTACGGCCGGCGGCCTTCCATTCCCATTTGTTGCTGCGCGCGATTTTCTTCGCGGCCTTCGCGACGGCTATGTTTGCCGCCTGCCAGGCCTCCCGTGGTCAGCCCGCTGCCGCGACCGTCAACGTCACGATCCAGCCCGTGGCGACGGCGCTGCCGGTCGTCGTTGCCGACAAGCAGGGAATTTTCGCCAAGCACGGGATCAACGGTAAATGGAGCGTCTCGCACGTTCCGATTTCGGATTCGATCAGTGCGCTTGGACGGCAGTTCGACGTGATGATGGGCACGCAACCGGCTTTGATTGCCGCCGTCGGCCAAGGCATACCGATCGTCGCGATCACCGGCGGCGCACTCGACACCAGTAAGCTGCCAAACACCAATGTCATCGCCCGGGCCGACAGCGGCATCAAGAGCTTCAAAGATCTCGCTGGAAAGACCGTCGGCACGTTGAGCTTCACCGGAAATATCCATTTTTCGCTGCTCAATATCCTGCAGAAGCAGGGCGTCGACCTCAACAGCATTCAATGGGTGATCGGCACCAATCCGCAATTGCCCGATCTGCTCAAGGCCGGACGCGTCGAAGCCATTGAGGCGCTCGAGCCGTTCGCCAGCGCCGCCATCGCTGCCGGTGGCGTGCCGCTCGGCGACCCGTTCCGCGGCGTCGGCGACCGCGCTTATGTCGGATATTTCCTCTCGCAGCGCGATTGGGCCAACGCCAATAAGGATGTCGTCCTGCGCTTTTCTGAGGCGTTGGCGGATGCGGCGGCCTGGATCGCGGCCAATCCCGCCGAGGCCAAGGCCATTCTCAGCGATTATAGTGGCCTCAAGGGACCGGCGCTGGAAAAAACACCGATCCCGAGCTTCCATATAGCGACGACGCCTGCGGACCTGGCATCGGAACTGCTTCCCGATCTCAAGACTTGGAATGATATTCTCAGCCGGACCAGCGACATCAAGCCGGTGGCGACCAGCGAGCTTGTCCCCAACTGGGCGAAGTGACGCTCGAGTCGCCGGCGCAACCATCGAGCGGGCGGTGAAAGATTCCGGAATAGCAGCTGTTCCGGTTTCCGCGACGGCGGCGGGCCGCGCGTCGGATCACGACGGCACCGACGAACTCACCTTCCGTTGTCGCGCACTCGCCGTCGATGTCGGAGAGCCGCAGCGCCGCATCATCGAAGGGCTCGAACTCGAGGTCCTGCGCCGACAGTTCGTCTGCGTGCTCGGCGAATCCGGCGTCGGCAAGACCACGTTGCTGCGCGTCTTCGGTGGTTTGGTACCGCCCGCGTCCGGCTCGCTTCTCGAGCTCAACGGCCGTCGCGTGACGGGGCCGCCCGACGGCGCCGTCTTCGTCTTTCAGAATTACAGCGCTTCATTGCTGCCCTGGCGGACGGCGCGAAGAAACGTGGAGCTTGGCCTCGAGGCGGACATGCCGGCGGCGGCACGGCAGACGCGGGCTATGACCGCTTTGGATCTGGTCGGCCTGCGCGACCGTGCCGACGACTATCCCTGGCAATTGTCGGGCGGCATGCAGCAGCGCGTCCAGATCGCGCGGGCGCTTGCGATCGAGCCGAAGCTTCTGTTGATGGACGAGCCGTTCGGCGCACTCGACGCCATGACGCGGGAAAATCTGCAGACCGAATTGCGCAAGATCCAAAGGCAACTCGGCGCGACGGTGATCTTCATCACCCATGACGTCGATGAAGCCGTCTATCTGGCGGATCGCCTGATCGTTCTGAAAGGCAAGCCGGCGTCGATCGGACTGGATGTGATGACCGAACTGCCGGCGGAGCGCGACCAGGTCACGACCAAAGAGCTGCCGCGCTTTCTGGAGCTGCGGCACATGATCTACCAGGCGGTCCGCCGCGAAGGCCAGTGACACAATGAATGCGAGCCGATGAGCAAAGCACTGCAGCGTCTCAACTTGCCCGGTCTTGCCGTCATGGCGCTGTGTGCCGGACTGTGGGAGCTTTATTGCCGAACCCTGGGCGCGCACTTCGGCAGCATCGCATCGACCAGTGCGACCGTCGTGGCGCTCAGGGATTTGCTGTTCGACGGGCCGCTCGCCGAGCAATTGTGGCATACGGCGTCGGTCGCGACCGTCGGCTGGATCATCGCCAGCGCGCTTGGCTTCGTTTTCGGCCTTTTCCTAGGGCTGTCGCGGATGGCCTGGACCTATTCGATGGCGAGCATCGAAGTTCTGCGCTCCATCCCATCCATCTCATTCGTGTCGATCGCGGTACTGCTCTTCGGCTTCTCGGCCAAGACCGAAATGGTGATCGTGGTCTATGTTAGCCTGTGGCCGATGCTGCTGGGAACGCTCGGCGGCATCCGTGCCGCGCCGGCCGGGCTGTTGGAAGTGGCGCGCATCTTTCGTTTATCCAGCGCCGCCACTTTCTTTAAGATCATCCTGCCTGTGGCCTTGCCGGTGATCC
>Ga0335072_10001150_pt1 | contig 44020 bp, 45 predicted proteins | sample Lox_Sample_21_FD_206725 | JGI IMG/M metagenome (GOLD analysis project Ga0335072, IMG submission 206725) | Soil microbial communities from Loxahatchee National Wildlife Refuge, Florida, United States - Lox_Sample_2.1 | ecosystem: Environmental > Terrestrial > Soil > Wetlands | place: USA... | reverse complement strand
GATCTACCTCCTGACCCGGCCCGACGAGGATCCAAGGACGGTCCTACGGGCGGCCCGGCTGGTCCTGCCCGAGGAGAAGTACCTGGAGCTCGCGGACGAGCTGGGCATGCCCGACAACGGGCCGGCGGAACGACCGTGATGACCGCAATGATGCTGGGGCGCCGGCACCCGCTAAGGCCCAGGCTCCTCGCGCACTGCCCTGTTCCGGAGCGACTCCACCAGCGCGGCCACGTGACGGCGGTCCTCAGGCGAGAGTTCATCAATGCTGGCGATCAGCAGGTCACGTTCCTGATCGCCAGCGCCGCCCGGCCCCGTCGGGGCTTGATCGTAGTAGTGCAGCCCGGTGGACTGCGCGGCGGCGGCACGGACGGCCGATACCGGCACGTCGAGTCCCTTGGCGAGCGCGTCGATCGTGGCCGGGCGCGGTGGCCGGACCAGGTTCCTCGTGGTGGCGAGCGTGTAGACGGTCGATCGAGGAAGGCCGCCCCGGCGCGCGACATCGCCGTAAGACCAGCCGCGCTCCCGCAGTCGCTCCAGGATCAGCCGCTGCAGCGGGTTAGAAGCGGGCGTGGATACCTCGGGAACCCCCCGGTTCTCATCCGCCGCATGTGCCGTCATGGCCACCAACCTAGCTTGTCATCGCCTGCTTCGAGATGCTACTGTACGTTCATCACCGTACAAAATGTACGGTGGAAAGTGCACAAGAGCCGGATGTCAAACTCTCAGAAGGAGGAAGGCTCCATGTCCACTGACCTGGCCTTCACCATGCAGGAGCTCGAGCTGGAGCACGCCGAGCTGCTGCCGAACCGGGAGACGCTCTGCGTCAGCAAGTGCCACCCGTCCTCGAGCTACAGCTTCACGCAGGTCGGCTACGGCAACACTGCCCAGTCCGGTCTGGTGAACGTGGCCGTCGGCAACGGCAGCCTCGACAACATCCTGAGCCTCGGCTCGGGCAACATCCTCTAGTGACGCACTCCGCGACAGTGCGAGGGGGCCGCCCTGATGCTCAGGGCGGCCCTTTCGCGCGCGGGGGCGACCTGTCCGCTGCCGCGGACGACTGTCGGCCCCGGCTGGCTGACGGCCTCGAGTTGCTCGGGGAGTTCAGGGATTCTGGCTTTGACCATCCGCCATCCCTGGTGCGGCGAGCCGACGGCCAGGTCATCCAGATGTCGCGGCTGTTGTACCTGGTCGCCAGCCGGGCCGACGGCGTCAGGGACGTGGCCACCATCGCTGATCTAACGAGCGCTGACCTGGGCAGGCCACTAAACGCCGAGCAGGTCAGCTACCTGATCAGCGCCAAGCTCGTGCCCCTCGGTGTCGTCGCCGATCCAAGCGCGGTGGCTACCCCGCCCCGGGCGAACCCGCTGCTGGCTCTCAGGGCGCGCGGAACGCTCCTGCCCGAGCGGGCCGCGAACACCGCAGGGGTGCTCCTGCGGCCGCTGTTTCGCGGGCCCGTGGTCGTCACGGTCATCGCGACGGTCGCCGCGATGGATTACTGGCTGCTGTCGGCCCACGGGCTGGCGGCTGGCTTCGGCGAGGTCCTCCGCGATCCGGCGGACCTGCTCATCGTGGCGGGTCTGCTGCTGGCATCCGCGGTGTTCCACGAATGCGGGCACGCCGCCGCCTGTCGCTACGGTGGTGCCAGGCCCGGCCGGATCGGCGTGGGCCTCTACCTGGTCTGGCCGGCTTTCTTCACCAACGTCACGGACTCCTACCGGCTGAGCCGCGTTGGCCGGCTCCGCACTGACCTCGGTGGGCTGTACTTCAACCTGGTCTTCATCCTCGCCCTGGCCGCGATCTACGTGGCCACCTCGGCCCAGATCTTGCTTGTTGTCATCGCGTTCACCCACCTGGAGATGCTGGAGCAGCTGCTGCCGTTCGTCCGCTTCGACGGATATTTCATCGTCAGCGACCTCATCGGCGTCCCCGACCTGTTCACCCGGGCGACCGGCCTTCGCCCGCGGGCACGAGCCCTGGCCATCAGCTGGACGGCCGGAGCGTTCGGGTTCCTCGCCCTCACTCTCGGATATCTCCTGCTGCGCCTGCCCGAGATCAACCGGGCCTTGTGGCACTCGACGAACCAGCAGGCACGCCTCGCGGCCACTGCGTTTCGCACCGACCACTACGCGGCGACCGCGGTCGATGCGCTCGGCGTCATCTTCGCGGCCCTGTCCATCGCCGCTTCCCTCTACGTGCTGGCAATGCTTGCCCGCCGGGCCATCGCCGCGGGGATGCGGTGGTCGGCCGGCCGCCTCGTGCGCCGCCTTATCGCCGTGTCCGTCGCGCTAGCCTGCATCGGCTCCCTCGTGGCCTGCTGGCTCCTGCAGGGTCAGTTCCAGGGCTGGTAGCGATAATGTTCCGCTACACACAAGGTCCGGTGCCCAGGTGCGGGCTTACTACCCCAGGGTGGCGCCAGCGAGCGCGAAGCGCCGGCACCGGTGGTCCCGGCCGACCTCATCCCGGACACCGACACCCAATCAGATGCTGTAAGCTGCTCCTGCAGCCGCGAAAGCGGCGCTGCAGGCCCCTTTAGCTCAGTCGGCAGAGCGTCTCCATGGTAAGGAGAAGGTCTACGGTTCGATTCCGTAAAGGGGCTCCAGGTTAAATCCATCTTTGGATAATGTGTTCGATGGACTGGTGTTCGGGAGTGTCGGGATGAGTGCCATTCCGCAGGCCTCCCGCGGCGTCGACTTGAGGTTGGCCAGGGTCCCGGCCAGCGCTGATGCTACAGCAGAGTGACTCCGGCTCCCGGAGAGGCTCAGATGTTCGCGAAGCGGTTATTTCGGGCGAAGCGGACGCGGTTGGGTGGCTGGAATAATGTTCCTGTCGAATGCTTCGTCGATCCGGCTGAGCTGGCGAGGTTCCCGTTAGCGACGTGCCGCATGGGATGAAATGGGATGAAGCAGTCCCTGGCTTCTCGTGGCCGCATGCCAGCCGCAGCGAGCTCGTATAGCCAGGGTCTGACAGAGCGAAGACATTGTCGCATATCGGACGCCGTTCGGCCCGGTCACTGGCCGCTACGAAGCCTCGGTGGAACCTGCCCTACCGCACGGGCCGGGCAGGTGGGGGAGTGGCCGCGGAGCCACTGCGCGGACAGCGGCCAGAGCGTGTCGCGGAACTGATCGTGGAAAAGGCCGAGGTGCCCGATCCGGTCAACGCCAACCGCCGCCGGGTCGATGAGGCAGCGTTCCTTGTTGGCGGCTGGCAGGTAGGACAGGGCGCGGTCCATTGCCACCTGGGTGGCGAACGGGTCGTCCGTGGCGGCCACGGCGAGGACATCGAAGGCAAGGCGCGCAGATCGCTCGAGCACGTTACGGTCGGCTCGTCCGATCGTCCGGCCGAGGTCGCGATGCCCTCGCGCCCAGTCGAGCGCAACTCCACGGGGAAGGTCTTCCAGCCAGCCGAGCCGCTGCCCGGGAAAGTAGCCAACGACCGTGGCCATGGCGGGCATGACCAGGTGCCACCGCCACAGCATCCGCAGCCGCTGGTCCGGGGCGTAGTCGGGCCAGTGCGCGTGCTGGGATCCCACCATCAGCAGCCGCGATACCGCGCCCGCCGCGGGCGCCAGGCATGCGGCCAGCCCGCCGAAGCTGTGCCCGACCACGACGAGGCGCCCCTCCGCTCCGGCCTGCCGCAGCGCCCAGCCGATCACGGCGTCCAGGTCGAGCGTGCCCCAGTGGTGCCAGCGCACAGGCAGGTGCCGGAGCGCCCGTGGCGATCCTGGCGGCGCTGACCGGCCGGCTCCGCGATAGTCGGCGACCACCGCGCGGAACCTGGCCGAGGCCAGGTAAGCGCCGTAGCGCCAGTAGTAGGACGCCTTCGCCCCAGTCGCCGGGGCGATTACCGCGATCATGCCGTCATCCATCTCCGGTGCCGGAGCGAAGGAACGAGCGGAGAGGCGGTAGCCATCAGCGCAGACGATGAGCTCGTCCGACCCGGCGACGGTGACAGTTCGCTGCACATTCGCTCCAAACGCGATCAAACTGGGGCACGGTCAGGCGAGCAGTCGCTCCGCGAGAAGAAGGATGCCTACCGTGATCATCGCACCGCCAGAGAACCGGGTGACCGCTGCGGCGATGGCTGGACGGGCCCGCAGTACCCTCCGCGCGGCGGTGCCGACGCTGGTGTAGACGACGGCGCAGTTGCCAGTGTGCACCAGGCCCAGCAGCGTGATCTGGACCGCCAGGGGCCAGGCCGCGCCACGGCTGACGAACTGCGGCAGGAGGGCCACGAACAGCAGCAGCGCCTTCGGGTTCAGGCCGCTGACCCCGGCTCCCTTAACCGCCCGGCGCACCCACGGCCGACTGTCCTCGCCCGCCGCGAAGCTTGGTGCCGTCGGACGGGCCACTGCGGTCACCCCAAGCCAGACCAAGTACCCCGCGCCGAGCACGGTCAGCACGGTCAGCAGCAGAGGCCAGCGGGCGACCAGGGAGGCCACGCCAGCCGCGACGATGGCGGTCAGTGCCATATAGCCCGCCAGCAGCCCGGCCACGGCTGGCAGGACCGACCGGTCCCGCAGCCCCGCCGCGATCGCGTAGGCCCAGTCCGCTCCAGGGACCAGCACCAGCAACAAGGACACGACCCAGAATCCGGTGACCGCGGCGATCGCCATGCCCTCCTCCATTCCTCAGCCCGGCCGCGGCTGAGGCACCGGGCCGGATGGAAGAGTAGACCATATCGAGCGAAATATGCTTCCAACTATTTGCTTGACGCCTCATATCAGTGGAAGGATCTTCTCGTGGATGATGTCGACCGGAAGATCCTTGCCGAGCTTCAGCGCGACGGCCGCCTGACCCTGACCGAACTGGCCGAGCGGGTCCGCCTCAGCCTCTCGCCCTGCCACCGCCGCCTTCGCGCCCTCGAACGCTCCGGGGCGATCACCGGCTATCACGCTCGCCTCGACGCCGCCGCCCTCGGCCTCACCTTCGAGGCGCTGGTCTTCGTCACCATGCGCTACGAGGACCGCGAGACCATCGCCGCCTTCGAGCGGGAGGTCGCCGGCATCCCCCAGGTCCTCCACGCCCAGCGCCTGTTCGGCGACCCGGACTACCTGCTGCGCGTCGTCGCCCGCGACCTGCCCGGCTACACGCAGCTTTACGACGAGCAACTCGCGGCGCTGCCGGGCGTGCTTCGCCTCAACTCCACCCTCGTGATGAAGAGCGTCGTCGAAGGCCGGCCCCTGCCGCTGTTACGGCGATGCTGACGAAGCGGGAACCATGTCAGGTCGTGACGACGAGCTTGCCCCTGGCCCGGTTCTGCTCCATGTCGGCGTGCGCCTCGGCGATCTGGTCGAACCGGTAGACGCGGCCAACCGGAACGGCGGCGGTGCCGGCGGCGACGGCATCGAGGAAGTCCTGCAGGACCGGTGGCGGGAGATCGGGTGGATCCCCCTTGTAGGCGGTCAGCCGCACCCCGGTGGGAAGGTAGTCGATCGGGTAGAAGTCACGCACCGTCCACTGGTTCGACAGCATCCCGCTGAAGCACACCACGCCACCGACCCGGACCGACCGCAGGGTATCGGGCAGCGTCGGCGTCCCGACCAATTCGAGTGCGGCGTCGGCGCCGTCGGGGAGTATCTCGCGGACCTGCCGGGCGACGTCCCCGTCATCGATGAGCACGTGGTCCGCGCCGGCCCTGGTGACCACTTCGGCCTTGCCCGGGTTGCGGGTGGTGGACAAGACAGTCATCTGGCGCTGCCGGGCCAGGACCGCCGTGGCCAGCCCGACCGAGGAGGTGCCGCCGCGGATCAAGATGGACTGCCCCGCACGGGCGTCCAGGCCCTTGCTCAGCGACCCGTAGCAGGTCTCAAGCATCAACGGGATGGCCCCGAGGGTGGGCCAGTCCAGGTCGCTGCAGAACGGGACCACCTGCGCGGCGGGGACGCAGGTGTAATCTGCGTACCCGCCGTCAAAGACCCGGCCCATGCCCCCAGTGAGCGTGACGACCTGCTGCCCTTCCTGGAACTCCCCGCCGGGGCACTGCTCGACGACCCCGGTCGCCTCGACGCCCAGCACCCGGGGAAAGGTGACCTCGGGCGACTTGCCCAGCCGGGCGTACAGCTCCAGGCGGTTGAGCCCGAACGCCCTGACCCGGATGAGCACCGAACCGGGCGCCGGGACCGGGACCGGGACCTCCCGGATGGCCAGGGCCGACGGCGGTCCCGGTGCGTCGAGGACGACCGCGCGCATGGTGCTGGGCGTTGCCATGCCAGCAGTCTTCCCCTCTCTTCCGGGCACATGCCTGGCACGTAGTGACGTCCAGGCGTAGTACCGGGTGTCCGGGGGTACCGACGCTGCACGGCAGGCGTGGCTGACCTGTCATGGCGGGAGGAGCGAATGAAGATCGCGGTTCTCGGAGCCGGGCGCGTCGGGTCCACGATAGGCAGGCCCTGGCATGCCGCCGGCCATGAGGTCACGTTCGCGGCACGGCGCCCCGCTCGCCCGCGGGCGCTGGCGACGGAACTCGGGGAGCGCGCACACGCGGCCTGCATCGCCGACGCCGTAGCCGCCGCCGAAGTGGTCCTGGTAGCCGTTCCGGGTCCCGCCGTGACCGGCATGCTGCAGGCAGCCGGCCCGCTGGATGGCCGCATCGTGATCGACGCGGCCAACAGGTTCAGGCAGCAACCACAGCTGTCACTGCGGTCGCTGGCCGACGCGTTCCCCCAAGCGCACTGGACCCGTGCCTTCAACTCGCTGTCGGTTGACGTGATGGCGGCCGACAACCAGCGCCAGCCACCCTGGGTCCTGTTCCTGTCCGGCGACGAGCAAGCCAAGCCAGTCGTCGCCCAGCTGATCCGGGACGCCGGATTCGACCCGGTTGACCTGGGCGGCATCGACGACGGCCAGCTGCAGGATCCCGGGAGCGCCCTGTGGGCCTACACCCTCACCCGGGACGAGGCGACCACGCTCGTCGCGCGGATAAAGTCCGGGGATATGGCCGCAGCCGATCTAGTCACCGCGCCATTCGAGAAGTTCCGCGACCACGCACCAGACGATCCCGCGTTCTTCTTCGAGCACCTGTCGCACCCGGTCTTCGAGGCCGGGATCTGGCAAGTCGCCCAGGACAAGTGGGACGCCATCCGGGAGGCCTTCCACGGCTTCGACCCGGCACAGGTCGCCGCCATGACGCCGGCCGAGATCACGGCAACGGAGAACAACCCCCGGGTGATCCGCAACAAGGCAAAGATCCAGGCGACCGTGGGCAACGCGCGGGAAATCCTCGCCATACTCGACTCCCACGGCAGCATCCGCGCCTATCTCGCGTCATTCCCTGACGCCCACGCGGCCACCGCCGACATGCGCCGACGCTTCAAGTTCCTCGGCCAGACGGGGATGTGGCGGCTCCTGACTAGCGCGGCCCGTGACATCGACGGCTGACCCGGCCCCACCCGATCACCCGGCGGCGCAAGGGAGTGCACCCGCGCCCGGCGAGCTGAAGGCCCTCCACGCAGGCTGGATGGCACCGTGTCAATCGAAGCCATAGTCAGACAGGTCTGTTTATCGCTACTGCAGGTCGGATGACAGACGTCCCAGGTGCGGCAAGCTTACTAATTACCCGGCGGGTTGCCGATGCTTTCACAAACTGAACAGACCTATCTACCTTAGTAGGAGAGGCAGGCTCGCCCCGCGTGGGCTGCACGATCCCTTCGCCCAGCAAACCCGCGCAAGCCAAATACGCGCACAAACACGATGCTCACAATCTATCCGCGCAGGTCACGGCGTCACGGAAGACGGTCTGCAAACCGTCACCTGGTAGCATCCACGAGCATATTCCGGAAGGCCAATTCTGCGCGGATCGCGACGTGTTCTGCCACGCCGTGGATGCCAAGCATATCGGCGGCTACGTGCGCGTGATCCGCGACGATCCCAGATAACGGAGGGTAACTTGATGATCGGGTCCCAGGCGCTGAGAGATTATGCGCGCTGGTGGGTCGGTAAACCGTGTCCCGGGGCTGAGTGCAGGCATCCGTTCTTGTGCTAGTGGGCGACTCCCAGCCGGGCGAGGAGGGCGTTGCTGGTCTCGGCGAATACGGGGAGGTAGGCAGTGCCGTGGGATGCCCGCGGGTGCTGGACGTCAAGGTCTGCGGTCGCGAGATCGCGGGTGAGGCGGTTGATGAGGCTGCGGGCCTGGCTTGCGATCAGGTACTCGGACTCTGCGGTGTCAGCCTTTTCATCTAGCCACATGATGATCTCCAGTGCCGCGGGCAGTAGGTGGACCCATGACACGAAGGACGGCATGTCTGCGGGCTCGGCGAGGTCAAGTAGCAGCGCCCATCTGTTCCGGTATGCGGTGAAGTGACGTTCGTTGCCTGCCCAGGCGGCCCTGATGACCCCGGAGGCCGTGAGGGATGCCAGGACGTCGCTGACGTTCCGCTTGGCGAATCCTGCTTCGTCGGCGATCCGGGCGGCATCGAGTGGCCCATCGGGACAGGTCAGCAGCACTCGCATTGTCTCGGAGCGGCCGCCTGGCCCGAACAGGTGGCGAAGCCGGAAGGACAGGTTCACCGGAAGTGCCGGGTTCGGCTCGTGGGACTTGCCGGTTCTCGCGGCAGGGGGACGGATGAAGCCGTGCTCGGCGAAGACAGGATCCGGCCGCGAGACGAACGCCAGGACATCGGGGCTGAAGACCGGTTCCCTATCCTGGGCGGGACCAGCCTGGCCGCTGACGGGCACGTTCACCGGTGCCGTCTGCCGGGTCCACGCGATGACGGCAGCGACCAGGCCCGGGGGCAGCGGAAACCTGCCGGCCAGGTTCCGCAGCCGCTGCGTGGACAGGAGCTGGTGATTGAATGCCATCCAGTCGAGCATCTCATCGAACAGCCGCGGATCGCGTCGGCCAATCCCGATGGTGAACAGGATGAGGGCCTCGGGATCGATGGCCCACTGGTCGGCGCCCTCGACGGTCGCTGAGACGCCGATCTGTGCCCACTGCCGCCAGGCGAAGTCCAGGAGTCCCTGGCTGACCCTGTCCCTAGTGTCCGAGATCCGCATCGTTCACCCCCAGGGCGCGCAGGGCATCCACCAGGACCGATCTGTAGCCGGGCGACGGATCTTGTGTTATTGACCAGCGTGCCGCTGCGGTGAGTTCGCCCTGAGTCGGGCGCAGCGCCCGGAGGTCGGCCTCATGACGACCTCCGCCCTGGTCAACCATGGCAAAGAGCTTGAAGTGAATCTGGTCGAGTCGGCTGGCGAAGTCCACGACGAGAGTCCTCCCGTAGGATCGGGTCACCACCCGGCTCATGAAGGCCTCAGGCAGCCCCCACTTCAGCAGGTCCGTTGGCCCCGCGTTCAGCCAGTCCTCGGCTAGCCCGAAGTCCGCAGCGACAGCTGCCCGTGCAGCCAGGAGCGCTTCCGGCAGTGGCTCGGCGAGGCGCAACTCGCCATTCTCGGCTATCGCCAGGAGATCCACGTCCCTGGTCGCGCGCCTGACGAGGCCGAGGGCAGTCAGCGCGGACCCGCCGATGACCACGATCTCAACGTGGCTGCCAAGCACCTGCAGCTGATCGGCCAGCGCGCCGAGCAGCAGGTCGATCGTCTCGTCCGTGATCTCCACGTGCCGTAGTATAACAGATCGGGATACTGAGGGTCTTCGATCGGGATGCTCAACGACCCGATCCGGGATGCTGAACATCGTGATGTTAAGCGACCCGAGGGTTTGATCAGCGGGAGGTACCTCAGCGAAAGCCGCTGGATCTTCCTGTGGTCTTCCGGTGCGGCAAGCGCGAAAACAGTCAGTCGTAGCACGCCACATCTGGCATGTGCCATGGCCGCAACTGCGGCACAAGCGGGCGGCTACACGCCCCGTCGGCTACGTAGCGTCATTTCTTGCTGGGCGCGGTCATGGCGCTTGGGCGAGTCCGGATTCCCTCTTCGTAGGCCGATCTGAGTGTCAGGTCGAGTGTCAGAATGCTGCTCGCGGGGGCTGTTCCGGGCTGAATGCTGCTAGCGGCAGCTAGTGTTTTCCCTGGTCAGAGGCTGTGCGGCCCGTTGCTGGACCGTTCGGCTTTCGATGGTAAGGAGAAGGTCTACGGTTCGATTCCGTAAAGGGGCTCCTGGTTATTCGGCTGGGGATAGTGGTGGGGCGATGATGTTGATGGTGGGGAAGTAGGTCCGGTAGCGTCGGACGTCGCGGGTAAGCAGCTGGTAGCCCGCTATGGCGGCGTGTGCGCCGATGTAGAAGTCGGGCATGGGGGGTCGCTTGTCGCCGCCGCCACGCCGGTATCGTACGAACGCCTTTCCTGCGGCGAAGCCCGCGAGGTAGGGCAGTGGCTCGCGCTCGTAGTGGCTGGCCGGGAGCAGGTCTTCTAGTTCCTCGATGGTCTGGTAGCCGACGGAGACCTCGGCGTAGATGAGCGGGTTGATGACCACCCGGCCGGCGTCCATGGCGGTGGCGATCTGCTCGGCCGACCAGTCGGCCCAGTGCTCGTCGCCGGTGATGACGTCGAGGAGGATGCACGAGTCGATGAGGGTTGCCGGGCGGATCGCTGCGGGGCTACTCGCCACGGAGGAGGGCCATGATCTGGTCGGTGCTCATGCCCGCGACGTCCTGCCCGGTAGCGGTGCCGCGCAGTCGCCGGACCAGCCGCTGTCCCCGGCTCTCGGCTCCCTCGGCGCGGACGATCTGGAGGGTGCCACTGACCTCGACGACCTCGACCTCGTCCCCGGGGTGCAGCCCGTACTTGGCCCGCAGGTCCGCCGGTATGGTCAGCTGGCCCTTGCTGTTCAGCACCACGACGGCCCTCCTATCAGTAGTCCGTATTACATCTACCACGTAATACTAACACGAGGCCTCCTAGGGCACGAGGCACGAGGACTTCCGCATCGTGCCGCCCTTATCTGCATCCGGAGCGATGAGGTGATCAATGAGTGCAGGATGTCACCTTGATGGCCGCGACTGAACGGTCGCAGCCGGGGGCAGAATATTGCCCTCGGGTTGCGACTTCAGTCGCTAGATGCGGTGCTGTCAGCAAGTCTGCCTTGGAAGCGCTGGCTGTGGACGGATCTCTCGCTAGGGAGAAGGTCTGCTTGGTGGTAGCCGGGTGCGGGGTGGAGAAGGTCGCATGGAAGGTGACCGGATGGAATGTTCCATCAGGTCAGTGCGCGCCGGGTAGTGCCCGAGGCTTCACCATGCCCACAGTCGGTGGTGGCTTGCGCGGCAGCCCTGCGTCCTGCCCTGGCAGCCGTCACCAACTGTGACCGTAGCCCGCCCGCCTTCGCCGCGCCAGGTCGGCGAGCGTGCCGGAAACGATGCCCAAGGCGATGCCTGGCCAGCAAGAACGGCATTTGTCGGCAGCGTTCGGCACTCGCGGGTTGTCCCCAGATGAGTGCCCGGCCGCACTGCCAATGCGGTTTGGGAGTGATCCCATCCGGGGTTCAAATCCCCCAGCCTCCGCCCGAGCCTCCGCCAGGTAGCCGATGGTATCCGAGCTTATGTTGGATGCTTGAATGCCACCGGTTTCGTCATGCTTCGTCCCTTATGTGTCCCGTCTTCGTCCTCTGGTGGGCACGAAGTGGACGCCGAGTTGCCGTCCCGGCTGGCCTGGCGAGGACCGTCAGGCAGCTGGAGCGATGCTCCAGATCGCTGTGGCCAGGGGGAACAGTCCATGACGGCAGTGGTCAGAAGCTGCAGGCCTGGCGGGGTGCCGCGGCGCCAATGCGGTTGGGGAACCCGTGGCGCCGGGCCGTCCCCCGGCTGCCTTTGAGTGCGCGGCGTCCGTGCCGGACTGGCCTTCGCCCGGTTCCGGGCGATCCCTTCGTGAGGACTTCGGCGACCGCGCGCGGATCGGGCCTGGATGATCGTCTCAGGTCAGGGTGGAGTTGTCGATGACGAAGCGGTACCGGACATCGGATGCCAGGACCCGCTCATATGCCTCGTTGATCTTCCCGGCCGGGATGATCTCGATCTCCGCGCCGAGGTGGTGGTCGGCGCAGAAGCCGAGCATGTCGCGGGTCTCCTGGAGTCCGCCGATCAGGGAGCCGGTGACGACGCGGCGCTGTGAGGCGAGGGCGCGGCCGCTGACGGAGAGCGGTTCGGGGGCTACGCCGACGCAGGCCAGGACGCCGTCGAGGGCCAGCAGCGACAGGCAGGCATCGGTGTTGATCGTGGCGCTGACGGTGTTCACGATCAGGTCGAAGGTGCCGGCTAGCTGGCCGAGGGTGGCCGCGTCGCTGGTGGCGTAGTAGCGGCTGGCGCCCAGGCGCAGGGCGTCGTCCCGCTTGCCGGGTGATCGCGACAGGACGGTGACGTCGGCGCCCATCGCTCGGGCGAGCTTGACGGCGAGGTGGCCGAGGCCGCCTAGGCCGATGACCGCGACCTTGGTGCCGGGACCGGTGCCCCAGCGGCGTAGCGGGGAGTAGGCGGTGATGCCCGCGCACAGCAGCGGGGCTGCCTCGGCCAGCCCGATGCCCTCGGGGACGGGCAGGACGAAGTCCTGGTCGACGACGACGTGCGTGGAGTAGCCGCCCTGCGTTATGGTCCCGTCCCGGTCGACGGATCCGTAGGTAAGGATGGTCCCCTGGAGGCAGTACTGTTCCTGGCCCTTGCGGCAGCTGGCGCACTCGCGGCAGGAGCCGGCCATGCAGCCGACGCCGACGCGATCGCCTACGGCATGCCGGGAGGCAGCGGAGCCGGCCGCGGTGACGACGCCGGTGAGCTCGTGCCCGGGAACGAGGGGATACGGCTCGGGGCGCCATTCGCTGCGGGCATGGCTGATGTCGGTGTGGCAGATGCCGCAGTACCTGATCTCGATGAGGACGTCGCGGGGGCCGAGGTCGCGGCGCTGTACGGTCATCGGCGCCAGCGGCCCGGCCGCGGAGATCGCGCCGTACGCGTTGACGGTGAGCATGGGTCTCCGGTGGGGGTTAAGGGCGGACGAGGAGCTTGAGCGCCTCGCGGTCGTTCATGAGGCGGTAGGCCTCGGCGACCCGGCCAAGGGGCGCGGTGCGGTCGAAGATGCGTCCGGGCTGGATCTCGCCGGACAAGATGAGCGGCATGAGCTCTTCCATGTAGGCCCGGGCGGGGCGACGCGCGCCCGAGGGCAGGCCTGCCCCACGTCAGGCGGGTCAGGGCTGGGCTGTGGGCCGGACGAGGATCTCGTTGATGGTCATGCGCCGGGGACGGGTGACGGCGAAGGCGATGACCTCGGCGATGTCGTCGGCGGTGATCGCCAGCTGCTGGTACATCCGCTCGGCCCCTTGCCTGACCTCGGGGTTGGTGATGTGGCTGGTCAGCTCGGTGGCGACGGCACCCGGCTCGATGACCATGACGCGCACGCCGGGCTGCAGCTCCTGGCGCAGTGATTCCGACCAGCCGTTGATGCCCCACTTGGTGGCGGCGTAGACGGCGTTGCCGGGCCGGGCCGTGCGGCCGGCCACGGACGATAGGTTGACCAGGTCGCCGCCGCCGTCGCGGAGTTGTTCGAGGAAGACCTCGGTGACGGTGATGGCGCCGAGCAGGTTGGCCTCGATCATCCGCCGGTGGTCGTCGTGCCCGTCATCGTTGAAAGGGGCCAGCAGCATGATGCCGGCGTTGTTGACCAGGACATCGGTCCGGCCGAGCTCGGTCTTCACCCGGTCGGCCGCCTTGACGATTGAGTCGCGGTCGGTGACGTCGGCCGCGATGGCGATGGAGTCGTTGCCGAGCTCGCCGGCCAGGGCCTTGATGCGGTCCGCGCGCCGCGCGAGCAGGGCCAGGCGGTAGCCGCTGGCGGCGAGCGCGCGGGCGGTGGCCTCGCCGATGCCGGATGAGGCGCCCGTGATGACGGCGACGGGACCCGGGACCTGGCCTGGAGTGGTGCTCATGAGTAAGTGCTCCTTACGGCGGATGTTCAGCGGGTGCTGGTGCGGGGCAGCGCGTAGTCGGCGTCGGTGACCGGGCCGCCCCAGGTGGTCTGGGGCGCGTCGCTGGCGTCGCCCTCCGTCAAGACGAGGTGGGCCATGAAGCGGTCCGGGGCGGCGCCGTGCCAGTGTTCCTCGCCGGGTGCGGTGTAAATGGTGTCGCCGGGGTGCGCCTCGATGACGGTGCCGTCGGGGCTGCCGAGCAGCGCGGTGCCCTCAATGACGTGCAGGACCTGCCCTCGGCGATGAGAGTGCCAGTGGGAACGGGAGCACGGCGCGAACCGGACGACGCTCAGCCGGGCCCGGCCGGACCCCGGCCTGGCGTGGAGCACGTCGACCCAGACGTCGCCAGTGAACGTTTCTGCTGGTCCCTTGGCCGTGGGCGGCTGCGTGAAGATCTCCATCGCTCCCCTTTGCTGACGGTGCTGCTGCGCTTACTCCTCGGTGATCTGCTTGAGCTGGCCCATGGCGGACATGGCGCAGGGCCAGCCGGCGTAGAACGCCAGGTGGGTGATGGCGTGCACGAGCTCGTCCTTGCTCAGGCCGTTGTCCAGCGCGCGGCGCAGGTGCGAGCCGAGCTGGTCGGTGCGGTAGAGCGAGACCAGGGCCGCGACCGTCACCAGGCTGCGGTCCCGGAGGGACAGTCCGGGATTGGCCCAGACGTCGCCGAATAGCACGTCGTCGGTCAGTCGCACCAGGTCGGGCGCGGTGTCGCCCAGTAGCTGCTGTGCCCTCGTCTTGCCGGTGTCTGTCATGCTTCGAGCATGCCGTGCGGGGCGGCCGGGCGGCAGGGCGGCTTGTTCGGGGGAGCCGCCAGCGGGGGTGCGACACGGCCCCCCTGGCCTGACCGCGCGGGTGTCGCGGCGGGGCACACTGGTGGCATGGCAGCTGAGCAGCCTGACAGCGGCGGGACGGAACTGGGGCGCTTCCTGCGCGCCCGGCGCAGCCAGGTCACCCCGGCCGACGTCGGCTTCACCCCCGGAGCCGGCCTGCGCCGCACCCCGGGCCTGCGGCGGGAGGAAGTCGCGGCGCTCGCCGGGGTCAGCATCGACTACTACACCCGGCTGGAGCGCGGCAAGGAGACCCGCCCCAGCCCGGCCGTCACCGACGCCCTGGCCCGCGCCCTGAAACTGGACTCCGACGAGCACGAGCACCTGCGGGCCTTGGCCGCCCGCGCCGCCCGGTACGCGCCCCAGCCCCCGGCAGCCCCCAGCCGCACCGTCCGGCCACAGCTGAAGCTGCTGCTGGAGACCCTGCGCCCGAGCCCGGCCTACATCACCAGCCGGACCCTGGACCTGCTCGCCGCCAACCCCGGCGCGATGGCGCTCTACGCCGGCATCGGCGACTGGCCCGCCGCGCAGCGCAACATCGGCCGGTTCCTGTTCCTCCACCCCGCCGCCCGCGACATCTACGCCGACTGGGACAACCAGGTCCGCGGCTGCGTCGCGCGCCTGCGTGCCCTGGCCGGCACCGACCCCGACGCCCCCGACCTCGCTGGCCTCGTCGGCGAGCTCCTGCTCAAAAGCCCTGACTTCGCCCGGCTGTGGGAACGCTACGACGTGACCCGCCGCACCGCCGCACCGACCAAGACCTTCCACCACCCCCAGGTCGGCACGCTTACCCTCAGCTTCCAGGGGATGCAGCTAGAGGGCACCCCCGGCCAGCGCCTCGGCATCTACCTCGCCCAGCCCGGCACCCCCGACCATGACGCCATGATCCTGCTCGACATGACCGCACCCGGCCGCACCGAACAGCCAGCCGCCCGGCGGCAGCACTGACGCCCACGCGAGATCGCCGCGAGCATCGGCCCCCAATGCGCCGGTGCTACGCGATGCGTACCGCAGGAAGGCCAGGGGCAGGGCACGGCTCATACCCAGGCGGCGCGCGTCGATGGCCGCGTCCAGCACGGCCCTGGCGGCGGGAGGCGCCTGGCGGTAGTAATCGAGCAGCGTCGCCGCCCCGGCCAGGAACGCGCAGGATCATGCCAAGGCGCTGGCAGCCGCCGTCGCTGTCAGGGCGCCTCGTGACGACGCGGACGGCGCCGCGCAGCTGCGGTGGGCTGGTGCGCAGGACGAGGCCAGCGCACTGGCAACCCGCGCCGCCGCCGGCACCCCCGTTCACGACCAGTGGGTGCTGCCGATCACTGATTAAGCGGCTGGCTGGGAGCAGACGGGCCATTTCGCCGATCCGTCGGCCCGCCGCACAGGGGGAAACCGCGGCCCGCACGTGGCACCACCACGGGAAATCCCGGCAAGCCAGGCAAATCCTCTAGCCTGGCTCCCCGGGACACTCCTGCCCGTCCGGGCGCGCCTTACCGCAGCTTGCGGAAGGTGGCGCGAACGTCGTCGATGTAGGCGTCGGGGTTTTCCCAGGGCACGAAGTGGCCGCCCTTCTGGTGGGCCTTTGCGTAGACGGGGTTGTACCAGTGCCTGGTGGGGCCGCTCTCGAAGATCTGGACGCGGTTGCCGGCGTCGGCGCCGGGCGGGTAGTGGTCGCCGGCGAGGAAGGTGAACCCGGCTGGGGCCTCGATGGCAGGCGTGCGGTCGTGGGACGGGGTCCACGGGTAGCGGACGGCGTTGCGGTAGGAGCGGATTGACTGGCCGATGGAGGCGTTGACCCAGTAGATGGTCGCGTTGGTGAGGATGTGGTCGCGGGGGAATGCCGTGGCGAAGTCGCCGTTCTTGTCGCTCCACTTCTTCCAGCGCTGCAGGAGCCAGGCGAGCATGCCGGCCGGGGAGTCGTTCAGCCCGTGGGTGATGGTCTGCGCGTCGAGCATGTGGACCATGACGTGCGAGGCGTAGGTGTCGTAGAAGGCCAGGATCTCGGCGCGCAGCTTGTCCGGGGTGCCGTCAGGGATCGGGCTGACGTGGCTGAAGAACAGCTCGCTGTTGAACATGTCAGGCGGCAGGTCCATGCCGAAGTGAACGCCGTAGAGGCTGTCGGCGTACTTGTGGCCGAGCTGGGCGGTGACGAGGGAGCCGTAGTCGGTGCCCGATGCCGCGTACTTCGGGTATCCGAGCACGTCGGTCATGAGGGCGTGCCAGATGTCGGCCATCTTCCAGAAGTTCATGTCGCCGCTGGTCGGCGTGGAGAACCCGAAGCCCGCCAGCGACGGGACGATGACGTCGAAGGCGTCGGCCGCATCGCCCCCGTGGGCGGCCGGGTCGGCTAGGGGCTCGATGACCTTGCTGTAGTCCCAGAACGTCCAGGGCCAGCCGTGCGACAAGATGATCGGGACCGGAGCGGGGCCGCTGCCCGGGCGGCGGATGAAGTGCACGGGCACGCCGCGCACGTCGAGGCGGTAATGCGTGAACTCGTTCAGCCGGCGCTCGGCCGCGCGCCAGTCGAACCCGTCGGCCCAGTAACCGGCGAGGTCCTTGAGCTCCCGGGTGCTGATGCCGTAGTAGCTGTTGTCGTTGTCCAGGTCAAGCGCCCAGCGGGTGTCGCGCAGACGCCGGCTGAGGTCGTCGAGCCGGGCTTGCGGGATGTCGATGACGAATGGTTCGGGTAGTGCTGCCATGACGGTTTCTGCTCCTGCGGGTTCGGGCTGGCGTGGTTACTCGAATTCGAGCCGGGTCCGGGTCTGGACTAGGGTGCGGATGCGCCACTGGCCGTCGGTCTTGACCAAGTTGGCGTCGTAATGGCCCCAGCCGCGCATGACGCGAAAGTCGGGCAGGTTCGCGCCCGGCCCACCGGCGTAGCCCTCGCCCCGGTAGATCAGGTCCGCCATGGCGTAGATGGCGTGGGCCTCTTTCGGGCCGGCGGGCTCGATCTCGCTGGTCAGAAACAGGTGGATGGGCACGACGTTGCCCGCGTTGACCGCGGACAGCGTCTCCTCGATGGCCTGCCGGCCTTTCATCTCGGCAACGATGCCGCCGTCGACGGCGTGGGACGTGAAGGTCCCGTCTGGCGTGAACAGGCCAGCCAGGTCGGCCCACTGCCTGGCGTCCGCGTAGCGGGCGTAGCGCGCCATGAGTTGGCGGATCTCCTCGATGGAGATCAGCGTCTCAAGGTTCATGAGCAGGTCCCCTCTCCTTGGTGCCGGGTCCGGAGTCCCGCTAGTGGACTGCGGACCGGGATCGCCGGCATTGCCCGGTTCCCATTTCTGGACTAACTAGTCCACAGTACCAGCGACTGGACCGTACGGTCCAGTCGCTGGTACCCTGAGATCATGACTTTCCCCACCTCCCTCACCGTTAAGGGCGCCGCCACGCGCGCCCGGATCGTCGCGGCGGCGGCCGACCTGGTGCTAGAGCGCGGGGTTGGCGGCACCACCCTGGACGACATCAGGAAGGGCACCTCCACCAGCAAGAGCCAGCTCTTCCATTACTTCCCGGGCGGTAAGACCGAGCTCGTGGGCGCGATCGCCGGGTTCCAGGCCGAGCGCGTCTTGCAGGCCCAGCGGCCGTTCCTTGATCACCTCGACACGTGGGAGGCGTGGGACGGCTGGCGCGACGCGGTCATCCGCCACTACGGTTCACAGCTGCACTGGGGCTGCCCGATCGGGTCCCTGGTCAACGAGGTGCTCACCGAGGATCCGCGGCTCGGCCAGGCGGTCGCGGCCCACCTGGAGGAATGGCGCGGCCACCTCGAGGCCGGGCTGGTCCGCATGCGCGCCAGTGGCATCCTCCCCGGCGACGCCAGCCCGCGATCGCTGTCAACCGCGATCCTCGCCGCCCTCCAGGGAGGACTGCTTCTCACCCAGACCAGCCACTCCATCGAGCCGCTCGAGGCCGCCCTCGACACCGCCCTCACCGCGCTTCGCGCCGTGGCAGGGCACTGTCCATCCGTGCCTGAGGATGACGGGGCCGACGATGTCGATGGCGGGGAGGTAGGTAACTCGCGTACTAAGTGATGAAGCGGTCATCGCCGACGAATATTAGTTCAGCATCAGCTAATATCGGGTATCCAGTCGGGAACGTGGGGCAGATGACCTCGTCGCGAAATAGCTGGCCGGGCGAGTGCCATTCTCGGCGCTCGATGCTCAGGCTGCTACGCCATGAATCGCGCGCTCTGGCGAGTTCGCGGCAGCCACACGCGGAGGCTGACGATGTGGTGGCCTTGTTTGGATGGACTCTATCGGGTCGGCTTGATGTATTCGGATCCCCGGCGTTCTCCGCGTAGCTCGAGCTTTCCTTCCTTGGCTAGTCGTCGCAGCAGGCGGCTGGCTTGGTCGGGGGTAAGTGAGCACAGCTCGGTGGCCTCGGCGCGGCTGATCTGGCCGTGGGCGTCGACGTATTGCAGGACCATCTGCTCTTGCTGGAGTGGCTCGAAGCCGTGCACCCGGACGTAGCCGGCGGGGGCGTCAAGTACGCCGTATACCGCAGCGGACAGGTGCCAGCTCCGGCCTTTTCCCTCGCCGCGCGCCTGTATCCATCCTCGCTCGACTATCCGGGCGAGGATGTTGCGGGCCTCCGCGTCGGTGCGCTGGACTACCCCTGCCAGTTCCGGGGTGGTGGCCTGGCGCTCTTGGACCAGTTCCGCGAGCACTTGCAGTTCTGCGAGGCGCAGCGGCGTCCCTTGCTGGTTCTCCTGCTCAATCACCCGTCGTGTCATTGATAGGTTGGCTGGGCCGCCCGGAAGGATCGCGACGACGTGGGCGTCGGAGCTTCTTCCGTAATCGGGTGCCGGGCGGCCCACTCGGAGTTGCTCGGCGAACATCCGGTCAATGCTGGACCCGGTTGAGCAGTCCTGGATGACGGCGGCCCTGGCCACGGATGCCGCGCGCCTTCCCGAGGTCACCCGGATCAGGCGGCGATTCGCCGAGGACCGCTTCTGGCGGGCCTGGCCGATCGTCACCCGGGCCATCGACCGCGGGGAGCTTCCCGCCGACACTGACCCGGACGAGGTACTCAAGGCCCTGATTGCCCCGATCCTGCTCCGCCTGGTCATCACTGCCGAACCGGTTGACAAGGCCACCGCCGACCAGGCCGCGCAGGTCGCGCTCACCGCGGCGAGAGCAGGGATCCTCCGGCGGCGCCCAGCCCAGGGCACGGCCTCCCGCGCGTGACCCCGGCGTTCGCTCGGCCGCATCCCTGTCGCCCAGCCCGGCTCGCCGCGAGGTGGACGCGCTGCTGGAGTTCGCTGGTGGCCGCGACGCCGGCCGGCCGCCGGGGGCCGGGCGGGCGGCGCGTCAGTCAGCGGGCCTTCGCCGGGTGGAGCCGGGGCGGGTCTCGCAATCGGCGATCGCGTCGAGTGCGCGGGTCAGCGCTGGCAGGTCCAGCTCGCGCAGGTTGTCCAGGACGATCCGCCGGACGTCGTCCAGGTGCCCCGGCCATGCCCTGGCCAGCCGGTCCAGCCCGGCATCGGTAAGCGCCGCGACCTGACCGCGGCCGTCATCGCTGGCCTTGCTGCGGGTGACCATCCCCTGCCGTTCAAGCCGCTCCATCAGCCGGGTCAGCCCGCTGGGGGTGATCGGCACATGGGCGATGAGGTCGCTCATCCGCCGGGGGCCCTCGGCGGACTCGGACAGGACCATGAGGACCAGGTACTCGGTCAGCGTCAGGTTTTCCCGCCGCAGCAACTCGGCGTCGATGAGCCGGGGCAGCACGATGACGACCCTGGCGAGCGCACGCCAGGCGGCCTCCTCCTCGTTGGTCAACGGGCTGATGCGCGCCGTTTCATCACCATTAGTCGACGGGCTGGTCTGCACCGTGCTAGGTTACACACTGTCCAAGTATTTGTTTAATCAAACAATTAAGGAGATGACCGTGAGCCACGACGGACTACTGCACGTGCCCGCAGGCGAGGGCCTGACCAAGTGGGTGTCTGGTGACGAGTACACGATGAAGGTGACCAAGGCCCACACCGCGGGCTCGCTGGCCTTCATCGAGGCGATCGTGCCGCCCGGCAGCGGGCCGATCGCGCACGCGCACGCCGCCGAAGACGAGGCGTTCTACATACTGGACGGGGAACTGGAGTTCCTCGACGGCGACCGCACCTTCACGGGGGGGCCGGGCGACTTCGTGTTCATCCCGCGCCGCCGCCGGCACCGCTTCAGGAACATCACCGGCCAGCCAGCGAAGACGCTGTTCCTGTTCACCCCGGGCGGCCCCGAGGACCTGTTCGTCGAGGGGGGCGATGAGCCGCGCCCCGGTGAGCAGCCCGCGCCCTGGGATATGGAACGGGTGGCGCAAGTCGCCCACCTGGTTGAGCGCACTGGCCTCACCGTCCTGCCGGAGTCCTAAGAGGCCGGGATGCGCGACCTTCAGCGCGAGCCGGCGGGCGTGGGGACGACGATCGTGTCGAGAGTGCCGGCCCTGGTGTCGTAGACGTAGCCGCTGACCCGGATGTTGGGGGAGAGCTGTGGTGCGCTGACCAGGGTGCTGACGTCGGTGCGGACGGTGGCGGCGGGGTCGGTGGCCGGCAGCCAGGCCAGGTCGGCTTCGTCGTAGCCCCCGCGGGCGGCGAAGCCCCGGCGCACCTCCGGGTCGGCCAGGAGGGTCGAGCCGCAGTCAGTGTGGTGGATGACTGCCAGGTCCCACCAGGGCCCGTCGGGAGTCTTGGTTTCCGTCAGGTAGCTGATGTAGGCGATGTCCCGCACCACGGCCGGGGTGACCCGGCCCCCGATCACGCGCTGGACGGTCGCGTCGCCCAGGTCGACGCCGAGAGTGGCGGCGGGCTCGGTGCGCGAGTCGATGCAGGTGACGATGTAGGACAGCTGCTTGGGAAGCCACGCGATCTGCGGGTTCTTCGCCACGCCATCGGTGGCGGCGAAGGCCTTGTTCCGGTCCAGCAGCGTTTCGAGGGACATAAGGGGGTACCTCCCGGTCGATGAGAGCCGTTGGTGACGATCGCCGGACGAGTCCGAGTGGGCCTGCCGGCGAGCCGCCAGGCCCGCGCAGCTTGGTCTTGCCCCCGTTGACCGGAGCGTAAAGCTCGCCGGCGGTTCCGTTGGGTTCCAGAACAAGCGCCCCGCGGGACGATGACGGCTACGCCGGCTGCGGCCGGTGGCTACCGAGGACCTTTGCCAGCAGTTCGTTGAGCTGCCGGCGCTCGGCCGCGCTCAGGCCGGCGAGCAGTTCGTCCTGGGCGGCGTCGGCGTGCTGCTGGATCTCCTCCAGGTACCGCTGCCCCGACGCGGTCAGCGTGACAACGTTACGGCGCCGGTTGGCCGGGTCGGCGTGCCGGGCGATGTACTGGCCGCGCTCGAGGCGGGCGGCGATGCCGCTGACCTCGTTGCGGTCGAGGCCGAGGCGCCGCCCGAGGTCTGCCTGGCTGAGCTCCCCGTACTCCTCAAGCGCCGCCATCACTGCGAAGTCGGGCCGGGCGGACAGCGGCATGTGCCGCCCGATCATCCGCGCGCCGAGAACCGAGACCTTGCTCGCCTGCCAGCTGGTCAGGGCCCGCAGCCGGGCAGGCGCGCGTAGGTCGTCGTCAGCGTCAATCGGCTCAGGTTCCATCCTGTCCCGATTCTAGTCCGAAGTTACCGGGCCTCCGAGGAAGGCACTTGTGCCTGGCCAGAGGCCGCCGCAGGGTCGAGCGCGAGCGCGACTCTGCGGTCCAGGCAGCCTGGAGCGTCGCGATTCCGCTTAATTGTTGTTGACCCCAACGATCGATGCTATGTTGGGGAGGCCAACGTTAGCTCGAATGATTATCTGGCTCGTGACCGCGGGCCAAGAGGGAGCCATCCATGACCACGCCAAGCGATTCCGCTGACCGCGTGACCCGCAACCTGCGCCTCATGAAGGAAGGCGACGACGGGTTCAACCGCCGTGACCAGGCCCACTTCGTGGCCGCCCACCATCCCGACATGGTCGCGCATGTCATGGGCAGCCTCGAGCCGGTTGTCGGCCGGAACGCGCTCGGCGCCGCCCTGGACGGCATGCTCCGGGCGTTCCCCGACATGCACGTCCACAACGACCCGTACCCGGTCCAGTTCGGCGCCGGCGACTGGACGACGGTGATCGGCAGGGTCACCGGGACCTTCAGCGGCGAGCTGGTTCTCCCCGACGGGACCGTGATCCCCGGTACGGGCAAGTCCTTCGAGGTCGACCTGGTGACGACCGCGAGGTGGGAGGGAGAGCAGATGGTTGAGGAACGGGTCTTCTGGGACTCCGCTCTCATGGCCCAGCAGGTCGGGCTCGCCTAGGCCTGGGACCCCGGAGCGCTCAGGTACATGGTCGCGGTTTTGGGGTTCGCTATGTAATGATGAGGGCGAGCCTGAGGCTTTCCGGGCGCTGGCGATCTGGCTGGCGCCGTCTTCGGTCTTGGTAATCCGGCACGCCATGTGCCTGGGGTTGGGATGGCCGACATGCTCGGCTTCAAGGTCATCACTCAGTTCGAGCGGGGCATTGCCTTCCGGTGGGGCAGGATGCTGCCCGGCGTCCGTGAGCCCGGACTGACCTGGGTCAACCCGCTGACCGACCGGCTCAGGAAGGTGAACATGCAGATGGTCGTGGCGGCGGTGCCGGCCCAGGAGGCCATCACCCGCGATAACGTCACGCTCAAGGTTGACGCGGTCGTCTACTACCGGGTGGTGGACCCGGTCAAGGCGATCATCAACGTGCAGGATTTTCCGTACGCGGTGGCCCAGGTGGCCCAGACGTCGCTGCGGTCGGTGATCGGCCAGAGCGACATGGACCAGCTGCTCTCCGATCGGGATAAGGTCAACGCCCATCTCAGGGACGTCATCGACGAGCCCACCGAGCAGCCGTGGGGTATCCGGGTGGAACGGGTCGAGGTCAAGGACGTCTCGCTGCCGGAGTCGATGAAGCGGTCAATGTCACGGCAGGCGGAGGCGGAACGGGAGCGCCGGGCGCGGATTATCTCCGCTGACGGCGAGTACCAGGCATCCAAGAAGCTCGCCCAGGCCGCCGCCGTAATGGCAGCCGACCCGGCCGCATTGCAGTTGCGGCTCCTGCAGACCGTCGTCGAGGTCGCCGCCGAGAAGAACAGCACCCTAGTCATGCCCGTCCCCGTGGAACTGCTGCGCTTCTTCGACCGTGTGGCCCCGGCTACCGGGCCAGTCGTCACGTGACGGATTTAAACCCATAATAGGGAGGTGGAGCGGGCCGCGCTGTGGGTGTGCCGGGCGTGCGCTGGCCAAGGGCGTTTGGGGCGAGGGTACTGGCCGGTTCAATCGGCTGGTGCGGGGCGGTGAGCGGTGGGTGAGATCTAGATGGCCCAGGTTCTTGCCGACCGGTACCAGCTAGAGAACCTGCTCGGTCGGGGCGCGTCCGGGGAAGTCTGGCGGGGCAGGATCATCTCTGCGCGCAAGCCCGTTGCGGTCAAGCTCGTCAACCTTGATGAGATCGACAAGGTCTGCGCCGGATTGCTGGCCGCGCACGCGGCGGGCGTAGTGCACCGTGACATCAAGCCAAGCAACCTGATGGTGGCGACCAGGCTCCGGATCAAGATCATCGACTTCGGCAGCGCCCGCCTCCTATACGACAGCTCTCCGCGGCTAACCCTGCCCAATCAAGCGATCGGGACGCTGGCCTACATCCCGCCCGGCCCGCGAGCTGGTAGTGCCGCTGACTGCGGGCGCACCCTGGCTGGCCAGCTTGCCGGAGGCGGCGGAGGCTATCAGCCGCCGGGCCGCCCAGCGGAAGTGGATCGACGGCGGGCCTCTCGAAGCCGCCTTTGACGGCGGACTTCTCGCATTGCGCGGCGATACTCACGGGCCCAGCGGCCGGCCAACGCCATCGAGTTCCTGGCTGAGGTGACCGCGAGGGCAGGCACCGGCCAGCGGGCACGCCGGGTAACGCAAGCCAGCGGGCAGATCCGCGAGCGGGTCGCATCCATGCTGCCGTGAGCAAGTGGTCGGGTCCGATCGGTCTACATTCACCGGTAGGGGCGGAAGAACGCGCGGAGCTCCTCCGCGTAGAGCTCGGGCTCCTCGAACGGGGCGAAGTGGCCTCCGCGCGGGGGCTCGGTCACCCGCACGACGTTCGTGGTGCGCTCCAGCCACGCCCGTGGCGGGCGGCCGATGTCGCCGGGGAAAAGCGAGAAGCCTGACGGCACCTCGAGCCGGCGGGCGTGCTGGGCGGGCGGGATCGCGGCGTTCGCGCGGTACATGCGCATCGAGGAGCCGATCGTCGCGGTGAGCCAGTAGATCGTGACGTTCGTGAGGATCTCGTCCCTGGTGAAGCTACGCTCGACGTCTCCGCCGCAGTCGCTCCATGCCCGCATCTTCTCAACGATCCACGCGGCGAGCCCGGCCGGTGAGTCGGTGAGCCCGAAGGCGGCCGACTGCGGCTTCGTGCGGTGCATGGCGGAGTAGGCGCCTTCCGCCGCGGCCCAGGCGGCGGTGTCCGCGATCCAGGCGCGTTCCTCCGGCTCCAGGCCGGCCGGGTCTCCTTGGAAGACCGGCGGGCCAGCGTCGGTGCGGTGGACGGCTGCCACCCGCTCGGGGTAGTCGAGTCCGAGGTAGCGGGTCACGCCGCTGCCGATGTCGCCGCCCGCCGCCCCGAATCGTTGGTAGCCGAGGATGCCCATGAGCTCGGCCCACAGGCCGGCCACGGCAATAGAGTCGGGGGGCGGGCCCGCCGGGCGGTCGGAGTAGCCGTAGCCCGGCATGTCGGGCACGACTACGTCGAATGCGTCGGCGGGGTCGGCGCCGTGCCGGGCGGGATCGGTGAGCAGCGGGATGACCTTCGCATAGCGCCAGAACGAATCCGGCCAGCCGTGGCACAAGACCAGCGGTAGCACCGGCCCGCGGGCGGCGGCCGCACGGACGTGAGCGAAATGGATGCCAAGACCGCCGAGGCGGACGCGGAAGCGCGGAAGCCGGGCGAGCATCGCTTCCTGGGCCGGCCAGTCGAACCGGTCGGCCCAGTAGGCGACAAGCTCGCGGAGGTAGGCAAGGTCGGTTCCGAGCGACCACCCGGCATCCTCGGGTGCGTCCGGCCACCGCGTCGCGCGCAGTCGCGCGCGGAGATCCGCAAGCACCGCAGGGGCCGTCCACGCGGTGAACGGCTCGGGACGAGGCGAGGTGTCCGGCATGATCAGCATCCTAGCGAGCGCAGGCGAGGTCCGGCGGTATGGCGGGTACAAGCTTTCCTGAACAAGGGAGGCTCAGGTCATGGCAAAGCTCGGCGACCCGGCCAGCGAGGCCGCCGCCTTCCCCGTGCTGGATGAGGCCCAGCGGGCTCGCCTGCGCCGGTATGGCACAACACGCTCAGTCACGGCAGGCGAGGTCCTGAACTCGCCCGCCGACGACAGTTACGACCTGCTTGTGGTGCTGAGCGGCGAGCTTGCCGTGAGCAACGAGTCGCCCGGCCCCAGCGTCGAATATGCCCGCCAAGGACCGGGCCAGTTCGTCGGCGAGCTGAACTTGCTGACTGGCGAGCGCCCGTTCCTCACTACACGGGCCACAGCCGGGGGGTCGGTCCTGTCCCTGCCACCGGCCAAGTTGCGCGAGGTCCTGGCGCGCGAGACCGATATCGCGGACATCCTCCTGCAAGCACTGATCGCCCGCCGGGGCCTTCGCCTGGCCGGGTCCGTCTCCCGCGTCGGTGTCGAGGTCATCGGGGCCGGCCAGTCCGCACCGACCCTAGCGCTGCGTACCTTCTTGAACCGCAACACCATCGCCTACCAGTGGGTCGACGTCAACGAGGCGGACGTGGCCGCCGAGAGGCTCGACAGCGTCGGCGCCACCAGGGACGACCTGCCGGTGGTGATCACGGGGACCCGCGTGCTGATGAACGCCGAGCCTGCCGCCGTGGCGGCGCTGCTGGGCATTGCCGATCGCCCGGCCCGGGGACGGTGCTATGACGTGGTGGTCGTCGGCGCCGGGCCCGCGGGACTTGCGACGGCCGTATACGGTGCCTCGGAGGGCCTCGACGTCGCCGTGCTTGACGCCATCGCGCCGGGCGGCCAGGCCGGCTCGACCTCCCGCATCGAGAATTACCTCGGCTTCCCCAAAGGTGTATCCGGCACCGAGCTGATCACGCGGGCCAACATCCAGGTCCAGCGCTTCGGCGCGCTGCTGGCCAGCCCGTGCCAGGTCCAGAGCGTCACCGTGGCGCCCGGCGAGAGCTTCACCGTGGGCCTGACCGACGGCACCTTGATCTCTGCCCGCACGCTGGTGGCCGCGAGCGGCGCGCTGTACCGACGGCTGCCGCTACCCAACTGGGAGTCGCTGGAAGGCGCTGGCATCTACTACGCCGCTACCGACCTGGAGGCCGGGCCGCCCAGCGCCAGCCAGGCCCTTGTCCTCGGCGGCGGCAACTCGGCCGGGCAGGCGGCGCTGTACCTGGCCCGACGGCACGACCGCGTCACGATCGTGATCAGGCGCGACTCGCTCGCCGCGTCGATGTCGCAGTACCTGATCGACCGCGTGACGGCTAGCGACCGGATCGAGGTTGCCGCCAGCACTGAGATCATGGCGGTGAACGGCGTTGATCACCTGGAGTCCGTCACCCTGCGGAACACCGGGACCGGCGCGGCGACCCAGGTTCCTGCCGCCGGGCTGTTCTGCTTCATCGGCGCGAATCCCGCGAGTGCCTGGATACCGTCGCAGGCCGCTCGGGATGAGAATGGATTCGTGCTGACCGATGTCGCAGTGCCAGCCCGGCCGGCTGCCACCCGGCCCCGCCTGCCCCTCGAGACCACTGTGGACGGAATGTTCGCCGCGGGCGACGTCCGCGCGGGATCGATCAAGCGGGTCGCCGCGGCCGTCGGCGAGGGCTCCATGGTCATCAACTCCGTCCACCAGTACCTCGCCAAGCGCTCCGAGGGGTAGATATGACAGTCGTACGGTTCACGGAACAGGAGATGAAGAATTGGAGCGAAGCTGATAAGAAAACCCCACGTACGAGAAAGCTCTTCGACCTGGCTAAGGCTCATGCGGAACGGGAGGGTGGGCAGACGCTCGAGTTGTGGAAGCATCACATGGGTCGGCTGTGGGGAATTCCCTGCATGATGACTATCGATGACGCAGCTCAGCGAATGAATATATCGGTATCGAGTGCGCAGCAGATCTACGACGACAGCATTGAGGCGATCCGTCCCGAATGGGAAGCAAGCCCGGAATATCATATGTCCGGGGATCCTGGCGCCTGACTACCCGGTTCGAAGCGAGGCAGCGCTACGGCCGCGTCCCGCCCTGATCTCGATGCCAAGCGCCACGGCCGCGAGCACGACCAGGCCAGCCAGTGGCACCGCCAAGGAGGCCACGTCGGCCGCCAGCTTCACCGTGCCGGACGACCCGGTGAACACCGTCAGGTCGATGTCCGGGGCGAGCACCCGGGGAAGGGCCAGGGCGCAGGCCCAGGCGGCCACGGCCGCCGCGATGACGGCGGGCAGCACCTCAAGGGCCACGACCCGCGCCCGTTGTCCCTCGCCCAGGCCCATGGCGGCCAGGCGAGCGAGCGTCGCGGCCCGCTGCGAGGCGCCGAGCGCGAGCTCGAGGAGCATGACGGCCAGAACGAGGATCGCGGCGACCACCACGGCGAGCGAGAACAGCGCGAACGCCCCACGCTGCAATGGCCCGCTGGTCAGCGCGGAAAGGACGTCGGAACGGAAGGTCACGGTCTCGTCCGGCAGCGTGTGCCGCACCACCGCGGTGAGCTGTGCCCGGTCAATGGACCCGCCGGTTAGCAGCATCTCATTGACTCCGATCGCCTCCGACGACGCGATCGTGGACTTCATCGCGGTGAGCGGCATGATCACGAACGCGCCGCCGGCGGGCAGCGCCGGGGTGCTTGCGATCACGCCGGCCACCCGGACCCGGACCGGTTGGAGGGGCGCCTGCCTGGTGCTGAGCGTGACCGCGCCGCTGCCTTGGCCGTTGGCCCGCAGGAGCGCTGCGGCTTGCGGGGACACCAGGACGGGCTGCGGCGCCCCCGCCTTGCCTGGCGCCGCCAGCAGCCCGGTCAGCACCGGCGGGAACCCCGGGGTGCGGGCGACAAGCGCGGCGTAACTGGCGGGGTCCACGGCCAGGACGCTGACCTGGCTGCCGGCTGGGGTGGTCCAGAACTCGTTCATGACCTCGGCCGCGCGCGTCACGCCGGGCACGGCGGCGACTGCCCGGGCGGTGGCCGGCATGATGGTGAAGCCCTGAGCCGGGTTCGAGGGAGTGACCGTCGCGTCCGCGCCGGCCATCTGCCAGGACGCCGCGACCTCGCCGTTGATCACCGCGTCGCGCACCATGCCGGCGAAGGCCGCCACCGTGAGCGCGAGGACCAGGGCGAACGCGGGCAGCGCCGGCGTAAGCGCGGTCCGGGACGCCAGGGCGAGACCGAGGAACGCGGGCGCGCGTGAGGTGCGGGCGAAGGCGCGCAGCAGTCCGCGCAGCACCAGCGGGTAAAGCCGGAGCACCACGATCACCGCGGGGATGGCCACCAGTACCGGTGCGCAACTGGTGTAGAGGTTGACGCCCGAGCCGGCTTGCCCGCCCTGATCGCGGAAGACGACGATGCCCGCCACCGACGCGGCCACCAGCGCCGCCTCGACGACTAGCCGGGTCCCGCCCCGCTGGCGCAGGGAGAAGCCGGTTCGCCTGCCGGGCAGGCGATGCTGCCAGGCCGCGATGAGGGCGGGGCCAAGCACCGCGACGGCCACCGCCGCGATCGGCGGCCACCAGCCCCCGGCCGATCCGGCGCCCTGCACGGAGCCTGCCCCGGGAACGACAAGGATCGCCGCCGCGACCGCGATCGCCGCCGCCGGGACGCAGCGGAGGGCGGCGTCGCGGCCGGTGCCGATGGCGATCTGCAGCAGCGACGCGCCCCGCGCCCGGATCACCGTAATCTCTGGCCACCGGCGCACGGCGACCATCCGCGCGGCAAGCAGCAGCACGGCCAGTCCGGCGACCGTCAGGCTCACATAGAGCAGCCAGAGCAGCGAGTCCACCGACTGGGCGGTGGCGATGAAAGTGTTAAGCGAGAACAACGTGCTTGAGTAGACGGTAAGCGTCGTGGCGACGGCGTCGAACGGGCCGGAGAGCGTCGGCGTATCGGTGTCGATCTTGTCGAGCGCGTCGCTCAGCGGTCCCACCTGCTGGCTCTCGAGCGAGCTGACGTCCAGCGGGAATACCCACTCCATCCGAAGGCTGCGCGAGCCCAGGTACGACTGCAACTCGCTGGCCTCGCCCGGCCCGACCATCACCCCGCCGGCCCAGTACCGGCCCCCAGCCGGCCCCTGGAGGTCGGCGGCGAGGACGCCGGGGTCGATGCCCCAGTAAGACGAGGTCGGGTCAATCGGGGCCACGACTCCCGCGACCACGACGGTGATCGGGGCGACCGCGCCCGACGCGAGCTCCTGGCCGGTGATCACGAACGTGGAGCCCGCGTGCAGGCCCAGCGTTGCCGCCGTCTGCCTGGTTATGGCGACCTGGAGCGTCGCGGTCGGCCTGCCGGTCGTCGGCGAGGGGACGGGGGTGGCTACCGGCAAGCGCCCGCTCAGCAGCCGCATCTGCGGGCCGAATGGCTGCCGTTCGGTCACCTCGATCTTGACCGGCGTGTCGCCGGTGCCAGGCAGGTCGTCCTTCACCGGGCCGAACGGGGTCGTCATCGACGACCAGTCGGTGTCGGCCGGGGTGAGGCTGACCGGGGCGCGATTGAAGTCGGCGTGCAGCTCACCGGTGATTGCGTCGATCGTGGCCGGCGGGATCGATGTGCGCTCGTTGGCGCTGTTGTCGTACGCGAGAACGCCTTGGACGTCGTACCAGGCCGCTGAGACCGTGATGCTCCGGGAAGTCGGCGTGGTAGCTGCCAGCGTCTGGCGCACCGCCTGGGTCCTGCTCGCGAGGGTCTCCCGTGCGCCAGCGGTGGCCGCGAAAACGGCGCAGAAGGCGAGCAGCGCCAGCCAGACGTACAGTCCCCTGGGCCGGTATCGCCGGTTCATGCCGCCTCCGCCGCGCGAAGCTCGGCCGCCGGGTCCGGCCGCCGGAAGACGACGAGCGCGGCGGCCAGTGCGGGAAGCACGGCCACGGCGGCCGCCAGCGGAATCGTCTGCGGCACGTCGAACAGCGTGACCGGTGGCGGCACCGGTGCCTGTGCCTGTGCGCTAAGCGTGACCGCGGGCACAAGCAACCGGGCGACCACCGTGCCGAGGAGCAGGCCGAGCGTGGCCGCGGGCACGGACAACAGCAGCTTTTCCAGGAACAACTGGATGGCCGCGGAACGCTGGTTGACGCCGAGCGCGGCCAGCACGGCGTTCTCGGCGCGCCGCTGCCTGACGTTCGCCGCGATCGAGACCCAGAAGCCGCAGATCGCGAGCAGCGCGGCCGCCACGGTAATGGCGAGCAGCGCCCGCTGTGGTGCGGCGGCGAGCGGGTCGGCGATGGTCGCGGCGGCGAGCGCGGGGCTGCTCGCGGCGGTCGCGCCGGCCGGCAGCGCCCGGGTCAGGGACGCGGGGACCTGGCGGCCGGCCGTAGCCAGCCACCACTGCGTCACGGGCACCGGTGTGGTGCCGTGGCTGACCAGGTACGCCTCAAGGGCGGGCAGGTCCACAACCAGCCCGGCCCCCGTGATGGTGGGGAACGCGCTCGCCACGGCCGCGATCTTCGCTGGCACGGTTATACCATTAATGGTCGTTTGCACGATGCTGCCGACGTCGGCCTTGTTCATGCTGTCGAACGCCTGGGTGGCGATGGCGGGCACGACGGCCGGCGATGTGACCGGGGCCGACAGCGAGACCTGCCCGGCTAGCGGCTCGGTGAGGACCGGGGTCGCGCCCGGAGCGGGCGACCATTGCCCGTAGCCGGGGGTGAACGCGAGTGTCGCGCCGCCCGGCGCGGGCTGCCAGCCGGTCACCTTCGGTTCGGCTGACGGGCCGTAGACATCGTCGGTGGACCGTTCCGCGTCGAGCTCGGGTGAGCTTGCGGCCGCCGTCCACGTTCTGGGTGTCGCCCCGGCGATGGTCAGCGTGACCGGAGCCTTCAGTCGTTTCTGAGGCATCGTGTAGAAGACAGTGACCTGGCTGAGCCGGAGTGGGTAGGCGGCGTCGGCACCGCCGAGCGAGGCGCTGAGCACGTGCGGGCGGCCGTCGGCGGAGAACAGCCCCGATGAGAGCTGGAAGGCCGCGCCGGTGGCGTCGGTGACCGTGAACTGGGCGGTCACCGAGTCGAGAGGGGCACGGCTGAGCGTCACGGTGAACTGGACTGACCGCGGCCTGCCGCTGATGAGCAGGCCACCTGCGGGCGACGAAGGTGTGATCGAGCGAAGCAGGGCCGCGGGCGGCAAGCTCGACTGATCGCCCCTGAGCAGGGCGACCGCGGGCGCCTTAGCGGCGTCGATGGCCACCACTGGTGCTGGTGTCGCGTGGTCAACCGAGACTGCCATGGCCGCCCGCACGCCGGTCGCCTCGGTGATCGAGGTGGTCGCCCCGGCCGGCAGCGGGACGGCTAGGTTCACCAGCGCGTCCCCACCGGTGACGTACGCCGCCTGATCGGCGGCGGACCTGGTCCAGCTCTGGTGCTGAGCGAGCGCCAGCGTGCCGGTGGCGACCGCCATTACCAGCAGCAGTGCCGCCCCGCCCTGACGCAGCGGCTGGCGGCTGAACTGCCAGCCGGCCAGCGCCGAGGTAAGCCCGCGGCCGGCCGCCGACATCCGGTCGACTGCGCGGGCCGCGGCGGGCAGCAGGCGCAGCGAGAGCACCGTGCCGCCCGCGATGGCCAGCGCGGGGGCGAGCACGAGCACCGGATCGATGGCCGGCGGGCCGCTCGCGGGCGCCTGGACGGCCGAGTACCGGCGCAACTGCAAGCAGGCCAGTACCGCCAGCGCGACCAGCGCCACGTCGGCGCCTGCCCTCGTCGCACCGGAGAGCGCGGCCCGCCTGTCCCTGCGGGCCGGTGCCGCGGCCCGGCCGGGCCGCAGCACCGGGTAGAGGAGCGCGCCGATTGATGCCGTGGCAATGCCAAGGGCGGCCGCCAGCGCGTCGAGCCAGCTGCCCGGGGCGCCCACGCTGATCCCCGCGTTCGGGACGCCGCCAGCGGTGCCGTGGCTGTAGAGGGTGCTGCCGAGCAGCCGGGCCAGCCAGATCCCGGCGATCCCGCCGATCAGCGCGCTGACCAGCGACAGCGGGATCACCTCGGCCGCGGTCAGCCTGCTCAGCTGCCACCTGGTCGCGCCGCGCGCGGTCAGCAGGGCGGTCTCGCCCTCGCGCTGGGCCGCGAGCAGCCGGGCCACCGCGAGCAGCGCCGCTATGGTGAGCACGAGGAGCTCGAGCGCGCTGATCCAGAGCAGCGACCTGGCCACCGCGAGGTTGTCGCCCGTATCGGCGAGCACGGCCGGCAGGCTGGTGGTCAGGGTGACGCCGCTCAGCAGGCGGGACGCGCCCCCGATCGCGCGCGTGTCGGCCGAGCTAGCAGACAGGTCGGAGGCGTTGAAGTCGGCCATGTCGGGCTGCGCGGCCCAGGTCACGGCTCCCTCGGCGAGCCGTCCGGGGAACACGCTGGGCGACACGACGAGGGGCCCGTAGGTGGTGACTGCGCTGGCTGCACGCAGTCCGCTGGCGGCGATCGGGTTCAGCTGCCAGTACGAGGCGGCACTGGCCGGGGTCATCCGCTGCGTGTACAGGCCCGTGACGACGAAGGCCAGCTGCGTGCCGTTATCCCGGTCCTGCACGTGGAGTACATCACCAGGACGGAGGCTGAGCAGCCTTGCCGTGCTGGCTGGCAGCGCGGCCTGGATGGCCCCGCCTGCCCCGCCTGCCCCGCTGCCAGCCGGCTCGCCCGCCGATGCGGAGACCTGCCCGGGCCAGTTTCCGGTCACGAGTACGGCGTGATCGGTGATGTCATCCAGCGAAGCGGCCTGCAGCTGGGCTGTGTTGCCTGGGGTGATGCTGGTGGGCTTGGCCGGCAGCGACCCGGCCATGAACCCGAGCGGATCGGACCAGATGCCTTGCCAGAAGGTGAACGGCACGCCGCCAAGCTGCGCGGCGATGGATGACCGCAACACCGTCGAGGTCTGTGCCGGGTTGCCACTCGGGAACGATTCCGACGCGGTCACCGATGTTCCTGGCGCGACGACTAGGTCGTGCCGGACCGCCTGCGGGAGGGCCTGCCCGGCGAACGCGGCGAGGGCGGCCCCGACCGCGGCGGCCACCAGCGTCGTAAGTGCGGCTGCGGCGAGTACTACCCAGTGCGCGGTCATTCGCCGTACGGCCAACGGACCCCGCAGACTCGTCACGGGCCTCACGATTGCGCATCTTTCGACCGGCTGGCAATCCGGTCAGGTAACGAATCGATGCCGGTCGGGGCAGAACGGGCCGTCCCCGGCTTGGTCAGGTGCCTTCCGCGTAGGGCCAGAGATCCTCTGGCTCGCGGTCGCGCGTCTCAGGTAGCAGCCAGAACAGCGTCATGACCAGGGTCGGCGGCAAGAAGGTGACCAGGCTGGCTACCACGAACTGGTTGCCCGTACCCGCCAGCGCGCCGAAGACGACCAGGCCGGTGACGGCCCCGAGTACGCCTGCCGCCAGTGACCAGCCCGCGGCCGAGGCCCGGACTGCCGTGGGAAACAACTCATTGGCCAGCGCCCCGGCCGCCGGGGCGAAGACCGAGGCGGCGAATGTGCCGAGGATGTAGCCGGCCACCAGGGCCGCGGCGGAGCCCGTGTAGGTCCAGATGGCGAGCACGGCCACGGCCGTCATCGCCAGCGCGCCCGTCGGCCGCCGGCCCGCCCGATCGGCGAGCCACCGCCCGGCCAGCAGCCCGGCCAGCCCGGCGATGCCGGCCCCGATCACCATGGCCGCCGTTACGACGCCCGGCTGGTGGAGGGAGTTCTGGGCGAAGAGGAAGACGAAGCTGTTGGCCGGCCCGGTAATCACCGACACGGCGAACCCGAGCACCACGATCACCGCCAGCCTGCGACGAAACGGCCTGGCCGCGGCCTCAAGAACCGGGATCGGGCGCGCTCGCCCGGCCGCCGCCACCGTGAACCGGTCGGGTTCGGAGATCCAGCGCCACAGCAGCGGCAGCAGCGCCAGGGGGACCAGCGCGAGCAGGAACACGCCGCGGAATCCCAGGGCGCTCGCGGCCAGGCTGTGCACGATGGCGATGGTCCCGGCGCCGGTGCCGTACCCCGTGGCGATGAGCGCCACCGCCTTGGCCCGGTCGGCTGAGGCGGTCTGCTCCGCCGCGGTGACCTGCGCCAGTCCGTTGGTGGCGGCGAGCAGGGGGCGTCCGCAGGCAAAGATGGCCACGAACCACCAGTAGGTGGGGCTTGACGCGGCGAGCGCAGTCAGGGCCAGCCCCACCCCGACCGTGGCAAGGAGCAGGGGCCGGCGGCCGAAACGATCGGCGAGGCCGATGACAGGGAGGGCGCCCAGGGACGCCAGGCGCATGACGGCCAGCCCGATGCCGAGGGCGGTGCCCGACAACCCGGCCTGGGCGACGAGGGACCCGCCGGTGCTCGCCTGACCGAACCCCCTCGCCACGTCGCCGAGGGCGGCGACTACCCCGAACTGCCCGAACCCGGAGGCGAACGCGGCGATGGCGGCACCAACGACGGCCCGGTCATGCCATCGGTGCAACCGGAGCTCATCCGGCCGGGGCTCGCAGCCGCCGCCCGGATCAGCCCTCACTGCTGACCGCCTTGACCATAGTGGCTCACCCCGATTATCACGGCCATCCTCAGGTCACGGAATGCCCCGGCCAGGCCGAGAAATGCGCACCGAGCCTCGATGCCGGCGAGAAGGCGGCGAGAAAGGCGGCCGGACATGACAGCGCCCCCGGGAGCTGTGCTCGCGAGGGCGTGCCGTGGCCGGTGCGTAGGCCGCCTCACGGCGAAGGGCTCGACATGGCTCCAGCCGAACGGTATTCCATGAAGGCATTGGTTAGGCCCGGGGGACACTAACGCACCGACAGGGGTAGGAACGCGGGTCCGGGGAGTCCTATTCCAGCCCTGGGGATCACTCCTGCCGCTACCGCATCACAGGTGACCGCCGTCGTCTCAGGATGCCTCGGCGGCGGCCTGCGCCAGCAGGCGGGCGAGCTCGGCGGGGGCACTGACCATGGGCCAGTGGCCGGAATCGATGTCGAGGAACGAGACGTTCCTGGCCTTCGCCACCTCGGGCACCTCGCCCTGGTCGATCCACTGCCTGGCCTGGGCCGGGCTGAACTCCGGGCAGATCAAGACCAGGGGAACGTCGTAGCGGCGCTCGTCGGCCAGCCTGACCACCGCGCGAGTGACCCCTTCAGGCACCGGGATCGCGGCTGACGCGATGGCCTGCCTTGCCGTCTCGTCCAGGTCGGCGGAGTCCGGCCCCTCGAACTCGGCCCAGCCGGGGAAGGGCAGCGCCCCGTCCTTGACCGGAAGGCCGTCAAAGTACGGCTCCCCGTCAGCGGAAGGGAAGCCGCCGATGCAGGCGACCGCGGCGACCCTGGCCGCCCGGGCGTCGGCGGCAAGCCAGGCGAGGGTGGAGGCAGCCGAGTGCCCCACCACCATGGGCCGGCCTGAGGCAGCGTCAACTGCCCGGACGGCCGCGGCCAGCTGGTCCGCGAGCGTCGCGGACGTGTTGCCGTCCCCCTGGCCAGGCAAGGTGACCGGCACGGCGTGATGGCCGCGGGCCTCAAGCTCGGCGGCAACGTTGTCCCATATGGACCCATCCAGCCACAGTCCGCCCATCAGCACGATGTCCATCTCAGGTCTCCTTGTCGGCAGGGGATTGGCACTGCACCCGACGATAGAGGCTGTTCCGGACGATCTGATTCCTGATTAACCTGGTGTCGTGCAGGCCGACCTGAGTCCAGTCGGGCGGGCGATCCGGGTCCTTGAGCTGCTGCAGGCTCAGCCGGGCATCACCGGCGCCAGGCTCGCGGCGCAGCTTGACGTGACCGAGCGAGCCACCCGGCGCTACGTGGCGATCCTCCGCGAGGCCGGCATCCCGGTGGAATCCACCCGCGGCCCCTATGGCGGGTACCGGCTCGGCCGGGGGATCCGGATGCCGCCGCTCGTGTTCACCGCCACCGAGGCGCTTGGCCTGGTCATGGCGGTGCTCGACGGCAGCCACGCGGCCGCGGACGCCGATGATCCGGTCGGCGCGGCCCTCGGCAAGATCATCGGGGTGCTGCCAGCGAACGTCGGCAGGCAGGCCGCGGCCATGCGGCGGCATGCCTGCGCCGCGCCCGACCGTGGCGCGGCGCGCCCGGCCACCGGGATCGCGAGCGCCCTGGTTGACGCCGTCGCGGCCCAGCGCGCGGTCGGCATTGAGTACCGCAGCCAGTCCGGCAGGCAGTGGAAGGAAGACGTCGATCCCTGGGCTGTGGTCGTCCGGCATGGCCGCTGGTACCTGCTGTGTCACTCGCATCGCGCCGGAGCGGTCCGCGCGTACCGCATCGACAGGATTGAGTCAGTTGCCGCAGGCGGCGAGCAGTTCCGCGCCCCCGCCGACCTGGACTACGTGGACCTGCTCGAACAGCACCTGGGGGCTGGATGGGAGTTCGAGACCAGGGTCGCCTTCGACGCTCCGCGCGACGAGGTCGCCCGGTACGTCAGGCCGCCGATGGGCCGCCTTGCCAGCTCCGGTGACGGCTCCCGGTGCGTGCTCACCGGAACCACAAGCAACCCGGCGATGTACGCGGGCGAATGGCTAGCCTCGATCCCGATCGCGTTCCATGTCGAGGGCGGCGCCGAGCTGCGTGCCGCTGTGGCCGCCGTCACGGCCCGGCTCACGGCTGCCCTTGGCGAGCCGCGGGCGACCGTCGGCTGAGCCTCGTGATGCCGGTGCGCATGATGCGGCGGGCGAGCAGGGCACGGAAGAGTCGGCGAGGTCGGCTCAGTCGGACGGGATGCCCGTCACGGCGGTCGCCGCCACGTACAGGCAGTGCAGTTGGCCGGCCGGGCCGCCCCTGGCGGCCAGGGTGGCATGCACTTGGGCCAGGTCCCGCGTCATCGCCTCTCCCGGCTCCTCCCGCACCAGGACGACCACGTCGATGTCGCTGGCTGCCGGGCTGTAGTCACCGGTCACTAGCGAGCCATAGACGTAGATCCCGATGACGTCGGCGCGGGCGGCGAGCAAGTCGCGCAGCCGGTCAAGCAACCCGGCCACATCCGCGGGAAACGAGGTCACGGCCGCATCTGGGCGGACAGGCGGCCAAGGGCGGCCTGGGCCTGCGCCCAGAGGTCGCGGACGAGGTCGGCCGCGCCAGCCGTGGCCGTCAGCGGGTAGGCCTGGCCGGCCCACAGGTTCACGTAGTCTGCCAGGCCAGCCTGGCGGGCTGCCTTCCGCATCGGCGACGTGAGATGGTGCACCTCGGGGTAAGCCGTCGGGGCGGATTCCGAGTGGGCACGCAGGAAGCCGTTCTCGATACCGCGCGCGGTCCGGCCGCTGAACGCCCGGGTGAGCCTGGTCGGCGCGTCACCGTGGAGGGCCGACCGGTGCACTGGCGCGGTCGCCGCCTCCTGGCAGTCGAGGAACGCCGTTCCGAGGGCGGCGGCCCTGGCCCCCAGGCACAGCACGGCGGCAACCGCCTCGCCCGTCGCGATGCCGCCCGCCGCCACCACCGGCGTGGCCGCGCGCGCCGAGATGAGCTGGAGCAGGGCGATGAGCCCTACCGCATCGTCTCGGGCGTCGCTGGCTCCGCCCCGGTGGCCGCCCGCCTCGTACCCTTGGACGACGAGCAGGTCGGCCCCCGCCGCGGTCGCGCGGCGCGCCTCGTCCCGGCTGGTGACCGTCACCCAGACCTCGGTTCCCCGTGCCCGCAGGCCAGCGATGACATCCTCGGCCGGGATCCCGAACGTGAACGACACCACGGGCACGGGGACGTCCGCCAGGTACCTGATCTTGGCGTCCCAGTCGTCATCGTCGTGACGAGGCTGGCCCAGCGGAGCGCCGGTCCCGGCCACATCGGCCTCGATTTCCCGGGCGAACTCCGCCACTCGCGCCGTGTCACCGCCAGGTCCAGGGACGAACACGTTCACGCCGAATGGCCCGCTTGTGAGCTTGTCAACCCGTCCGCGACGGTCCGCTAGCTCGGCGGCGGACAGGTAGCCGGAGGCGAGGAAGCCAAGCCCGCCCGCGTTCGTCACCGCGGCGGCCAGTTCCGGCGTGGACGGCCCGCCCGACAGTGGCGCCTGCACGATCGGGATGCCGCAGTTGTCCAGGATCATGTTCCCATCCTGCCTTAGCCGGGAAGCCTTGCGGGCCGTGGCGTTGCTCACGGCCAGCTGGCCACCGCGGTCAGCGGCGTTATGATCGGGCTGTCCGACCTTTGCCAAAGGCCGGTGGTCTTCGGGCTGGGGGTGGACCGTGGCGGTCGGGCGGCCGGTGCGCATGAGGCCCTCGGTGGCCGACCGGGACCGCGTCGTTGTGATCCTCAAGGACGCACTCATCGCTGGCAGGCTCACCACGGATGAGTTCAAGCAGCGGGTGGAACGGGCCGCTGGCGCCCTGGACTTCAGTGAACTGCTCTCGCTGATGGCGGACCTGCCGGTCCGCGGTCCTTTCGACCGGCTGCCAGCGCACCGGATCAGCCCGCGCCCAGCCGTCCGCGGCTGGCGATCGTGGCGCTGGCTCGGGCGAGTATGTGTCCGCTCGGGTCCTCGCTAGCCGTAGGCCGTCGGCCTGAGGCCAGGCGTGGCTGGCCGGCCCGGCTAGTCGTCGCCTGAGATGATGGGGAACGGGCCTGAGTTAGTAGCGGGATCCCAGACGTACATCGGGCCGGTGTGGGGCGCCCGCCAGGCCGGGTCGTCGGGTGACACCGGGGTAGCCGCGAGCGGATCGGCGGCCCGCTCCCACGGCGGTCGCGGCAGCGACCAGTGGTCCAGCGGGAAGCCAGCCGGGGTGTCCGCAGGCAACCGGGCCGGCTCCCAGGGGACTGAGTCGTAGGGCTGGTCGGGACGGATCGGCGGGCGGCCGATCTGCCCCAGGGACCCGCTGCGCGCCAGCGGGGAGGTGCGCTTGGGCGGCCGGGCGCTCGTGCTGCCAAGGACGGGGCCTGCCTGGGCGGCGGTGCCCGTGGCCCGCTGACCGCCGATGGCGAGCGGGCCGCTGACCGCCCGGCCCTCGGCGGTGCTCCGGTCGCGGCCTGCCGCGTGCGTCCCGTGGCTGGCCAGGGCCTGGAAGCCACTGGTGATGGCCAGCCGGCCTGTCGGCGCTTGCCTGGCCGTCAGGGCCGGCCGCTCCGGCCCGGCCGGATCCAGGCTCAGCCGTAGTGCCCGTGCCTGTCGCCGCCTGGACTTGGCCACGACCAGCAGGGCGGCGAGGAGCAGGATCAGGATGCCGGCACCGAACGCCACGTCACGCAAGGCCGACCTGGTCTCGTTGCCGAGGCTGGATGGTGCCCTGGTCGCCTGGCCGGCTGAGCGGGCGCCGGCCGGGGCCTGGCGTGGCGTGGGCGCCTGCCGGGTGGGTTCGCCGCCACGGGGCAGTGCCGCCGCGATGGCCGCCTGGCGAAGCGCCCCTGGCGCGCTGAGCGCGCCAGTCCCGGTTCCCGCCCGCTGGCTGCCGGCCGCCTCCCGCGTAGTGCCGTGCTCAATGGCCCGCGTCACCTGGGCTGCCGACAGGTGCGGGTAGCGGGCGCGGATCAGCGCGGCGACGCCGGCCGTCAGGGCGGCGGACATGTCGGTGGTCTTGATGGTGTCATAGCCGCCACCAGGCGCGGCAGGCGTCAGGCCTGCGCCCGGCGCGGTCAGCGCCACATAGGACCCGGTGTTTGAGAACGGCTCACGTGCGCTGTTCCTGTCGGTCGCGCCGACCGCGATCACGCCTGGGTAGGCGGCCGGGTAGTTCAGCGTGCCGGTGCTCGCGGCGTTGTCGCCGGCCGGGGCGACCAGCACCACGTTGGCCGCCAGGGCCGCCGCGACGGCGGCCCGCTCGGCCGGGCTGCCACCTGCCGCGACGGGATCGCCCTTCAGCAGCGACCCTAGCGTGCCCGGGTCAAGCGGCAGCGCGATCACGGAGGCCCCGTGGCTCACCGCGTACCTGATACCCGCGGCGATCGCGTCGGGCAGCGGACGGGTGATCTCGGCGTCCGCGTTGCGCGGGTCGTCGTACTCCAGGGTGACTCGCAACGACAGGATCCGGGCGCCGGGTGCGATGCCGGTGATCCCCTGCGAGCCGGTGCCCAGGCTGTCGCGGGGACCGTGCCCGTGGCCGGCGATGAGGCTGGCGACGGCGGTTCCCTCGACCCCCCAGTAGGGGTCGCCCGGGCGGGCACCCGAGTGGCTGAGGTCGGGGCCTGTGGTCACGTTGCCCGCGAGGTCGGGCTGCGCGGGGTCGACGCCGGTGGACAGCACCGCGACCGTCACGCCCGCGCCGGGCAGGCTGGCCGGGGATCGCTGGCCGGGGAAGCCCTGCCAGGCCTGCGGGACACCGAGGGCGCCCAGCCACCATTGCCCGGCTAGGCCGGGGGTAGCGATGGCGCCCGTCGTGGTGCTGGCCGTCGTGGTGCTGGCCGCGGCACGGCCGGGGGCCGCGGTAATGCTGGCCACGGCGCGCAGCGGCGGGGCTGCGAGCAGGCAGCCGAACATGATGGCCGCGGCCACGGCGAGCGGCCTTGTGCCGCTGGTCAGTCGCATACGCACGGTGCTCAGGGACCCGTCCTGGGCGTAGGGAGGGCGGAGTTACCCCATGGTGTCACGCGGGTGCGGCCGGCGACACGCGCCACGCGATATGTGCCCTGAGACGTTATCTGCGCGTGACGGTTACCGTTTAGCTCGCTCTGGGCTGTGAGACACTGTGATGACGCGTCCAGGCCGCGCCCACCCGGAGGTGAACCCGATGCCAGCCTTGCCAGAGCGCGACCGGCGGGTGCTGGCGTTCGAGCGGGGGACGTGGCGCTCCGTCGGCGCGAAGGAGCAGGGCATCGCGGAGACGCTGGGGATGTCAGCGACGCGTTACTACCAGGTGCTGAACGAGCTCATCGACAAGCCGGAAGCCCTGCAGTTCGACCCGTCCCTGGTCAAGCGGCTGCGCAGGCTGCGCGCCCGCCGTGCCGCCTTGCGCTCACCGCGCCAGGATGCCACCTGAGCCACGCGGCCCGGGTAGATCAAGTCACATGCAATTGTTGGAGGGGATAAGGCGTGGCACTGCCTAGCGCCAGGACACGGGACGGGCAAGCCGGGCTTGATGCGATCCTTGCTGACCCGGGCGGAGCGCTGGTCGCCTCCGATTTCGACGGGACCCTGTCGCCGATCGTCCCCGATCCGGCCGACGCCCGCGCCTGTCCCGGTGCGGCCGGCGCCCTGTCCCGGCTGGGCGCGGCGGTGGGAACCGTGGCGATCATCACCGGGCGCCCCGCTGCGGAAGCGATCACGCTTGGCGGCCTCGCCGGAGTGCCGGGCCTGATCGTCCTCGGCCATTACGGCGCCGAGCGCTGGGAAGACGGGCAGGTGACCGCCGCGCCAGTCCCCGCGGGAGTGGACCAGGCCCGGCGAGAGCTGCCGGGCCTGCTCGAGTCCGCTGGCGCGCCCGACGGCACCCGCATTGAGGACAAGCGAACGGCCCTGGCCGTCCATACGCGCCGGGCCGCCGACCCCCAGGGCGTGCTCACGGCACTGAAGGCCCCTCTTTCCGATTTGGCCAAACGGACCGGCCTAGTGCTCGAGCCAGGCCGCTTGGTCCTTGAGCTCCGCCCGGCCGCCACCAGCAAGGGCTCGGCCCTGCGCGGGCTCGCCGCCGAGCGGGGAAGCCGCAGCGTCCTGTTCTGCGGGGACGACCTGGGCGACCTGTCAGCGTTCGCGGAAATCGGCGCCCAGCGGGCCGCGGGCAGCTGGCACGGCTGCGCGGTCGCCAGCGCCAGCCCCGAGGTGCCGGAAGTGGCGCGGGCCGCCGACCTCGTTGTCGACGGCCCCGCTGGCGTCGTCGCGCTGCTTGCCGCGCTGGCCGACCGCCTGGAACTAACTCGCTAGGCCACCTTGGCGGGCTGGCCCGGGCGGTAGACGGTCCAGCCCGCGGCGTGCCAGGCCTCGGCGTCGAGCGCCGAGCGAGCGTCAACGAGGACCTTCTGCGCCACGACCTCGGCCACCGCCACCGGGTCGATGGCACGGAACTCGGCCCACTCGGTGAGGTGCAGCACGACCTCGGCCTGGGCCAGCGCCTCGTGCACCGAGTCGGCATAGCGGAAGTCCGGGTAGCTACGGGCGGCGTTCGCGTTGGCCACCGGGTCGTGCACGGACACGACCGCGCCCTCGGCGGCCAGGCGCTTGCAGATGTCGAGGCTCGGGGAGTCACGAAGGTCGTCGGTGTTCGGCTTGAAGGCGATGCCGAGGACCGCGATCTTCCGGCCGGTCAGGTCGCCACCGACGGCCTCGCGGGCCAGCGTGGTCACCCGCTCGCGACGGCCCAGGTTGATCTCGTCGACGGTGGTGAGCAGCTGCACGATCGAGTCGACGCCCTTGGTCCCAGCCGTCGTGCGGAACGCGCGGATGTCCTTGGGCAGGCAGCCGCCGCCGAAGCCGAGGCCGGGAGACAGGAACTTGCGGCCAATCCGCTCGTCGATGCCGATCGCGTTGGCGAGCGCGATCACGTCGGCGCCTGCCGCCTCGCACATCTCGGCCATCGCGTTGATGAAGGAGATCTTGGTCGCGAGGAAGGAGTTCGCCGACACCTTGACCAGCTCGGCCGTCTCCAGGTCCATGGTGATGGCGGGGATGCCCGAGTTCAGCGGGATGGCGTAGACCTCGCGGATGGTCGCATCCGCCTCGCGGCCGGCCTCGTCGGTGGTCACGCCGAAGACGAAGCGATCCGGCGTCAGGGTGTCCTGGACGGCATAGCCCTCGCGGAGGAACTCGGGGTTCCACAGCAGGTTCACGGCCTGGCCGGCCGGAGCCGTGGCCTGGGCGCGGTTCAGCAGGTCGCGCGCGGTGCCCACCGGGACTGTTGACTTCCCGACGATCAGGGCCTCGCCCGTCAGGTGCGGAGCAAGCGCGTCGAGCGCGCCGTAGACGTAGCTCAGGTCAGCGGCGGTCTCGCCCGGCTTCTGAGGGGTACCGACGCAGAGGAAGTGAACCTCGCCGAACTCCGCGATCTCCTGGAAAGAGGTGGTGAAGCGCAGTCGGCCGGCCTCAAGGTTCTTGCGCAGCAGCGGTTCCAGCCCAGGCTCGAAGAAGGGGGTCTCCCCTCGTGATGCCTTCTCGACCTTCTCCACGTCGACATCGATGGCCAGCACCTGGTGGCCCAGGTCGGCCATGCAGACGGCGTGGGTCAGGCCCAGGTAGCCGATGCCGATGGCGGTGACGCGCATGTATCAGTCCTCGGTTTCTGCGAACAGTGCTTTCTAGCTGTGATGCATCGGTCGGTGCCGAACCATGATTATTGCCACGAACCGGGTGCGGAACAGCGTTTATTCTAGGCGGCTC
>Ga0335072_10001149_pt1 | contig 44023 bp, 41 predicted proteins | sample Lox_Sample_21_FD_206725 | JGI IMG/M metagenome (GOLD analysis project Ga0335072, IMG submission 206725) | Soil microbial communities from Loxahatchee National Wildlife Refuge, Florida, United States - Lox_Sample_2.1 | ecosystem: Environmental > Terrestrial > Soil > Wetlands | place: USA... | reverse complement strand
CCTGGCAAATCATCGAACGAATCGCTCCTCGCTCCCCTCTTGAACTCTGCTTGCTTCCACCCGTATTCCTCGATTACTACCTCAACGACTCAGGGGGATACGATGTGCCCAGGCAGCCCTAATCCGGATTGAGCAGCACCGAGCGCGGAAGACTGCCGCCGAAACGCCTAACATTGTTTTGACATAACGGCCCTAAACCTATTAAATCGGTTTGATGCGCAACAACGCTCTCCGAACCACTTTAGCGTTTCTCATTTGCCTCTTTCTGGGCGCGGGAATTGGGCTCTCCGCCGTCCCAGCGCCTCGGCCGCAGCACGTTGATCTTACCGTTTCGGCGGCAATCAGCCTGAAGGATGCTCTCGACGCGATCAAGCAGGCGTACGCATCGCGAGTGCCTGGAGTTTCGCTCTCGATGAATTACGGCGCCTCCGGAACGTTGCAGTTGCAGATCGAGCAGGGCGCGCCGGTCGATGTCTACATTTCAGCGGCGCCCAGGCAGATGGACGCGCTCCAGGCGAAGAAACTTCTTCTTGAAGGCACTCGCAGGGACTTGCTACGAAACGGAATCGTTCTGATCGTGCCAAAGGGTTCGACGTTGGGCCTGACGAGTTTTCAGGATCTCCTGAAACCAGAGGTGGAAAAGGTCGCGCTCGGCGAGCCGGTGGTAGTGCCCGCCGGAAAATACGCGCAGGAGGTGCTGACGCATTACGGGATCTACAATCACGTGAATGCGAAAGCTGTCCTGGCGAAGGACGTGAGACAGGTGCTCACTTACGTGGAGACTGGCGACGTGGACGCGGGCATCGTCTATACGACCGATGCGCTTTCTTCGAGCAAAGTGAAGATCGTCGCGAAAGCGCCCCCGGAGTCACACGAGCCGGTGATCTATCCGGTCGGCGTGATCAAAACGACGAAGGATCCCGCGGCTGCGAAAGCGTTCGAAGCTTTTCTCTCGGGCCCGCAGGCGCGCGCCATTTTCGAAAAGTACGGCTTCTCCCTCGCGACTCCGTAAAATCATCCGAACTCGAAGCAAACCACAAGCTCCGGCAAATGGGCAGTGAAGCTGTCCGCTCGAGTCGTATGATGGATTCACGCTTGGTGGCTGCATTCGCGGATTGCTCCGAGGAGAGGAAAGATGGAAGAACAAGTGCCGGAGCCGTGGCTGCGAGGGACGTTGGGCGATGTGCCGGCTGTGACGAGGGCTGTGCTGCACGCGCTGGAACTCGCGAAAGAAGACATCGAGCGATGGTGCGGCGGTTTGACCGATAGCGAACTCAACGCACGGCCGGGCGGGATCGCGCCAGTCGCTTTCCATCTCCGTCACATCGCGCGGAGTATCGACCGCCTGCTCACCTACGCCGAGGGCCGCCAGTTAAGTGGCGAGCAAATGGCTGCGCTGAAGACGGAATCGCATCCAGGCGCGGCGCATAATGAGCTATTCGCCGAAATCGAATCGGCACTCGCGCGAAGCGCGGCGAGAATCCGGGCGATCGACGCCAATCGCTTGGACGAAGCGAGAAAAGTGGGAAAGAAAGCGCTGCCGACCACGGTGGGAGGGCTGCTGGTGCACGTCGCAGATCACACACAGCGCCACGTTGGGCAAGCGATAACGACCGCAAAGATTGTGAGTGCCGGCGCGCCGGTCCGCTGAATCCAGGGCTTCAGCAGTGGACCGCGTGAGCTGCTTTCGGCGCGTGCACGGCGCGTTTGCGAGGGGTGAACTGCGCCGCCTCGGTCGAGCCATTAAGAGCCGTGGTGGACGAGCTGCCGCCCGTGATCACTTGCTGCACATCGTCGAAGTATCCGGTGCCGACGAACTGCTGATGCGCGACGGCGTCGTAACCATGCTCGTGCTCGCTCTCGAATTCCGCGTCCTGCAGGCGGCAGTATGCCTTCATGCCTTCGTGCTTGTAGCCGCGCGCGAGCTCAAACATGGAATGATTCAGCGCGTGAAAACCGGCCAATGTGATGAACTGGAACTTGTAGCCCATCGCGGCAATGTCGCGTTGAAAGCTTGCGATCGTGGCATCGTCGAGATTCTTGCGCCAGTTGAAGGACGGCGAGCAATTGTACGCCAGCAGCTTCCCAGGGAACTTCGCGTGAACTCCGTCGGCGAATTCGCGGGCTTCGTCGATATCGGGCTTGGATGTTTCGCACCAGATCATGTCCGCATAGGGCGCGTAGGAAATCGCCCGGGCGATGGCGGCTTTCGTTCCGCTGCGGACGCCGAAGAATCCCTCGGACGTGCGTTCGCCGGTGATGAATTCGCGATCTTGCGGATCCACGTCGCTCGTGAGAAGAGTGGCGCTCTCCGCGTCCGTGCGCGCCACGACGATCGTGGGAACGCCCATCACGTCCGCCGCAAGGCGCGCGGCGACGAGCTTGTGGATCGCTTCGGAAGTCGGAACCAGCACCTTGCCGCCCAGGTGCCCGCACTTCTTCGCGGATGATAGCTGGTCCTCGAAATGAACGCCGGCGGCGCCCGCCTCGATCATGGCTTTCGTGAGTTCGAACGCATTCAAGTTGCCGCCGAATCCGGCCTCAGCGTCGGCGACGAGCGGCGCGAGCCAGTAGGCCACTTTGCTATCGGCGTTATCCGCGTGGTGTCCATTCGCGTGGTTGATCTGATCGGCGCGCAGCAGGGCCCGGTTGATGCGTCGAACGAGCTGCGGAACGCTATTCGCGGGATACAGGCTCTGGTCGGGATACGTTTCGCTCGCTTCGTTCGCATCGGCCGCCACTTGCCAGCCGCTAATATAGATCGCCTGCAAGCCGGCGCTGACCTGCTGCACAGCCTGATTGCCGGTCATGGCGCCGAGCGCCGCAACGTACGGCTCTGAATGGAGGAGGCTCCAGAGGCGCTCGGAACCGACGCGAGCCAGCGTGTGCTCGATATGGATCGAGCCGCGCAGTCGCTCCACGTCCGCGGCGCCATACGGACGCTTGATACCCGCCCAGCGCGGATTGTTCTGCCAGTCCGTCTCCAGATTCAGCTGCTTGCCGTTGTTGCTCGACATCCGATCTCCTCCGGTTAAGCTATGGCTCTGCAAAGACGCACGAAGGCAGAGCTCTGCCCCTGCATCAGCACTACTATCTCACCTGGGTCGAAGAGGAAGCGGCCTCGCTTGTTGCGACCTCTATGCGTCTGTGCGCATCGCCGCCGCGCCGATTCGGCTGCGGAACATTGCCGAACCGTATTCTCACAAGCAGGGGCTAATTAAGTCAAAGTGATTGTGATTATCGGGGCGATAAGTCTGTGTTATCATAGCGAGCATTTAATAGGCTTAGACGGCACTTACATGGAGAACCAGCGTGGAGATCGACCAAGTGGAGACTTTCTTGGCAGTGGTGATGTACGGCGGCTTCCATCGAGCCGCCGAGGCGCTGCACGTGAGCCAGCCGGCGGTGAGCGGCCGGATCCGAGCGCTCGAGGAGTCGCTGGGCGCCACCCTGTTCACACGCGGCCGGGCGAATCCGACGCTTTCCCCCGCTGGAAAGGCGCTCCGCCCCCACGCGGAGCAGCTTCTGCGCACCGTAGCCTCGGCCCGACAGGCGGTGCACGAACTGCAGCCGCAGACTGGCGGCGCGCTGCGGATCGCGGCGTCGCTCTCAGTATGCACGTACCTGATGCCGGACGTGATGCAGGATTACAAGAACGAGAGCCCGAAGGTGATGGTCCACCTGCGCTCGGGCAATTCGATGCAGGTGCTAAAAATGGTGCTGGAGGGCGAGGCGGAAATTGGCGTGGCGCGGTCGCTGAATCATCCCGAGGTCGAGACGATGACGCTGCGCAACGATCCGCTGATTCTCGTGGGGCATCCGGCGCACCCGATGGCAGGCAAGCGCGAAGTGCGGCTCGCGGAAGTGGAATCGTGGCCGCTGATTTTCTACGATCGCGGATCGAGCGATTGGACGCTCAGCCAAGGCCTGTTTCGGCGGGCGGGCCTGCTGCCCAATGTGGCGCTGGAAGTCGAAACGATCGAAGCGGCGAAGCGCATGGTCGAGCGCAAGCTGGGATTTGGCTTTCTGCCGCAGATCGCGCTATCGCAGGAGCTGCGCCAGGGGAAGCTGATTTCGATCGAGATCGTGGACGCCGAGCCCCTCAGCCGCAATCTTGACGTCATTCGCCCGCTCAATCGCCCGCTCGCGAAAGAGGCGCAGGACTTTCTCGGTTTTCTGCGCGCGGCGGCGGCGACTACGGCGCCGGAAACAAAACCCGCGGCCCCACCGCGAACCGCAACCAAGAAGTAGATCGCCACGAAATCGAGCGCGACAAAGCAGGGGAAGCGCTAGAATGCGCTTCTTTCAAGGAGGTATTTCGATGTACTACCAGCCCGGCAAGACGCACCACGGCCTTCGCTTCGATCCCTTCAAGTCGTGCGTGATTCCACGGCCGATCGGATGGATTTCGACCGTCAGCCGTGACGGTGTCCACAATCTCGCTCCGTACAGCCAGTTTCAAATGCTGGCGTTCGATCCGCCGTACGTGATGTTTTCCGCCGGCCAGAACAGCCACGGCCGGCGCAAGGACACGGTTGTGAACGCCGAGCAGACGGGCGAATTCGTCTGGAACATGGCGACGTGGGACTTGCGTGAAGCTGTGAATAAATCCGCCGAGGAGGTCCCGCCCGAAGTCGACGAGTTCGATCTCTCGGGCGTAACCAAGGCGTCGTCGCACGCGGTGAAGCCCTGCCGCGTGGCTGAATCCCCGGTGCACTTCGAATGCCTCTACCATCAGACCGTGCGCTTGCCTGGCAACAGCAAGCTCTCGACATCCGACGTGGTCTTCGGCCGGGTGATCGGAATTCATATCCGCGATGAAGCGATCACTTCCGAGGGACGCATCGACGTCCTCAAAATCCGGCCGATCGCGCGGCTCGGTTATTACGACTACACAAGCGTGGAATCCATCTTCGAAATGATCATCCCGGGCAATAACAAAGTCCTTCTGGCGGGCATGGACGGCTCAGCGCGCGATTAAGAACGGCAGTGGTATAGAATCGATTCAGGAACGCTGATGGCGAAATTCGAAAAGCACATCTTCATCTGCACGAATCAGCGCCCCGAGGGGCATCCCCGCGGGTGCTGCTGCCCTTCTGGCGAGGGCGAGCTGCATCGGCTGTTCAAGGTGAAACTCGCGCAGCGCGGAATCAAGGGCACTGTGCGGGCGAATAAATCGGGGTGTCTGGATCAGTGCGAGATTGGCCCGACCGTGGTCGTCTATCCCGAGGCAGTGTGGTACGGGCACGTCAAGCCGGAGGATGTGGACGAGATCATCGACTCGCACATCATCGGCGGCCGGCCGGTCGAACGGCTGATCATCCCCGATTCCCTGCTGAATAACACCCGCAAGAACGGCTCGCCCGAGTAGCTGTCGACATCTTCCTTGATCACCCTGATCTGCCCCGAAAGCGATATATCGGATCTGATTAAACCCCAGGCGCCAATTGACGATTAAGTAGGCGTGGATTATAGTGCTGCTGCTGTGACGCTCGTCACAGCGCACGCTCAATCCTCGTTGTATAAAAGTCAACGCGTAGACTACCCAACTGACCGAGCTGTATCAAAGTGAACTGAGGGAGTCCAAATGGGGCGCTTGAAGACTTTCTGCTGGTTGGCAATCGCCGCGCTGGGCTTCGTCTGCGCGCTACCCGTTTCCTCTCACGCTCAGGAGACGAAAACGCCGAAAGCATCTCCGGCGGCTGCGCCGGACTCGAAAGATTCCGCCCCGGCACAGTATTTGGGCGCGGAAGTGTGCAAGACCTGCCACGAAGATATCTACGACAATTGGGAGAAAACTCCGCACTGGAAGACCACACTCGATACCAGGGGCGGTCCTTCGCATCAGGGGTGCGAATCCTGCCATGGTCCCGGATCGGCGCACGTGGCGGGCGGCGGCGACATCACCAAGATTTTCACCTTCAAAGACGCCACCACGAAGGAAATCAACAGTCGTTGCCTGGTGTGCCATGCCGGCGGGACCGAGCACATGAACGCGCTCAACTCGGTCCACACAAAGAATGATGTGAGTTGTATCGCCTGCCATTCCCCGCACCACGCGGCGACCAAGGAATTCCTTCTGGTGAAGGCGCAGCCTGAGCTTTGCTACGGATGCCACCTCGCAAAGAAGGCCGAGTTCGAAATGCCCTTCCACCACCGGGTCAACGAAGGCTTGATCCAGTGCACGGATTGCCACAACCCGCACGGCACCGAAGGTCCCAAGCAGGTGCGCATGGCCTCGTCGCAAGATCAAGTCTGCTTCAAGTGCCACACCGACAAGGAGGGACCGTTCGTATACGAGCACGCGCCGGTGAAGGTGGATGGTTGCGAGAGCTGCCACATGGTTCACGGCGGGCCGAATCCTCACATGCTCAAGGTGAGCAACGTCAATCTGCTCTGCCTGCAGTGTCACACGACGTCGAGCTTCAGCAGCGCGCCGGGCGCGCCATCATTCCACAACCAGGCGAGCTTTTTCCAGGCGTGCACGCTGTGCCACGTCGCCATTCACGGCTCGAATTTCAGCTCGACGTTTTTCAAGTAGAGGCCGCGATGAAGATGCTGCGAGTGGCGCAAAGGCATAAGGATATGCGAGGCGAACCAGAGATCCACTGGCCTTGTGGACCCCGGGGTTTCCGGACATCGGAGAAGAAAACCATGGACTATCGCCGGACGCTTCTCTCCGTCAGCCTGATGGTGTTCGCGGGCGCGCTGCTGGGCGCGCCCGCCTTGCGCGCCCAGGACGGTGCGGCGGACGACAAGGGCGTGGATTCGGGAAACTACAATATTTCGCAATCGGTTGAATTCGGATACCGGGCCACGGCCATCAACGGGAATAGCGACACCTACGATACGTTCGTCAACTTGGGAGACGGCGTCCGGCTTTTCGATTACACGCTCGATATGCGATCGCTGAATCATCAGGGCCTGCTTTTCGATAACCTGCACTTCAGCAACTTCGGGTATGGCGGCGACCCGAACGACGTTTCCCGGCTGCACATCGACAAGAACAAGTGGTACGACTTCAACGTGCTGTTCCGCCGCGACAAGAACTTCTGGGACTACAACCTCTTCATGAATCCGCTGAATCCGGCGGCGCTGAATCCGCCAGGCTCGGAAACCACGGGCTGCATCGTCAGCGGGCCGGCTTCGGCTCACCCGGGACTCCCGGGTTACTGTTCGAGCCCGTCCATCGCGGCCACCAATTCGCCGCATTCCATGGATCTCGTCCGGCGCATGCAGGATTACGATCTGACCCTGTTTCCGCAATCGCGCGTGCGCTTCCGCCTGGGCTTCTCGCACGACCGCGATCAGGGGCCCGGCTACTTCACTACGGACAGCGGAACGATACCCGACTTCCCGGAAACATACAGCTACACGACAAACGCGTACCGCGCGGGCGTGGATTTCCGAATCCTGCCGCGGACCACGATTTCCTACGATCAGTTCCTGACCTATTTCAAGCAGGATAACGTTGTCGCCGAAAATCCCGCAGCCACACCCGGGCAGTATGGCTACCAGGCCGCGAATGGTACGCCGGTCGATCTCGGCATCGTTTGGAGCACGCAGACCCCCGCTGAGGCACTCCCTTGCGCCACGCCGATCGCAAACGCTACGACGTCGCCGCCCACTGCAAGCGCCAACTGCAACGGATTCGTCAGCTATAGCCAAGCGGGACGCCCGCGGAATTACATGCCCACCGAGCGGGTGCGGTTCGAATCAAACTATTTCCAAAAGTTCCAGATGACGGGATCACTCGGCTACAGCAGTTCGGATAATACAGTCCCGGACTTCAACGAGACGATCATCGGCTGGACTGCGCGCACCTCTTCTCCCGGCGGCACGACGGCGGGTCCGGCCGACGCCAAGCGCGTTTCTGTCGATGGCAGTTGGACCGGCGTCTATTCGGTCACCGACAAGTTCCGCGTCGAGGACTCCTTCCACTACAACAATTGGCGGATTCCCGGTTTGTGGAACAGCGTGCTGGGATCTCTATTCGACACTATTACCGAAGGGACGGGCCTGGGCGCTCCGGTCGGATACTTCCTGACCGCCAATTGCGACCTCGCCAATAGTTACAGCGGCACGACGTGTCCCAACCATACGGCGAACTCGGCCGCGGACGTCGTGAATGCCTATAACTGGAATTTCCTGAAACAGGACATGAAGTCCAACACTTTCCAGCTCGATTATGATTTCACGAAGCGGCTCAGCGGCTACATCGGCTATCTTTACGACCATCGCCAGATCGTCACTTCGTCGCTCAGCTACACGACCGCCGATATCTACTATCCGGGCGGCGCAACCGCCTCGGCGGCAAACGATTACCTTGCCGCACGCGGAAGCTGCGCCCTCGTGGCGGGCGCGCTTCCGGCTGGTTGCGTGCTGAACGCCGATGGTTCAATCACCTATACGCCCGCCCTACCCACGGGCGGCGCGACATATGAACCGCTTGGCATCGCCGAGAATTCACTGCTGGCCGGCCTGGCGGCGCGTCCCACGGATACGCTTCGCGTTGGTGCAGACGTTTCCTGGGGCTACAACGATGCGTCTTTCACCCGCATCGACCCGCGGCAAGTCCAGAGCTACAAGGTTCACGCGAGCTACACGCCGAAGCCCTGGGTGACGGTCGATGGCGCGGTCGAAATTCACGAAAATCGCGACAACGTGGACACCGTCGACAACCTCGAGCACGACCGCATGTACAGTTTCACGACGATGCTGATGCCCAATCAGCGCGTCACGATCGATTTCGGATACAACTACTGGGACGTCTACACGCAGTCGGAAATCTGCTTCAACTATTCGATCACTTACGCCAACCCAGCGCCTCCACCGACAACGCTCCCCGTGAGCACATCGCCCCCAGGGGTGGCCACCACTGCATGCCCAATCTCGGGCGCCTCCGTGGGCGCGGCGGGGCTTGGCGCGCTTTCGACTTACGCCAGTACGGATCACTTCGCTCACGCAGGCCTGATGTGGAAGCCAACGAAGCGCGTCACCACGTCCGTCGGTTACGCGGGCAGCTTCGTGCGCGGCAATACGACTTTTCTGAATCCGCTCGCGCCTTCGGGCACGCTTGATTACAACTACATGCAGCCGTATGGCTCGATCCTAATTGACGTCTACAAAGGCTTCAGCTACAAGGTTTCCTGGAATTATTATGGGTTCAATGAAAAGGGGAACACGAGCCCATTTGGGCTGGCCACGATCCCGCTACAGGACTTCAACGGGAGCACGGCCACTTTCGCCTTCCGCTATGCTTTCTAGGCGCAACCACGATCTTGCCCGCATTTATTTCTCGTGAGGAGGAACATGCTCATGAATCGGCCGCGAAACCTTACCCTTCGGGGAGCGTTGCTACTCGCTTTGGGCGCCTTTGTATTCGCCGCGCCTATTTGGGCCCAGGGCGAGGGCGCCACTCTGTTCAAAACGAAATGCGCCGTCTGCCATGGCGCGGATGGCAGCGGGAGCACTCCTGTGGGCAAGTCGATGCACATTCGCGATCTCGCTTCGGCCGACGTGCAGAAGCAGACGGACGCGGAGCTGACCGCGATGATCACCAACGGCAAGGGCGGCATGCCTGCCTACAAAGACAAACTATCGGGCGATCAAATTAAGGACCTGGTCGGCTTTATTCGCGAGCTTGGCAAGAAGAAGTAGCTGGAGGCGCCATGCTTGGTCTCACGGGAATTCTGATCGCCCTCATCGTTCTTACGATCGTGCTGGCGGTCTTCTTTCTCGTACGCCCTTCCGCGACGGCGGGGTCCGCCGGCAAGATTTTGGCCTTCGTGGCCCTTTTTATTCTGCCTGTCCTTTGCGTGGGCGGCGGAGTGTCGGCGCACATGCAGCGCTCCGAGCAAACGAAATTCTGCATTTCGTGCCACGCCATGGAGCCTTACGGTCGAAGCCTCTACGTCGACGATCCCAACTACATTCCCGCCCAACATTTTCAGAATCACAGGGTACCCGCGGATCAAGCATGCTACGCGTGCCACGCGGATTACACGATCTATGGGCCATTCAAGGACAAGCTGCGAGGCCTGAAACGCGTCTACATGCAATACGTGAGCACTCCGCCCGCGCATATCACCATCCCCGGCGGCTACGACAACAATCAGTGCCTGCACTGCCACAATGGCGCGCGCAGTTTCGAAGAGAATCCCGTCCATCAGGCGATCATGGCCTCGATCATGTCCAACCAGATGTCGTGCATCACCAGCGGCTGCCACGATACGGTGCATAACGTGGCGTCGCTCGGCCACGTGAAATTCTGGAGGCCCGCGCAATGAAACTCAGCCAGATTGGAATGCAGCGGCTGCTGCGCATCTCGGGCGCTTTGATTGTCCTCGGTCTGATCGTCGAGATTGTGAGTCTGCTGTGGTTTCACCCGCTCGCGTTTGTGCTCTTCGCCTTCGTGGGAGTGGTCCTGATCGGATTGGGAATCGTAGTCTACCTGGCTTCGCTCGTCTTCGTTGTTTCTCCTCAGGCTGAAAACCGCCAGTAAGCTCGCGATCGCTAATCGAAGGGCCGCGCGGTTTTCCGTCGTGGCCTGGCGCCAGGTCAAACCAGCGGTCTGTTCGACCGCCAGACTCGCCCCGCTATTGGTGCGTCTGATGCAACTGCCACACCGGCCATCGGGAGGAGCAAATGCGAAGCTCACGGCAGGTCGTTCGCCGCGTTTGGGCCTCCCGGGCGGCATAGCACCTTATTGCGGCAGGAAATCTAATCTCCATGATTCCAAAGGAATTTGGTAGGGGCGGTGGGGATCGGACCCACGACCTTCGGCTTAAAAGGCCGCTGCTCTACCACTGAGCTACGCCCCTGATACAGAGAGAGATGCGATTACAGACTTGCAGGATTGCAGGCAAAAACGTCGCGCCATGCTGCGTCTCTTCGCGCGCCAATCGATTCTAGCGTGTGCGAGAAAAACGAGCAACCGATAGCCGGGCGCTCCTGCCCGCAACGGGCGGATCTTAGTTCGCCGGAGCCTCGCCAAGCTTGGGCACGCCGCGGCCTCGTTTGCGCTTCCACACGTAATCCTTCCGCAGCTTCTCCTGGTGCTTTTTCGCCTGCATTTGAATTTCCGCAAAGGCCGCCTTGGCCGCGCCGAGCACGTCCGTGCCGTGCCCTGTGGCGTGGAGCTTGCCCGTCGGCAACGCAAGATGCAACGTGAAGTCGAAGCCGGCTTTCCGTGGCGCCTCTTCGAGAGACGCGTGAAGCTGCAGCGAATCCGCCTGGTACCGTTTCAGCAGGCGGTCGAGCTTTGCCACCTGGTGCGTGAATTCCGTTTCAACAGCCTCGCGAAAGCGGACTTCGATTTGACTGTATGTGATTCTCATCTGCGGACCTCGTTTTCATCTGAGTGACGATCTGAAGGGGCATTCGCTTGCGGCGATTTCAGAATATCCCTTGGCGCGGGCGGTTGCAACCGGTGAATCCATCTCGCCGAGCCCGGTTCGCCTCCACCGGCGATGCGGCGGCGTGCGATTGACACCACCGCAGAAAGCGTCATACGCTCGTTACGATTCATGCGCGCAAGCCATCGTTGCCTCCTCGACACAAATCGCTAGATTCGACACCCGAGCCGCACCGGCGCCGCGTCCTCGTCGGCCCCGCCGGGTGGTCCTACTCGGATTGGAGCGGTATCGTCTATCCCTCGCCGCGCCCGCACGATTTTCACGAAGCGACCTACCTCGCCGAATTCTTCGACACGATCGAGATCAATACATCATTTTACAATCCGCTCCGCCCGGAACTCGCCGCGCAATGGCTCGAGCGCGTCGCCGCCAATCCGCGCTTCCTCTTCACCGCGAAGCTGTGGCAGAAGTTCACGCACGAGGAGGACGCGAGCGCCGAAGACGTGAAAACGGTCCGCGCCGGTTTCGATCCGCTGCATCGCGCGGGACGCCTGGGCGCGGTGCTGCTGCAATTCCCCTTTTCGTTTCACAATACGCCCGAAAATCTGGCGCGGCTCGGCAAGATCCTCGCGGACTTCCAGGAGTATCCGCTGGTCGTCGAAGTGCGCCACTCCTCGTGGACGCAGCCTGATTTCTTCCATTTTCTCCACGAGCGCCACGCGGGAATCTGCAACATCGATCAGCCGATTATCGGGCGCTCGATCAAGCCCGGGGAACGCGCCACGTCCGCCGTCGGCTACGTGCGCCTGCACGGCCGCCGCCACGACACGTGGTTCAGCGATGATCCCGACCTTCCCAGCCACGAGCGCTACAACTACCTCTACACCGAAGAGGAGCTCGAGCCCTGGGCGCAGCGCATTCGCCACGTCGCGGCGCATGCGGACAACACATTCGTCGTCACCAACAATCACTACGAGGGGAAGGGCGTCGTCAACGCGCTGCAGCTGATCCATCTGCTCGACGGCGGAAAATTGAAGGTTCCCGAGACGCTGCGCCACCGCTACCCGGAGCTCGAAGCGATCGCCGACGCGCCGCCGCAAGAGCCCACGCTCTTCCCGCTTCCTCCGCCTTAGTTCGCGGAGGCGCGTGCCCCAGCCGCGTGCGCGGGAATCGGCCGGGCAGACGTATCCGCTGGCGTGTGTTAGGGCTCAATTGGGCGATTGAGAGAGATCGCTACTTCTTGAAGAGATCTTCGAAGGCCTTGCGTGCGTCGTTGGGCCGTGCGGCGGTCGTTGCGACCGGGGCAGCGCTCGCGTAATTCACTGGCGACGTATCTTTTTCGATCGTGACCCGAAAATCGAAAAACTTGCAATCATTCTTCGCGTCCTTCTTCGCAATTCTCTCCGGGATCGGTTCCGTGCACTCGAACTGTTTTCCCGTATCGAAATGCACGCACTGTTTGCAGCTGTGCAGCTCGAAATGGCAGCGCGGGCACTCCGAATTAAGATCGAAGCCCGGCGCCAGCACCGCGCCGCAGTTCGAACACCGCGCCCGCGAGACCGTTCCGACCATTCGCGGCGTCCGCGGCCCAAGCATGTCCTGTTTGGGACGCGGCGGCTGCGGCGGCCGCTCGGTGCGCTCGGCCCGCTCGCGCTTCTTATCTTCCGCGTCGCGGTCGCGGTAACCCCTTTGCTTATACTTCCGCTCCATGAATACCTCCTGGGGGGATTGACCCCATCATACTCCGAAACGTGGCCCGTTCATCTTCTTCTTCGCGGCGCGTGTAAAAGGGTAATGAAGCTTCCCAACGCGCGATCGTTCCTGTGCCGATTCATTCATGAAAATGAAGCCCGCCTCTGCTTCGCCCAAATCCTTGAAAGTCCCTCGAATGCCAGGTCCGCCTGCAGGAATTTCCGAGGGTCACCGAAGCTGGCCAGCGTTTCCTCTGCGGCCAGATAGCCGCTGCGCACTGCGCCCTCCATCGTCGCCGGCCAGCCGGTGCGCGTCCAATCGCCGGCGAAAAACAATCCGGCCACGGCCGTTTTCTGTGCGGGCCGCCACTGGTCCACTCCCGGTTCCGGCGAAAATGTCGCGTGGACTTCCTTGATCACCGTCGCTTTCTCAAGCTTCGCTTCGCGCGTTGCCGGCAGCACTTCCTCGATCTCGCGGCGGCACAAATCAATGATGTCTTGCCGCGAGCGCGGCACCAAATCATATGACGCGCTGATCACGAGCTGCAGGTACTGTCCCCGCGCCGGCGTGTCGCCGTTTGTGCCTGCCGGCGCGTAGAGAAGCGACTTATTGAAAATCCACTGTGTGGTGTGGTCGAGCAGCGCCAGAAACGGCTCCTTCATCACCGCGCGGTCAAACCACAGATGCACACCCGTGATTGGCGATGTCCGCAGGTGCCGAAGCCCTGCGAGCGGCCCGCCGTCTTCGCTCATGGGCGCGGGCAGCATTCCCGGCAGAATATCGTGCGGCACAGCGGCCACGCACGCGTCCGCCGAAATCTCGCTTCCGTCGTCCATAGCGACGCCCGCAAACCTGCCTTCGCGCACCCGAATCTCCCGCACTCCATTGCGAAGCCTCACTTCCCCGCCCTTTCGCACAATGGCCTCACGGCAGCCCTCGTAGAGTTCCGCCAGCGGCACCGACGGAATTCCCACGCGATAGCCTCCGCGGCTTCCGAGAAACGCCTTCCAGAATACGTCGATCCCGTAACGTGCATCCATCCGCGAAAGTTCTTCGTCAAGCGCGCTCACCAGGACGACTCGCCAGAACCGTTCGATGGCGTCTGGCGTCTGCCGCATCCGGTGCAGCCAATCGAGCATCGTGACGCCATCAGTGTCAGGCGGCTTCCCGCCCGCCCGGGCAATCGCCATGAGCGCCTTGGCGATGCCAGCTTTGTCGCCGAGGCCCAGCGCCCCAAAATTCAAGAAGGACGGCGCCATATGCAGCGGAGGCGGAAGCATCGAAGCCGCGATCGTCGAGCGGCGTCCGTCGCGGTCCGCAAAATACAGCCGGTCGTAGAACCGGATTTTTCCGTCGGCGCCCGCCCGCCGGTAGAAATCGGCAAGGTTCGTGCAGCAAGCGAGTGTCACGTGCTGGCAGTTGTCGACCTCGCTGCCGTCGGGCAGCGAATAGGAAGTGGCACGCCCACCCAGATGCGGACGCTTCTCGAAAAGCCGGACTTTGACTCCTGATTCAGCCAGCGCGACGGCGCAGGCCAGGCCCGCGAGACCGCCGCCGATCACCAGAACGCTTTGCGAGGACATCCTTTTTCCACCCGATGCGTGCGGTCAACAGGTACTGGACTTTCTCTGCGCTCGACAGGGAGATGCGCGTGGAGAAAACGTCGAACTCGCGCTCCTCGATTCGCGCAAGGAGCGTGCTGTACGTGCGAATCAGCGCCGCAAGCGTCGCCCGGCTGTCGGCGTCCACTTGATCCACCAGCGGCGCGCCTTCTTCGTAGAGCCGCCACGCGCGCGCCGCCTCGAAGGCCAACAGCTCGCGCAGCGACGCCGTCGCCGGCCCCTTCAGATTTTCGGGCGAGCAGCCGAAACGTTCGATGTCTTCGTCCGGCAGATAGACGCGCCCCATCTCGAAGTCGGCGCGTACGTCGCGAATGATGTTCGTCAACTGGAACGCCAGGCCGAGGCGCTCCGCCAAATCCGGCGAACGCGGATCGCGGAAACCGAAAACGTACAGGCACGTCAGTCCCACCGTGCCTGCAACCCGGTAACAATACTCCGACAGTCGGTCGAATGTAGCATATGACGCAACGGTCAGGTCCATCTCCGCGCCCGAGATTAGGTCGTGGAAGTAGCGCGTCGGAATCTGGAAGCGCGTGATGGTATCGGCCAGCGCGGGCAAAATTGGATGGCCGCCGGTGCGTCCGCCCGCGGCCTCATCGAGCTTCGCGCGCCACTGCGCCAGCCCGCGGCGCTTCGATTCAAGATCGCCTGCTTCATCCGACACATCATCCACGAGCCGCATGAATGCATAGAGCGCGCAAAGCGCATCGCGTTTCGGCTTCGGCAATCCGAAAAACGCCAGATAAAAGCTGCTGCGCGCCGCCCGGGCAATCCGGTTGCACTCCGCATACGACGCCCGCACCGCCTCGGAATCCCGCGGTGAACGCATCGCAGAAACTGCCGGCGCCGCATCCGCACGGCTATCGGACCGCGCGGTCCGCGGCGCACTGCCATCCTCATTGGGTGTACCGCGCGTGAGAGCTCGCCGCACAAGCGCGCCTCCCAGCAACCGAAGCTGCCTGAATTTCGAAATGGCCGGACGCCGCTCGAGCGTGTTGTAACCAGACTCATCAATGGCATCGAGCACAGCCATCCCGCCGCGGCTAAAGAGCTCGATATCGACGCGTAGCGCTCCTTCCAGCCCTTCCGCCAGCGGCATGCCCGCCGCGAAAAGCTCTCGTGTCCGCGCGATCAGCGACTTCATTAGCGCGACGTAGCGTCCATCAAACCGGCGCTCGGTGATATCGGCCTCGGTCAGACCGTTGGCCGCAAGCGCATCGAGCGGAATGTAAATCCGGCCTTTTCCGAGGTCGCGCGACACATCCTGCCAGAAATTCGCCAGTTGCAGCGCCGTACACGTGAAGTCCGAGAGCCGCTGCCGCTCCGCATCGCGATAGCCGCAGAGATACAGCACCAGCCGCCCGACGGGATTCGCCGAATAGACGCAATATCCGAGCACGTCGTCCCAGGTGGCATAGCGGCGCACCACCTGATCCTGCCGGAAGGCGCGCAGCAGATCGCTGAATGGCTCGAACGGGATGTCTTTCGCGCGAATCGTCTCTCGCAGCGCGATGAGCACCGGATGCGAAGGCTCCCGGCCCGTCTGGTAGATCAGCCGAAGCTCGTCTTCCCATGCGTCGAGCAATTCCAGCGCCCGCGCGCGATCGGGCACCTCGTCGCCCAAATCGTCCGACCACCGGCAATACGCGTACACATTGTAAAAATCCTGATGGAGATGCCGCGGGAGCAGCCACGATACCACGTTGAAATTCTCGTAGTGGTGTGTCGCGAGCCAGCGCGTGTAGCGCTGCGCCTCTTCCGCCGTGCAGCCTTGCGCGGGGAGATTGCGCGCGATCTCCAATTCAGGTGTTGGCAGCATGAACCTAACGCCGGGGACAGCGCTCAGGGGATGACGGCCGTCTTCAGCTCGCCGTTCCGGTTCTTCATATGCTCGAAGACTCGAGGAAGATCTGCGAGCGGCACTTCTCCGGTGATGAAATCGCGGGCGCGAATCTCGCCGCGCGCGATCGTATCGAGCGCCTCGCGGATAAATCGGGGCGTGTGATGAAACGTCGACTTGATCGTGATTTCGGAATAGTGCAGCGCCCACGGATCGATCTTCACTTCCGTTCCCTTCGCGCAACCCGCGAAGAGATTCACGGTGCCGCCCTTGCGCACCATCTCGAGCGCCCACTGCCAGGTAATCGGCTGGCCCGCCGCCTCGATCACGGCGTCGGCGCCGCGCCCGCCCTCGGTCAATTCGCGCACGCGTGTCACGGGATTGTCGATCTCGGAGACGTCAAACGCGGCGTGCGCGCCGAATCGCTCGGCCGCCTGCTTGCGCACCGCGCGCCGCGCCACTGCGATCACCCGCACTTTGCGCTGCGAAAGAATCCGTATGAATTCAAGCCCGATCGGTCCACATCCGATCACTACAACCGTGTCTCCCGCCTTGATGCCCGTTTCGTGAATTCCCCGCAGCACGCATGCCAGCGGCTCGACCATCGCCGCATCGAGGAACGACATTCCCTCGGGAATCTCCAGCATGTTTTCGCGCACGATGCGCCCGGGAATCCGGATGTATTCGGCATACGCGCCGTTGTTGAAAAGCAGGTCCTCGCAGAGGTTCGGCTGGCCTTTTTTGCAGTAGAAGCAGACGTTGCACGGCGCCGAATTCGCCGGCACCACGCGCATCCCCCGGTGAACGCCGCCGTTGACCTTGCGTCCCTGATCCTCGATGATTCCCGCGCATTCGTGGCCGAAAAGCGCCGGCGGTTGGATCATTCGCGCATGAAAGCCCTGCTTCCAGACTTTCAGGTCGGTGCCGCACGTCAGCGCCACCGACACTCGCACCAGCACTTCATCGTCCGCGATCTGCGGCCTTTCGACGCGTTCGATCTTCACGTCTTCGCGGCCGTAAAGCACTGCCGCGGTCATGTGCCCGTTTCTATCTGCCTCTCTCATTCGTGCGTGATCACCACTTTCAGGGTATCGTCCTTGGGACGCGCCGCCAGTTCCAGGGCGTCCGCGATGCGCTCCAGCGGAAAACGGTGCGAAATCATCTCGCGCACCGGCAAACGCCGCTCGAAGACAAGCGCCGCGGACTCGGCTTGATCCTCCACCGAGGCGCTATAACTGCCGAGAATCTCCTTCTCCTCGATTCCTACCGCTGCGGCTGGAAAGTCCAGCTGAAGCACGGGATCGTTATGTGCAAACAGTAGCACGCGCCCGCCCGGTCGTGCGAGAGCCAGGGCCTCAGGGACCAATGACGGGTTGGGCACCGCCAAAAGCACGGCATCCGCCCCGCGACCCTCCGTGCGCCGCCGCATTTCCTCCAGCAGGTTTGCCTTCGCGGGGTCAAACGATTCCTTCGCTCCGAAGCGAATGCTCGCCGCGCGGCGCCCTGCCATCGGGTCGCTCGAATAAACAACCGCTCCCTCGTGCTTGGCCAGCATCGTCAGCAGCATTCCGATCGGCCCCTGTCCGATTGCGAGAACCGTTTCGCCGGCCGCCACGCGCGCCTTGCGAATCGCCTTGAGCGCCGTATTCACCGGCTCCACAAAAGTAGCTTCCTCGAAGCTTACGTCCGCCGGCAGCGCGATCATCCCGCGTTCCACAATCCACGGCATCGCGCGTACGTACTCCGCAAATCCTCCACCATTCGGATCGAAGCCCGCCGTCAAGCCCGTTTTCTTGTAGCCCGCGCACTGCGAGAAAAGTTTCCGTTCGCAATAGAAGCATGCGCCGCACGGAATATGGTGAAAGCTCACCACGCGATCGCCCGCCTTGAATTTCTTCACGCCGCGGCCCACGCGCACGACCGTTCCCGCTAGCTCGTGGCCCAGAATCTGCGGCGGGTTGATGAAGCCGTGATGAATCTTCTTGATGTCGGTGCCGCAAATACCGCAAGCCGCCACCCGAAACAGCACTTCTCCCTCGCCGATTTCAGGGATCGGGACTTGTTCCACCACCACGCGGCCCTTGCCCCGATACACGCCCGCGCGCATCTGCCCGTCGCGATTTCGCGGGGCTTGGTGCGATCCGATATCGATCACGGTGTGGCTCATATCGCGAGCGCCTCCGCTTTGCCGATTTCCGGCAAGGGATCGAGCGTCACGCGCTGCACGTACTCGTCGAGAAAACCCGCCAGTGCCGCCGCGGCCCGATCGCTTTCATGCGCCAGCCGAATCAGCCCGCTAATTCGATGCGGCCGCGCGGCGATTTGCCTCAGCACCTTCGGAACGCTCACGGCCCCGCGCTCGTTGAACGCGCGATCGAAATCGAGCGGCAAATCCGACTCGGCTCCATCGCTGATCGCTCGAATCGCCACCGCGCGGATGTCGTTGTGCGCAGCCGCAGCCAGGATATAAAGGCTCTCCATGTCCACTGCATCGGCGGAAGCACCCAAAAGCTTCTTCTCCTCGGCTGTGGAAATCACGCGGTCCGAAACCAGAAATTTCTCGACGACACTGGCGCCGTATTCGCGGGCTCCCGCGATCAGCTGCGGATCGCTCCGCATCAGCCTCGTCCCCTGGATGTCCTCGACGCTTCGCGCCGCGAGAATCGCCCCTGGGCGATGAGCCGCCTTCAATCCGCCCGACAGGCCGGACGCAACGCAGATGTCCGGCTTGTAATCGAATGCCTGTCCCAGGCATCGCTGCGCGGCAAAGCGTCCTGCGCCCGTTAAGAGCACTCGCACATCCACGGATCCGACTTTCGCCTCATAGGTCTGGTCCCACGCGTCGACCGAGATGCGCCGGAAGCGCCGCAGCTTGCGCCATGGCGCGAACTCGTTTTCCAGCGCGAATGTGACCAGAATTTTCATGTTCAGCCGCAAACCTACGCCGCCACGGCGCTCTCGGCCGTCTTTGACTGCAACCGTCCACGCACGTAGCCGCGCTGCTCGTACCACCGCACAGCGCGTTCCAGCGCCGCTTCTACTGACCCCGGCCGGTATCCCAGCTCCTTCTCGGCCTTATCGCTCGCCACGAACATCCGGTGTCGCGACATCTTCACGCCCTCGACGGGAATCTGCGGCTCGCGCCCAGCCAGCCGCGAAAACCATTCGTCCGCGTATCCTGCCGCCAGCGCAAACGCATGCGGCAAGCGCACGCGCGGGGCCCGCCGCCCGGCGATCGGTGCCAGCGCTTCCAGTATCTGCTTCAGAGTCATGTTCCGGCAGCCGAGAATATATCGCTCGCCGATCCGGCCTTTCTCCGCCGCAAGCAGATGGCCCGCGGCCACATCCTCTACCGCGGCGAGATTCAAGCCTGTATCGACGTACGCGGGCATTTTGCCGTTCAGGAAATCGACAATGATCCGCCCGGTCGGCGTCGGCTTCCAATCACCGGGACCGACCGGCGCCGTCGGATTCACGATCACCACCGGCGCTCCCGCCCCTGCGGCCTTGATCGCTTCGAGTTCGGCCAAAAACTTCGAACGCTTGTAGTGCCCGATCATCTGATCGAGCGTCGCCAAGGTCGTTTCATTCGGCAGTAGGCCGGCGTCTCCGGGAACCGCGATCGTCGCGACCGTGCTCGTATACACGATTCGCTCCACTCCCGCCTGCGCCGCGGCCGCAAACAGCCGCTTCGTGCCCTCGACGTTGCTCTCGTAAATTTCTTCCGGCGTCTTCGTCCAAAGCCGGTAATCCGCGGCCACGTGGAAGACGCGGCGCACTCCCTTCATCGCGCGGTCGAGCGAAAGCGCGTCCCGCAGATCGCCCTCGACGCGTTCCACCGGCAGCCCCTCGAGCGCCTGCAGGTTGCTCGATCGCCGTACGAGCACACGAACGCACTCGCCCGCTGCAACAAGTTGCCGGGCGACGTGGCTTCCGACGAAGCCCGTCGATCCGGTTACGAGTGTAGTCATACGGTCTGGAAAACCTGGAGCCCGGCGGGAGTTTTCATCTTTACCCCCAGTAACCGTCTGCGTGCTCGATCTCTTCGGGGCGAATCTGGATGCCCGCAAATCTCGGCCTGTTCCTGAGCAGATTATCGTAGCGCGCCAGTGCGTAAAGTGGAAAGGAGTTTCGGTACAAGTGATATTTCAGATAGAACACTTGCGGAAAACCCGTGCCCGTGAATTCGCTTTCGTCCCACGTGCCATCCTGATTTTGATGTGAAACAAGCCATTTCACCGCTCGCTCGACGGCAGGGTCATGCACTGCCGAGGGACCGCCGACCGCAAGCAGGCCGATCAGGCCCCACGCCGTTTGCGACGCAGTGCTCTTCCCCTGCCCTTTGAGCGCCGGATCGTAGTACGAGAGGACGGTCTCGCCGAATCCGCCGTCCGGATTCTGTACCGAACGCAGCCAGTCCGTCGCGCGCCGGCCCTCCGGCAGCGAGCCGAGTCCCACCGCTTCGAGCGCGCGCAACACGCCGCTCGTTCCGTAAATATAATTCACTCCCCAGCGCCCGAACCACGAACCATCTTTTTCCTGCTCGCGGTGCAAGTAAGCCTTTGCCCGCTCGATCACCGGATGCGTCGGCGGCCATCCCATCTGCCCGAGACACTCGATCGCGCGGGCCGTCACGTCCGCGGTCGAAGGATCGAGCATCGCGTTGTGGTCCGCAAAAGGAATATGGTTCAGGAACTGCTGATTATTCTCGTGATCGAACGCGCCCCAGCCTCCGTCGCCATTCTGCATGCTCAGCAGCCACGCAAGCCCTCGGCGCACCGAGGCCCGCAGGCGCGTTGGTTCGGGATCGGCCACCCGGCTCAGCGCCATCAGGACAAACGCCGTATCATCCACATCCGGGTAGAAATCGTTGCGAAACTCGAATGCCCAGCCGCCCGGATCGGCCTTGCGATTTTTCACCTGCCAATCGCCCGGCCCCAGAATCTGATTTGCCACGAGCCATTGCGACGCGGCCACAAGCGCCGGATGCGCCGGATCGACGCCGGCTTCCTCGAGCGAAACCATCGCGATCGCTGTGTCCCACAGCGGCGAAATGCATGGTTGCATACGCAGCGTGTCGCCATCTTCGATCTCGTAGCGCGCCAAAAATCCGATTTCGCGCGCGACCAGCGGGTCCGCGGTGTCGCCGGTCTCCGCGAGCAGCGCAAAAATCGAGTTCATCATCGCGGGATAAATCGTGCCCAGGCCTTCGCTTCGCTCCAGACGTTCCCTCATCCATCTGCGCGCCCGGTCCAGAGCAATTTTGCGGAATGGCTTCCACGGCAGACTCTCGTAGAGCTTCACGCTGCGATCGATCGCGAGGAAAACGTTTTTCCACGATACAACCTGCTTGTCCCACGCCAACGACGGTGGCAGTGAACCCGGCCGCTTGAATAGCTCGTCGACCGTCACTCCCTGCGGCAGCGTCCAGCCCGGCTTCTGCGCGTAAACAAGCGCGAGCGGAATCACGATCCCGCGCGTCCACGACGACATTTCGTACAAATTCAGCGGGAACCATTCCGGCAGGAGCATCAATTCTGGCGGGATTGCGGGGACCATCTTCCAATCAATTGCCTCGACCATCGCGAGATAAAAGCGCACGTACGAATTGGTCGCCTCGAGCCCGCCGAGCTCGTGGATTCTCTTTTTCGCCCGTTCGAGGTGCGGAGCCGTTGCTGAATCACCCGCCAAACGCAAAGCAACCCAAGCTTTCACGGTTGCGTTTAGCTCTGATGGGCCGCCGTAGAATATGTTCCAGCCGCCATCGGGCAGTTGCCTGTCGCGGATGTATTTTGCTAGCTTCGCTGTTTTTTCGGATTTCAGCTCGCCGAGAATCTGCAGGTAGAGGATGTAGTCGGATTCAAGCGTTGTGTCGGCTTCGAGCTCGCCCCACCAATAGCCCGCTGGATTCTGCGCGGATAAGAACCAATCAATTCCGCGCCGAATCGCTTCGGCGATCGGGGGCTCTGGTTCCCGACCTCGCGCAGTAGCTTGTCCCGCATCGCCTGTAGTGCCCACGCGGAGTTGTGCCTCCGGTGTCATCAAGCCCTCAGACATGCCTTCATCTCACTCACTATGAAAAGGCCGGTTTGGCAGTATGGTGGAGCCTCCCCGGAATAGGAATGCACACAATCTACGTCAATACAGGTACTTACAGACTAACCCCGATCCATTATCTTTCGTATCGGGGCCAGGGTCAACTGAAAACACCTGCTGAGTCCGGCCAGGCTATACCTTAGGATGTCGTTCCTCGGCGGGGGGCTGCCTCATGGATACTAGCGGGCTCGCTGATTCGCCTGGTTATCGCCACGCGAAGCGAGCTCAAGCTTGCGTACCCGTTCGGCAAGCTCCGGTAGGCGCGCAAACCACGCATGCTGGCGCTTGAATTTTTCCAGGGGGCGCGCCGGCGTTCCCCAAACCACTTGGCCGCTTCGAATGGTCTTTCCCGTGGGAACACCAGCCTGCGCTCCGGCTACCGCCGTATCCTCGAGTGTGCAATGGTCGGCGATGCCGACTTGTCCCCCCACGATCACATTTTTGCCCAGCGTGCTGCTGCCGGAAATCCCGGTTTGCGCTGCGACCACAGAATGCTCGCCGATTCGCACGTTGTGCGCTACCTGGACGAGATTGTCGATCTTCACTCCTTTGCCGATTCGCGTCGTTTCAAGCGAGCCTCGATCGATAGTCGTGTTCGCTCCGATCTCCACGTCGTCTCCAATTTCAACGCTCCCCGCCTGCGGAAACTTCCATTGCCGCCCTTCTCCGAAAACGTACCCGAATCCATCCGCGCCGATCACAGTTCCGGAATGAACCTCCACGCGGTTTCCCAACTCCGCGCCCGCGTACAACGTAACGCGCGGATGCAGCCGGCAATCCGCTCCCACCCGCGCGCCTCGCCCCAGGAAACAGAAAGCCTCGATGACGGCATTGGCGCCCACGGTCACATCATCCTCGATCACCACGTACGCGCCTATGAAAGCATTCGCCGCAAGATTCGCGCTCGGCGAGACAATCGCCGTAGGATGCACGCTCGGATGCCGCGTGGGCTCTTTTGCCACCAGGGCGGCTGCCTTGGCGAATGCAAGTTTCGGCTCGCTTACTTCGAGCACCGTCTTTCCCGCGATGCGCGCTCCTCTTCCTGCAATCACGCACGCCGCCGCCGATTTCGCAGCTCGCTCCGCATGGCGCTCCGAATCCACGTAAATCAAGTCCTCGGCTCGCGCGCGTTCGGGACTCGCAATACCTGAGACCACCGCCGACGCATCTCCGCGGAGTTCGGCCCCGAGATACTTTGCAAGATCACCCGCAGTGCAAGTCCCCGTATGAGTCCCAGTGCGAGTCATTGTTGCGTCTCCTTTGCCTTGTGCAGAGGCTTCCCCGAAGTAATTCGATTGGAAAAGCCCGCTAGAATGGGTAGATAGGCTTTTCACCCGGCGGCCGCGTCTTCCACCGCTTGTGCACCCAAAGCCATTGATCCGGATACGTGCGCACGTAATCTTCGATTACGCGCATGAATCTTTGCGTCGTCTCGCGAACCTCGATTTCTTCGTTTCCCGTGCGCACGAGTTCCACAGCCGGTTCGAAGCGCAGCCGGTACTTTCGTCTCTGCGCGTCCCACGAAAGGAATCCCGGCACCACGGCTGCGTCGGTGCGCAGGGCAATCCGCGCCAGCCCCGATGTCGTCGAAGCCGGAATCCCGAAGAAATCCACGAACACGCCCTCTTCGGTTGTCGTGTTGTGATCCGCCAGTATCCCGACGGTTCCGCCATCTCCCAGCACCTTCAGAATCGAGCGCGCGGACCGGTTCTTCTCGATCGGCTGATTCCCCGAGCGGCAGCGGTATCCGTTGATCAACGCATCCACGCGGCGGTTGGCGATTGGCCGCACCAGGAAATGTAGCGGATGGCCGTAAAGCGCTTGCGCGAAGGGCGCGAGTTCCCACGCGCTCATGTGCCCCGTCAAGAAAAGAACGCCCTTGCCGCGCCGCCGCGCCGCATCGAAATTCTCGAATCCGTCCAGCAGGACGATCCTCTCGATATTCTCGCGCGTGTACTTCGGAAACTGCGAAAACTCGCCGGCCATCCATCCGACCTGGCGAATCATTCCCCGCGCCACCCTCTTGCGCCGCGCGTGGCTCCAATCGGGAAACGCCAGTTTTAGATTGAACATCGCTACGCGCCGGAGCGGCGTCCGGATCGCATAGGCAGCCGCGGCAAAGTACGCACCTGTAAACCGCGCCGCCGGTCTCGGCAGAAACCCCATCAATTTCAGTCCGGTCCACGCCGCGGCATACTCCAGCCATTCGCGCATCGCGAGCCATTATGCGGGAGGCTGAATGTCGGCGCCAGAGGGTGTCGAGCGGTGCTAGACTGACCAACTTTGAGCAATCATTCGCCAACACGCTCGCGCTGGCTGCGCCCCGCGCCCCTCCTATCCGCTCTCGCAAGTTTCATCTGCTTGTTCGGCGGCCTGGGTGCCATCGGTCTCGTTGGTCCAGACGAGCCGCGCTACGTCTGGATCGCGCGCGCCATGGCCCAGACGGGCGACTGGGTTACTCCCCGCCTCTACGGTCAGCCATGGTTCGAAAAGCCGATTCTCTATTATTGGACCGCCGCAATCGGATTCCGCCTGCACCTTTCTGCCGAATGGGCGGCGCGCCTGCCATCCGCTATTGCAGCCCTGGTTGCGGCGATTGCGATCGGCTGGCTCGGTTGGAAGCACTACGCGGATGAAGTTGATGGCCGTTTCGCCGAGGCGGACGCCGAAGTCGGCGCCCCCGCACCCAGCGGCGGCATGGCGCGGAATCCAGCGATCCTCGCTCCCGTTCTCTTCTCGACAAGCGTCGCTGCGATCGGATTTGCTCGCGCCGGCACGTCCGACATGCTTTTCAGTTCTTGCCTCACTCTCGCGATGGCTGGCGCTGCGCACATTCTCCACCGGACCGGCGCGCTGCGGGCAAATCGCGATCCCCTTTCTGACCCGGCGCCGCGCGACTTCTGGCCGCTGGTCGCTTTCGGCGCATTTCTAGGCGCCGCCGTGCTCGCGAAAGGTCCGGCCGGCATTTTGCTGGCGGGAGGATCGATCGCGCTATGGGCGCTCGCTACGCGAAAGTGGCGTGCGGCCTTCCACCTCGCGCATCCGGTGGCGATTGCTGCCTGCTGCGTCGTCGCGCTTCCCTGGTACGCGATCTGCGCTTGGCGCAATCCGGATTTTCTGCGCGTCTTCATCCTGCAACACAATTTCGACCGCTATCTCACGCCCATGTTCCGCCATGAACAGCCGTTTTGGTTCTTCGGCCCGATCGTCATTCTTGCGCTGCTTCCGTGGACAATCCTGCTCTGGCCCGCGGCGCAAGAGGGCTTCCGCATCTGGCGCGAGAAGACGTGGCACAGCTCTCCCAGCTTCTTCTTCGCCTGTTGGGCTGTCTTTCCGGTGCTGTTTTTCAGCCTCTCGCAATCCAAGCTGCCCGGTTACGTGCTTCCCTCGATTCCCGCGCTCGCTCTGCTCTGCGCGGCCGGCACTGCCCGCGCCGCGAATCGAGGCCGCTCGCCCCAAATATTCTTGGCGGGCGGTATCGGCCTCACGCTGCTTGCGCTCGGAATCGCCGCCCTCGCCCGAGCGAATCGAATCCCCTGGCAAGCCCTCGATTATCAGTACACTCCGGAATTCGTCTCGATCGTGGGCCGTCTCGCGCTGATCTTTGTTGCGACGGTAGTGCTGTTCCTGTTGGGCGCGGCGCTCAACGGGAAATTCGAATACGCGATGGCGCTGTGCGCTGTTTTCGTCGCCTTGGCCGTCGAGACTGCGAATCTCACGGTTCTTCCGGCAATGGATCGCCTCTACTCGGCCAGACCCCACGCAGCCCTGATGCGCAACGATCTGCATCCCGACCGGATCTTCATCTACCATCTGAGCCGCAGTTGGGAGTGGGGTCTCGCCTTCTATTTCCGCCGCGAACTTCCGGAGTGGTCGCCTTCCGATCCGAATGCTGCGCTCGTTCTGACGACGCCCGCGGGCCTCGATGAGATTCGAAAGCTCGCCAGGTTCCAGGGCCGGCTCGATGAGCCTTATGTGGGCATTCTTTACGTCCCGATCGATCAGGCGCCACGCTAATTGGGAGATGTCGGCGGAATATTCAGCAGGAAGAAGCTTATGACCTGGTTTTCGTAAGCCTTGCGATCGTCGTCCGAGAGATCTCGGTACGTCGATTTCACCCGCAGCATCCTCTTCGGATCGGGCGACCTCATGAAAAGCTGCAGTCCTTGATCGGCCAATACAGGACGATCGTCGGCAAGGATGAATAGCTTGGGAATTCCGGCCGTCGCCGCCAGGCGATTCGCGACCGGGGGTTCATTCCTCAGCGGATAGTTGTACATCCGGAATCCGAAATCCACGAAACGCATCACGTAGGGAATGGCCTGCAGCCCGGAATTTTTCACTTGTATTCGCACCATGTCCCGCGGATCGCTGTAGGGGTCTTCCACGGCAAAAGCGGCCACCCGCTTGTCCGTCGACGCCACCTCCAACACCGCATATCCGCCCATATCGGTGCCCCAAAGCCCGAAATGCCGCGGATCGACGTCGTCTCGCGTGGCCAGGTATTGCATTGCCGAACGCAGCTCGCCCGTCTCGCGATAGCCCAGCGTCGTGATGCCCGGCACCGTTCCATGGCCCGTAAAATCGAAAAGGAAAACGTTGAACTGGTGTTCCTGCAGTGCCGTCACCAGCGTGAGAACATCGCCGCGCTGCGCCCCGTATCCGTGGCACACGATCACCGTGGGCGCGCCCCGCAGGCCGGGGAAAAACAGCCCGTCTCGTGTCCCGCCGCCCGCAACCGGGAACGACGCGACCGTCGGATGTCCCATCATCGTGTCGACATCAATGTCCGCCGGATTTCTTGGCGGATGCAGTATCTGATAAAGAAGAAATCCTGAAATCGCCGAAACGGAAAGGAGGGCAAACAGCAGCAGCGCCAGAAGTCCCGAAAGAATCTTGGCGAGGCGCGAGGAACGCAGTTCAGAGGTTATAGCCATGCAGTAATCGTGGGGAGCTCTCCGCGAGCTCCGGCGCGACCTATGCTAGCGCACTTCCTTTCGGAGCCTAGTTTCTCATACTGTTCGCCCTGAATCGCACGAGTTGGGTTCTGAGCGTCCCAAAGCTATAATAGCGTTTGAACGGCATCCATCTCTCATGCAGATTGTTGACCTCCGCACCTTACAATCACGATCGCTCGAAGGCCTCTTCCAGGAAGAGACCCGGCACTGGCGGGAAGAGCTGCACTGGGATTACCGAGCGTCTATCGACCTTATCCGCAGGTTTATCGACTCCCGCGCCCTCGGCGGATACGCGGCCATCGACAACAGCCTCCCGCTCGGCTACGGCTTCTACGTCCTGGAGGACCGCAAAGGCCTGATCGGCGGTCTTTTCGTCTCGCCGCGCTGCGCGCAAAAACCGGTCACGCAGGCGCTGCTCGGGGAAATGCTTGGCGCGCTCCGAGGCACGCCCCGCCTCGAGCGCATCGAGGCCCAACTGATGCCTTTCGGCAGCGAACTCGATCCCGCTTTCCTCTCGCAGCACTTCCGCCTTCATCCGCGCCAATTCATGCTTCTGCCGCTGGCCGATTCGATCTTGTGCGGGAAGCCTCTCTCGAACGGCCTGCGCATCGAGCCTTGGAACGACCGCGCCTTCGAAGCTGCCGCCCGGCTGATTCAGCTCGCCTATGCGGATCATGTCGACGGCCAGATTAACGACCAGTATCGCAGCGAGGCGGGCAGCCTGAAGTTCCTTCGCAATATCGTGCTCCTGCCCGGCTGCGGACAGTTCCTTCCCGAAGCCTCATTCCTGGTCCGCCCGGCTACCGGCGATCGCCTGATCGGCATGATCCTCGCCTCCACTGTCGCCGAAGGCGTCGGCCATACCACGCAGATATGCGTGATGCCCGGCTATCACGGAAACGGCATCGGACGGCAAATGATGGAGCATTCGATCCAGGCCCTCCGCCGCCGCCACTATGATTCGCTCTCGCTCACCGTCACCGCGATCAACAAGCACGCAGTCGACCTCTACGAACATCTCGGCTTTCGCACCCTGAAAACCTTCGCGGCAGGCGTCTGGCAAGCCTGAAGCATTCCCTGCATCTCCGCGGTGGATCGCGCGTTTTCTTCGTCCGCTTCCGATCGCCCTGTCGCAGCTGAATTTCCGGCGAGCGTTGGGCACTCCGCTACGCCTCGTGCCGGGCTAACTACAATCGCCGCTCCGCCGCTAAACCGGGCACACGCGGTGAGGCACGTCTGAATCTCGAGCGCCGGAGGCGCGATTGTCATTAGCCCGGCATGGAGCGAAGCGAAATGCCGGGAACGTGTAGATAGAAATGTCGCAGCCTCACTTCTTCACGCGGTCCTTCAGCAACCCCTTCAATTCGTCCATGAATTCCTTCACATCCTTAAAATCCAAATACACAGACGCGAATCGCACGTACGCCACCTTATCGTGCTTCTTGAGCCGCGCCATCAGTAGCTCGCCAATCTCCGTAGTCGTGCGCTCGCGCTCGGTCGCCTCGCTGACGAACGCCTCCGCCTCATCGACAATCGATTCCAGCTTGCTCACCGCCACCGGCCGCTTCTCGCACGCCTTCAGCAGCCCCTGCAAGATCTTCTGCCGCTCGAACTTCTCGCGCCGCCCGTCTTTCTTGATCACCATGTACGGAATTTCGTCGATCCGTTCGTACGTGGTGAACCGCCGCTTGCATTTCAAGCATTCGCGCCGGCGGCGAATCAAATCCCCGGTGCGCGCCTCGCGCGAATCGATCACCTTGTCGTCGAGGTGCGCGCAAAAAGGACATCTCACTGCGGCGACTCCTTCGCGGCGCCCTGCGACTCAGTCGCATGCTCGGCCTCCGCCAGCAATTCGGCCTCGCCCGCCTGCTCTTCCGCCTGCGCCATCCGCCGCAGCTCACCCATCGACCAGCCCTCCCGAAATAGCAATGGCAGCCCCGCGATGCACGACGACGCAAATGCGACAAGCCAAAGCACGATCGCCGCCGTCGCCGCGGGCTCCTTTTCTACCCCGAGCACCAGCGTCAATACAAGGAACGTCGCCAGTTGCGCGCCACCACCCACGCCCGGCAACTGAACCGCCGAGCCCACCAGCGTGAAAGCCAGCACGAGAATCACGGCGCCAAAACTGAGCTGCGCCAGCCTCCCGCCAAACGCGTGTGTCACCAACTCGTAGACCACAGCCACGAGCACCCAGTGCAATGCCGTGTAGCCCGCGAGAGCCCCAAGATCCTCCCACGTGCGGATTCCCTGCAGGCCCTCGATGAATCCCTCGAGCAGCAGCACCACTCTGCCGCGCCAGCCGTGCTTCCACTTCGCGTCGTGCAGCTTCCGCGCCAGCCATCCCGCCCCGTGATATCGGAAATAGACGAGGAATCCGATCACGGCCACCAGCGCCACCAGCAACAGCACTCCCGTAGACCGCGCGATCTCCACGATCGAAACGCCGCCCGCCGCATCGACCGACCGGCCCGCCAGTCCCGCGAGCGAGCCGTGTTGCAACACCAGCAGCGCGCAGCCCGCCAGCACCAGCGTCGCGACGGCGTCCGAAATCCGCTCCAGCACGTACACGCCGAACATCCCGGGCATCGACAGCGAATCCTTCCGCGCGATCAGCACGGGACGTATCGGCTCACCCGCCCGCCCCAGCAGGAATATGCACGCGAATCCCATCAGTGTGGCGTTGTAGACGTTCCAGAATTTCGACGGTCCCAGCCACCGGCAAAATCGCATCCATCGCAGCGCCCGAACCGCGAAGCAAACGTAAATGATGGTGATGCCCAGCAGCAAAAACGAAACGCGCGAATGCCGCAGCGATGCCGCCACCATCCCCCAGCGGAATCCCTCCAGCGTGATTGCATTGCGGAACTTGTAAGCGAAATAACCGAAAGCCGCCAGCGCAACGAGGAGTAGAAGGTACCTTCGCGACTTTTTCATCGTCTGGCTTGCACCCTAGCAGCAACTTTCCGAAGGGTCAAGGCGTGAGCGCCCTCAATTCTCCGCCTGTGCAGTTCCCGCGAATCAGGTTATCCTGTTTCTGCCTTCGAGAGGGTCCGCGGTGCGGAAATTCGAACTCGTCCTCCTGATCCACGCCCACCAGCCGGTTGGAAATTTCGACGACGTGATCGAACGCGCCTACAAAACTTCCTACCTGCCCTTCATCGAAGTTCTCGCGCGCCATCCCTCGATCCGTGCCGGCCTGCACTATTCCGGCCCGCTTCTCGAGTGGATCGAGCGCCTCCATCCCGAATATTTCGAGGTTTTGCGCGCGCTCGCTCGCTCCGGCCAGATCGAAATCGTCGGCGGTGGTTTCTACGAGCCCATCCTGATCTCGATTCCTCACGAAGACCGCCGCGAACAGATCGCGCGCCTCGCCGCCTACATCGAAAAGCATTTCGGCGTTCGCCCTCGCGGCGCATGGCTCACCGAGCGCGTCTGGGAGCCGCAGATTCCTTCGACGCTCGCGCCTGCCGGCGTCGACTACACGCTCGTCGACGACAATCATTTCCTCGGCGCCGGTTTCGATCTCGACCAGCTCTATGGCTACGCCCTCGCCGAGGATCTGGGCCACACCGTCAAGGTGATCCCCGGCCTCAAAATTCTCCGCTACCTGATTCCCTTCCGCGAGGTCGGCGAGACCGCCGACTTTCTTCGCTCCGCTGCGGGCCAGCATCCCGGCGGATTCGCGGCCATGGGCGACGATCTCGAAAAATTCGGCGTCTGGCCGGGTACTTACGAGCATTGCTACACCAACGGCTGGCTCGAACGGTTCTTCGTGATGCTCGAACAATCCGCCGACTGGCTCTCGATCGTCACGCCATCCCAGGCTGTCTCGTCCCGCCCTCCGCTTGGCCGCGCCGAGCTTCCCACCGCGTCATACACCGAAATGATGGAATGGTCGCTCCCCACGGCCGCGCGCAACCGTTATCACGATCTCATTGAAGAATTCGCTTCACGTCCCGACGCGCTGCCCTTCCTTCGCGGCGGCACCTGGCGCGGCTTTTTCTCGAAATACGCCGAATCGAATCTGCTGCACAAGAAAATGTTATATGTCTCGAAACAGGTCCACGATCTCGCGCCCAGCCGCCGCCGCGACCAGACTTTCCTCGCCTCGCGCGACGAGGCCACCATCCTTCTGCTCCGCGGCCAGTGCAACGACCCTTACTGGCACGGCATTTTCGGCGGCCTGTATTCGCCGCATCTGCGCACCGCCGTCTGGCGGTCGCTCGCCGAGGGCGAAGCGCTGGCCGATTTGCTCACGCACCGCAAGCACCAGTATGTCGATATGGCGCGTCTCGATTTCGATGCGGATGGCCGCGAGGAAATCTATTTCACCTCCGACCGCTACGCCGCCTTGCTCAAACCGGACGACGGCGCCACGTTTCCCGCGATCGACTTTCGCCCGGCCAACGTCACGCTGATCAATTCGCTCATGCGCCGTCCCGAGTCCTATCACGCCAAGATCCGCAATCTCTCCACCGCCGAACCTACGGGCGCACATTCGATCCACGATCAGGTTCGCACCAAGGAGGAAGGCCTCGAGCGCTGGCTCAATTACGATCGCTGGCCGCGTCACGCCTTCCGCCTGCTGCTCTTCAGCCAGAGCAAAACGCAACAGGACTACGCCGCCATTCATCTCGAGGAAGACGCCGCGGTCGCCGGCGGCCGCTATCGCGTCGATGATGTATCGGAATCGCACGCCTCTCTCGCATCGGAGGATTCCGTCGATTGGCCCGTCGAGAAAACATTCTCGTTCGCTCCGGCCGAAGATGGATTCGAGATCGTCTGCGATATCTTCGTGCGCCGCAGCGCGCGCGGCGCCGCGTCGATTAATATCGGTATCGAGGTCGTTCTCAACTTCCTCGCACCCTCCGCTCCCGACCGCTTTTTCGAATCCGACGGTCGCCGCTTCCCCCTGCGCTGGTCCGCAGCCATTCCGGGCCAGGAACTCCGCATCGTCGACGAGTGGCAAGCCGCGGCCGTCTCGCTTCAAGCCTCCAACGCCCGCCAATTCTGGATCGCCCCGATCGAAACCGTCTCCGAATCCGAAGACGGCTTCGAGCGCATCTACCAGGGCTCGCAAATTCTCGCAGTCTGGCCCGTCGAGCTCGCCCCCGATTCCGAGTTCCGCGCCCAACTCAAACTCACCGCCACCCGGCTCTAGCCTTTGCTGCTCGTGTACCACGCGCCGTCATCCTGAGCGAAGCGAAGGATCTCTCTAACAGGAGCAACACCGGGCCATCATCGCGTTTCCCCCAAAGCGCGGCATTTTCACGGATCGCGCATTACAAGTCACGCCTCACTAGCCACCCGCCACTAGCTACTCTCTTCATACCTCTGCTACATTGAAACGATCGGAGGAAGAAAACTCGTGCCCATCGCCCAGGAACTTCTCGCAATTCTCGCCTGTCCGCTCTGCAAGACTGCGGTCAAGCTCACGCCCGACCAGCGGGGCCTGAAGTGCCCCACCTGCCGCCGCGTTTACCCCATCCGCGCCGAGATCCCCGTAATGCTCGTCGATGAAGCCGTGATCGACAAGGAATAGTCGACCTTTCCCCCGGCGCTGGTTTTCTCGATGCCTCCGTGTCTCCGTGGCGAGATGGCTGCGAGGTCAATACGGCGGAAATGAAATCGACTGATCCTTGAAGTTCACCCATAAGTGGACCGTCTTCGTCGAATTCATCTTGATGTCATCGCCGTCGGGAAACGGCGAGTAAGGACTTACTTCGATCTCGATATCCGTTGCGGAGCCTTCCTTCACGTGTTCCGGCCGCCCGATTTTGTAAGTTTTCACTGGCCCGTAATATCCGCCCGGCCCCCAATCCTCGGTGAAATCCTTGAATGAGTACGACGCGGACGGCTGCCAAATCTGGTATGCCTTCTGCAGGTCGCCAGCGCTCACCGCGTTCATGAAACGATGTGCGGTGGCCACTTCGCGGTGGTAGACGAACGGGTACCACAGATACGCCGGAAACACAGCCACAAATACCGCGATCGTCACGATCACGGCCGCGATCCGGATCAGGTAGCGCCGCAGTTTTGAAGGAGGATGATCGATGGGCGATTCGAAAAGGGCCACGCGGACTCCCGGAAGCTAGAACTGGCGCTTGAAGAGGGCGATGCTGCCCGAAACCATCAGCGCCGAGAACCCAGCTAAGATTAGCACGTCCATGTAAATGCCTTCAAATCCGGTATTCTTGATCGTCAGATTCCGCAGCGCATGCACGGTGTATGTGAATGGGTCGATCACCGAGATCCACGACAGCCACTTCGGAAACGCCTCCGTGGGATACACCGCGCCCGATGGGAAAAATAGCAGCATATTGAGCACGCCGAAGATCGCGCGCGGCACGAGCGGATCGTCCACCCTCACCATCACCAGAAACATCAGGCTGATCATCGCCACGGACGCCACCAGCAGCACGACCGACAAATACAGCAGCCGCACCGGGTCCCACAAGCGCGGAATTCCCGCGATCAGCCCGCCAATGATCGTCAGCACCATTCCGGCCATGAACGCTTTCGCCGTTCCCGCGCCGATCAATCCCCCGATCAGCTCCGTCTTGGTGATCGGTGTGAGCAGGTAGCCCTCGTGCAGCCCTCGCGTTTTGTCGTCGATGTACGTGATGCCGCCCCCGATCATCGCCGTAATGAAAATGCCCATCGCCGTCGATCCGGCCAGCAGGTATTTGATGTATTCGATGTATGGATAAATCTCGACCGTGTCGAGTTCCACCTGCGCGTCAAGGCGCGGCTGTACGTCCGGAGTATTCAGCTCGGTCGTCATATCCTGAATGCGCTCGAGCAGCGAACTGGAAATAAACTGGTCGCTGTTGTCCTCGGTGAAGACGATGCGCGGGCGGTCTCCCTGGTAGTAGCGCCGCGAAAATTCGTGCGGAATGTCGACAACCCCGCGCACGAACCCTTGCCGCAAGTCCTCAATCGCCGCCGGCAGCGAATCATAACGCACCACGCGAAACGTCTGAGGGCCCGCCGCGATTCCGTCGAACATTTCGAGCACGCGCCGCGACTCGACCGAATGATCCTGATCCACCACGGCCAGTGCAGCGCCGTGAATCTTCCCGCCAAACGCGTAACCGAGCACCACGAGCTGCACCAGCGGGAAAATCAGCGAGCTGATCATCAGCGCGGGACTCCGGAAGAATTTCCGCATGTCCCGCTCGATCAACGCGTTTACCCGGTAAAGTTTCATCGCTCGCTGATCCCCTGGCCGCTCATCGCGAAAACGGACTTACCTCAGTGTTAACGGGCTTCTGCAAGGCATCGCGCAGCGCGGTGCCGGTGTAATGCAAGAACACGTCGTCAAGCGTCGTGGTCTGCACGAGAACGCGTTTCACCGTCACCTTCTTCGCCCGCGACAGGTCCATCAACGCCGCCACCGTCGCCGGCCCGTCATTTGACGTGATATGGACCATCTCTTCCCGCTGCGTCACGCCCGTCGCGTGCGCGAGTCCTTGAAGCTGTTGCGCCCAATCCGCCGGCTCGCCCGCGAACTCCGCTTCCACGATCTCGGTTCCCGGCACGCTGTCTTTCAGCTTCATCGGCGTGTCGAGCGCGGCCAGTTTCCCGTGATCCACGATTGCGATCCTGTCGCACAGCTTGTCCGCCTCATCCATATAATGCGTGGTCAGCAGAATCGTCAGCTCTGAGTGGTCCCGCAATTTTCGAATCATTTCCCACACGTTTGACCGCGACACGGGATCGAGTCCCGTGGTCGGCTCGTCCAGAAACATGATCTTCGGCGAATGGACCAGCCCGCGCGCGATCTCGAGGCGCCGCCGCATGCCTCCCGAAAAAGTCCGCACCAGCGCGTCGCGGAATTTCAGTAGCTCGACCGATTCGAGCAGCCGGTCGATCAGCGCCTCGCGCTCGCTCGACGGCACGCCGTAGAGCTTCGCGTGAATCATCATGTTCTCCTGCGCCGTCAGCTCCGGGTCGGACGTGAACGCCTGCGGGATCACGCCGAGGACGCCGCGCACGCCATCCGCATCCGTCCGAATGTCGTGCCCGCCGATCCGCGCCGTGCCGGAAGTCGGCGGCGTGAGCGTGGTCATCATGCGGATCAGCGTCGTCTTCCCCGCCCCGTTCGGCCCGAGCAGCCCGAAAATCTCCTGCTGCTCCACGTCAAAGCTCACGTCGTTTACCGCCGTGAACTCGCCGAACTTCTTCACCAGGTGATCGACTTCAATCGCTTTCATTCCAGTTCCCAACCCCGCAAAAACCCGCCTTGGAGTGCGGCGGCTTGCCGCCGCTGTTTGCCGCCTGGGCTTGCCCGGGCGTGCTGCACTCCCGCCCCGTCATCGCCGCCCGCGCGTGTCCCGGCATCGCTCCACACTCGGCGCTCATAGCTTCGCAAACCAATTCTTCGCCGGTGGCGGCGGCAGCAGCACGGTCGCCGTCATCCCCGTGAAGAGCCTCCGCCCGTCGTTCGGCACAGCCACCTTGATCGCGAATGTCTTGATGTCGCGCTTCGTCCGGCTCACGTCGCGCTGCGTCGCGAAATCGTTCTCCACGCCCTTGAAAAACACCGGCCCTTCGATGATTCTCCCGGAAGGCAATCGCACGCGAAGCACCTGCCCGAACTGTACGTCGTCGATATAGCTTTCCTCCACATCCGCCCGCACCCAAAGGTGATCGACGTCCACCACCACCACGATCGGCGATCCCTGCGCCACCACTTCGCCCTGCTTCGCCACGCGCACGGAAACGATTCCGTCGATCGGCGCGTAGATTTTCGTGTAGCCGAGCTGCGTCGCCGTTTCGGCCTCGCTCGCGCGCGCCTGTTCGAGTTGCGCGATGGTGGTCGCGACCTCGCTCTGCCGCACATCCACCTGCTTGCGATTCGCCTGCGCCACTCCCAACGCGGCCGCCTGCGCGTTCACCGAGTCCTCAAGCGATTTCACGTTCGCTTCCGACACTCTCAGCGTGGCGTCCGCATGATCCCGGTCTTGCGCCGATTCCACACCTGCATTGAACAGGCTCTGGGTGCGCTTGAAATCGGTCTGGTCGCGCCACAGGCTCGCTTTCGCCTGATCCAGTTGCGCGCGCTCCGAAGTCAGCGTGGCCTCCGCCTGTTTCAACGACGCGTCCGTCTGATCGTCCGTCCACGTGTAATTGTGATTCGCTTCGTGCACTTGCGCCTCGAGGCTCGCCACGTTCGCTTTCGCCGCATCGAGGCTCGCTTCGAGCTCCTTCGGATCGAGCTCCGCGATCAACTGGCCCTTCTTCACTTCCGATCCTTCATCCACCGTCAGGTTGATGATCCGCCCCATGATCTGCGGGCTCACGATCACTTCGTTTCCGTCGACCATCCCCGTCAGCGGAATCGCATTGCCGTGCGGCGTCGTCACGAGATACGCCACCAGCGCGATCGCGAAAATCGCCCCGATCAGAATGAATGGCTTGAGATTCGTTTTCATCGGGACTTCTCTCCCTTTGCCGCGAGGCCGTGATCGAGGAAATCGAGCAGTGCGCGTTTGCGCGCGGCCACCGCCTCCGGCGCCAGCAGATCGCGCCCGGCGACGCGGCCCAGCATCGCCGCCGCGGCGAAATACGACGTGGTCATCTGAATCGTCAGCATCGCGATCTGGTCCGCGTCCACGTGCCGGAACTCTCCCCGGGCGATCCCTTCTTCCACCGTGCGCGCGAATTCACGATGCAGCGGCCGGAATAGTTCCTTCACCATCCCGCCGAATTCAGGACCCGATTCCATCGCCTGCCGCTGCACCAGCCGCGGGTAATTCGGATGCGCCGCGAGGAAATCGAAATACCCGTCGACGCATTGGAAGAACCTCTCGCGCGGCGAAAGCCTCTTCTTCCGCGGCGCAAACACAGACGACCGCAGTTGCCGCGTGAGATTTTCGAGCACCGCGCGATGCAGCCGGCTCTTGTCGCCGAAGTAGTAGTACAGCATCGCCTTGTTGGCATGCGCGGCCGTGGCGATCTCCTCTGTGCGCGCGCCTGCCAGGCCGCGCGCCGCAAAATGGCTTTCGGCCGCGGCCAAAATCCGCCGCGCCGTCGCCGGGTCTTCAACTCTTCTACGTCCGCGCGCCATGTTTATTTCAGACTCCCAGCCGGTTCATATATTCCTCGGGATAGCGCGCGCCCACTGCCGCGCCGCGCGGAGCGAGCTCGTCGATGCGCTTCAAGTCCGCGGCCGTCAGCTTCACGTCGAGCGCGCCGAGATTCTGGTCCAGATACGTGCGCCGCTTCGTGCCGGGAATCGGCACGATGTCGTCGCCCTGCGCCAGCACCCACGCCAGCGCGAGCTGCGCGGGAGTGCAATTCTTTTCCGCCGCGATCTTCTCGATCCGCTGCACCAGCTCCAGATTCTTGTTGAAGTTGTCGCCCTGAAATCGCGGCGAGATCCGCCGAAAATCCTTTGGACCGAAATCCGCGCTCTTCACTTGGCCCGTCAGAATCCCGCGCCCCAGCGGGCTATACGGCACCAACCCGATTCCCAGCTCGCGGCAGGCCGAAAGAATTTCGCCCTCCGGATCGCGCGTCCAAATCGAATACTCGCTCTGCAACGCCGTGATCGGATAGGTCGCGTGCGCGCGCCGGATCGTCTTCGCCCCCGCCTCCGAAAGCCCGATGTAGCGGACCTTCCCCTGCTCGATCAGCCGCGCCATCGCGCCCACCGTCTCCTCGATCGGCACGCTCGTGTCCACGCGGTGCAGATAAAAAAGATCGATCGTCGAAATCTTCAGCCGCTCGAGGCTCGCCTCGCACGCCGCCTGCACGTACTCCGGCTTCCCGTTCACGCCGAGAAAGCGCCCATCCGGCTGCCGCATGTTCCCGAATTTCGTCGCGACGATCACTTCGTTCCGGCGCTTCGCGATCGCTCGCCCCACCAGCTCTTCGTTCGTTCCGCCGCCGTACATGTCCGCCGTATCCAGCATCGTGATTCCGCGGTCGATCGCATGATGGATCGTCGCCGTCGATTCCTGGTCGTCCGGCGTGCCATACGACTGCGACATCCCCATGCACCCGAGCCCAATCGCGGAAACGACAAGCGAGCTTTTGCCCAGCCGGCGGTATTGCATAACACCCTCCTCGGGAAAATTGGTATTCTTCAACTAAACAGTTAGTTTAATCGGCTTGTAAGGATGTGTCAAGAAGCGCGCTCGGTCGCCGCTGGTGGGTCAGTTTTCGGTGAATCCCGGCGGTGACCTATCGCAGCCCGAACACCAGCCAAAGCGGGTAGCCCATTAAGGAGATGGCGGATGCGATTACGGACGAAGCAAACAGCACGCGCTTACGGCTCTTTGGGAATGCTCGGACATGTTCGTTCCAGGCTTTGCGAATGGCGCGATCACGATTAATTAGCGCACGAAGCCCTACTGGACCTATCCAAAAGTTGTGAAGCAGGTTCCGCTCCTCCTGACTCATAAGCGGAAGGACATCCCGGACGATCGTCAACATGGCCAAAACCGATAGGAAGAAGAGAGCCAGGCTCACGGAATAGAACACAGATTCCATTCTAGAACTCTAGCAGAAGGTTCGCCTAGGCCGCGTCAACTACCCGCGGCATCGGCTCCGTGGTGATTAACGCCCGACCCGGCAAGCGCCGTGACTTCATCACTTAAGGCTTCGGGGCAGGATTACGATTCGAGCGCGCCGCCCGACCCAGCCGGAAGCTCGATCGAATATTTCGTGCGCGTCATCTCGCGGTGCCGCTCGAGCGCCAGCTCGATCAGCTTGTCGATCAATTTCGGATACGGCAGCCCCGAAGCCTCCCACAATTTCGGATACATGCTGATCGACGTAAACCCGGGAATCGTATTCAGCTCGTTGACGAAAATCTTCGAGGTGCGCTTCTCGAGGAAAAAGTCGCAGCGCGCCATCCCTGCGCCGTCAATCGCGCGGAATGACCGCACAGCGTATTCCTGAAATTTCTTTACCTGGCTCTTGGTGAGCTTCGCCGGGATGATCAGGTTGGTCCCCTGCTCGAGATACTTTGCCGTGTAATCGTAGAATTCGCGGTGCGGCACGATCTCGCCTGGAATCGACGCGCGCACATCGTCATTCCCCAGCACCGACACTTCGATCTCGCGCGCATTCACCGCGCGTTCCACCAGAATCTTCATCGCGAATTCCGCGGCCAGGTTCAGCGCGGCAGTCAACTCCTTCGCATCCTTCACGCGCGACATGCCCACCGACGACCCGAGCGTCGCCGGCTTCACGAACAGCGGAAAACGGAATTTCTTCTTCACCAGCTTCAGCACCGCGGCCGGCTCGCGTTCCCATTGCGACCGCAGAATCGACACGTACGGCACCACCGGCAGCCCCGCCTGCTCGAAAAGCCGCTTCTGCACGTCCTTATCCATGCCCACCGACGACGCCAGCACACCCGCGCCCACATACGGCAGCCCCGCCAATTCCAGAAATCCCTGCACGGTTCCGTCTTCGCCAAAAGTGCCGTGCATGATCGGAAACACCACGTCGAGCGTCAGGCTCGGCTGCCCCGTGTTGCGCGACATCGGCACCAGCGCCGCCGCCGTCGGATCGGGCGGCAGAAACACGCGCTCCCCCGATTTCAGCACGTCGGGCAGCATCTTCTGCGCGCCCGTGCCGACGAGCCATCGCCCATCCTTCGTGATCCCGATCGGCACCACCTCATATTTTTCCGGATCGAGCGCGCGAATCACCGACGCCGCCGACGCCAGCGAAACCTCATGCTCGCCCGAACGCCCGCCAAACAGCACGCCAACCCGCAATCGCTTTGCGGAAGTCATCGTAGCGCCGGCGTCCCGCCGGCCACTTTCGTGCCTTGGATGCTCATAGAATCTTCTTCCCCAACCCCGACAGCACGAGCTCCACCCCCAGCGTCGCCGTCGTATTGTGCAAATCGATCACGGGATTGATCTCGACCAGCTCGAGCGACACCAGCGCCTTCGTATCGGCGATCATCTCGAGCGCCAGATGCGCCTCGCGGTACGTCACGCCGCCGCGCACCGGCGTGCCCACTCCCGGCGCGTCCGTCGGGTCGACGAAATCCATGTCGAGGCTCACCGCAATTCCCGCCGTGTCGTCGCTCGCGAGGCGCAGCGCGTCCGACATCACTTCGCGCATGCCACGCTCGTCGATATCGCGCATCGTGAAAATCCGCACGCCCGATTCCTTCACCAGCCGCCGTTCCTTCGCGTCGAGATCGCGGATGCCGACCAGCACCACGTTGCGCGGCTCGATCATCGGCTTCAGCGGCGCAAGCCCGGTCAGCTCGGCCGGGCCGTAGCCCATGATCGACGCGAGCGGCATCCCGTGCACGTTCCCTGACGGCGACGTTTCCGGCGTGTTCATGTCGCCATGCGCATCCAGCCAGATCATGCCCACGCGCTTCGATTCCTTGTGATAATGCGCGACGGCGCCCGCCGCCGTCCCCACCGCAATCGAATGGTCGCCGCCCAGCACCAGCGGCATCATGTCCTCATCGAGCGTCTTGCGGACGACTTCGCCCAGGTCCTTGCACGCATCCGCAATTTCGCCGAGATACTTCGCGTTTTTCTCGCCGTAGTGCTGCTCTTCCGGCTGCCGTACGGCGATGTTGCCGATGTCCTCGATCTGCCGCCCGAGCTGCTTCAGCCGTTGGTGCAGCCCCGCCACGCGCAGCGCCGACGGCCCCATATCCACGCCGCGCCGGCTCGCGCCCAGGTCCATCGGCACCCCGATAATCCGAATCTTCTCAGCCATAAGTACGTCCGCCTATCGCGCCGCAGGTAAACCCATCCGCCAAAAACGCGCAACCAACACGCCGTTGTAACGGCAGGCGGGCGCTTTTGACTTTCGTTTGCGTCAGTTGGGTGTCACCCAGATCAGGCGATCGCGCCCTTCCGCGCAGGTTTCGTAGCGGCCGCCTTTCAGGCGGGCGCCTTTGCTTTTGGCGTTGCCGTTCGGCCAAGCCTCAGCCTTGTGGCGGCACTAAGGATAGACGCGATACAGCATGCGTGGGAAGGGAATCACTTCGCGGATGTGCTCCGTCCCGCAAATCCACGCGACGGTGCGCTCGAGCCCCAGCCCGAATCCCGCGTGCGGGACGCTCCCGTACCGCCGCAAATCGAGGTACCACTGCAGCGATTCCTCGGGTATTCCCTGCTCGTGAATCCGCTTCAGCAGCGTTTCGTAGCTCGATTGGCGCTCGCCGCCACCGATGATTTCGCCATAGCCTTCGGGCGCGATCATGTCGAAATTCAGCGCCAGGTCAGGGCGCGCCGGATCAGCCTCCATGTAAAAAGCCTTCATCGCCGAGGGATAGCGATGGATGATCACCGGCTTTTCGAAATTCTTCGAAAGCAGCGTCTCTTCGTCTCCGCCAAAATCGTCGCCGAATTTCGCCGGATTTCCCCCCTTCTGCAGCACCTCGATGGCCTCTTCATAGGTGATTCGCGGGAACGGCGGCGCGATTTTTTCGAGCTTCGAAACATCGCGCCCGAGCGCCGCCAGTTCCCTGCTTCGGTTCTTCACCACGCCTTGCACCATCGCGCTCACCAGCCCTTCGCCCAGCTCCATCATGTCCGAAAGGTGCGAGTAAGCGGCTTCAGGCTCGAGCATCCAGAATTCGGTCAGGTGCCGTCGCGTCTTCGATTTCTCCGCGCGAAACGTGGGACCAAACGTGTAGACCTTGCCAAGAGCCGCGGCCGTCGCCTCCACATACAGCTGCCCCGACTGCGTCAGATACGCCTTCTGGTCGTCGATATAATTGACTTCGAAAAGTGTGGTGGTGCCTTCGCAGGCGGCCGGCGTGAAGATTGGCGCGTCGGTCAGGATGTAGCCCTGATCGTCCATGTAATTGCGCGCGGCGCGAATCGCCTCTGCGCGGATGCGCAAGATCGATGCCTGCCGCGGCGTCCGAATCCACAGGTGCCGCCGGTCGAGCAGGAAATCGACGCCGTGCTCCTTCAGCTGAATCGGATACGGCTCGGATTCCGGCACGCGCTGCACCACCTCGACGGCCGCAATGTGCATTTCGCAGCCGCCCGGCGCGCGCGGCTCGGCCTTGATCGTCCCGGTCACGATCACGCTCGATTCCTGCGTCAATCCCTTCAGCGCGCCAAACGCTTCAGGATTCTCCTTCAGCGACACAACGCCCTGAATGATCCCCGTGCCGTCGCGAAAAATCGGAAACAGCAGCTTCCCCGACTCGCGCAAATTGTAAAGCCATCCGCGAATCGTAACCGTCTTCCCGGCATACTCCGAGGCATGCTCGACCGCCACCACAGGGTTCGATGAGTTCGTCTTTTGCTCGTCAGTCAAAGTAAATTCCAGGTTTGGGATGTTGAAGAATTAAATGTAGCCCCGCGGCCCTTAAGCGCCGTGGTTTCGTAGCGGCCGCCTTTCAGGCGGGCCGGCCCTGCAGCGTCATCGCGGCCGATTCCACGCCTCTGGCGACGCCATCCCCTTCTTCTCCGCGTGCTCTTCCAACTTGTCAAACGTCTCCCGAATCTGACCGAGCGACGGCCCCGCGCCGCCAGCCTGCTCCTTCAATTCCAGTACCAGCGGCAGCGGCTCGGGCACGCTCGCAAAGCCCGCGAGCGCGGCATCCCAATCAATCGTGCCGGCATACGGCAGCAGATGCTCGTCCTTTTCACCGTGATTGTCGTGGATATGGGTAGTCGCCACGCGCGAGCGCATCAGCTCGAAGCTCTCCGCGAACCCCGCATCAAGGTGCGCATGGCCGATATCGAAGCAAAATTTCAGGTCGAGCCGCGTCTCTTTCACGAACTGCACGAGTGACGCAGGCGCGCCCAGTTCATTCGGCGTGTTCTCGACGGCGATCGTCACGCCGCGCTGCTTCGCGAAAAGCGAAAGATGCTCGAGCGAGCTGAACGCCGCATCGTACCGGCGGGCATCGGCCTCCTGCCGCCCGGTGCCGAGGTGCTGCACCAGATAGCGAAATGGCACCGTCTCGGCCACGTCGATCGCCCGCTTCACCTCATCGACCGCGTCGACGCGCCGCACCCGCTCCGTCTCAGAAATCGAAATCGGAATCCCGCTTTCGCGCCCCGGCGACGAATTCCGCTCGGTCGGCGAATGCAGCGAATGCAACGTCAGCCCGGTTTCCTCGAGCGCGCCCGCCAGCTCGCGCAGCGCCTCCATCGACCGGTAGCTGAAATGCGAAGACGCGCAGAAAATCTCGACGCCGTGAATCCCGGCCTGCGCGATTCCCTGCAACATCTCCCTGCTTAGCGGCTGGTGAACGTACCGATACGTCGAAAGAATGCGTCGCATCCCACCCTCAGTGCAGCATCATTCGATCATTCGCAAACTTCTATCGTCCGTGGAAATCCGGCCAACGTCAATAGCCGGGCGCGAGTGGAAGAGCCTGGTCACATCGTATCCCCCTGGCTGGATTGAAATGTTTGAGCCCGAAGCGGCGCGGGGAGATGGTTTTACTGTTGGGCCGGAGGGGAAAATGATCGCCGCCGTGGCTGTGGGAAA
>Ga0335072_10001148_pt1 | contig 44043 bp, 40 predicted proteins | sample Lox_Sample_21_FD_206725 | JGI IMG/M metagenome (GOLD analysis project Ga0335072, IMG submission 206725) | Soil microbial communities from Loxahatchee National Wildlife Refuge, Florida, United States - Lox_Sample_2.1 | ecosystem: Environmental > Terrestrial > Soil > Wetlands | place: USA... | reverse complement strand
GTGGATCATCGTCCACGAGTTCCTGCCGCTGTTCGGGAATCCGGCCGTGGTCATCGACGTGGAGTCCAACGGCCCGCGGTTCTTCCGGCCGGGAGCGCACCCGTTCATGCCGATCGAGTTCTCCGTGGCGGGCTTCCGCGCGCTCGGGCACCCGTCCATCCGGTCTTCGTACCAGGTCAATGCCACCTTCGCCGGCAAGATCTTTCCCGATGACCCGGACGCGCCGACGACACCGCGCACCGACTTGCGTGGCGGTCCGGTGGACGCCGCGCACGCGGTGGACTTCTCTTTCTTCTTCCCCACCGACCCGGCGAGGGAGCCGCAGCGCGCGAAGGAGTTCAACGCGAAGCTCAACACCCAGCTTCTCGACTTGCCGGTGTCCGCGGTGCCGGGCGCCCAGGCGGGCGGACTGGCGCGCCCGGTGGCCTCGCTGGCGGTGCGGAATCTGCTGCGCAGCGAGGCGCTCGGCCTGCCCTCGGGGCAGGACGTGGCCCGGGAGGTGGGCGAGGAACCGCTGACCGACGAGCAGCTGGGCTCCTCCGGGCCCAGCTACCTCTGGTACTACCTCCTGAAGGAGGCGCAGGTCCTCGGTAAGGAGTCAAGCCTCGGGCCGGTGGGGACGCGAATCGTGGCCGAGACCCTGATCGGCCTGCTCGATGCCGACCCGACCTCCTACCGGGCCTCCAGCCCCTTCTGGCGCCCCACGCTGCCCGGCACGGGCGAGGGCAGCTTCAGCATCGTTGACCTGCTCAAGATCGCGGGGCTGGCGCCAGCCTGACCAGGCGGCGGCCACGCTTGCCGCGCGCCGGGCCCCCTGGGGTTGTCCCCCGGGGCGCCCCGGCGCGCGTTTGCCTGCCCGGAGTGAGCGACGGCGCCGCAGGGGCTGGCACCGACGGGGAAAGTGTGTAACATGTGATACAGATTTGTGCAGATTGGTCAAAATAGTTACAAATGGTAGCTAGAGAAGCGGGTTCTGGAGGAACGGTGAAGATCTGGATCTCCTGCGACATGGAGGGCGTCGCCGGCATCGTCGACTGGGACCAGTGCCTGGCGGGCAGCCCCGGCTACGCGCTTGGCTGCGCCTTGCTGCAGGCTGAAGTCAACGCGGCGATCGAGGGCGCGGCCAGCGCGGGAGCGCGCGAGATCATCGTCAACGACTCTCACGGCCGGATGGCCAACCTCGACCCGCGCAAGATCGCGGGTGGCGCCAGCTACCTGTCGGGCCGGCACAAGCCGATGTACATGGTCCAGGGACTTGACGAGAGCTTCGACGCGGTGTTCCTCGTCGGCTACCACGGCTCGATCTCAGGCCGCCCGTCGACGTTGTCCCACACCTACAACCCGGAGGTCTTCGCGGGCATCCGGGTCAATGGCGAGTACGTGGGGGAGAGCGGGATCAACGCCCTGCCGATGGCGCACTATGGCACTCCTATCGCCCTGGTCTCCGGAGACCGGGTGACGGCCGAGGAGACGGCACCGTTCGCGCCGGACGCCGTCAACGTGATCACCAAGGAGTCCGTCACCCGGGGGGCGGCACTGAACCTGCACCCAGACGAGTCGGGCCGGCTGATCCGCGCGGGCGCCGAGGAAGCGGTCCGCCGCGTTGCCGCCGGAGGCGCCCGCCCGCCCGCGATCGAGGTGCCGGTGACGGTGGACATGGAGTTCCAGACGGCCGACATGGCGGACATCGCCACCTGGGCCCGTGACGTCGAGCGCACGAGCGAGCGCACCGCCACGATCACCGGTACCGACCTGCGACGCGTCTTCCAGTCGTTCGTCGCGGTCACCTACATCACCCGGCAGGCCGCGGGCCGCTAAGGCTCGGATCCCAGCACAGAAGGACAATCACCATGGAGATCTTTGAGGTCGCGGCGGCTGGACAGGGGCCGAGCCTGGCCCTGCACGGCGGGGCCGGCGGGCGGGTAGAGGAACTGGCCCTCGAGGGTGAGGCTCCGCACGCGGAGGGACTGCGGGCCGCCTATAGCGCCGGCTGGCGGGTTCTGGCGGCGGGCGGCAGCGCCCTGGACGCCGTGTGCGCCAGCGTTGAGGTTCTTGAAGACGACCCGCTGTTCAACGCCGGCCGCGGCGCCGCCCTCACGGCGACGGGACAAGCCGAGCTGGACGCGTCGGTGATGACGGGCGCTGGGCTCGCGGGCGCCGTCGCCGCCTCCAGGTACGCGAGGAACCCGGTCCGGCTGGCCCGCGCCGTGATGGAGCACACCGAGCACGTGCTCATCGTTGAGCCGGATACCGAGTTCCTCAGGCGCCACGGGCTTGAGGTGGTGGAGCGCGGCTACTTCATCACCGAGCCGCGCCGCCAGCAGCTTGAGCGAGTGCTCGATGGCCGCGCGGCCGCCGCACGGCACGGGACCGTTGGTGCGGCGGCGCGCGACGCGAGCGGCCGGGTGGCCGCGGCCACGTCCACGGGCGGCATGACCGGCCAGGCCGACTGCCGGGTCGGGGACAGCCCCATCGTCGGCGCGGGCGTCTACGCCCGCGACAACGTCGTAGCGATCTCGTGCACCGGACACGGCGAGGCGTTCATCCGCGGCGTCGTCGCCCACGACGTCGCCGCCCGGATCCGCTACCTGGGCGCCGACCTCGCTGAGGCGATCACGGGAACCTTCAAGGAGGAGCTCACCCAGCGCGGTTCCACCGGCGGCCTCGTCGCCGTCGGCGGGGACGGCCGCGTCGTGGTGGCGCATAATTCGCCGGCGATGTTCTCCGCGCGCGGCACGGGCCCCGAGCCGGCGCTCACGACATGACGGGTCCCGCGGCCGAGGAGCCGCCACTGCGGGAGGTGATCTTCCAGCGGATGGACGAGCTCACGCCCGCCGAGCGGAAGGTGGCGCGCACCCTGCTCGCCCGCTACCCGGCCGCGGGGCTCGAGAGCACGGCCGCGCTCGCGACCACGGCGGGGACGAGCAAGCCGACCGTGCTCCGGTTGCTCGGCCGGCTCGGGTTCGGCAGCTACCCCGAGTTCCAGGAGCGGCTGCGGGCCGAGGTCACCCGGTCCATGAACGCCAGCCCCCTCAGCCGCGCTCAGGCCCGCCGGGCGGTCCCGCCGGACGACAGCGTCTTCCTGCACGCGGTTGACGAGCGGGGGCAGCTGGTGGCGCGACTGCGGGACACCGTGCCGCCAGCGGAAATCGAGCGGGCCGTTGCCGTGCTGGCCGGGCGCCCCCGGCACGTCGTCATCTCCGGTGGCTACTTCTCGCGGCTGATCGCCCGCACGCTGGCGATGCAGCTTGACCAGCTGATTCCCAATGTCGACTTCGCCGATGAGCCGCTTGGCGCCGACACAGGGAAGTACCTGCGGGCCGGGCGTGACTCCGTCGTGATCGTCTTCGACCTGCGCCGCTACGAGCTGGCGGCGCAGGAGGTCATCTCGATGGCGAGGAACGCCGGGGCCACGATCATCCTGATCACCGACGAGACGCTGTCCCCGTCGGCGGGACGAGCCGACATCGTGCTGCCCGTCGCGGTCGACGCCATCCCCTTCGACTCCTTCGCCGCCCTGCTCGTGCTCACCGAGAGCCTGGTGGAGGCCGTCTTCCAGGCGGCCGGCGAGGCAGCCCTGGAGCGGATGGCCGACTGGGAGCGGTCGGTCCACATCTCGCGGGCCGTGGGCGCCAGCGCGGCCCCGGCACGGCAACAGCAGGAAGGCTGACTCATGGACATCACCATCATCGGTTCCGGTGCCATCGGCGGCACCGTGGGCGCCCACATGATCCGGGCCGGGCACGACATCACGCTGTGCGACGCCGACGAGGCCCACGTCGCTGCGATCCGCGCCCACGGGCTGATCATCAAGGGGCCGGTCAACGAGTTCACCGTGGCCGCGCGGGCGGTCACCCCGGCCGAGCTTGGCGACCGTATCTCCCATGCCATCGTCGCCGTCAAGAGCCAGCACACCCAGGCGGCGGCCGAGCTGCTCCGCGGCCGGCTCGCCCCCGGCGGCTACGTGCTGACCGTGCAGAACGGCCTGACCGCCGACACCCTGGTCGAGGCGGTCGGCCGCGAGGCGGTCGTCTCGTCGTTCGTGAACTTCGGCGCCGACGTCATGGCCCCTGGGCGGATCATGCAGGGAAACATCGGGACGTTCCGGGTGGGCGAGCTCGACGGCGGCCGGATCACGCCGCGCGTGCTTGACCTGGCCGAGGCCCTTCCCTACGCCGAGCCCACGGACAACGTGCTCGGCTTCCTGTGGGGCAAGGAGGCCTACGGCGCCATGCTGTGGGCCGGGGCCGTCTCCGACCTGACGATCGCCGAGCACCTGGAAGACGAGCGCTACCGCCCGCTGATGATCGCCGTTGCCCAGGAGGTCCTGGCCCAGGCGCCGGTTAAGGTGGAGAGCTTCGACGGCTTCGACCCCGCCGACCTCGGGGGATCCCTGGACCGGCTGGCTGAGTTCAACCGCAACAGCGCCAAGAAGTACAGCGGCATCTACCGCGACCTCGTGGTGCGCAAGCGCAAGACCGAGATCGACGAGGCGCTGCGTGACCTCGACGGGCCCATCTTCGCCAAGATCGCCGAGATGATCCACGACATCGAGGAGGGCAGGCGGGTCAACGAGCGGCGGAACCTCGACGAGCTGGCCGAGTTCGCCGCCGGGCTTCCCGCCGCCTGACCCGCATCCGCGCCGGCCGCCTCTGACAGGATGTCGCTCGCGTCCCTAACGCGAGGGGCCGGCCGGCGGGTCGACGCCGCCAGGCGAGTCGGGGTCGGGATAGACCCGGCAGAGGCTTCCCGGCCCGAGGTGGATGACCGGCGACCGGGGGCGGCCGCCGACCGCCTTGTCCGAAGACCACGGCGCGGGCGGGGCGTAGAGGTAGGCGCACAGGACCAGCAGGATCTGATCGTATTCGGCGCGACGGGCACGGAACCGGTCGTAGGCGGCGCCGAGGTCGCTGGCGACGGGAAGGCCAGCCGCCTGCAGGTCCTGGCAGGCGGCGACGACCTCGTCCCGCGTGACGGCGATCTGCTCGGTGCCCGTCTCGGGGTAGTAGGAGGGGTGGTGGGAGATGCCGTGGAAGTCGGCGATGTGGCGCAGCGAGACGACCCCGGCGTGCAGGCACATTCCCGCCTCAGGACCCCAGTCGGCCTCGACGGCGGCCAGCGCGAGAGCGGCGGAATCGAGAATAGCCCCGGCCGCGGTGATCCAGGACTTGTCGGTCTGCGGTGAGTGGTAAAAGGCGAGGACGGGGAAGCTCGTATGGCTCTCGCCCAGGTCGATGAACCAGGGTTCCCAGGCCTTCCATGCCTCGTTCAGCAGCCCAGGGGACCCGACGGGATGCCATAGGTGCCGCAGGATCGCCGGCCCGTGTGGCGGCGTGCCGGTACGCATCGCCAGCTTGCTGACCATAGCCTCCCGTTGCGAGAAGGCGGCGTAAAAGCTGGGCAGGTAGCCGATGATCAGGGCCAGCACCCCCAGCCCGATCACCGCCTCGACGTAGCCGGCGGCGCTGGCCGCGCCAGTAGCGGGCACGCCTACGGTGGTCATCGCGGCGGCCGAGGTCCCGAAGGCCCAGCCGGCTGAGCCACCGCCGAGCGCCCACTGCACGCCGGCGCCGGCCAGCCAGATTCCGGTGAGCCAGGTGATGAGCTGCGCCAGCAGAATGCGGGGGGCCAGCGTCGCTGTGCGGCGGTCAACTGCCTTGGTCGACGAGGCGGCACGGCCGGCCCGCCACGAGGTCGGCGCATCGAGGACACGGAAGATGACCCGGCTGAGGCGGTCAGGTACGCCACGCGGAATCACGATCGTGCGCAGCGCCGAGCGCAAGACGATCAACGCGACGGCTGCGGCCACGAGGCCCACAATCACCCGCGCCAGCGTCAGCAGCATCGAAGAGAGCCCTCAGCATTTCGTGATTGCCCCGGTCGTGGCGGGGCCTAATGTACTGGCCGCCTGGTGGCGCGCCAGGACGACACGCCCGGGCCGGCCGCTCGCGCGGACGGCCGATTGCCGGAATGCCCGTGATCGTCCGCGACTGCGCAGGTTAACCTCTGACCATGGCAGCGACGGGGTTGAAGCAAGGACGGCAGATGGCGGCGGGGCGGTACCCCGCGTGGCTGAAGGTGTCGTGGTCGGTTCCGGCCGCCCTGCGCGCGATCAGGGCCATGGTCGTCATCCCGAGCCTGTTCGCCATTACGTCGAAGGTCATCGGCGACCCGCAGATGGCGCTGTTCGCCACGTTCGGCGGGTTCGCGACCCTGGTGGTCACGAGCTTCGCCGGAAACAGGCAGGACAAGCTGACTGCCCACCTGGGGCTGGCCATCGCGGGCAGCGTCGCCCTCATCATCGGCACGCTCGTGGCCGGCTCGGCCTGGCTGGCCGCTCTCGTCACGTTCTTCGTCGTGTTCGCGGTCTTCTTCGCCGGAGTCCTTGGCCCGGCCCCCGCCACCGCGTCCACGGCGGTCCTGTTCGCCTATGTCCTTCCCGTTGCCTCGGCGGGTGGCGCGAGCACCATCGGCAGCCGCCTTGAAGGCTGGTGGCTGGCATCCGCCGCCGGGACTCTCGCGGTCCTGCTGCTGTCACCGAAGAGCCCGGGCGACCGGATCAGGGCGTCGGCTTCGGCGCTGGCGGCCGAGCTGGCGGCCCGAATCCGGCAGGCGTCCCTGGGCCAGGCCTCTGATCCGGCTGCCACGCGGGCCGCCAAGGAAGGGCTGCGGGCCGCGTTCAACAGCGCGCCCTACCGCCCGACCGGCCTCGCGACCGCCGATCAGGCCCTCGCCAGCGTGGTGCAGCTCCTCGACTGGGGAGCCGCCCAGGTGGCCGACGCGTTCGACGGCCACATCGACATGACGCGGGCGTCCCAGGAAGACCGCCGGGTGCTCGCGGTCACCGCCAGCGTGTTCGACGACATCGCCGCGCTGCTGGCCGGAAGACCGGCCGAGCCCGCGTTCGAGGAGCTCCAGGAGGCGCGAATGGCCGCCACCGAGCACCTGAGGAACCTCGCGGCCGACAGCGAGCACGCCGAGCGGATGGGCGCCGCGCACGCCGTGCATGCCCAGGCGATCGCGGTGGCCGCGCAGGCCGTGGCGGCCGACGCGCTCATCGCGGCCCGCCGCGCCGACCCGGCCACGATCGCCGCCGAGCGGCGTAAGTGGAACGGCGTCGCCGCGCCACCCCACGGTCCCGCCAGCCATAACGGGTCCGGCCCCGGCCGCACCGCCAGCCTCCTGGCCACCACGCGGACCGGCTCACTGCTGTCGGGCGTCGCCGGAGCCACGGGGGTGGTCGCCAGGCACGCTAGTGTCCGTTCTGTCTGGTTCGCCAGCAGCTTGCGCGGTGCCGCGGCGCTCGCCGTCGCGGTGGCGGTCGCGGACCTCAGCGACGTGCAGCACGGCTTCTGGGTCGTGCTCGGGACGCTGTCCGTGCTGCGGTCGAACGCCTCGGGCACCGGGACGACGGCCCTGCGCGCGCTGGGCGGCACGGCCATCGGGTTCGTGGTGGGCGCCGCCCTGCTCGCGGCGATCGGAACCGGGCAGACGTCGATGTGGGTCGCGTTCCCGCTGGCGATCCTGGTGGCCGCCTACGCGCCGGGTACCGCCCCGTTCGCGATCGGTCAGGGGGCATTCACGATCGTGATCGTCGTGCTGTTCAACCTGCTGGACCCGATCGGCTGGAAGGTCGGGCTGCTGCGGGTGGAGGACGTGGCGATCGGCTGCGCGGTGAGCGTGGTGGTGGGCGTGGTCTTCTGGCCCCGCGGGGCGGCGGCCCTGGTCGGCGACGACCTGGCCGACGCGTTCCGCAGCGGCGCGCAGTACCTCACGCAGGCGGTCGACTGGGCGCTGAGCGAGCGCCCTGTCCCGCCCGAGGTGGCCTCAGCGACGGTGACCGCGGGCCTGCGGCTGGATGACGCACTGCGCGGCTTCCTGGCCGAGCAGGGTACCAAGCGGGCCAGCAAGGAGGACCTGTGGATGCTGGTAACGGCGACGCTGCGGCTGCGGCTGACCGCGAGCACGCTGGCCGGGCTACGGGACGAGGTACCTGCTGACGGCGTCGCGGCTGGCCCGGCCTGCCTGCCGCTCGAGGGCTCTGACGCCTACGCGGGGACGCCGGCCTGCGTGAGCCTGCAGATGGCGGCGACGCAACTGGCCAGCTTTTACGGGCGGGTCGCCGACGAGGTTGGCCATCCCGGCCGCCAGGACCCCGAGCTGATCCCCGCCCCGCCGCTCACGGGTCCGGCCGTGCCACGGCCTGCGAGGGCGGCGGTCCCCGAGGCGGCGGTCCCCGAGGAGGCGGTGCCCGAGGAGGCGGTGCCCGAGGAGGCGGTGCATGAGCGGGCGGCGGTCCTTGGCGGGGCGGTCCTTGACGGGGCGGTAGCCGGGGGAGCGGTGCCTGACGGTGCGCTGGCGGGCCGCGGCGGCGCCGGTCCGGGCGCGCCGCCACGGCCCCACCCGCATCTGCTGTGGGTTCAGGAGCACCTACATCACCTGAGCAACAGTGCCCAGGCGATCAGCGGGCCGGCCCTGCACGTGGCCGAGGCCCGCCGTCGCCCCTGGTGGCGCTGACTGGTTACATCAGCTAGGGCAGCTTCCAGTCCTGGGCTGCCGTGTTGTTACAGGTGTACAGCTGAACCTGAGTGCCTGCCGTGGTCGACGACCCGGGGTCGTCGACGCACAGCCCGGACTGGGGGTTGATGAGCTGGCCGGAGGTGGTGGCCCGCCATTGCTGTGCGCTGGTGCCGTTGCAGGTGTCGAGCTGGATGAGCGTCCCGCTGGTCGTGCCGCCGTTGGCGACGTCCATGCAGCTGCCGAGGACCCGGAGGGTCCCGTCCGGCTCGTAGGTCCACTCCTGCGCGCCGGTGTTGTTGCAGGTGTAGATCTGGATGGGAGTGCCGTTGGTGGTGCTTGAGGATCGGTCATCCAGGCAGAGGCCGGAGCCGACACTTGATGTGACGGCGCCGGTTACCGTGGTAGCGGCGGGCAGCGTCCAGTCCTGGGCGGCGCTGGCATTGCAGGTGTAGAGCTGCAGCTGGGTGCCCTGGGTGGTTGTCGCGTTGGGGTCGTCGAGGCACAGCCCCGACTCGGGGTTGACCAGGGAGCCACTGGCGCCGAGCGTCCACTGCTGTGCGCCGGAGCCGTTGCACTCGTACAGGTCAATGACCGTGCCGTTGGTGGTGCCGCTCTGCCAGGCGTCCAGGCACTTGCCGAGCGTCCTGATCGTGCCGTCGGACGCGATCGTCCAGCTCTGGGCGTCGGTGTTGTCGCAGCCCCAGATGTCGACCGGGTTCCCGTCGGTGGTTGAGCTCTGGCTGTCGTCCACGCACAGGCTGGCGGAGACACCGGAGGTGATCGGGCCGGTTCGCGGTGACGGCGGGGCGACGGTGTTGCCGTTGTAGGACGGCGGGGCGGCCGACGCGGACGACGCCCAGGAATCGTTGGGTGACGTGCCGAGCGTGTAGCTCAGCGTGCCACCGCTGGTGATGGCGGACGTAGGGGCGTAGGCGTTGTTCCAGGCCGACCCGTTCCACGTCGCGGACTGCACGTACGGGGCGTTGTCGGCGGCGCCGTTGCCGTCGATCGTGAGCGTGTTACCTGACGGCAGCGTGACCTGTGCCGTAGTGAACATCGGAGACCCTAGCGCCAGTGTCGAGGTGCCTGGCGTCATCGGGTACATGCCGAGCGCCGACCAGACGTACCAGGCGCTCATCGCGCCGAGGTCGTCGTTGCCGTTGCCAAGGCCGGCCGGGGTGTCGCTCCAGAGCTGGTCCTGGACCTCGCGGACCGCCTCCTGAGCCTGGTACGGCTGGCCGATGTAGTCGTACTCCCAGGGCAGCTCGATGCTGGGCTCGTTGCCCATCCAGGCGTAGCCGTTAGCGCCCGTGAAGCTGCGCAGCACCGTGCCCAGGTAGTCGGCCATCGCGGTGTTCCCGCCCACGGCACTGGCCAGGCCGGCCAGGTTGAACGGGACCATCCCGGTGTAGATCCACGAGTCGGCCTCGACGAAGTCAGTGCCGCTCGTCGGGTCGAAGCCCGTAGGCCAGCTGCCGTTCGCGTCGCGGGGCTGGTCGAATCCGCTGTCGGGGTCAAGGACGTTACGCCAGTCCTGCGCCCGGTCGGCGAACGTCGCCTGGTCAGAGGAGTTGCCGAGATCGCCGGCGAAGGCGGAGAGGGCGAAGTCGGCGGTGTCGTATTCGAGGGTGGTCGAGACCGGGCCGTAGAAGTTGCAGCAGCCGTAGCTGCCGTCGGCGGGCAGGTAGCCGGGCGTCGACAGGTAGTTCAGGCCGGGCCTGATGTTGTTGGTGTTGGTCGCCTCGGTGACCATGTCGGTCAGCGCGCTGGAGGTGTTGAAGTTGGTCGCACCGAACGCGTAGTAGTCGGCGATGATCGAGTCGGCGGGATCGCCCACCATCACATAGGTCTCGCCGTTGTCCTCCATCCACTTGGGCAGCATGCCCGCCTGAGCGTAGTCATCGACCATCGACTCGGCCGTGTCGCTGGCCGCCGACGGGTCGACGAGCGCCTCGAGCTGCGCCTGGGTGCGGTAGATGTCCCAGCCGGAGAAGTTCGTGTAGAAGGCCGAATGGCCGGAGTCGACCGTGTGAACCTTCCCGTCCACCCCCATGTACTGGCCGTTGTCGTCGCTGAACACGTTAGGGTGCAGCAGCGAGTGGTACAGGGCGGTGTAGAAGCTCGTCTGCTCGGCCGCCGTGCCCCCGGCGACCTGGACCTTGCCCAGGAGCGCGTTCCACGAGGACTGGGCGGCGCTCTCGGTGGACGAGAAGTTCCAGCCGGGGTTCTCCGCGGCCAGGTTGGCCTGGGCGTTGGCCTTCGATACGTACGACACGCCGACCTTAGCCAGGACAGTCTGGTTACTGGTGGTGTTGAAGGTCAGGTAGGTGCCCGCCGGGCCGGTGAGCGCGGGCGCCGCGGTGGCGTTCTTGGGCAGCGTCCCGTGGTACGTGGGCTGATTCGGCTTCTCCGTGGTGCTGGCGGGTGTCGTCTTCGGCCTGGCTGACGTGGTGGCAGGCTGCTTCAGGGAGAACTGGCTGACGCCAGGCTGCAGCGTTGACCCGCTGAACGTCCCGTTGGCGGCGAACGGCTGGCTGAACTGCATGTCGAAGTACAGCGTGTAGGTGTTGCCCGCGCCGCAGAAGTTGCCCGACGTGGCGGAGCCCTGGACCTCGGTGTCGCTGATCACCGTGAAGCTGGTCGCCGAGTCACCGTTCTGGCTGCCGTCCAGCTTGAAGATCAGGTTGGCCTGCGTGGTGGACGGGAAGGTGAAGTCGGCCATCCCGGTCCTGGTCGTGGCGGTCAGCGCGGTGGTGACCCCGTTGCTCAGGGCGACCTGGTACTCGCCCGCCTGGGCCGACTCATTGGAGTGCGAGAAGGCGTCGGTAGCCGACGAGCTGACCGCTCCCACGGTCGGCAGCACCGGGACGTCGCCCTCGGCGCCGCAGCCAGGCCCGGACAGGTGGTCAAGGCTGAACCCGGTGATCGAGGAGTCGTTGTACTCGTAGCCGCCGCCCTCCGGGCGCGACGGTGTGTCCGGGCTCCACTGCACCATGCCGAACGGCACGTCGGCGCCGGGGAAGTCGTCCTCGCTGTTCGTGGTGCCGATGAACGGGTTGACGAGCGAGGCGGGGTTGCTCACGAGGGCGGCCGCCTGACGCTGTGGCGACAGTCCGGCCGCGCCCGCTGACGGGGCGGGAACGACGGCCAGCGCGGCGAGGGTGGCCGCCGCGGCGATGCCGGGGAGGGCCAGTTGCCGCCGGCCCAGTCTTCGCAGTCCTAGCTTCTGCGGGCTGGACTTTCTGAGGAGATTCCGAGGGTGACTACGACCAGGTAGTGCCATTGCTGCCGTCCTTTGGCGCGTGACGTAGTGCGGTGCAGGGCCTTCGCCCCCGGACAGGACTGCACTGCGACATCGTTGTCATCTTCAGATAAACCACAGGAAGGACCAAGGAACAAGAGGCAATCGCGCTGAAAGCTACATCTCTTCGTGGCTGATACTCACGCGGCGCTGGGCCTGCTTCGGGACGGTCGCCCGGCGCCGGTTGACTCCGTACCGCGGTACGGGCGCTAGGTTGGCAGGCATGGCCGGGCTGACGATAAGCAGGTTCGCTGCCGCCGGGGGAGTCGGGATTGAGACCGTTCGCTTCTACCAGCGCCGGGGCCTGCTGGCCGTGCCCGCGCGGGGCGGCTCGGGGTACCGGGAGTACTCGGAGGCCGACCAGCGCCGCCTGGCCTTCATCTGCCGGGCCAGGGAGCTGGGGTTCACGCTGAGCGAGATAGGCGACCTGCTCGGTCCGGCCGAGACCGGGTTCACCGGGGACATCCTCCTGGCGGCCAGGGCCAAGCTCGACCAGACGCAGAAGCAGCTCACTGAGCTGCTCCAGCTGCGCTGCCGGCTCCACCAGCTCGTCCGGGTGTGCGCGGACGGCGACAGCCGCGACTGCCTCGCTCTCCGCCTGGGCCAGTCGGCTCAGCCGGCGGTGCTGCCATGAAGTTCGGGATCACCTACAACACGGGCTTCTACGGAGCCGACCCCGCCAGCTTGGCCGCGGTCGCCCGGCAGGCCGAAGAATGCGGCTTCGAGTCGTTCTACGTCCCCGAGCACATCGCCCTGTACCCGGGCGCGACCGGAGGCGGCGTCGAGTTCCCCCCGTCGCTCGCGGTCGCCGACCCGCTTGAGTGCCTCAGCTACGTCGCTGCGGCCACCGAGCGGATCCTGCTGGGAACGGCGGTCCTGCTACTGCCCTATCACCACCCGGTCGTGCTGGCCAAGCGGCTGGCGACCATCGACGTCCTGTCCGGGGGGCGCATGCGCCTGCTGACCGTCGGCGTCGGGACGCTGCCGGGCGAGGCGCAGGCCATGGGGGCCGACTTCGCGACGCGCGGACGGCGCGCCGACGAGGCGATCGACGTGCTGCGCCTGCTGTGGGCCGGAGACGACAGCGGCGTCAGCTTCAGCGGGGAGTTCTTCTCGTTCACCAGCCTGTGCAGTTTTCCCAAGCCGTGGAACACCACGACGCTGCCTGTCCACGTTGGCGGGTCGAGTGCCGCCGCGGCCCGCCGCGCCGGCCGCCGGGGCGACGGCTACTTCCCCGGCGGCCGGCTCACCGCCGCGCAGCGGGCGGGCCAGCTGGAGATCATGCGCGTGGCCGCCGCTGAAGCGGGCCGGGACCCGGCAGCGCTTGAGTACACGCGCTGGGGGTCGACCAGCCTGACGGCCGCCGACGTCGAGGCCCACGCCCGCACCGGGACGACGCGCCTCGTCGTGGCCCCCAGCTCCCTTGACCTGCCCGGGCAGCGCGCGGAGATCTCCGCGTTCGCCGACCGGCTCCGGCTGCCGCGCCAGTGAGATGGCAGCTGGCTAGGCCGCCTCAAGGACGAAGAACAGGAAGCACAGGAAGGCCGGCGTGTCCGCGAGGACGTCGGGGAACAGCTCGCGGGCGCCCGCCGCGGCGGGTGGCTCGCTGATGACGCAGATCCGAAAGCCGGCTGCGGTGAAGGCGTCGGTCATCGCGTGCAGCGGCCGGTGCCAGTACGTCAGCGTGGCCCTCTGGCCGCTGAACGTGTACTCCTTCGACCACTGAAAGGTCGAGAAATAGCCGGCGCCGTGACCGGACAGCACATAGCCGTGAATGGGATGATTCACCGACGCGATCAGCCGCCCGCCCGGCCTCAGCACGCGCCGCAGCTCGGCGAGCGGCGCCGTCCAGTCCTCGAAGTAGTGCAACACCAGGGACGCGATGACATCGTCGAATGCGGCGTCGGGAAACGGCAGCGGGCGCTCCATGTCGGCTAGGTGCAGGTCAGCGTCAGCACCGAGTCGCTGCCTGGCCAGCTCAAGCATCCCGGTGCTCGCGTCGAAGCCGGTCACGCTGGCGCCCCGGTCACGCAGCGCCGCGAACAGCGGGCCGGAGCCGCAGGCGGCGTCGAGGATCCGCCGGCCTGCCACGTCACCGGCCAGGGCCAGGGTCGCGGGCCGCTCGTAATAGGCGTTGAACAGGCTGACCTCGTTTTCCTGCGAGTACGCGGCGGCGAAGCGGTCATAGTCGTTGGTCACGGCCTGATCGGCGGGCCCGGCAAAGGGGCGGGAAACGGGAGGCACGCGGTCCATCCTGACATGACCGGCCTGCCCGGCATCGGCTTTCTGGTCGGCGGCGCCGGTCAGGGCGGACGCTGGCCACGGTCCCGCTCCTGCTGCCGTACCTCGGCGCGGCCGGCCAGCCGGCCCAGGGCCTTAACCTGCCGGGCCATGCGCGGGTTACGGGCGAAGCGGTCGGCGTGCCGGTCCAGGAAGGCCCAGTAGCCGGCGGTGAACGGGCAGGCGCGAGGGCCGAGCCGGTCACCGGGCCGGTAGTGGCAGTCGCCGCAGTAGTCGCTCATCCGGTTGATGTAGGCGCCGCCGCTGAGGTAAGGCTTGCTGGCCATGAGGCCGCCGTCGGCGTGCTGGGACATGCCGATGACGTTCGCCACCATGACCCAGTCATAGCCGTCGGCGAAGTTGGCGTGGAACCAGCGGGTCAGCTCCTGGGGGTCCCAGCCGCGCTGGATGGCGTAGTTGCCGAGCACCATCAGCCGGATGATGTGATGGGCGTAGCCATGCTCGCGCACCTGGGCCAGCGCGCCGGACAGGCAGCGGGCCCGTACCGCCTCCGCGTCAAGCTCCGCGAACCAGGCGGGCAGCGGGCCGTCAGCGGCCAGCGCGTTCCTGTGCCGGTAGTCCTCGCCGCAGTGCCAGTACAGGTTCCACACGTAGTCCCGCCAGCCGATGAGCTGCCTGATGAAGCCCTCGGTGCTGGCCAGCGGCGCCTTTCCCGCCCGGTAGGCGTCCTCGGCGGCGTGCGCGCACTCGAGCGGATCGAGCAGGCCCAGGTTGAGCGCTGGCGACAGCAGGCTGTGTGCCATGACCGGGTCGCCGGCGAGCATCGCGTCCTGCCGCGGCCCGAAATGGGGCAATCGGTCCCGGACGAACGCCTCCACTGCCACCAGGGCCTCGGCCCTGGTGACGGGGAACTCCCGCGGGCCATCACGACCAGTCAGGCGGATATCCCCGGCGCGCTCCCACTCGTCGAGGTCGCGGCGGGCCTGAGCGTCGATGTCATCTTCCCGCACGGCCGGCGGCGCGGGCAGGTGGAGCCGCGGCTGGGGCGGCTCGCGGTTGTCGGCGTCGAAGTTCCACCGGCCCCCGGCCGGCTGCCCGTCGTCCATCAGGATGCCAAGGCGCCGGCGGGCGTCCCGGTAGAAGTCCTCCATCAGCAGCTGGTGCCCGCCCCGCCTGGCCATCCAGGCGGCGAACTCCTCCTCGCCGGTCCCGAAGCCGCGGGCAGGTACCACGGTGACGCCGGGCAGGCTCCCGGTCAGCCGCCGGGAGGCCCACGAGGTCGGCGCGCAGACGGTGAGCTCGTCCCTGGTCGCCGCTCTCGCCTGGTCGACCGCCGCGCGGTAGGTCGTGGCCCGCACCAGCAGCGCCTGGTCCCCGAGTTCCGCCGCCCGGTGCCGCAGCGCGGACAGCAGCAGGTGCGCCTTGCGCCGGTGCACCGGCCGCCGGGTGAACGCCGCCCGCGACTCCACCAGAAGCACCGGCTGGTCCGGCTCATCAAGGAAATGCGGTCCCAGCTGGTCGGCGAACAGCCATCGTCGGCTCATCACAGCCCCCTTGCCCTCTGCCCCGCCGGCGCCAACGCCCCTGAGTGTTCCCCAGGCGGCCTCGTAGGCGCACTAGGCAGGGGGCTCCGGCCCGGCTGGGACGGGGGATAGTACGTTTCGTAGGGGAACGTCATCGCCTCCGGTCACGCCCGCACCCCGTTTCGCACCGCGGCCGAGGCCGCCCCGGGGCGAGCGGGGCAGAAGGAGCGGCCGCTTCCCGACCGGCTTGCGCCCCTGGGCCAGCCGCTCCTGGTGATCTTCGGCGCGGAAGACCGCCGATGGCGATAGTCATCGGCCGCGGACTACCGCGTGGTTCCCGGCGCCGCGATCGTCATCCTGCCTGGCCTCGGGCATACGCCCATACTCGAGGATCCGGTGCGGATGGCCTCCTGCCTGCTGGCCTTCACCACGGCCCAGGCCGCGCGGGAGGGCTGACCAAGACCGAGGCCGCCTCAGCCACACCGGGGAACCTGCCATGGACGTCACCGGGACTCGCCGCCCCCGGCGCCCGTTCGCGCCAGGTTCCGTAGCACTTTCGACCAGCGACGGGCGTCACCCGGCACTCGCGGCTCGGGCACAAAACCGAGCCGCAGATAGGTGCGCACCGCCGGCAGGCGGAAGTCGTCGGTCTCAAGCACGGCCTGATCCAGGCCCGCGGCGGCGAAGTGGACGAGTACCCGCCGCGTGACTAGCTCGCCGAGGCGTCGGCCCCGCTCGCTGACCCGGGCGCCCACGTAGTGCACATACCCCGCCTCCGGGTAGTCGTCGGGCAGGCGGCGGGCGGAGGCGGTGGCAACCAGCCCCGCCGGCGAGACGACCACGTAGGTGGCCTCGACTCCGTTGCCCGGCGAGAACTCTGCCGCTACCCGTTGGGCGTCCCACTCATCCTCGAACGCTTCTGACAGCAGCTCGGCCAGCGGCCCGAGATCGGCGGGTACCGCCGTGCGCAACGTGTAGCGGGCCTCATGCGGGGGGGCAGGCGGCGAGTCGCTCAGCTCGGGCAGTCGCATGAAAAGCTGTGGCTCGCTCACCTCTGCGCTCCCCTCGTGGCCGCAACCACCCCGATCTGATGGACGGCCATGGTCGCATTCTCGGGCAGAAGGCGTCAACGACGCCACCCGCGCGCGGATCGCCGCGTCGCGAAGCGGCGACCGCGTGGCTGGGCTCAGGCGTGCAGGGCGGGCCGGTAGATGAGCTCGTGGGTGCGGCCGTCGAGCGTCCGGCTCTCAATCAGCTCGAGATCGAAGTCGGCCGCACCCTGGAGGACCGGGGACGTTCCCGTCTTCCCGGTGATCACCGGGAAGAGCGTCACCTGGAGGCGGTCGACTAGGCCCGCGGCCATCAGCGCCCGGTTCATCGACAGGCTGCCGTGCGAGCGCAACGGCACCTCCGACTCCTGCTTGAGCCGGGCGACGACGTCGACGGCGTCACCGCGCACGACGGTCGCGTCCGGCCAGTCCAGTGGTCCTTGCAGCGTGTTCGTCACCACCGTTGCCGGGAGGTTCCGCATCTGGGTGACCCAGGGGTCACGCACCCCGGACTCCTCCGTGCTCGCGGCCAGCAGCTGCGCGAATAGCCGATAGGTGCTGGCGCCGAAGATCATCCGCTGCTCCTGGCCGTACAACCCGAGGCGGTGCTCGAGCAGCTCGGGGCCTTGCTTGCCCCAGTAGCCGCCCCAGTCGCCCCCATTGGCGGAGCCGAAGCCGTCGAGGCTGGCAAAGACGTCGAAGGTGTAGGTAGCGGTCATGGTCTCTCCTTGAGTGCGGTGGACCGGACCGTTGCCGGCCTGTCACCTTGGCTACGAACGGGCTTGAGGCCATTCGACACTGTCGCGGAAAATCAGGAAAGCTACTCGTCCGGAGCCGGACGTACCATCACGGCATGGGACTGCGGGCGACGGCATCGGGGTCAGTGGCGTGGCTTGCGGCGGCTGGCGTGCTGGCCTGCGCTGGCTGCACGCCGGGCCAGACGGGCGCGCCAGCGCAGGCCCCGGCCAGCATAAGCGCCCCTGCCAGCGCAAGCGGGACGGCCGTGGCGGCGCTGCCCGCCCGGGCGCTGGCGTCCCCTGCGTGCTCGACGGCCACGGCTGGGCCGGCGGAACTCGGCTCGGTGCGGACGGCGATGCTCGGTACGGGGGGAAGCCCGTTCGGGGTCGCGGTGACGCCCGATGGACGCTACGGGTTCGCGGCAGTCTCCGGCGAGGGGAGCGGCGGCTCGATGATCGACGTGCTGCGGATGGACGGGACGGCCTCCGGCCCGCCGGTCCTGGTCAGGTCGGTCCTGGTGGCGGGCCAGCCGCTGGGGGAGACGATCACGCCAGACGGCAGGTACCTGCTGGCGGCGGATGGCAACGGCGCGGTGGTCATCAGCGTGGCCCGGGCCGAATCCGGGGCAGCGGGCGCGGTGGTCGGCACGCTGACCGCGCCCGGCGGCGCCAGCCAGGGCGCCCAGTCCGGCAGCGCGATCGAGGTCGCGACCTCGAGGGACGGCCGGTATGCGTTCGTGACGCTGGAGTACGACCAGCGGGCCGCCGTGTTCAACCTCGGCGAGGCGGTGAGCCGCGGGTTTGGCGGCGCGGATTACGTCGGCAGCATCCCGCTCGGCCAGGCGGCTGTCGGCCTGGCCGTTTCCCCCGACGGCCGCTGGCTGTACGCGACGAGCGAGATCGCGGCCCCGGCTCAGCACCCGGTGGGCATCAGGGCGTCGCCTGCCCCGAGCGGGCCGGCCCTATCAGCCGGCCAGGCCGCCCGCGCTGGGATAACGCCCGGCGAGCCGCCGGGCACGCTGACGCTGATCAGCGTGCAGCGCGCGGAGACTGAGCCCGCGCACTCGGTCGCCGCCACGGTGGCTGCTGGCTGCCAGCCGGTCCGGGTGATCACGGCGGCGAGCGGTACGCAAGTCTGGGTGACCGCCCGGGCCAGCGACGACGTCCTGTGCTTCGCGGCGACCCGGCTGGTCACTGACCCGTCGCAGGCACTGGTCGCGGTGGTGCGGGTCGGCGAGGCACCGGTCGGGCTCACCGCCGTGCGCGGCGACTCGTTGATCGTGGTCGCGGACTCGGACCGGTTCGGCGCGTCCGGCGCGCACGCCAGCCTGACCGTCGTCAACATCGCCGACGCGCTGGATGGCCGTCCGGCGATCGTCGGCGACATCCCGGCCGGCCTGTTCCCCAGGGACATGACGGCTGCTCCCGACGGCACGGTCCTCGTCTCGAACTTCAGCTCCGGGCAGCTGGAGACGGTCAACACGGCGACTATCCCCTGATCACCACGATCCCCTGCGTAGCAGCGACCTGCGGATAAATACGTTGCCTCCGGCCGGCGCGCGGTTTTACGATGGCCGCGCCGCGGCAAGCTACATCCCCTGGATCAGGAAGGAGGTGCTTCCGATGTTCATTCGTCAGACGCCTCTAGGAGTTGCTCTCTAGCAAGCCTAGAGACGAACTGCGGGCGCCCTCAGGAATCTGGCTCAGCCAAGGTCCTGAGGGCGCCTTCTTGCACCAGCCTGGCTTGGTGTCGGGCCGCAGCGCGGAGCGGAGGGGTGACCCTCTTGCGTCCCCCGCGACAGAGGGGAGACCATCGTAAGCATGGCAATGGGCTTCGACCGCAGGCATCCGCGTAGCACGATACTCATCCGCGTGCTGGTCACGGCATGGCTGCTCGCCCTGACCGGCATCCTGCTAGCCACCGGCTACTGGGGCTGGGCGCTGCTAACGCTGGCGGGCGCGGTGGCGAACATCGCGCTGGCCTACCGCGTCTTCCGCATGACGATGCGCTAGACACACTGCCGTTGTGGAACTCCCAGCGGACCAGCGCCGGGCGTGGCATAGTGACACCATGAGGATACGCAGCGTAGCTATCACGATGGCGACGGTCACGACGGCGGTCCTGGCCATCACGGCCCAGTCGGCGTCCGCCGGGGTCCCGACCGTCGGCCAGCTGGCGGCGGCCAGGCCGGAAGGCACCAACTTCTCCATCTGCGAGCTGGCCATCAAGGTTCCCCTGTGTGAGGGCATCCCGAAGACGGTCGTGTCCGCGATGAGGGGCCTTCCCGCTGACTCAGCCGGCGCGGTTAAGGTCGCGCGGTCCGTGGGCCTGTCCGGCGACTCGGCCACCTTCGCCTACTGCCACGGCAAGCACATCACCGGCGCCAGCAACCTCGACAAGGAATGCGTCTTCGTTTCCGAGTTCGTCTGAGCGCCAGGGACCGACACCAGCCAACGCGGGCCTAGGGCCGCTATGTTAGCTTCCCAAGCTGACAGTGCGGGTTCGATTCCCGTCACCCGCTCCATGTATCACCTGGCCAGTTGGCTACTTCGATCCTTTGTTCGACTAGCTGCCAAGGTTCTCGGTCTGATGTCGGTCAAGGCTTCTCTGGAGACCATTTTCCCTGTTCAGAGCTATAATTCGGATAGGGTGACGGTTTTTTGTAGCGTATGATGCAGCCAGGTTCGACTGCGGTTTTCTACCAAGCTTTCTACGGAGACCGACCCTGGAGTCGGCTGCGGATCACGAGATCCCTGGTGGGGCGGGTGTCCGTACGTCCGTTTCGAACCGAAAGATCCAGCTTTCTCGGCTGGTCACGCGGGTTCGATTCCTAGTCACGAACAGTAGGTCGGAGGGGCCGCTTACCAAATGGTGATTATCTCGGAACGGACGCCGGCAAGCTGGTTGAACTCGGCCTTCGCGTCAGTCGTGAGCAGTATGCGGTTGGTTGCCGCCGCGGTGGCTGCGATCATCAGGTCGTAGGCAGACCTTTGCTTGCCGGTTGACATCGCTTGTACTGCCAGCCGGGCATGGATCCGGGCAACCGCGAGGGTGTAGTCCTCGATCGGAAGGCTGGCCAGCACGGCCTCGACCCGGACGGACCGGGCCTGCTTGTGGGCCTCGTCGGCCCGCTCGACTCCCACGAGCAATTCCATGGCGGTAACCGAGGCGATGGCGGCGTCGTCCGCCCGCAGGATCGCGTCGACGTCGAGCTTGCCGCGCTCGATCGCGATGATGGTGCCAGTGTCGAGGATTATTCGGCGGGCCATCCGCGCACCTCGTCCGTGAAGACGGACCGGAGGTCGGAGTGGGCCGCCTCAAGGTCGTCGGCGAATCCCTCGTCGGCCGGGTTCTCCCGCAGTGCGGCCTTGAGCCGCTCGGCGGATGTGCGTCGTTCCGGCGCAAGCCGGCCGACGGGGACTCCGTCGCGGGTGATGACGATGGTCTCGCCTCGCTCAACCTGGTCGAGGATGTTCGCGAAGTTCCGTGCCGCTTGGGTGGCTGTTACGGCAATCATGAATACACACTATCAGATCTAGTCTGATTATACGTATGCCTTCGGCTAGCGTGAGGCGTAGCCAAGACGATGACCCAGCTGGTCCCGCCCCGGACGTTGTGCCGCACGGCGTTGTCGGTCAGATTTGCCACGGCATGCCCGGTAAGCGCGGTGTCCCCGCCTAGCGGGCCCGGCTCAAGGGTGACTTCCATGGTCAGGCCGCGCGCGGCGATCTGCATGATCTTTGTGCAAAGCCCCGGCCTCCTCGTCGCGTGCAACCTGGCGAGGCGTTCTCCGGCCAGCTTTAGCCATCTGCCCCTACTTAGGCGTCTGATTAGGTTAAGGACCAAACGGGAGGCGGGGGTGCGGCGGCGTGCGTTATCGTCACCACAGTGCAGATCGGTTCGGCCGAAGCGACCTTTCTTCCTGACTCGGTTCCCCGGCGTGGCTCTTTCGCCTTCTGGCGTGCCGGTGGCGGCCCCCGCCAGGTTGAGCTTGTTTTCGAGGGTGGCCAGTACGGCGTGCGTAAGCGGCTGGTCTCCGCGCACGTCCTGCCAGTCGCTGAGGTGCTCCCGCGCCTGCTATCCATCGATCCGAATGGCATGGGTGTGCCGCGCAGCCTCGGCGTGTGGGCCTCGGCTGCGATGGCGGGCGCCGGCCTGATCGCGCGCGGCCGCATTCTGCCCGCTGTCACCGCCGAAGGAGCTGACGCCTGGCGGGCCGGGCCGCTTGACCCCGACGACGAGGCATGGCTGCGTGAGCTGGCCGCGGCGTTTCCGCCGGAGGCTCATGCGCTGGGCATTCCCGGCAGCCGACCGATGCGCTTGCGGTCGCCCGAGTCGCTTATCCGTGACCTGTGGGACGCGCTCGCCGACGTGATGGTGCGGACGTCGGCCGCTCCCCGGGTTACCGGGTCACCAGCGTTCGGCGCGCCCGAGCCGGTCCACGTCGGCGACCTGTCCGGCTGGCTGGCCGACAGCGCGGACGGGATGTCCGCGGGCGCACGGCTTGGACTCCGAGTCGAGTCCTGGCACGGGCCGGTGGAAGCCGAGGACGCTGAGGAACCTGGGGATACTGAGCCTGGCTTCCGCGTCGTGCTGCAGTTGCGCAGCAGCGCGGACCCGAGCCTGATTGTCGATGCCGCGGCACTCTGGGATCAACCGCAGAGCGTGCTGTCGCGGTTCGGGGTGCGCGCGGAGACCGACCTGCTGCTCGCGCTGCGCAGGGGCGCGGTCTTGTGGCCGCCGCTCGGGGTGGCACTTGGCCAGGCGCGGCCGGGCGGATTCGAGATCGACGATGACGCGATCACGGACCTGCTCGGTTCGGCCGCGGAGGAACTCGCCGGGGTCGGCATCGAGGTGCTGTGGCCGAGCGCCCTGCTCGATGATGACCTTAAGGCGACAGCCGTTCCGATGCAGGCGCCCGGTCACGTGACGGAAGCCGGCCTGAACCTTCAGGCGCTGCTGAGCTTCCGGTGGCGGCTCACGCTTGGCGGCGAGGAGCTCGATGAGACCGAGGTCGCGGAGCTGGCGGAGGCGAAACGGCCGCTGGTGCGGATCCGTGATCGCTGGGTGACGTTGAATCCGCTGCTGCTGGCGCGGCTTCGCCGCCCGCCACGGACGCGCATGTCCACCATCGAGGCACTCGGCGCGGTTCTGGCCGGCTCCGCCGAGATCGACGGGGAACGGGTCGAGGTCGCGGCCGAGGGAGCGCTCGCCGAACTGGCCGATCGGGTCGCCGCGCTCGCCGCCGAGCCCGAGGTACTCGATTCGATTCCCGGCCTCGCCGCGACGTTGCGTCCCTACCAGCGGCGTGGCGTCGCCTGGCTGGCGGGCATGTGCGCGGCGGGATTCGGCGGTTGCCTGGCCGACGACATGGGCCTCGGCAAGACGATCCAGGTCATCGCGCTCCACCTGCACCGGCAGGCGACGGCGGAAGGACCGACCCTGGTCGTCTGCCCAGCGTCCCTGCTGGGCACCTGGGAGCGGGAGATCCGCAAGTTCGCGCCCGACGTGCCCGTCCGCCGCTTTCACGGCGGCGAACGGCACCTGTCCGGCGTCGCGTCCGACGGGATCGTGCTGGTGACCTACGGCATCCTGCTACGCGACACCACGCGGCTCGGCGAGATCCGCTGGGGCCTGATCGTCGCGGACGAGGCGCAGGCCGTGAAGAACCCCGAATCGCGCGGCGCGCGAGCGCTTCGGGAACTGCCGGCCGCCGCCCGGGTGGCGCTAACGGGCACGCCCGTGGAGAACCGGCTGGCCGACCTGTGGGCGATCCTGGACTGGACCACGCCGGGTCTGCTCGGTCATCTCGAGGGATTCACCCGGGGCATCGCGGTACCGATCGAGCGCTACCGGGACCCCGATGCCACGGCGCGCTTCTCCAGGCTCATCCGTCCGTTCCTGCTGCGCCGCAAGAAGACCGATCCGGGCGTCGCGCCGGAGCTGCCACCGAAGACCGAGACCGACCGTATCGTGCCGCTGACGAGCGAGCAGGTCACGTTGTATGAGGCTGTGGTGCGGGAGACGATGGCCGCGATCGCGGAGGCGGAGGGAATTGAGCGGGCCGGCCTGGTCTTCAAGCTGCTCACTGCGCTGAAGCAGATTTGCAACCATCCCGCGCAGTACCTCAAGCAGACGGACGGTTCCTACGCGGGACGGTCAGGGAAGCTCGCCGCGTTCGATGAACTGCTTGACATCATCCTTGCTTCTGGCGAGTCGATGCTCGTGTTCACCCAGTTCACGCAGCTCGCCGCCATCCTGCAAGAACACCTCGACCGGCGCGGAATCGGTTCGCTGTTCCTGCACGGTGGCACGCCGGTGCACCGCCGGGAGGAGATGGTCGAGGAGTTCCAGGCAGGTAAAGCGCCAGTGTTCCTGTTGTCGCTGAAGGCTGGGGGTACCGGGCTGACGCTGACCCGCGCCACCCACGTGCTGCACTATGACCGCTGGTGGAACCCGGCGGTGGAGGACCAGGCCACCGACCGCGCCTACCGGATCGGGCAGGACAAACCGGTCCAGGTGCACCGGTTCATTACCGAGGGCACCCTGGAGGACCGCATCGCGGAGCTGCTGGAGAAGAAGCGTGACCTGGCAGAGGCGGTCGTCGGGTCCGGCGAGGGATGGATCACCGAGCTGTCCAACGATGAGCTCGCCGAGCTCGTGTCCCTCCGGGAGATCGTATGACCGCCGAACGGAGCTGGTGGGCGTCCGCCTGGATCACCGCCTTCGAGGAGCGGTCGCGGCTGGATCCGAACCGGATGCCGCGGGGCCTCGAGTACGCCGTCAGCGGTCAGGTCAGGGACCTGGCGCTGATGCCGGGGGAGGCACGGGCCAGGGCGCAGGGCCGGATGGCCGTGCCGTACGACATCCGGATCAGGGTCAGGCCCTTCACCGACGAGGAGTGGGACCGGGTCCTTGACGTGATCTCCGTCCATGTCGGCCGCGCGGCGGCGCTGCTAGACGGCGAACTGCCGCCCGAGATAGCCCAGGACGTGGCGAGCACCGGGCTGGATCTGGTCCCGGGTGTCGCGGAGGTCGGGCCGCGGTGCACCTGCCCCGACGAGGCCGAGCCCTGCAAGCACTCGGCGGGCGCGTGCTTCCTGGTCGCCGATGCCCTCGACACGGACCCTTTCGTGCTGCTCCTGCTGCGCGGCCGGACCCGCGACGAAGTCCTGGCGGGACTGCGGTCCCGGCGCCGCGCGGCGGAGCCGACCCCAGCCGGGGAACGTACGGAAGCCGTGCAGGACACCGGCGTCGATGCGCGAGAGGCGTTCGCCGCCCGGCCGAAACGAGGCCCCATCCCCACGCCGCCGCTGCCGCCCGCGCACACCGGGCACCCGTCGGCCATACCGGTGGACCCGCCCGCGTCCTACCCGGGGCTGCGAGAGGACCTAGTCGGCCTGGCCGCCGACGCGGCCTGGCGCGCGTGGGAGCTCGTGACCGGCGGGAGTCCCGACGCCGGCCTCGGCCTTGACGAGGACGCCGACCTTGCGCGGCGGGCCGACATCGCCTTCGGCACGCCGGCCTTCGGCCGGATCGCCGCGCGCAGCGGAGTCGACGGCCGGCTGCTGGCGCGGACGGCGCTAGCGTGGCGGTACGGCGGCGAGACCGGGCTCGAGACCCTCACTTCTGGCTGGAACCCCCGCGAGGAACAGCCCGACACCGCTGGCCTGCTGAAGGGAGCGGTGACCGCGCTCCGCGGCGCCACCGGGGAACCAGCCTACGTGGTGGCGAACAAGGTGACCGTCGGCCGCGTCCAGGTGCGTCTCGGACGGGACCTGCTGTGGTACCCGTACCTGAGCTCCGGCGAGGACTGGGAGCCCGCCGGCACGCCGCATGCCGACCCCGTGCGAGCTATCGAGGTCGCGGGGCTCGCCGCCGCTGTCGATAGATAGAAAAGGGGTTCTGCGGGCCGTCCTAGGGCGTTGCCCTCGCCCCGATCACGGCACGCAGCCGCGCGTTCTCTGGGTTGAACGGCCTGCGGTGCTCCCGGGCTGAAGCTGACCGCCGCCCAGCGCGCGATCTGCCAGCTCAGCCTGGCCACGACCGAGTCCCCGCGGCTCAGCGGACGTTACGTTGCGCTGACGGAGAAACGCACTTCTGGGCAGTAGCCTCCACCGCCCGCCACGGATTTCGCGCGGCCTGGATTTTCTACCATCTTTTCTACTGAGAACGCGCTCGGCTGTACCCCCGGAAACGCAAAAGTCCTTGTGTAACAGGAACTTTATGAGTATCGTGCGCCACAGTACGACGGAGCTTCCCAAGCTGACAGTGCGGGTTCGATTCCCGTGACCCGCTCTCTATATTGTCTGGCCAGTCGGTTCTTTCGATTCTTTGTTTGGTCAACTGTCGGGTTCTTCGCCCACTGTTGTCCGTTATCCTTTGGGTGACTGTTTACCCTGTTCACGACCATAATTCGGGCATAGTTACGCTCTTTGCAGCATGTAATGGAGCTACATCCGTCTCTGGTTTTCTACCGAGATTTCTACCAGGACGGACCCTGAAGCCGGGCGCGGATCGCAAGATCCCTGGTGGGGCGGGGGCCCGCACGTCCGTTTCGAAACGAGGCATCCAGCTTCCCCGGCTGGCCGCGCGGGTTCGATTTCTCAGAAGACACTCAGAAGGCGCGACTATGGCGCTGGTCCGAGACCGGGAGACGCCTTGCATCTTCAGCTCCTCCCCTGCCCTGATCCGGCGAACGGGGGGGCAAGCTCAGGGCGCGATAATCTGTAAGGTCTGTGAGCGGAGTCGTTTTGATGAGATATCGCGGCAGCCCAGACACCGAGCGTGTCTTCGCGTCGGCGACTCCGTTGGGCGTGCCAGCACGCAACCGGAGTTGCATCGTCGCCCGGTCTGCGAGACTAGGGACATGGACGAGCCGTTTGAAGCCGTGATCGCGGAGGCCGTCGCCGTGCTCAGGCAGGCGGGAGCCCGCTTCGCATACCTGCACGGCAGCCGTGCCACCTGCCAGCATCGCGCCGACTCTGACACAGACATCGCGGCCTACTTCGGCGGCCAGCCGCCGAGTTCCTTCGATGTGCTGGTCCCGCCCGGCGTAGACCTGCTCATTGTGGACGACGCACCGCTCGAGCTCGCCGGACGAGTGGCCCTCGGCGGAAGGCTGCTCTTCGAAGACGATCAGGTCGCAAGGGTGCGCTGGGAGGCGATGACCCGGAAGATCTACTCCGACGAGCGGCCCAGGATCGCCCGCGCCCACCGGGAATTCGCTGCCGCGGTCACGGCGCGGGCAAGGTAGCCCATGGTCGACCAGGACCGGATCCTACGGCTTCTCCGCAGTATCACCGACGACGTCTCCGTGCTGAGGCGCGAGTCAGCCGCCGGTGAGGACCGCCGCGAGGATCCCATCTGGCTTAGTTAGCCGCGCCGCTTCCGGTGATCAGACGCTGCGCGCCTTCCGCTCTGGGGCAGCTTGCCGCCGGGCAGATAGACGCAAATCCGCAGTCCAGGCTATGTTTAGTTGGTGACTGGGGCAGATTCCATGGCAGATAGTCCGCTGGAGGCGCCGGCCTCCGCCGGGGGCGCACCCGGCGAGACTGGGCGGCCGCCCTTCGACACCAGCGTCGCGAACCAGGCCCGGATCTACGATTACCTGCTCGGCGGCACGAGCAACTACCCGGCTGACCGGGCAGCCACCGACGCCGTGCTGAAGGTCGCACCGGAACTGGGCTTCAGCGCCCGGGCGAACCGGGCGTTCCTCGGCCGGGCCGTCCGCCACCTGACCGCGGAGGCCGGGATACGGCAGTTCCTGGACATCGGCACCGGCATCCCGACGGCGGGCAACGTGCACCAGGTGGCCCAGGCGATCGCCCCTGAGGCCCGGGTGGTGTACGTGGACTACGATCCGGTGGTGCTGGCGCATTCCCACGAGCTGCTCGCCGGCACCCAGGCGGGCCCTACCCACTACCTCGACGCCGACCTGCGCGACACCGGTGCCCTGCTGGCCCAGGCGGAGCGGCTGCTGGACTTCACCATGCCGGTGGCGGTCACCTTGCTGATGATCCTGCACGTCATGCCGGACTCCGAGGACCCGTACGCGATCGTGGCCACGGTGATGGAGGCCATGCCGTCAGGCAGCTACCTGGCCCTCTCCCACCTGGGCTCTGACCTTCTTGACGCAGAGGCGAGGCAGGGCTTTGAAGGCATCGTGAGCCAATCGGCACAACAGCAGTACGTCGGGCGAGACCACGACCAGATGGCGCGGTTCTTCGCGGGCATGGACGTGGCCGAGCCCGGTCTTGTGCGGGTCGAGGAATGGCGTCCCGATGCTGGCTCGGCCGGGGCGGGCAAGTCCGCCCTGTGGTGCGCGCTGGCCCGTAAGCGGTGAGCCCGGGGCGCCCGGGCTCACGGCTGTGGGGCGTGACGGCTTCAGCTGGCGTGACCGCCGCCGCTGGGTCGTGACCGCTCGATGAGCTGATCGGCGATGCTGTCGAGGTCCTTGCCGATGTAGTCCGGCTGCGGGCCGACATCGAGCGGGGCGTTGCCGTCGCGCAAGATGAGCGCGGAGCGCCAGCCGGCGGCGCTCGCGCCGATCGTGTCCCACACGTGGCAGGCGATCAGGCAGATGTTGCCAGGATCGGCGCCCAGGGCGGCCGCGACCGAATGGTAGGCCTCCTGGGCCGGCTTGTGGCGCCGCACGGTCTCATCGACGCTAAAGCGGCGCTCGAACTCCCCGATGATTCCTCCGTTCTCCAGCTGCCGCCCGGAGATCGCCAGCGTGTTGTCGGTCAGGGTAAACAGGCGGAAGCCGTGGTCGCGCAGTCGGCGCAGGGCCGCGGGGACCTCGGGGTGGGGCGGCATGGTCGCGAACCGGTCGGTGAGTTCGGCGCTGTCGGCCGCGCTGATCGTGATGCCTCGGGTGGCGGCGAGCATCCGCAGGACGCCACCGCCGATGTCGGTGAACGGCACGTAGACCCCAGCCAGCGTGAGCGCCTCTGAGTACGTGATGAGCCCGGCGAACCACAGCCGCATGGCGGCCGGGTCGCTGAAGACCCGGTCGAAGAACGGGCGGATCGCGTCGAGGTCGAGCAGGGTCTCGTTGACGTCGAAGACGATAATCGGTTGCTCAGCCATGAGGGGCCTTTCTTCGGCTGGATGCACTGGCCGGCGGGACGCACTGGCCGCACGCGGGGAGAGACATTGCCGATTGGCGCTTACTAGCGAATTGTCATTCCGCGCACCACCGTTACCACGTCTCTTAGCTGCGTGAATGAGCCTGCCACATGCTTATGCCTCCGGCAAGGGGACCGCCGCTTCGAAGAATCAATGACACTCATTGAAAGCGGTAATGTCAGCGCTCCCGAGCCGGCCCTTCTCAGATGGCCTTTCTCAGACGGCCTTTCTCAGACGGCCCGGCGCAGCGGCGCTGGCCGGGCTGGCCGTGCTGCCCGCGCGTCAGGAAGTCCGCGCCGCCTCAGGTCGCTGACGAATCGCCGCAGCAGGTCATCGTGCGGCGCGGCGACGATGACGATCACGTCGCGCAGCTCGGGCGGGTCCAGCGGCCTGATCGTGCCGTCTGGGCGCGGGGCCAGCGCTGAGAATGGCGCGATCGTCACCCCCATCCCGGCCGCGGCCAGCTGGGCGGCCGTCCGCGGGCTGCCCGTCCGCAGCACCGGTTGCGGCAGCACCACCCCGCGCCTGGCCGCGAACTGGTCGACCCACACGCCGAACCCGTTGCCCGGGTCGTAGTGAACGAGCGGCTCGGCCGACAGCTCCGCCAGCGCAACGGCGTGCAGCCCGCGGAACCGGTGCTCGGCGGAGGCGACCACCACGATCTCCTCCTGGCCCAGGACCTCCGCATGCTCGTCGGTGCGCGTCGGCCGTGGCCCCACGAGGACATCGGCCCCGCCGGCCTGCAGAACCTCGAGCATCCGGTCCGCGCTCGTGTACTCCTTGAGGTCCAGCTCGACGTCGGGGAACCGGCGCCGCCAGCTGCGCAGCACCGGGACGAGTACCCACGCCGTCATCGTTTCCGCGCAGGCGATCTTGATCCGGCCGCCCGCTCCGGCCGCCACCCGCCGGCCCGCGAGGACCGCGCGGTCGGCCGCCGCCAGCGCGACCCGTGCCTCGGCGACGGCGGCAAGCCCGGCCGCGGTCGGCCTGATTCCCCGCGCCAGCCGCTCGATCACCGGCGTGCCCAGCTCCCGCTCGATCGCGGCGACCTGATGTGACAGGGCTGGCTGTGACATGTGCAGCACCGCCGCCGCCTTCGTCAGTGAGCCCTGGTCCACGACGGTGACCAGGCACTCCAGCGCCCGCATCGATAGCATTCAGCGATCCTGTCCTGGTGGGCCAGCCACGGAGCGGACGCGCTGCCCGCTGCTGCCGGGGATCCCGCTCTTGTCGCCGTCCGGCCGGGCGGGTGCCACCGCGGACAGGATATGCCGGTTCGCGCTGGCGCCCAGGCCAGCCAGCAGGAGCGGAATACCCATCGCGGTGAGCGCCAGCATGGGCACCGTCCAGCCGCCGGTCAGGTCGTGGAGGGCGCCAAGGCCGAAAGGACCGGCGCTGGCGATCAGGTACCCGACGCTCTGCGCCATGGTGGACAGGTGGGCGGTCTGGCCCGCGTCCCTGCCCCTGGCGACGATGAAGCCCAGGGCCAGGCTGATGCTGATCCCCTGGCCGAGGCCAAGCACGGTCAGCCACAGGTAGGGGAGCGAGACGGGGGCCGCGGCCAGCCCGAGGTAGCCGCAGGCGCAGAGCGCGACGGCCATGACGACCAGGACCCTGGCCCGCCGCACGCGGCCGCTGACGAGGATCGGGGTCACCAGCGCGGCCCCAAGGCCGGGGAAGCTCGAGTAGGACAGCAGCCAGCCGGCCTGGCTGGCGGGCATGTGGTGGGCCTCGAGCAGGGTGGGAATCCAGGCCAGCGCCGAGTAATAGCCGAGCGATTGCAGCCCCATGAAGGCGGTCACCATCCAGGCCAGCCGGTCGGACCACAGGCCCTTGAGGCGGGCCGGGGGCGGACTGGTCCGGCCCGCGGTCGACCTGGCCGTCGCGTAGGGAGCGAGCACGACGGCGGCGAGGATCGCTGGGACCGCCCACAGGGCGATAACCGGACGCCAGCCCAGGCCGGAGGCGTGCTCGAGGGGGACGGTGAGGCCGGCCGAGACGGCGGCGCCGAGGAACAGCGACACGGAGTACAGCCCGGTCATCAGCCCGGCTCGCTGGGGGAAGTCCTTCTTGATCAGGCCGGGCAGCACCGTGTTGCCGACCGCGATGCCGGCGCCGATGACGGCCGTCCCCGCGAACAGCGCGACCAGCGGCGACAGGAGCCGCAGCACGGTCCCCGCGGTAATCACGATCATCGCCGCCAGCAGCAGGCGCTCCATGCCCAGCCGGCGGATCAGCCGCGGTGTCGCCAGCGCGAACAGGCCGAAGCACACCACCGGGACGGTGTTGAGCAGGCCTGCCACGGTGGCCGAGACCCCGGTGTCCCGCTCGATGTCGTCAAGGACGGGAGGCAGCGCGGCCACCGCGATGCGCAGGTTCAGGGCCGCGACCAGCAGGACGATCGCGAGCCGGGCGCCTCCCCCGCGGCGTGGCTGGCCCGAGGTCATCGAGGCTGCTGCGTGGCCGGAGCCGGCTCGTCACCGAGCGCGGCCAGGGCGACCGCCAGGACGGTCGTTGCGGCGCGCTCGGCGGCGGCCGGGTCGCCCTCGCGGATGGCCCGGGCCAGGGCCTGGTGGCTAGCGAAGTCATGCGCGTTGGCGTCGACGCTGAGCACCTCGGTCACCGACTCGCGCAGCGGGGCGGCCAGGTGGGCGTAGAGCTCGATGAGCACGTGGTTATGGGTCGCGGCCACCACCGCGGTGTGGAAGGCCGCGTCGGCCTCCACGAACGCGCGGCTATCGTCGGCGTGCGCCAGGTGCCGCCCCGCCAGGGCCGCCTCGATGGCCGCCACGTCGGCGTCATCGCGTCGCTGCGCGGCCAGGCGAGCCGCGTCGCGTTCCAGCATGCTGCGGACCTCGAGCGCGTCGATCGCTCCCCACCGGCGCGCCGCCCGCTCGAGTGCGGCGTCAAGGCCGGTGGACGCGCGCACGTAGGTACCGTCGCCCGGGCGGGGGTCGAGGAGCCCGGCATGCACGAGGGCGCGGACGGCCTCACGGACCGTGTTCCTGCTCACGCCGAGGGCCTTCACCAGCTCAGGCTCGGGCGGAACCCGGAGCCCGACGGCCCACTCACCCGACGTGATGAGCTCCTCGAGGCGGGCTATCACGCTCTCGACCAGGGTGGACCTGGAAACCTCGGCCAGTGGCACTGCCGCTCCTTCAACCTACCATCCAAACATCCAATGGTTGGATGATATGACATCAGAGCAGGACAGGCCAAAAGCGGTTAGGCGAGGGGTACCTCGACGGCCACGTTCGGGTTCGGGTAGTAGTCGGCCACGTCCTTCGCTCCGTACTTGGCCCGGAACTCGTCGACGACCTGCGCAACCATGCCCGGATCGGTGACCGGCGTGGCCGCGGCACGGTGCTGGGTTCCGTCCACGGCTAGCTGCAGCGACGGGGTCTTGACCACGTTCTTGTACCACTGGCTGTCCGTCCCGGTCACGGGGACCAGGTACAGCTTCTCGCCGCGGGTGACGAACCAGACCGGGCGGGAGGTCTGGTTACCGCTGACCCGTCCGGTCGTGGTGAGCTCGATCTCGTTCCTGTCCTCAAGTGCGGCCTCAAAGCCGGTATTCGTCATGGTGGCGTGGTACCCCCGTGACTGAGAGTCAGGCCTCGGCCTGCTTCTTGATTTGCCCGAGGGTCGCGGTCATGTTGCGCTCGAACTCGCGCATGCGAACGAACACGATCTTTTGCTCCTTGTCCGGCATTTGCTCGATGGCCAGCGACAGGCCCGACCGGCCTGGCCCCATTTGCACCCATTCGGACAGTTCGGTCCCGCCGTCTTTTCGCTCAAGCCGGAAGCGCCATAGTGCGGCTGGACTGACCGGATCCTCCACCGCCCATCCGAACACCCGCTCAGGCTCAAGCTCAACCACGTGTGAGGTCGTCGTCCACTCGCCCATGGCCTCGTGCTTGCTGCGCCCGGTGAACCGGGCGCCGAGAGCCGGCCCGGTCGCGCCGTCGAGCCACTGCGCCGACTGCAGCTCCGAGCTCATGGCCGGCATCAGCCCGATGTCGGCGACAAGCCCCCAGACACGGGCGGGGGGCGCGTCGATCCAGGTCCGCACCTCCACCGTCGGCTTGTCCGCGTAGCGCGCGCCGGTCCACTCCATGGCCGCTCACCTTTCCCGTCGAACCGTCCCATAGTCACTGGCCAGACTAGACTGGCGCAACCCGGCCTGGCGAGCGAGGAGTGAGCGCATGACGCTGTCGATCGGGCTGTCCGTCGATCCGGCTCATCCGCACTGGCTGGAACTTGCCCGCGAGGCCGAGCGGGCCGGGGTGGACTCGCTGTGGGTGCCCGAGTTCTGGGCCTACGACGCCTTCACGCCGCTCGCGGCGATCGCGGCAAGGACGGAGCGAGTTCGCCTCGTCACCGGCATCGCGCAGCTCGGGGCGCGGACCCCGGCGATGCTGGCCATGTCGGCCCTGAGCATGCAGCACATCTCAGAAGGCCGGTTCGTCCTGGGAATCGGGACCAGTGGCCCGCAGGTGATGGAAGGCTGGCATGGCGTTGAGTTCTCCCGGCCGGTGCGCAGGACCAGGGAGACGATCGAGATCATCCGGGCCGTCACCGTCGGCGAGCGCCTTCGGTATGCGGGTGAGGTGTACACGCTCCCGTTGCCGGGCAGCGAGGGAGCCGCCATCAGGTCGCGCGCGGCGGCCTGCTTCGTGCCGATCTACGTGGCGGCGCTCGGCCCGGCGAACCTCGCCCTCACGGGCGAGCTTGCCGACGGCTGGATCGGGAACTCGTTCTTCCCCCAGTCCTGCGAGGTGTTCTTCGGCCCGATCGCGGCGGCGGCGCGGCAGGCGGGTCGGTCGCTGTCGGACCTGGACCTCGTGGTCGCGGTGAGCGTCGAGTTCACCGACGACATCCCGGCGGCCGGCCGGCGCCACGCCGACGGGTACGCGTTCACGTTCGGCGCGATGGGGTCAAGGACCAGCAACTTCTACAGCAACGCCTTCGCCCGGCAGGGGTTTGGCGCCGACGTGGCCGAGGTGCAGCGGCTGTGGGCCGAGGGTGACCGGGAGGCGGCCGCGGCACGGGTGCCGATCGAGATCGGCCTGGGGACCAACCTCATCGGGCCGCCCGACGTGGTCCGCGAGCGGCTGCGAGCCTACCGGGACTGCGGCGTCACCACCCTGCGGGTGAATCCGATCGGCCGCGACCTGCGGGAGAGCATCGCCGGGCTTGAGGTCCTGCTCGACCTGGTGAACGACGTGAACGGCAGGACCGGGCCAGACGTCGTGACCTGACCCGGGGCACGAGCGGGAGCGGCATCAGGGGCCAGGCACCCGCCCGCTTCCCTGTCGCCAGCGGGCGATCTCGAGGGCGGCGCCGACGTTGACCACGTTGGCCGCGAGCGGCCGCGGCAGGAGCTGGTCGGCTCGGGCGAGCCGGCGCTGCAGCGTGTTGCGGTGGGTGTACAGGCGGGTGGCGGCCTCGGTCGCGTTGCACCCGGCCGCGATAAAGACACGGGCCGCTTCGGCGATGTCGGCCGGCCCATGCCGCAACTGCCCGAGGGTGCGGTTGAGGAAGCTCTCGACCCGCTCGTCGTCGGCGGCCAGCAGCGTGGTGAGCTCGATGTCGTCGAAGGCAACGAGTTGCTCGGCCGCGCCGAGCCTTGTGATCACGCGCTGGGCGGTAAGCGCGTGGTGGTGGCTGCGGCGGAACCCGTCAAGGTCACGGCCGGTCGTGCCGACCGCGACGCGGGCCGAAGGCCAGCTGGCGACCTCGGCCCGGAGCTGGCCGAGGTCGGGGCGCCCGTGCGTCCACACCCAGCGGGTGGCGGCGGTGGCGACCACGGTCAGGGCACCAGGGGCAGCCGGCGCCGCCGCCGCCGCGACGGCTCGGGCCGCGCCGTCCACGGCGCTGAGCTCGGCGTCGGCCTCGGCGCACCACACCACGGCCGCGGTGTGCTCACCGCTCAGCCGGTAGCCGAGTCGCTGCTCAGCGCGCTCCCTGGTGATGGGCGCGCCTTCGAGCAGCAGCGCGATGGTCTCCCGGCGCTCGGCCTGGCCACCGGTGGTCAGGTCGCGGCGCTCGCGCTCAATCTGATCGGCGATCGCGTCGACCGTGTCGTCGATGAACGCCGCGATGGACCGGACAGAGATATCGAGCATCTCGCGCAGCTCGTCGCCGTCGGACGTCACCGACAGGCAAATGCTGGTCCACAGCCGGATGGCCACGGCCTGGCCAGCCCGGTAAGCGTCCAGGGACGCCTCGTCCAGGCCACGGCGGACTAGGTCGCGGGCAACGGCCAGGGGCGCATCGCCTAGGTTGGCGGGCACTCGCTGGCCGGGCGCGCGCACGTTGGCCGTGGTCCACGACAGGAGGTTCGAGCGGTTAGTCCGCCGGATCGCGGCGGCGAGGACGGGGTCGCCCGCGATCTGCTGCCGTCCCCGGCCCGAGAGGGTCGCGGCGTCGAGCTCAGCGAGCCACCCGGGCGGCGGGTGCAGGGCGATCTCGGCCGCGCGGCGAATCAGCTCACGCACCGCAGGGGAGGGCGGGTCCCACGACACGCCAGGAGCATACAATGCGGGCAGTGCAATGTGCAGCGCCATGAGCGGGAAAGTGGTGCAGTTCGTGCTGTTCTGCCGCGCCTGCCGGATCTGACAATGGATCTTGTCCGCAGCTCCCGAGGCCGCTGAGGAGTCCCCGCATGGCATCGCCTGACCCGCTCGACGTCCTGATCATCGGCGCAGGCATTTCTGGCATCGGCGCCGCCTGCTATCTCCAGCGCGACCTGCCCGGCCGCAGCTACGCGATCCTGGAGGCGCGCACAGCCTCCGGCGGGACCTGGGACCTGTTCCGCTACCCTGGCGTCCGGTCGGACTCGGACCTGCAGACCTTCGGCTACGAGTTCAAGCCGTGGCGCCACGAGGACTCGATCGCCAGCGCGGACAAGATCCTCGAGTACGTGCGAGAGACGGCGGCCGAGCATGACATCGACCGGCACATCCGCTACCAGTCCAGGGCGTGCGGCGCGTCCTGGTCGTCGGCCGACGGCTGCTGGACGGTGGAGGTCGAGGACACCGCGACGGGGCAGCGATCGTCGGTTTCGGCCCGGTGGGTGTTCTGCGCCGGCGGCTACTTCCGCTATGACCGGGGATTCTCGCCCCGCTTTGCGGGCCGCGACCGCTTTGCCGGGCCGGTCATCCACCCGCAGCACTGGCCTGAGGACCTCGACTATGCCGGCAAGCGGGTGGTCGTGATCGGGAGCGGCGCGACCGCGGTGACCCTGATCCCGGCGCTGGCCGAGACCGCCGGGCACGTCACGATGCTGCAGCGCACTCCTTCGTACGTGATGCCGGTGCCGCGGGGCGACAAGTGGGCGCTGCGGCTGCGCCGGCTGGTCGGCGAGGATCGGGCCTACGCGATCACGCGGCGCAAGAACATCGCGCGGCAGCAGGCCGTCTGGCGGTTCTGCCAGCGCCACCCGAAGGTGGCCCGGCGGCTGATCCGCCGGTTCAACGTCAAGTTCCTGCCGCCGGGATACCCGGTAGACGAGCACTTCAGCCCGCCCTACGGCCCCTGGGACCAGCGGCTGTGCGCGGCCCCCGACGGCGACTTGTTCCGCGTGATCCGCGAGGAACGGGCATCGGTCGTGACCGCCACGATCGCGACATGGACAGAACGAGGCGTGCTGCTTGAGTCTGGCCAGGAACTGGAGGCAGACATCATCGTCACCGCTACGGGCCTGGATGTCCAGGCGATGGGCGGGATGGAGCTGACCGTTGACGGCCAGCCGGTGAGCCTGCCTGACCGGGTCGCCTACAAGGGCATGATGCTGTCTGGCGTACCGAACTTTGCCTACGCCATCGGCTACACGAACTCGTCATGGACGCTGAAGGTTGGCCTGCTGTGCGAGCACTTCTGCCGCCTGCTACAGCGCATGGACGAGCTCGGAGCCGCCATCGCCACCCCCATCGTCGCCGACCCGGCCATGCCGACCCGGCCATTCCTCGACTTCGGCGCCGGCTACATCCAGCGCGCCATCGGCTTCCTGCCCAGGCAAGGCGACCGGGCGCCCTGGCTGACCTCGCTGAACTACCCCAGCGACGTCAAGCTGCTGCGTCGCCTGCCGGTGGACGACCCAGAGCTGCACTTCACCGCCCGCCCAGGGCCGGCCCAGGCGGCATTCCCGGCCGACGGCCCGGCCCGCCAGGTCGTGGCGTTATGGACCGCTTCGACTTCCGGGCCGGTACCGCCATCGTCACCGGCGCGGCCAGCGGCATCGGCGAGCAGCTAGCCCACGCCCTGGCCCGCCACGGGACCTCCCTGGCCCTGGTGGACAGGGACGCGGTGCGGCTCGGCCGCGTCGCCGAGGCGGTACGCCAGGAGCACGGCGTCACGGCGAGCACCTACGTCGTCGACCTCGCCGACGATGACGCCACCCATGCCCTTGGCCGGCGGCTAGCCGCCGCGCACCCGGACGCGACCCTGCTCATCAACAATGCCGGCGTCGCACTCGGGGGAACATTCGAGCAGGTCACCGAGGAGGAGTTCGACTGGGTCCTGGCGATTAACTTCCGCGCTGTCGTCACCCTCACCCGGGCGCTCCTGCCGGTGCTTGCCGCCAACCGGGGCTCGCACCTGGTCACCATGTCAAGCCTGTTCGGGCTGATCGCCCCGGCGGGCCAGGTCGCGTACGCCACCAGCAAGTTCGCCGTCCGCGGGTTCACTGAGGCACTGCGGGCCGAGCTGGCGGGCCGGGTCGGCGTCACCGTGGTCCATCCTGGCGGCATCGCGACCCGGATCGCCGAGACCGCCCGGGTCGCCGCCGCCACCAGCGCCGCCGAGCAAGCGGCGGGCAAGGCCGAGTTCGCCAAGCTGCTGACCTATCCGCCGCAGAAGGCCGCGGCCGAGATCCTCGACGCGATCGAACGGCGCCGGCCCCGCCTGCTCATCGCCACGTCCGCGCGCGTCCCCGACCTGATCGCCCGGATCACGCCCGGGCGGTACCCGGCGGTCCTGGCCGCGTTCGAGCGGCGGGCGGCCGGGCGGCGGCGGGCCGGCTAGTCGGGGGCTGGCCTGCCGGTTGACGGCCCGCTGCCGCAGGCCTGGGCCGCCTCCTGGATCGCGAGCCAGACCGTGGCGGGGGTCAGGGGCATGTCGGCGTGCAGGACGCCGAACGGAGCCAGCGCGTCCACCACCGAGTTGACCACGGCGGGCGGCGAGCCGACGGTAGCCGACTCGCCGATGCCCTTGGCGCCGACGGGATGATGGGGCGATGGCGTGACCGTCGCGCCGAGCTCAGGCGAGGGGCACTCGAGCGAGGTGGGCAGCAGGTAGTCCATGAAGGAACCGCTCAGGCAGTTGCCGATCTCGTCGAACGCGATGGCCTGCATCAGGGCGATGCCGATGCCGTCGGCCAGGCCGCGGTGCACCTGCCCCTCGACGATCATCGGGTTGATCCTGACGCCGCAGTCATCGACGGCGATGAAGCGGCGGACCTTCACCTCGCCGGTGCCAGGGTCCACGTCGGTCACGCAGATGTAGGCGCCGAACGGGAACGTCAGGTTGGGCGGGTTGTAGACCGCGGACGCGTCCAGGTGGCCTTCGATCCCGTCAGGAAGCTCCAGGGCTGAGTGGGCCGCCCTGGCGATCTCCACGATGCCGAGGGCCATCTCCGGGTCGCCCTTGACCCGCCACATTCCCTCCTGCCACTCCAGGTCATCGGCGTCGACTTCGAGCATGGCCGCGGCCACCAGCCGGGCCCGCTCGCGGACCCTCCTCGCGGCGACGACGGCCGCGGCCCCAGAGACCGGAGTGGACCGTGACCCGTAGGTGCCAAGGCCGAACGGCGTCCGGTCGGTGTCGCCGTGCACCACCTCGACGTCGTCGGGGATGAGGCCAAGCTCGTGCGCCACCAGCTGCGCGAACGTGGTCTCGTGCCCCTGGCCCTGCGTCTGCACCGAGATGGCGAGCACCACCTTGCCGGTGGGGTGCACCCGCAGGTCGGCGCCGTCGGCCATGCCCAGGCCCATGATGTCCATGTGGCCGCGCGGCCCGGCGCCGACGCCCTCAGTGAAGAAGCTCAGCCCAATCCCCATGTACTCGCCGCGCGCCCGCCTTTCCGCCTGCTCGCGGCGCAGCTCCTCGTAGCCCGCCATGTCCAGGGCCAGCCGCAGCGCCCGCGGGTAATCGCCCGAGTCGTACTGCCAGCCGGTCGGCCCGGTGTACGGGAACTGCTCGGGCCGCAGCAGGTTGCGCATCCTGAGCTCCGCCGGGTCCATCCCCAGCCGCCGGGCCAGCAGGTCCGTCAGCCGCTCGACCAGGTAAACCGCCTCGGTGATGCGGAACGAGCACGAGTAGGCCACGCCACCCGGGGCCTTGTTGGTGAACACGCCGGTGACCTCGCAGTACGCGGCCTGCGCCTGGTAGGAGCCGGTGAAGATGTGAAAGAACCCCGCGGGGAACTTGGACGGCTGGGCGACGGCGTTGAACGCACCATGGTCGGCGAGCACCCGGGCGCGCAGTGCGAGGATCTGGCCGTCCGCCGTCGCGGCGATCTCGCCGTGCATGTGGTAGTCCCGGGCGAAGGCGGTGGACATCAGGTTCTCCGACCGGTCCTCCACCCACTTCACCGGCCGGCCGGTCGCCAGCGACGCGGCGATCGCGCACACGTAGCCGGGGTAGACGGGGACCTTGGCGCCGAAGCCGCCGCCCAGGTCGGGGGAGACGATGCGGATCTTGTGCTCGGCCAGCCCGGTCAGGGCCGCGTACAGCATGCGGTGGGCATGCGGGGCCTGGCTGGTTGACCAGACCGTCAGCTTGCCGCTGACCGGGTCGTAGTCGGCGATCGCGCCGCAGGTCTCCAGGGGCGCCGGGTGCGAGCGCGGGTAGGTCATGTCGCAGCTGGCCACCACGTCCGCGGCCGCGAACGCCGCGTCGGTAGCCGCCTTGTCCCCGGCGGCCCAGTCGAAGATGTGGTTGCCGCCCGGCAGCTCGTCGCGGACCACGGGCGCGCCGGGCTCGAGCGCGGTACCCGCGTCCACCAGCGGCGCTAGCGGCTCGTAGTCGACGACGACAAGCTCCAGGGCGTCGCGCGCCGAGTACCTGTCGGTGGCCACCACGAACGCGACCTCCTGGCCCTGGAAGCGCACCTTGTCCGTGGCCAGCACCGACTGCACGTCACCGAAGAGCGTCGGCATCCAGGCCATGCCGCGCTCGGCCAGGTCCGCGCCGGTGAAGGCGGCCACCACCGCGGGGTGGGCACTGGCCGCGCTGGCATCGACGGAGACGATCCTGGCGTGCGCCAGGGGGCTGCGCAAGATCGCGCCGTACAGCATGCCGGGCAGGGCGATGTCGTCGACGAACGTTCCCTGGCCCCTGATGAACCGCGCGTCCTCCTTGCGGGGGAGCGGCCCGTACGCGTCGCTCATGCCGGTCCGCCCCCGTCGCCCGCCGCGGCCCGCAGCACCGACCTGACGATGTTCTCATACCCCGTGCAGCGGCAGACCTGGCCGGAGATCGCCTCCCTGACGTCGGCCTCGGTCGGATCCGGGTTGTTGTCGAGCAGCCACCGCGCGGTCATCATCATGCCGGGCGTGCAGAAGCCGCACTGCAGCCCGTGGCAGGCCGCGAAGGCTTCCTGGACCGGGTCGAGCCGGGTGCCTGAGGCCAGGCCCTCCACGGTGGTGACCCGGCGGCCGTCGGCCATCACGGCAAGCACCGTGCAGGACTTGACCGGCGTCTCATCCAGCCACACCACGCAGGCGCCGCAGTTGGACGTGTCGCAGCCCCAGTGCGAGCCGGTCAGCCCAAGCTCATCGCGCAGGAAGTGAATGAGCAGCAGCCGAGGCTCAACCACCCGCGCGTAGTCGACGGCGTTGACGGTGACGGTGATCTTCATGGCGCCAGCCCGCGGGCCCGGCGGACGGCGGCGCGCAGCACCCGCACGGTGAGCTCGCCAACCAGGTGCCGCTTGTAGCTGACGGGGCCGCGCTGATCTGAAGCCGGGCGACAGTGCGCCGCCGCGATCTGCCCGGCCCGCGCGAAGGCCTCCTCGCCGGCCAGCTGGCCGCGCAGCGACTCCTCGGCCTCGGCCGCCACGAAGTGCTCGGCGCCGACCGCCGTCAGCCCGATGCCGACGTCCGCGATCCGGTCGCCCGCCAGCCAGACGGCCGCTGCGGCGGCGCCGATCGGCCAGTCGCCCGCGCGGCGGGCCACCTTCACGTAGGCGCTGCCAGCCCCGGGCCTGATCGGCAGCCGGATCTCGGTCAGCATCTCGGCCGGGCCGACGACTGTCTCATACGGGCCGGTGTGAAAGGCCCGGGCCGGCACCTCCCTGCTGCCGTCGGGGCCGCGAATGATCATCGAGCCCTTCAGGGCGGCGAACGCGGCGGACAGGTCCTCGGACGGGTCGGCCTGGCACAGTGACCCGCCGATCGTGCCCCAGTTCCTGACGACCGGGTCGGCGATCACCCGCTCGGCGTCCTGCAAGATCGCGAAGTGCTGGCAGGCCAGCTCGGACGCCAGCAGGTCCGCGTGCCGGGCCAGGGCGCCGATGTGCAGCTCGCCCCCGGCCCGCTCGATGTAGCGCAAGGGCTTGATCGCGTTGATGTCGATGAGCACCTCCGGCTGCACGAGCCGGAGCTTCATCATTGGTATCAGGCTGTGGCCGCCGGCCAAGATCCTGGCCCCGGGCGCGTACCTGGCCAGCAGGGCCAGCGCCGCCTCAATGCTTGTGGCCTTCTCGTACTCGACCTGCGCGGGAACCTGCAATCCCACCTCCCAGGCTAGGGCCGTACCTGGCGATACCGCCTGGTTCGTGCGTGGCTGCCCATGATGCCGTAGCTTTCGACTGTAGAGAGACAGGGCGGGTCTCCCTGATGCCGTGGTGCTCACGCTGGAGTGTGCGATGACCTTGACGCAGCTGAATGCGTTCGTCCTGGTGGCCCGCCTCGGATCGGTACGAGCCGCCGCCAGCGCGCTTGGCGTCAGCGAGTCGGCCGTCTCGCAGGCCCTCACCGCCCTGCGCCAGGACCTGGGCGATCAGCTGATCGCCCGCAGCCAGGCGGGCATGACGCTGACGCCGGGCGGCAGGCGGCTGCTCGGCACCGCCTCCCAGATCGTGGTGCTCGGGGCGGAGGCGCACGCGGCCGTCCGCGCCGGGCAGGGCGCACCCGAGCAGCTGCGCATCGTCGCCACGTCGACCTTCGCCGAGTTCATCGCCGGGCCGCTCATGGAGGCGTTCCGCCGCCGGTTCGCCGGGGCGGTGGAGATCACCACCGGGGTCGCGGCCGCCGGCGAGCTGCCGGTGCTGATCGCCAACCGGCTGGCGGACGTCGCCATCGGGCCTGGGGTCACCGCAGAGCACGAGCTGCCGATCGTCAGCGAGCCGATCTTCAAGTACCGGCTGGTCGTGGTGGCCGCGGGCGGAAGCGCCGCGCGGCCGCGGCCGCGGCCGCGCGGGCCGGCCCGGCAGTGGCGCTGGCTGGTCGACCCGTCCGGGTCCGATCCCGGCAGCGAGACGGCCAGGCTGCTGCGCCGGCTCGGTGTCGCCGACGGCAACATCGGGGTCTTCCAGAGCCAGACGGCTGCCTGGGCGGCCGCCGCCGACGGCGCGGGAGTCGCGCCCGCTGTCGAGCACCTGGTGTCGCACCAGCTGCGCCGGGGCGAGCTGTCCCTCGTTGACCTGCCAGGATTCCCGGTGGAGGAGTGCTGGTACGTGACCCTGCTCGAGCGGGAGCGCCGCAGCGCGGCGGCGAGCGCGCTGCGCCGCTTCCTGGGCACCCCTGAGGCGATGCAGCTGATGCGGTCGCCCGCGGCCGGGGTGCCGCCGTCGCGCTTCAAGCCCCCGGTCTATGTCACGATCTGGAGCTGAGATCCCCCGCTTGCCCGTCATGCCCGCCTGCTTGATAGTCGATCACACGCGGCCGGTTACATACGGCTGATTAGGTAGGGCCGCTTAGGTATGGCCGATTAAGCGACAGCTTATTTGCCGGTTGCGGCGATGTTAAGAGAGCGCCAGGATGCGTCTACGTTTCGTTACCACCGGTGCCAAAGCCGTGGCGCGGCCCTGACGGCGGGAGATCGTCGCATGCCTATCGAGTCCGACGGACACAGCAAGGACAACCCGCGGCTCTACGAGCTGATCGAGCACGCGCCCAAGACCGGGAAGAGCCCGACCGTGTGGGCGTGGCCCCAGCTCGTCGACTACCTCAAGATCGCCGGGCAGCCGGTATCCGGCCCGTGGCCGCCGCATCAGGAGCCACGCCCCGACCCGGACTACGACTCGGGGCCGCAGGCGGTTCCCGACCCCCACAGTGTCGCCGACGGGGCCGTGAGGCACGGCGACGCCCGCGGCGACGACCCGACCGCTGAGCGGAGGAGTTGAGTGTTCCCTTCCCGGTTCCGCTATGAGGCGCCGCGCTCGCTGGATGAGGCCATCGGCCTGCTCCGCGACGGCGGGGACGACGTCAAGGTGCTCGCGGGCGGCCAGAGCCTGGTGCCCATGATGAAGCTGCGGTTCGCCTCGCCCGAGATGATCGTCGACATCAACGACCTGCCAGGCCTCGCCTACCATCGGGCCGGCCCCGACGGGAGCCTGCACATTGGCGCGCTGTGCCGGCACGCCGACCTGGAGTCCTCCGAGCTGCTGCGCCAGACGCAGCCGACGATGGCCGCCGCGGCTCCGCTGATCGCCGACCCGCTGGTGCGCAACCGCGGCACGCTGGTGGGATCGCTGTGCCACGCCGACCCGCAGGGGGACTGGGCCTCGGTGATGCTCGCGCTCGGCGGCTCCGTGATCGCCCAGGGGCCGCAGGGCACGCGGTCCATCCCGCTGGCCGAGTTCGTCACCGGCCCGTTCCAGAACACCCTGTCCCGCGACGAGATCGCGGTCGAGGCCGTGGTGCCGAAGGCGCTGGGAGCCAGGTCCGGCGGCTACCTGAAGCTTGAGCGGCGGGTCGGGGACTTCGCGACTGTGGGGACGGCGGTGGTGATCGAGACATCTGGCGACACGGTGGTCCGGGCGGGCATCGCGCTCACCGGCGTGGGCGGGTCCACCATCGGCGCCACCGAGGCGGCGGCCGCGCTGACGGGAAAGCCGCTCACGGCACCGACGATCGCCGAGGCCGCCGCGCTCGCCGCCAGCGCCGCGCGGCCAAGGACCGACCATCGCGGCACCGCCGAGTACAAGCGGCACCTGGTGCACGTGTTCGTCAGCCGCATCCTGACCGGCAGCCTGCCAGCCAGGACCGAGTCAACCGAGGAAAGGGCGGCCTGACCGTGACGATGGTTTACGACGACCTCGGCGATGAGGCAGCCGAGGATGTCCCGCTCCGCCGGATCCGGTTCACGATCAACGGCAAGAAGAAGGTCGCCGAGATCGAGCCGCGGCTGCTGCTCGCCGACCTGATTCGCCGGGGCGCCGGGCTGACCGGAACGCACCGCGGCTGCGACACCACCAACTGCGGTGCCTGCACGGTGCTCGTCGACGGCACGGCGATCAAGTCATGCACGATGCTGGCGGTCCAGGTCGACGGCCGTGAGGTCACCACCGTGGAGGGCCTGGCCTCGGCGAGCG
>Ga0335072_10001147_pt1 | contig 44046 bp, 33 predicted proteins | sample Lox_Sample_21_FD_206725 | JGI IMG/M metagenome (GOLD analysis project Ga0335072, IMG submission 206725) | Soil microbial communities from Loxahatchee National Wildlife Refuge, Florida, United States - Lox_Sample_2.1 | ecosystem: Environmental > Terrestrial > Soil > Wetlands | place: USA... | reverse complement strand
GGGCGTGGGGGCGGAGCCCACGATCCAGAATCGCGTGGCGGGCCGTTGCGCCTGCAGCGTCGGCAGGACGGCGCGGGCGAACCATTGGGCCGCGCCGATATTCGGCCGGTAGTCCATGCGTGCGGTGAACACGATGTCGGCGCCGGATGGCTCGAACGGGGGCGCGAAGCGGTGTTGGGGGGAGAAGTAGTCCAGGTCGACGCCGTTGGCGATCCAGCCGGAGCTGGCGGCGGCTTCCGGCGCCAGTGCGAGGAAGCGCTGCCATTCGTGTTCCGAAACAAACAGGGAGAAGTCGTAGCTGGCGGCGGCGCGGCGTTCGAATGCGAGCAGGGTGCGGCCTTCGCGTGCCCAGACCGCGCGCATGGGGAAGCGGGCCTGGGTGGCGTAGGTGGTCCATTTCTCGGAATCGATGTCGACCAGGTCGAGCACGCGGTGGCTTGCGGTGGCGTGCATCGCATAGTGCGCGACGGCGGAGGAGAATACGAACACCCGCTGGATCGCGGGGTTTGCCAGTTTCGCGTCCACCCAGCGTTGCAGGCGGGGATCGTGGAAATAGCCGAGCGACAGCGGCTGGTTCGGGCGCCAGCGCAGCAGCGACTGAAGTTTGGCGCGGCGCGGATGCAGCGGGAAACAGGCAAGATCGGCACACATGTTGCGCAGCGCGGGGAGATGCTGCCAGTCGGCGGGATCGTCGATGAAGCAGCCGAGATGCATGCGGTGCGTTTGCGCCAGATGGCGGAACATGTGCCAGGCGCGGATCTTGTCGCCCTTGTCCGGCGGGTAGGGCACGCGATGCGCGAGGAAGAGAAGGTCGTGCATGGCAGTGCTCTAGGCCGTGCGCGCGAGGTTGTTTTTGGGGGTCATCCCAGCCCCCTGACGATGTGCGGGCCCAGCAGGTTGGCTATGGGCAGCGGCAGGCGCTTCCAGGTTTCGATGAACAGGCGGTATTTCGGGTTCATCGGATTGTGGTCGGGGATCGCCGCGCCGGGAGCGAGACGGTAGCGATAGTGCAGCGGGGCCGGCGCAAAGCCCCAGTTGTGCTTGAACGCGTGAGCGCCGGTGCCGATCTTGCTGCGGCCGAAATCGAACAGACGGTAGCCGCGGTCGGCGGCGCGGCGCATGACTTCCCAGTACATGAAATCGTTGCCGGCGCGATGCCGCGCCCGGGCCGTGCCGCCGCCGTAATACGGCAGCACCTCCTCGCGGAAGTAGAAATTCATGACCGACGCGATCGGCTGGCCGTCGTCCAGAATGGTGACGACATCGGCTGACTCGCCGAATGCGTCCAGCAGGATGTCGAAATAGCGGCGGGAAAACACCGGCGTGCCGAGGTTGCGCACGCTTTCCGCATAGGCGCGATGCAGCACGGCAGTGTCGCGGTGGCTCACCGACGTGAGGCCGTATTGAATCCCCTTGCGCACCATGGCCCGCTGCTTGCGCGGGATCGCTTTCATGTTGCGGTCGTGGTCGGCTTCGATTTGTTTGCGAAAGGTCACGTACAGATCGGGGCGGCCGACCCAGGCGCCGTTGGCCGCCATCGGCTGCCGGTCGCGCAGTTCGACCGCCGCGGCGCGGGTGGTGCGCAGCAGGGCCTCGGCATGCGCCTCCAGCGCGGCGGCACTGTCGGCATCGGCGGCCAGCAGGCCGCCATAGACGCAGAACGGGCTGGAGATCAGCGTATTGCCGAACAGCCGCGTCTTGACCTGCGCCAGCGGCAGAACGCCGGTAACCGCACCATCCTGCTCGGCGAAGGCGTAGAAGGTGCGGTGGCCGAACGCCGTTTCGATCACGCGCGCCCAGGCGGCACGATGGCAGAAGGTGCCCTCGGGCATCGCGTCGACGAACGCATCCCAGGCAGGAACGCTGGCGTCATCGAGGGTGCGAACCGTGATCGGCATGGTCGATGGTCAGGCGGCCGACGCCGGCTGATGCTGGCGATGGGGGGTGGACGGATCGGCCCGGAGGCCGCTGTCGGCTCCGGCCGGCAAAGCCGGATCGATGTTCGTACGCCCTTCATGCTGCGGAAGCGCGGGGTCCTGCGACAGCAGCGCGGCGAATACGCGGTCCATGCGGTCCCAGGCGAAGTCGCGCAGCACGCGCTGCAGCTTGCCGTGCATCCGCGCGAGATTGGTGTAGTGGCGCACCCGGGATTTCCAGCCGGCGCCGGTGACGCGCGGCTGGCCGGGGTCCACCTCCCAGGGATGGAAATAGAACAGGCCGGGCATGCGGTCGTTGGCATTCACCGTGGCAAGGCCACGGCGGTACAGCCCGTAGGGCAGCATACGGAAGAAGCCGCCGCCGGAGCATGGCCAGTTGCGGCCGAAGGCGGCCACGGTGGTCATGGGGATTTCCCACAAGGCGCCGCCCTGGGGCTGGAACGGGCTGCGCGGCGCATCGGGCATGCCGTACAGGTCGTGGCGGATCGGGTTGATGCTGGAACTGTAGCTGTGGCCGGTTTCCTCCAGCACGCGGAATGCCCACAGGTTGCGCGCGCCGATCGAGAACGTCGCCGCGCGGTAGCCGGTCACCGGCACGCCACCGATATCCTCCAGCGTCAGCCGCGTGCGCGCCACGTCGGCACGGAACGTCGCTGCGTCCTGCGTGTGGGCACGGATGTGCTCCCAGCCGTGGCTGGCCAGTTCATGCCCGCCGGCGACGATACGCCGCACCATTGCCGGATGGCGTTGGGCGATCCAGCCCAATGTGAAGAACGTGGCGTGCACGCCGGCGGCATCGAACAAAGCGAGGATGCGGTCGATATTGGCCTCGACGCGGGCTTCCCGGGCGTCCCAGCCGGCGCGGCCGATGCAATGGGCGAAGGCCTGCACCTGGAACCATTCCTCGACGTCCACCGACATGGCGTTGACGATCGGGGTGGCCGCGTTGGCTGCGGCGGTGCGAACTGCGGTGGTGGGGGAAGTGTGGCTCATCCGCGCGCCTCCCTGGTGGTTTCCAGCAGGTCCAGCAGGCGGCGGAACACGCGGTCCTGCCGCAGCGAACTTGCCTCCAGCGTCTCGATCCGGCGCAGGATGTCGCCCTGCTCCCGCTCGCCCCCGTTCAACAGGCTGTGGCGAGGCACGGGCACCAGTCCCGCACCGAGGTCCTGGTTCAGTTCGCCCGCCGTCCTCTCCACGCTGGCGGCGCTGATGGCATGCGCCTCCTCCAGCGCGCCATAGAGCAGGACACGGGAGCAAAGCGTGTTGATACGCCGGGGGATTCCGCCGGTGTTGCGGAACACGGCGCAAAACGCGTCGTCATCCCAGTGCGGGTCGCCTTCCCATTTCACCATCTTCAAGCGGTGCTCGATATAGCCGCGCGTCTCCTCCTCGGTCAGCGGCCCGAGATGGTACGAGGCGAGGACCCGCTGGCGCAATTGCTCGGCGTCGCGGCTGGCCAGGATCGGCCGGAACTGCGGCTGACCCAGCAGGATGGTCTGCAACGAGGCCTTCCCGTCCACGGTGATGTTCGACAGCATGCGCAATTCTTCCAGCGCGCCGAGCGGGAGGTTCTGCACCTCATCGACAACCAGCAGGCAGCGCCGCCCGGCGCGGCGTTGCTCCTGCACCATGAATTCGAAGCGGCGGAGCAGGCTGGCCTTGTCCAGGCCCGGGGTGTCGCCGACGCCGAAATTCGCCATGACCAGCCGCATCAGGTCGTCGGGTGAGACCTGGGTGGTGACGATGCGAGCGATAAAGTAATTATGACGATCGAGTTGCGACCACAATTGCTCGACCAGCGTGGTCTTGCCGGCGCCGACCTCGCCGGTGATGACGATGAATCCCTCCTCCTGCGACAGCCCGTAGACCAGGTGCGCGATCGCCCGGCTGTGGCCGCTGGAGCCGAAGAAGAATCGGCTGTCCGGCGTCAACAGGAAGGGAATGCCGGTGAAGCGGTAGAATTTCTCGTACACGTGGACCGATCAGAATACCTTGGTGATGCCGACCAGGAACACGTCCTGATACCACGATAGGCCTGCGTTGGAGGACTGGGATTGCGCGGCGCCGGAAAAGGAAGACCGGACGTCGTAGAAGTTGTAGCGGGCAAAGGTGGAGACGGTCGGGCTCAAGGTATACTGCAACGACAGCGCCAGAACGACAGAATTCGAGTTCGTTCCGGCTGTTACGGTCCCGGTGCTGTACGATGCGACCACGCTGGCCGTGAGATCGGGATTGATCGAACGGGACCACGAGAAGGTGCCGGTCGTTGCCACGTTGCTGGTATTGGCCGCGCCGGCCCCGACCTGCGTCTGATCGGTGCGCGCAACCGTCACGGTGAAGATGTCCCGCTCGAGCGCCGATGTTACGCCGAGCGTCAGCGTGTTGTAGCGAAAGATGCCGCTTTCCACGCCCAGGGCGTTGTTGGCGGTGAACAATGGCCCGCCGGTCTGGGCATTGACCAGATTGCCGTTGTTGCCCACCGCCGCGAGGTTGAGCTGGTTGGCAATCTGCTCGAGCTGCGTCCCGATGCCGTTGGTGTAGCTGCCGGTCAAGGTGGTGCGGGCGGTCAGCGAGTAGCGCCCGCTGAAGGTTGCCGAATTGACGCCGTACTGATGGGTGTAGCCGGCTGTCACCGATAGGTCGGGGTTTGGCGTGAAGGTTCCCCCGAACGCCCATGTCAAATCGTCGATCAGCAAGTTGTTCGCGCCGCTGTAGTTGATATTCTCCCAGCCGACCTGGCCGTAGATGCTCAGTTCGTCGGTGAGTTGATAGTCGACGCGGTTGGTCACCGACTCGCGGTTGGAGTTGTTGGCGTTCGTGGCGGTTTCATTGAGCGGCACGTTGACCGCCGTGAACGCATTGTTGCCGATGCCTTGGCTGCTGTCGGCCGTTAACGTGTCGCGGAAACGGTTGAAGCGGTCGCCGGTCGCGATCTCGGCCGACTCCTCGGCGCTGGAGTAGGTCTGATCGTTGGTTCCCGCGCTCACGAACGGCAGCGGCGCGAACCCGGAGATCTGCTCGGTGCTGCTGCGGGTCAGCGACACCGACAGCCGCGCGGTCGCCAGGTCGCCAAAGCGGTAGAGCAGGTATGGCGAGATGGAGAAACTCGCGGTCTCGCTGGTGTTCTGCTTGGCCAGTCCGGCGGTGCCGTTCGCCAACGAGGTCGGCGAGGCGCCAGTGATGCCGCCGAATCCGCCTTGGCCGAGGCCGCCCAGGCCGCCGATGCCGCCGGCGGTCGACTGGACTCCGGCGACGCCGCGGACGTCGACATAGAACATGTCGGGAATGATCGTGAACGTGCCGACGGCGTCGAACTGCTGCGCCAGGACGTTCTGCGATCCCTCGCGAAGATGCAGCTCCAGGTCAGGCTCATAGTCCAGGCGAAGCTGGACGCGGTCGGAATTGCCGAGCAACGCCACGCCCGGCGCGATGATGGTGGTCAGGTCCCATCGGCGCGGTGACGCGACTTCGTTGACGTTGTCGGTGAACTCCTCCTCGGCACTGATGCGCGGCAGGATGGACCAGCCCTGCGCCGATCCGAGCGAGGAGAATCCGGAGGTCAGGCCCATTTGATGCGCGAGGTCCGCGGCATCGGGCGCCGCCAGGTCGGCCCCGATCGGCATGAACGAAGGATTGCTTGCATCGTTCGCCGGGAACGCCATCGCCAGGTCGATGTGGCCCGACCACAGCAGCGCCGCCAGGCCAACGCAGCAAGCTGCGGCTGGAAGCGGGGTCAGCGCAGCGGCCAGTAAAGGTCGCAAGCAGGCCAGCGTCAGGAGGAGTAATAGGAAGAGTAGGCGCCGAACGTATAGCGCGAGGAGATATGCTGCTTGTTCAGCACCAGCGCGATGCTGGGGCAGGCCTGCAACAGATCCAGCGAGGCCTCGATCTCGTCACGCTGTGTCCGCTCCGCCTCGACGACAAAGAGAATCTGCCCGACCACGGAGGCAAGTACGGCAGGATCGCTGGTGGACAGGCAAGGCGGCGCATCCAGCACCAGCAACCGGTCGGCGTAGCGGCGGCCGAGGCTCTTGATCAGCCGGATCATTTCGGCCGATGAGAACAGTACCGGGCTGCGTTCGCGTTCGCGCCCGACGGGCAGGATCGACAATTGCTCGATTGGCGTGCGGACCACCAGTGGTGCCGGATCGAGCCTGGGATCGGCGGCCAGGTCCAGCAGCCCGGGGGCGTCGGCCAGTCCCATCGGGTAGCAGATCGAATCGCGTTTCGAATCGGCATCCACCAACAGCACGTTGTGATTGCCCTGGCGGGCAATGCTGCCGGCGAGATTGATGGCGGTAAAGCTCTTGCCCTCGCCGGGCCGTGCGCTGGTCACCATGAGCAGGTTGGAAAACCCGGGTTCAGCGGTCGGCGGCGAGAAGGCGTTGCGCAGGATCTGGCGCTGGACGAGGCGGAATTCCTCCGAGATGCGGCTGCGCGTGCGCGACCAGTCCACCATGCCGGCACGTTCCAGGGCGACGGTGTCGACCGAGGCGGGGCCAGACGGCAATTCCGGCGTACGGCCGCCGGCCAAATTCGCCCCCAGATCCGGCCGCGTGGCCGGCGCATCCAGGACGTCGACATTGCTGCCGCCGGCGACGGACGGCAAGGCGAAGGGCGAGACCGCATCGGTATCGCCCTCGGACGCTGGCCTGGGGCCCAGGCCGAAGCTGCCGTCGGGGCCCAGCAGATGCGCCGCCGAGTCTTCCAGCGCTCCCGACTGGAGCAGCCGCTCGGCGACGCGTTCAACCAGGTGGGGTTTGGGATTGGCCATTCAGATCAACGCCGTTGAGCGGAGGATGTGGACCAGCAGGCCGCCGTAGAGGCCGACCAGGAGGAGCACCGCGACGCCAAAGCGGGCAGCGATGGTAAGCCGCTGCCGCAGCGATGCCAGGCCGAGGACGGAAATCCCGCCAAGCACGGGCAATCCGAGCGTCCGCAGATCGTCGGCGGTCGAGAACGAGCTGTCGAACTGGCCGAACAGTACGGTGATGCCGCCACCCGCGCCCAGTCCGGCGAGCAATACGATGGTGACCATGAACATACGGTTCGGGGCGACGGGAATGGTTGGCAGGTCCGGCGGGTCGATGATTTGCAGCTTCACCTTGTCGGCCTGAGTGTCAGCGGCCTGGGCGATGTTGGCCGACTGCAAGCGGGACAGCAATTGGTCGTAGGCCGAATGCAAAGCGCCATAGTCGCGGTCGGTGTTCTCGTACTGAAGGAACAGTTGCGGCTGCTCGCTCTGGATTTTCTCCAGCTTGTCGCGGTTCTGCTCGGCCTGCCGAAGCTGGCGCTTCAAGGTGTCGAGCTGGCCGTTTTCGTCAATCAGCTTGACCTTGAGCTGGTCGTAGATCGGGTTGGGGACTGATCGCTTCAGCATGGAGGGCCCGGCAGGCTTTGCCGTTGGCCCGGCCGCTGACAAGGCGGCGCTTTGCTGCTTTTTCAGCAGCTCGATCAACTTTCTCTGCGCGATCACATCGGGATGGTCTTCGGTGTCCTTGAGCAGGAGTATTCTAAGTTGCTCTTCAGCCTGCTGCACGGGCGTCTGCACCCGTTCGGCCTGGGCGACAGCCTCGGGCGAGCTTTCCGCCACCAGCATCGCCGGGGTATTCTCGACTTCCTTTTGCAGGGCATCGCGGGCGATCGTCTTGTCCTGCAACTGGCTCTCGAGGCTACTGACGTTGTTGCGCGCGATTTCCAGGGTCGGCACGCCGATCTGGCCGGCCGGGAGAATTTCCGCATAGCGGGCGCGGAAGTCGGCGCGGCGCTTTTCCGCCGCCTGAAGCTGCTGCTGGTAGGATGCGATCTGGCTTTCCAGGAACCGTCGCGCGTTGTCCATATCGGTGCGGTTGCTGCCGGTGGCGCTCTCGACGAAGATCGTCAGCAGCGTCTGTACCACATCATGCGCAAGTTTTGGATTCCTGTCACGGTACGAAATAGTGAACAGGTTATTGCTCTGCGGCGCCACACGGATGGTGCTGGCCAGATGGCTGATCAAACGGTCACGGTCGGCGGGGCTGTTCACGGTCAGGTCGAGGTCGGTCTTGGAGATCAGCTTTTCCATGTTCGGCCGGCTGAGCAAGGTCCGCTCAAGCACCTGCAGCTGGGCCATGGGCGAGGTGTCGGCGGCGATTCCGCGCAGCAGCGGGGTCAGGATGGCGTCGGCGTCGACGAAGATGCGGGCACTCGATTCGAACTGGTTGGGGATCGTGTAGACGCCGACCCAGCCGACGCCGCAGACCAGCCACGCGATGACGACGCCCAGCCAGCGGCGGCGCCAGGCCGCCCGCAGGTACTGCTGGATCAGCATGCGCATGCTTTCCACGGCGGCTCTCCTGTCTGGCCTGGGTTGCTAGAACCAGGACTGCGGGATGATCAGCGTATCGCCAGGCTGCATCGCCACGTTCTGGCTGATGTCCCCATCGTTCAGCAGATCGTCGAGATGCACGTGGATGGTCTCCTGCTTGCCGTTAGCTTCGCGCCGAATGATTACCGCGCGGTTTCCGGCCGCGTATTTTGTCAGCCCCTTGGTTGCAATCATCACATCGAGCAAGGACATGCCATCGGTGTAAGGGATGGACGCCGGACTGGTGGCCTCGCCGATCACCTTGATCTGGCGGTTCGACGGTCCGACGAACGATCTTACTATCACAGTGACCAGCGGATCCTGGACGTATTTCTTCAGCCGATCCTCGATGTCATGGGCGAGCTGGGTGGGGGTCCGGCCGGCGGCCTGGAGGTCGTTGATCAGCGGCGTGGAAATCCTGCCATCGGGTCGTACCGATACCCCGCCCTCGCTCAGCTCCGGGCTGTGGTAGACGAAGATACTGAGCGAATCCCCAGGGCCGATCACGTATTCGTCCGATTTGGCGTTTGCCATCGGCCGTGGCGGGGTGGCCGAGGCAACGGGCGCGGTCGCGGCAGCCTTACCGCCGGGCTCGGCGGAGCAGGCAGCCAGGGCGAACGCCGCGAGAAGCGCCATGCAGGACAAGACGAAGCTACGAAACGGAGCCACGGGGACCTCGGGACCTTTGATGGAACGAACTGCGGCGTGGTAGGCGCGGAAGGAATCGAACCCCCTCGTCTGCCATGTAAAGGCAGTGCTCTGCCAATGAGCTACGCGCCTCCGATTTGCCATTTTGCCTGTCGTCCGCAGTGGCAACAGGTCACCCTTTCGTGATATTGTCACTAGCACTCCAGGGCGGCGAAAGGCAAGCAAACTCTCACAGCCAGCAACTTAAGGTTGTATTGTCTCAAAACGGCTGGGGCGGCGACATTTTTTCCATCGCCGCGTCCCGGAAACGTCCCGTTGCGTGATTTTGCCATCGCCTGCAACCGAAGAATAGTGAACAAACTGAGAATATGTGTAAATAATCATGTGCCGCTTATCGTAAAGATTGCGCAGCGCTGACGATTGCGCTAATTTCTGGACGGAGGGCGATCTCCAAGTGAGGGCCGCTGGCGGATGCCCCGCAAGGGTTCCGGCAAGGGCTCGCACTGTGCGGACGCGGTCTGGCCGGATCTATCCGGCGCCGTCTTTGTCTGAGGGGGCTGAATGACGCGAATTCTCGCACAATACGTTTCGCCCGCGACCGCCGCCCTCGGGCTGATTGAGATGATCCTGTCGTTTCTGATCATCGAGGCCTTCGTCTATATAACGATGGATCCCACCGGACACGCCGCGGCGTTGTTCCCGCTGGATGCCGACATCGCCGCCCTCGGCGTGGTGTTCGCCGTGGTCACCGCCGGCATCGCGACCACCGCCGGCCTCTACAATCCCAATGTCTGCCTCGAACGGCGCCGGCTCGTCAGCAGCGCCCTGGTCGCCGGAATCGTCGCCTTCCCGGTCCTGCTGCTGATGAGCGGCAGTTTTCAGATCGGCCTCACCGGCCGGGTCGCACTGTGGCTCGGTGTCGCGCTGCTCGTCTGGCAGGCCGGAATCATGCTCACCCATCTTGCCTTCAGCGCCCTGTTGCGGCGCAAGGGCATGGTGCGGCGGGTCATGATCCTCGGCGCCGAGCCCCAGGTCTCCCGCCTCGCCGACGTATTGCGCAGCCCACGCTCCCGGCTGTTCGAGCCGGTCATTGGCACCACCGCCGCGCTACTGTCCCCCGAATACCTGCGCCAACGGCGGATCTGGGGCATTGTCGTCGCCTCGCCGAGCGAGGCTGACACCAGTTCGGCCGCATTGCTGGACAGCAAGTTCCGCGGCACCCGCGTGTTGAGCGCCACTGCCTTCTGTGAGCAGCATCTCGGGCGGATCGATCTGGACCACGTCGATGAGCAGTGGCTGCTCTGCGCCGACGGCTTCGCCCAGGGCAAGCTCTTCAACTGGCTCAAGCGCGGTCTCGACATTGCGGTCAGCCTGTCGTTGCTGGTCCTGACGCTGCCGGTGATGCTGCTGGTCGTCCTGCTGATCAAGCTGGAAAGCCCCGGCCCGGTTCTCTATCGCCAGCAGCGCCTGGGACTGGATGGCCACCCGCTGACCCTGCTGAAGTTCCGCAGCATGACGGTGGACGCCGAGGCCGGCGGCAACCCGCGCTGGGCGCAGCATCGCGACCCGCGCATCACCCGCATCGGCCGCTTCATCCGCCCGCTGCGGATCGACGAACTGCCGCAGCTGCTCAACGTGCTTGCGGGCGAGATGAGCATGGTCGGCCCCCGCCCGGAGCGGCCGCATTTCGTCAAGCAACTGTCCCAGGTCATCCCGTTGTATCGCCATCGCACTCACGTCAAACCCGGGCTGACCGGTTGGGCGCAGGTGAATTACCCCTATGGCGCCTCGGTCGAGGATGCCCGCGAGAAACTGGCTTACGATCTGTACTATATTAAGAACCGGGGCGTGCTGCTGGATCTCCTGATCCTGTTCGCCACCGTCCGCGTCATCCTGTCGCGCGAAGGGGCACGATAGCTTCCTTCGCGCCGCCGGAGATATCGGCCCGGCGCCGGCTCAAACCGAACCGACCCCCATGAGGCAAGAGCCGCTGGACGTCATCGGGGGGCGCAGTGAGGGCAAGCTGCCAGGTTCGGCAGATTTCCCCCGGTTCGATCGCGCCCCGAGCGACACGCCGGCTTCCTGCCAGGTCGCCGGTGCGGATTTTTGGCGCAGGGTTTGGATTTTCGTATAATGTTTCCCATGCCTTTTGATCTCTCCGCCATCGTCCTGCTGCATGGCGCCTGCGCATTGCTGTATGGCGGACTGGCCACCCTTATCCTGACCCACCAGCAGCGCGGCCCGACGGGGTTCTGGCTGGCGGGAGCCTGCCTCGTCACGGCGCTGTGGGCGGCGTCGGTCGCGGTTTGGCCGGTGCCTTACAAAGGTGTTTCCGAATGGTCGGGACTGGCGCGCTCGGCCGCCTGGAGCTGCTTCATCCTGCACCTTTATCGCCGCGCCGTTACCGTCCGCCGCCAGTTGGTCGAGACCTTCGTCACCACAGGGCTCCTGGCACTGGTACTGCTCGGCGGCCTGCCGGTGCTCGATGCCCTGGCCTACCGGCCGGATACCGCGCTCTGGTCCGCGGGCGCGGCCATGCGGCTGGGCTTCGCGGTGGCCAACATCCTGTTGCTGGAGAACCTGTATTTCAACACCCCCAGCGACTGGCGCTGGCACATCAACCTGCTCTGCATCGCACTCGGCGGCATCTTTTTCTACGATCTCGTGCTGTATGCCGATGCACTGCTGTTCCACCGCGTCAGCGACGCCTTGTACGCGGCACGGGCCCCGGCCACCATCCTCGCGGCGCCGCTGATCGCCGTCGCCGCGGTACGCAATCGCCGCTGGTCGGTCGATATCCATGTCTCGCGCGAAGTGGTCTTCCACTCGGCCACCCTCGTGCTCTCCGGCGTGTTTTTGCTTGGCCTCGCGGTCACCGGGGAAATCGCCCGGCGCACCGGTGCCGACTGGGGCAAGGTGGCCGAGGTCTCGCTGTTGTTCGGCGGCGTGCTGACGGTTGGCGTCGCCATTACCTCGGCTTCGGCCCGCTCCCGCGTCCGGGCAATCCTGGTCGAGCATTTCTTCAGCCACCGTTACGACTACCGCAAGGAATGGATGCGCTGCATCGCCACCCTGACGGCGCCGGTCGCCCATACCGGCCTGCCCACCCGGGCGATTCGCGCGGTGGCCGAGGTGGTGGACAGCCCCGCCGGCGCCCTGTTCGTGCGGGCACCGGACGAAGTCGCTTTCCAATGGGCCGGCTCCTGGAACATGCCCGCCGTCGCCCTGGCAATCCCGCCCGGCCATGACCTGCTGCCGGAATTCCGCGACAGCGACTGGATCGTCGAGATCGACCGTATCCCCCGTGCGGCAGACTGGTTCGACGGGCTGCCGCGGGTCTGGCTGGCGGTGCCATTGAACCACCTGGGAACGCTGATCGGCTTCGTGGTGCTGGCCCAGTCCCGCGCGCACTTCAAGCTGGACCGCGAGGCATATGACCTGCTACGTGTGGTGGGACGCGAAGTTGCAAGCCGGGTTGCGGAACAGCGCGCCGCCCAGGTCTTGTCGCAGACCAGGCAGCTACGGGAATACAGCCAGCGGTTTGCCTTCGTCCTGCACGACATAAAGAACGTCTCCGGCCAGCTCTCCATGCTGCTTACCAATGCCGAAATCCACGCCGACAACCCCGAGTTCCAGCGCGACATGCTGGCCACGGTGCGTGCCTCCGTCGGCAAGATCAGCCGCTTGCTCTCCCGCCTCCAGGCCGAGCGGCAGGAGCGCAGCCACGCGGTCACCACGGTCGGCGAGCGGCTGCGGCAGGTGGCCGACGAATGCCGGATCACCCGCGACGCCAGTATCCTGCTGGAGCTCGACGATGACTCGACCGGCGCCGCGATCCATCCCGAGTCCTTCGACGCCGTGGTGACGCATGTGCTGAACAACGCGATCGAGGCGAGCTGTGGCAAGCCGGTGGTCGTAAGGATGCGCCACGAGGCACTGTCGCTGGTGGTCGATATCGTCGACCATGGTCCTGGAATGGCGCCGGAATTCGTCCGCGACAGCCTGTTCCAGCCGTTTGCCAGCACCAAGGCCGGCGGTCATGGCATCGGCGCCTTCCAGGCGCGCGAATTGCTGCGTGAGGCAGGCGGCGACCTCATCGTGTTGAGCCGTCCGCGCGAGGGAACGACGATGCGGCTGTTACTGCCAGCGATCAGCACGGTGCTGTCCGAACCCGCACCGCTGCCGGCCTGATCGGGCGACCCGCATGGCCAAGCCCAAGCTGCTGATCGTCGAGGATGATGAGGGGCTTTGCTCGCAATACCGCTGGGCGTTTCCCGGCTGTGACGTCCTGCTGGCGCATGCCCGGCCACAGGCCGTGGCGCTGACGAAAAAAGAGCAGCCGCCCGTCGCGATCATGGATCTCGGCCTGCCGCCCGACCCCGATGGCGTCAGCGAAGGGTTCGCCACGCTGGAAGAGGTCCAGCGCATCGCACCGGGCACCAAGGTGATCATCGTCACCGGCAACGGCGAACGAAAGAACGCGTTGAAGGCCGTCGCCGCGGGGGCATACGACTTCTGCGAGAAGCCGGTGGAAATCGAGGTGCTGCGCACCATCATCGAGCGCGGCCTGAACCTGCACCGGCTGGAGGCGGAGAACCGCCGCCTCGCGGCGATGCCTGCGCTATCGCCCATCGAGCGGATCATCACCGGGCATTCGGCAATGCTGAAGGTGTGCCGCGACGTGGAAAAGCTGGCCAGTACGAACGTCCCGGTGCTGCTGCTGGGCGAGAGTGGCACCGGCAAGGAGGCGTTGGCCTCGGCATTGCACGAGCTCGGTCCGCGTACCAGGCAGCCCTTCGTCGCGATCAACTGCGGCGCGATCCCGGAGAACCTGCTGGAGTCCGAGTTGTTCGGGCACGAGCGCGGTGCCTTCACCGGCGCGGTGAAGCAGACCATCGGCAAGATCGAGCAAGCCCATAAGGGCACCCTGTTCCTGGACGAGATCGGCGATCTGCCGCACCCCTTGCAGGTGAAGCTGCTGCGCTTCCTGCAGGATCAGATCGTGGAGCGCATCGGCGGGCGGCAGAAGATCCAGGTCGACGTCCGCATCGTCTCCGCCACCAATGCCAACCTCGAAGACCGCGTGAAGGAAGGCGTGTTCCGCGGCGATCTGTTCTATCGCATGAATGCGGTCACCGTGCGGATTCCGCCGCTGCGCGAGCGGGGCAGCGATACCGTGCTGCTGGCCAACTACTTTCTCAATCGTTTCAATCAGGAATTCGGCCGCAGCATCCGCGGCTTTACCGAAAGCGCCACGGTGGCGATGACCGCGCACAACTGGCCGGGCAACGTCCGCGAACTCGAGAACAGGTTGAAGCGGGCGGTGGTGATGGCGGAGCGGCGATTGATCGACGCGCCGGACCTGGAACTGGCGCCATCGGATGACAGTTTGCCCGATCTCGATCTGCGGGCGGCCCGTCTGCGCGCCGAGCGGGAAGTCATCAACAGCGCGCTCGCCCGCAGCAGCAACACGCTGTCGGTCGCCGCGCGGCTGCTCGGCATCAGCCGTCCGACACTTTATAGTCTGATGCAGGCACACGGCATCGACATCGAGCTGGCCAAGGGCAGTGAACCAGCATCGGATACGATGGCCGGAGCGGCACCCGAACGGGAGCCGCTTGCGTCCGAGGGCAACGGTATAACGGCTAACGATCGGGGTTGAAGGGTCATGCGGCAGCGCTCTTGGGTTTGGCTGGTGGTCGGCGCCTGGATTGGGGCCTGGCCGTTGGTGGCGCATGCAGACTTCATGTCCAACGCGCGGGCGGCCCTGGCAAAGGGGGATTTGCGATCTGCCCAGATCGAACTGCGCAACGCCGTGCGCGCCGATCCGCAAAATGGCGAAGCGCATTACTGGCTGGGGCGGGTTTCATTCGAACTTGGCGATCCGGTCGCCGCCGAACGCGAAGCCGAGGCCGCGGCGGCGCGCGGCTTCGATCAGCACCAGGCAGTGCGCCTGCTGGGCCAGTCGCTGCTCGTTCAGAACAAGTTCAACGACCTGCTGACCAAGATGCAGCCGAGCGGCAAGGATGCCGATCTCGATGCCACCATCCTGGTGTTCCGCGGCTACGCGGAAATTGGCCTGCAGAAGCCGGACCTGGCCAAGAAGGCCTTCACCGACGCGGAGAAAGAGGCACCAAACGCCGTCGAACCGCTGTTGGCCGAGTCGCGGCTGTTGATCGGGCAAGGCGACGTAGACGGCGCCTTGGCACGCATCAACCACGCCATCGCGGTACAGCCGAAGTCCAGCGAAGCGTTGCTCGCCAAGTCGCAGTTGCTGCGCGCAAAGGGCGACACGAACGGTGCCATGACAGTGCTCAACGCACTGGTCAAGGACCAACCCAGCGTCATCCAGGCACGGCTGGATCGCGCCAGCCTCGAGATAGCGCTGAACAATCCGAAAGCGGCGCAAGAAGACATCGACATCGTCACCAAGGCGCTGCCGGGCAATGTCCAGGCGATCTACCTGAAGGCGGTCATGGCTGCCCAGGCGAAGAACTACAAGGAAGCCGATGCCTACCTTACCCGCATTGGCGGCTTCATTGCGCGCATTCCCCGCGCCTACCTGCTGCTGGCCGTGGTCAAGGAACAACTGGGCCAGATCGAGCAAGCTGAGGACGCAGCGCAGCGTTACCTGGGCCGTGCCCCGGGCGACCTGGCCGCCTACCGAGTCCTGGCCCGCATTGAATTCGCCAAGCGGGAACCGCTAAAGGTCATCGACACGCTGGAGAAGATTGCCAACTCCGGCAAGGGCGACGCCGAGATCTACGATATGCTTGGTCGCGCCTATGCCCTCACCGGTCAGCCAGACAACGCGGTAAAGGCGTTCGAAAAGGCGGAAGCCCTCGCTCCCAACGACGTTGGCGTGCAGACCCGGCTGGCAACCGTGCGCATGGGCATGGGCGAACCGGGCGTCGCCATGGGCGACCTGGAGCACACGCTGGAACTGGCTCCCAAGCTGCCCGCGGTCGGCGAAGCGCTGTTTTTTGCCGCCCTGGCAACCGGCGACATGAACAAGACTGCCGATGCGTTGCAGAAAGTCAAAGCGGCCGAGGGCGACACGCCGGTGGTCGAGAACCTGACCGGCCTGCTGCAACTCGCCAAGCTGGATGTTACGGACGCACACAAAACCTTCACCGATCTCACCGTCGCCCATCCCGACTTTCTTCCGGGGCAGATAAATCTGGCGCGGGTACTGGCCATGCAGGGTGACGGGCCAGGGGCCGAGAAAGTGCTGGCAAATATTTTGCTCAAGCAGCCTGCGGCGCAGCCGGCGCTGGCCATGCTTGCCGCCGTTTACGCCCAGAGCAATCGCCTGCCGGACGCTGTCACGCTGATGGAGCGCGCCCACAACGCGCAGCCCGACAATCCGCAAATCATCGCCGGCCTGGGCGATCTTTATATCCGCTCTGGCAATGCCCAAAAGGCACTGGACATGGCGACGGGGGTCAAGGGGCCGTCATCGCTGTCCGAGCCGATCCTGAATCTGGCGGCCGCGTCCGAGCTGGCGCTGGGACAGCGGGACCGTGCGCGCGATACCTACAGCCAGATGCTCAAGCAGGAGCCTAACAACATCGGCGTGCGTCGCCGTCTGGCCGGGCTGCTGGTCGAGTCCGGAGATTACGATTCCGCCCGCAACGCGATCAAGGCCGGCATCGCTCTCAGCCCGCACAATTATCAGCTTCTGCTGGACTACGCGTTGATCGACCTGCGCGCCACCGGCATCGACGCCGCCCTGGCGACCGCAAGCACGCTGGTCTCTCAGGACCGCGAGTTCACCCCCGCCTTGGCATTGAAGGGCGACATTTACCTCGCGGCCAACCGTCCGGCGGATGCGGCCAAGGCGTTCAAGGACAGCCTGGACGCTTCCCCCTCGACGATGTTTCTGGCGCGGTTCGTTGACGCCGAGATCCGCGCGGGAAATCGCAGTGCGGCGCAGATCGAGCTGGCTGCCTGGCTGGACAAGCATCCGAAAGATCTTGTGGCGCTGGAGCAGGCGGCCGAACTGGATATCGCGTCCGGCAATACGGATGCGGCGGCGGCGCATTTGCATACCATCCTGGCGGAAAAGCCGCACGACCCGGTCGCGCTGAACAACCTGGCATGGGTGTATCAGCAGCAACACAACCCGCAGGCTCTCGACCTGGCACGCCAAGCATATCTGGTATCGCCCAGTCCACAGACCGCGGATACGCTCGGCTGGATTCTTACCACCTCTGGCAAGCCCGACACCGGCCTGCTGCTGTTGCGGACGGCCAGCGCCCAGGCCGCGAACGATCCGCGGGTGCAGTATCATTACGCAGTTGCGCTCAATGATACCGGCGACAAGGCCGAGGCAATCAAATTGCTGACCGCCGTCGTCGCCGTGAAAGCCAACTTTACCGAGAAGGCGCAGGCCCAGCAGTTGCTGGATGCGCTGAACAAGGGCACCTAGCGGTGAAGGCTGGGCGATGAAGGCTGGGCGATGAAGGCTGGGCGATGAGGGCGGCCATGCGCTTCGCTTCCGCCGCGTCGGCGTCGGCACCGCTGTTGCCGGCGCCACGCCGGTGCGCGCGCCGCGGCCTGCGGTGGCAGCGGCGAACCGCATCGAGGCGGACGGCATCGCGCCAAACAACCTCCTCGCCAACGGCATCGCGGGGCACGACATCGTAGACGCGGCGGCAATCGCGGCGCCCGACACACCCAGCGCCGCCGCCGCGCGCCGCGGCGCGAGTCCGGCGCCGCTCCGGCTGCTGACATTCTCGACGCTGTTTCCCAACGCGGCACGGCCGAATCATGGCGTGTTCGTCGAGAACCGGTTGCGGCATCTGGTTTCTGGCGGCGCGGTCCACAGCACCGTGGTGGCCCCGGTCCCGTGGTTTCCCAGCGGCGCCGCATGCTTTGGCGACTGGGGCCGCCATGCGCGCGCCCCGGCCGAGGAGCAGCGACACGGCATCCTGGTGCTGCACCCGCGCTATCCGGTGCTGCCGCGCGTCGGCATGTCGGTGGCGCCCTGGCTGCTGTACCGGGCGCTGCGGCCGGTGCTGGCGGCCTTGCAGGCGCGCGACGCGTTCGACGCGATCGATGCGCACTACCTGTATCCCGACGGCGTGGCGGCGGTTTGGCTTGGCCGCCGGTTCGGGCTGCCGGTGGTGATCACCGCCCGCGGCACCGACGTGACCCTGATCCCGCGCTATGCCGTGCCGCGCAGGCTGATCGGCGGCGCGATTCGCGGCGCGGCGGCGCTGATTTCGGTCAGCGACGCGCTGCGGCAGGACCTGATCGGGCTTGGCGCGCCGCCGGCCAAGGTGACCGTGCTGCGCAACGGCGTCGACACCGCGTTATTTCAGCCGCCCGCCGATCGCGCCGCGGCGCGCGCGGCCCTGGGCCTCACCCGGCCGACACTGATTTCCGTCGGGCTGCTGATCGAGCGCAAGCGCCATCATCTGACAATCGCGGCGATGCGGCAGCTTCCGGATTTCGCGCTGCTGATCGTGGGCGAGGGGCCGGAGCAGGGCCGCCTCCTGGCGTTGATAGAGCAGTACGGATTGGGGGAACGGGTGCGGCTGCTGGGGCCGCGGCCGCATGCCGAACTGCCTGGGCTGTACGGCGCCGCCGATGCCTCGGTGCTGGCGTCGTCGCGCGAGGGCTGGGCCAATGTATTGCTCGAATCCATCGCGTGCGGCACGCCGGTCGTGGCGAGCAATATTCCCGGCAACCCCGAAGTGGTGCGCGACGCGGCCGCCGGGCTGATCGTCGGCGCCAATACGCCCGACGGCATTGCGGCTGCGGTGCGCCGGCTGTTTGCCGCGCTGCCGGAACGCGATGCCACCCGGGCGTATGCGCAACGGCTCGGCTGGGAGGAAACCACCGCTGGACAGCTGGCGATATTCCGCCGGCTGGCACGCGCGCGGCCTGGCCTGCCGGAGCAGGGCGCGGGCCTGGCGGCATGATCGGATACCGCCGGCGGCGAGGCGGGTTGCGCCCGGCTTGCGTCCAGCGGGTGCGATGCCGGTGCCGCGCCGGGTCGGAAGGCGCGATCCGATGCCAATCCGGGTCGGCCCGCAGCGCGACTTGGCTGCCGATCCGGGCCAGTCTGCGGCGCGCCTGCTATCGTGCCGGGCATTCCGGCGCAGCTGTTCCGGGCCGGCATTCTTCAGGCTGAGCGATGTCCAAGACCGAAGCCCCGCTGTCGCTAGCGGCCAGGACCGCCCGCGGTGCTGGGTGGATCGTATGCTGGCGATTTGCCACCCGCTTCCTCGGGACGATCAGCACCATCCTGCTGGTCCGGATGCTGCGACCGGCCGATTTCGGCCTGGTGGCGCTGGCAACCACGTTTTCCTTCGCGATTGACGAACTGGCCGAAATCGGCGTCGAGAATGCGCTGATCCGCGAACCTCAGCTGGATCGCGCGATGTACGATACCGGCTTCACCCTGGCGCTGATCCGCGGCAGCATGTCGGCCCTGCTGATCGGCGCGTGTGCCTGGCCGGTCGCCGGGTTCTTCGGCGAGCCGCGGCTGGCCGGCATTCTGCTGGCAATCGCGGCGGCGATATTCATTTCCGCCGCCGAGAATATCGGCGTGATCGATTTCCGGCGCGATCTCGCATTCGACAAGGAGTTCAAGCTGCTGCTGGCGCCGCGGCTGCTGGGCATCGTCGCCTGCCTCGCCACGGCCTATGTGTGGCGAAGCTATTGGGCGCTGGTGGTAGGTATCCTGACAACGCGCTGTGCGCGCACGGCATGCTCCTATCTCCTGCACGACTACCGGCCGCGCCTGTCGTTGCAGGCATTGCACCGGCTGGTGGGTTTTTCCTTCTGGAGCTGGATGCTGGCATGGGTGTCGCTGATCCGGGACCGGATCGATAATTTTGTCGTCGGCCGCATGCTCGGCGCCGCGGATGTCGGGCTGTATTCGATCGCGTGGGACGTCGGCTTCATCACCTTCAACGAGCTTGTCGCGCCGATCTGCCGCGCCCTGTTCCCCGGCCTGAGCCAGGTGCGGAACCGCGGCAGCGATATCGCCGAGGCGTATTTCCGCGTCGTCTCCGCCACCCTGGCGGTGACGCTGCCGGCCGGCATCGGCATCGCGCTGGTCGCCGATCCGCTCATCCGGCTGGCGGTCGGCGCGCGCTGGGCCGCGGCGATTCCCCTGGTGCAGATCTTCGCGCTGGTCGGGATCTTCCGGGTGGTGACCTATATCGGGGCGACCTTGCTGACGGTGTTCGGCGTGCTGCGAATCCAGTTCTCCATCACGGTCGCCACGCTGCTGATCCGCTTCGCGCTGCTTGTCGTGCTGATCGGGCGCTTCGGCCTGATCGGTGTCGGCTTTGCCGTCGCCGCCGTGGCGATCCTCGAAGAGGCGTTCTATCTGTTCGAAACGTTCCGCCGCTATGGACTGCGGGCATCGGACCTGTGGCGCAACAATTGGCGCACGGTGGTGGCGACAGCACTGATGACGCTTGCCGTGGTCCTGCTGAAACGGGCCTTGGGCACCGATGCGACGTTCGCGCATCTGTGCGCGCAGGTGCTGGGCGGCGGGCTGACCTATGCGGCGGTATTGCTTGGCGCATGGCTGGCCGCCGGCCGGCCGCAAGGTGCCGAAGCGACGATCCTGGCCACGGTCCGGGAGGCGATCCGTCCGCTGCGGCGGCGCGGCGCGTAGCCGCGCGGCGGGTGAAGTAAAATTGATAACCGTCACCCTGAACGGCGACAGCATGACCACGATTCAGCCTTCACACAAGAGTCAATTCTGACTACCTTAGTGACATATGGCGGCCTCTCGTTCGCGCATGAGGCGTTTGATTTTCTGTCGGATGGGGAGTTTGCGGACGCGGTGGCAGTCCTTTTAGGCAGCGTCGGCAATTAAGTGCGTCAGCACGCCGACAAAGCTGCCGATCAAAACAAAGGCTTAGGGCTTGTTCGAGTAATTCCGGCAAAACCCTGGGCACGCAGGTGCAGCATGATCGGGGGTCAGCCAATGGAGCGGCGGAAATCCGCCACTGTTGCGGCTGTGGTAAGCGAAACAAGGACTGACTTTACATAACTTGCCCGGGGTTTTGCCCCTCTTACTTGTTCGACCGTGCAACCGATTCGATTGTTTTCGAACAAGCCCTTGGTGCCGGAGGCGCTAACGGAAATCCTGTCTATGCCGAGAGGCCCCGGCGAGGAGGATCCTGACGTTTCCTCATTCGCTCAGATCATGGCGCTGCTGCGTCATTACACGCTCAACCGGCCGATGCTGCCCAAACGAGACTACGGCTTATGTCACCGCGCACACGGCCTATGGAAACGGAAAACACGGACGGTACGGATCGGTGGAATGTATTATGGCGGCAACGGCCGCTTCATAATAGCGCATGCCTGGTTCGCGAGAGGGATCAAACGAAACGGCAAGGCTGTTATAGAAAAGGAGGCGGAATTCGCCGCAGTCACCGCGTCTCGATTGCGCAACATTGGCCTGTTGCACCACTCATGGAAGGTGAAGGACCCACATCATGGCGAAGCGCTCCCGTTTGATCCTTACTAGCGACGGAGAGCAGGCGTTCGGGCGTCTGGCCGACGGGATTTCTCGCGCTTTGGATGCCGTGCTGCGCCAGGAGCGGGTCAAAAAGAAGCAGCTTGCCGAACTGGCTGGCGTCGATCAGGCTGTCGTCAGCAGGGCGCTTGACGGCAGCCGGAATCTTGAAACGCGCACCGTGGCGGCCCTGTTTGGCGCAATGGGTTACTCGCTCGACGTAGTGCCCAGGCCAATGCATGCGGCTTCGCTGCCCGCGGGCGAGCGGCCATTGTCGCACGATAGACAGAAAGATCTGCCGAAACGCCGTCCCGCCGACCTCGAGTCCGGCACGCGCGATCCCGGCGTCAGTCCAAGGGTGGAACGGGCGGACGCATGATCGCGATCCCGATCGCAATGATGATGCCAGAGTCCCGGTGCATACCGCGATGGCATCGCCTGGCGATGGCGTTCCGGACGCCCATCAGGCGCGTTTCCAACGGAGTTATTCGCGTACCTAACGTTTCGATAACAAACCTGGCCCCCTCGCGATCACCAAGGCTGGCTCCCGGCGCGTGACCGTTGACCGCCTGCGCCTGAGATAAGCGCCCGAGGGGAAATAAGCGCGTCATCCGCGGCGACGGCCGTGCGTACCACGTCATGGCGGGCGAAGGCCTGATGCAGCAAGGCGAACGGCTGGATAGCGTGCCGGTGCAAGCGGGCGAGCTTCGCACTGGCGACCGCGGCTATCCTCAGCCGGACGGATTGCGCGCGACGCGCGACGGGCGTTCGCCCGCCATCCACCGCGTCCTTGTCGCACGCGGCAAAGTCGTGGATCGTGCGCCTTCGCGCACCATGACGCGGTAGGGCCCGTGCGCCGCCTGACTAATTCGTTTATTTCGCTTCGGGCCCTAAAGGCACAGGCGTGACCATCGCTCCCGGCGCCTGACCACCAAGGGCCGGTGCCAGGTCCGGATCACCGCAGCCGTGCCGCTAGCGGAACGACCTGCCTCGCGTCCGGGATACCTGCTGCCCGACAGCCGGCGCATCTGGCAGACATTCAGTCCGGCTGCCCGGACTGCCTGGCCGGCTGCCCGGCCTACCGTCCCGCCCCCCTGGCCGGCTGCCCGGCAGAGTGCCCGGCGTCCCGGCCGCACCGCCGCCGCGCCCGGCCCTCCCCGGAGCCGGGGCACCGCGATCGGGCCGGCGCACCGCCGCGGCGGCCGGTTTCACTCGGTTACCCTGCGTCCCGCCCCAGCCCCTTGCCCCGCGGGCCACCGCGATGATAGTGCCCCCCGGTTGTTGCAACAGGGGCCACGGACACATGCCGTCCACATTTGAGACCGTCGCCGGGATCATATCCGAGACATGCGACATCCCGCTGGACAAGATCACGCCGGAATCCCACGCCATCAACGACCTGGGCATCGACAGCCTGGACTTCCTCGACGTCGCCTTCGCCATCGACAAGGCGTTCGGCATCAAGATGCCGCTGGAGCAGTGGACCCAGGAGGTGAACGAGGGGAAAGTATCGTCCGACGAATACTTCGTCCTGGGCCACCTTGCCGAAAATATCGACAAGCTGGTTGCCGCCAAGGTCGCCTGAACCTGAATGCACCTCGAATATTTCCAGATGGTGGACCGGATCGTCGCGCTCGATCCGCAGGCACGGCTGGTGCGCGCCGATTGCACCGTGCCCGGCGAATCCACCATCTTTGAAGGCCATTTCCCCGGCTATCCGCTGCTTCCCGGCGTGCTGATGATCGAGACCATGGCCCAGGCCGGCGGCTGGCTGGTGCTCGCCACCCTGCGCTTCGCCCGCATGCCGTTCCTCGCCCAGGTCAAGGAGGCCAAGCTGCGCGGCTTCGTTACGCCCGGCGCGCACCTGGAGGTGACGGCGCGTCTGGTGCAGGATGGCTCCGGCTACGCGGTCGCCACCGGCCGGATCGAGTCGGACGGCCGCAAGGTCGCCGAGGCCGAGCTGCGCTATGGCCTCGCGCCGTTCCCCAACGAGACGCTGCGCGCGCGGATGCTGGAAACCGCCCGCCGCGTGGCGGTGCCGGAGGTTTACCTGCCAGAGGAACCATCGAGTGGCGGCTGACCGCGACGCACTGATCACGGGCATCGGGCTGGTTTCCTGCCTGGGCGAAGGCCCCGAGGCGCATTGGGCCGCGCTGAACGCCGCCGGCGGCTTCCTGCCCGTGCTGGACACCGCGCGCTTCGCCCCCTGGCCGGTGCATCCCTTGATCCCCGTCACCTGGGAAGCCCAGGTCCCCCGCCGCGAGCAGCGGCAGATGGAGGCATGGCAGCGGATCGGGGTGTACGCCGCCGGGCTGGCGCTGGACGCCGCCGGCGTGAAGGGCAACGCCGCCTTGCTCGAACGCATGGACATGATCGTCGCCGCCGGCGGCGGCGAGCGCGACTATGCCGCCGACGAAGGCATCATCGCCGCCCTGCACGATGCCCCCGATCCCGGCGCCCGGCTGAACGACCGCCTGCTCTCGGACCTGCGCCCCACCCTGTTCCTGGCCCAGCTTTCCAACCTGCTCGCCGGCAACATCTCGCTGGTGCACGGGGTGGTCGGCTCGTCGCGCACCTTCATGGGCGAGGAAGCCGCCGGCACCGACGCCGTCCGCACCGCCTGTGCGCGCATCGCCAGCGGCCAGGGCGATCTGTTCCTGGTCGGCGGCTCCTATAATGCGGAACGGCCGGACACGCTGCTGATCTACGCCGCCGGAGGATTGCTGCGGCAGGGGCCGTTCATGCCGGTCTGGGAACGGCAGGCGAGCGGCGGCGGCATGGTGCTCGGCTCGTCCGGGTGCTTCCTGGTGATCGAGAGCCGTGCCCACGCGGTGGCGCGCGGCGCCGCGCCGATTGCCCGCATCGCCGGCGTGCTGACCGACCGCTGCGGCCGCCGCCCCGGCGAGGCCACCGCGGTGGCGGCACGGCAAGTGGCGGCGCTCGCGCCCGCCCTGGACGGAACGGCGGCGGTGATCTCCGGCGCCACCGGCATCGCCCCCGCGACGGCCGAGGAGGCGGCGTTCCTGCGCGGCCTGGACCTGCCGGTGCGCGCCGCCGCGACGGCGTTCGGCCATCCGCTGGAAGCCGCATTCCCGGCCAGCCTCGCGCTGGCTGCGATGGCGGTTGCGAAGCGCCGTCTGTTCTTACCGCTGGAGCCGGCAGAGCAGATGATGGAAGGGCCGTTGCGGCAGGCGCTGGTGACGTCCTGGGGCTTGTGGCGCGGTGAAGCCATGGCGCTGGTGGACCCGGCGTGAGGCGCATGAGGCGCATGAGGAGGCAGTTTGCCGATGACCGACGATAGCCTTGATGCCCGCGGCCGTCCGGTGGTGGTCGTCACCGGGATGGGGCTGGTGACATCGCTCGGCCAGGGCAAGCAGGAGAACTGGCGCAAGCTGGTCGGCGGAACCTCCGGCATCCACCGCATCTCGCGCTTTCCCATTGCCGGCCTGCGCACCACCATCGCCGGCACGGTCGATTTCGTACCGCTGGACGATCTGTCGGCGCCGGCGCTGACCGAGGCGCTTGGCGCCCTGGCGGCGGAGGAGGCGCTGGCCGAAGCCGGCATCGGCACGCCTGGCAACTTCCCGGGGCCGCTGTTGCTCGCCATGCCCCCGGTGGAGATGGAATGGCCGCAGCGCCTCGCCGCCGCGGCCGCGGCCGAGACCGGCAACGCGCCGGTCACCTGGATGGACCTCGTCCGCGCCGTGTCCGACGGCCGCTTCGCGCCCTGGTCCGAACGCTTCCTGTTCGGTTCGATCCCGGAGCACCTGGCCGACCGTTTCGGCACCAAGGGTTCGCCGATCGCCACCTCCACCGCATGCTCCTCCGGCGCCACCGCGATCCAGCTTGGCGTGGAGGCGATCCGCCGCGGCGAGGCAGCGGCGGCGCTGGTGATCGGCACCGACGCTTCGGTGAACCCGGAGAGCCTGATCCGCTTTTCCCTGCTGTCCGCGCTGTCCACCCGCAACGACCCGCCCGAGGCCGCCGCCCGCCCGTTTTCCCGCGATCGCGACGGCTTCGTGATGGCGGAGGGCGCCGGCGCGTTGGTGCTGGAAAGCCTGGCGCAGGCCCGCGCGCGGGGGGCGGAGGTCCTTGGCGTGGTCGAAGGCTGCGGCGAGATGGCGGACGGCTTCCACCGGACCCGTTCGTCGCCCGACGGCAAGCCGATCATCGCCTGCATGCGCCATGCGCTGGAGGATGCCGCCCTGGCACCTGACGCCATTGGCTACGTGAACGCCCACGGCACCGGCACGCCGGAGAACGACAAGATGGAATGGCTGGGCCTGACGGCGGTGTTCGGCGAACGGGCGGGGTCGCTGCCGGTGTCCTCGAACAAGTCGATGATCGGCCATACGCTGAGCGCCGCCGGCGCGGTGGAGGCGATCTTCACGTTGCTGTCGCTGCGCAACGGCGTGCTGCCGCCCACAATCAACTACGACACGCCGGACCCGGCGCTGCCGGTCGATTGCGTGCCGAACGTTGCGCGCGAGCTGCGGGTGAGCCACGCGATTTCCAACTCGTTCGGTTTCGGCGGGCAGAACGCGTGCCTGGTGCTGGGGGTTTAGCAACCGCCCTGCGAGTTTCATAGTTACGTCCACGCTGTGCGATGCGCGCGGTGTGGGTGCGAGGCCAATTGAAGGGTTGGTCAGGCCGGGGATACGGTCGAGCAGGTCGTTATCGAGGGCCTTGTGCATGGGGCGGACGGCCGGGGATGGGTTGACGAAGCGTTGGTCACGGCCGGCCTGGCGGGTCGGGCAGCCGCATCTCAGGCTGAGATCGTTGCAGAATGCACCACCCAGCGTGCCCTGCTATTCGCGCGGCGCGGACGCAGCCGCCGGCACCGCGCGCGCCGCTCGCTTCCCCGCGGTTCCGACCGTTGCGTGGTTTGCACGCGCCGCCGCGGTTCCGACCGTTGCATTGTTCGCCGGCGCCGCGTCGGTTCCCGCCGGCGCATCGCTGGCCGGCGCCGCTTTGATCGGCTTCACGCTGTCCGGCAACTGCGCCTGAATGAACCGGCCAAGCTCCTCCAGATCCTTGCCCTGTGGGAAACTGCTGCGCCACAGCAAGCCAATCCGCCGCTCCGCCTTCGCCGCCGCCAGCGGCCGAATCTCCAGCCGCCGGTGCCGCGCGGTCAAATGCGGCACCGCCATCGCCGGCAGCAGCGTGCAGCCGAGCCCGGCGGCCACCATCTCGCAGATCGTCTCCAGGCTGGTCGCGCGGAAATCGTCGTTCGGGCCGCGGCCTTCGCGCGATTGCTCGCGGCATACCGCCAACGCCTGGTCCCGCAGGCAGTGGCCCTCATCGAGCAGTAGCAGGGACTCATGCGCCAGGTCGCGTTCGGTGACGGTGGGGCGATTGCTCAGCCGGTGACCCGGCGGGCAGGCGAAGCAGAACGGCTCGCAGAACAATGGCATCGCGCGATAGCCACCGGGTTGTTCCGGCAGCGCTATCAACACCACGTCCAGCGCATGCGCGTCCAGCGCCGCCATCAGGTTGGCGGTGAGATCCTCCCGCAGCACCAGCCGCAGTTCGGGAAAACTTTGATGCAGCCGCTCGAGCAACAGCGGCAGGATATACGGGCTGAGCGTCGGAATGATGCCGAGCCGCAGCACGCTGGTCAGCGTGCCATGGCGATGGCGCACGAGTTCCGAGATCTGGTCGGCCTCTTCCAGAATCCGGCGGGCATGCGCGACCACGGTGGCCCCGATCGGCGTCAGCGTGACAAAGCGCGTGGTGCGTTCCACCAGCGGCACGCCGAGGCTGTCCTCCAGCTTCATCAACTGGCTGCTCAGCGTCGGCTGCGACACGTGGCAGCGCTCCGCCGCCCGGCCGAAATGGGACAGGTCTGCAACGGCAACCAGATAGCGCAGCTCGGCAAGGGTCATGGCCCCTCCCATTGGCAACGTCTATGGATGAAATTGCATTTTTAGATTGGACTAATCGCCTCCGCCCGGCAAGGCTAGCCTCCGCGATGCCGGCTGGCGAGAGGCCGCGGCACGCCAGGCAGACCGGCGGACGGCGATTGCATAACGCCCGGCACCGGGATCGAACGTCTCGCGACGCCAATGCGGACAGCGGGACAGCAGGAGGGTAGGACCTGTGCCAGAACGCATGGCGGCCGGCCGGTTCGGAAAATCCCGTTTCACCGTCAACCATCTGCGCCGGCGGCTGAATTCCGCATACGGAATGTCGTTGCCGGACATCCACCGGCGCCGGCGCGCGGCCATGACAATTTGGCGGCGCGCCAGATGACGCACCGGCAGCGGCCGGTTCGCGGCGCCGGCATGGGCTTTATCTCGATCAGGTTCAAGCGTAGGCTTCAGGCCGGCCTGTCGCGCGTGTGCGCCACGGGGACCGTGCGCGGAGGACACTCGCGACTCAAGATCACCAGGCGACAGAGAGAGGGGAGGTCAGGAAGATGGCACAACAGAACGACATCGCATTGATGGCTCACCTGATGCGGCGCGCGGGATTCGGCGCCAGCAGGGACGAGCTCGAAGCAAGAGTGGCCAGGGGATACGATGCGACAGTCGAAGAGCTGCTGCATCCCGAAACCCAGCCGGCGGTCGATCCTTACGTGCTGCTGCGGCACCAGCCGGCGGCGCTGCTGCCCGGCGGACAGCCGCCGATGGGCAACGTCAACTATATGTACTACCTGGTGAACACCCAGCGCCCGCTGCAGGAAAAGATGGCGCTGTTCTGGCACCACGTGTTCGCCACCGGCAATTCCAAGGTCGACAACTACGATCAGTTGCTAGAGCAGATTGAATTGTTCCGCCGGCACGGCATGGGCAATTACCGCGACCTGCTGGTGCGAATCGCCCGCAACCCCACCATGCTGTTCTGGTTAGATAACAATCAGAACCACGGCACCGCGGTGAACGAGAACTGGGGCCGCGAGCTGCTGGAATTGTTCAGCCTGGGCGCCGGCAACTACACCGAGAAGGACGTGCGCGAGGCATCGCGTGCCTTCACCGGCTGGACGTTCGAAACCAAGCTGCCGCGCCTACCCTATGGGCGGTTCCCGTGGAAGTTCGAATACCGCGCGGAAGACCATGACGACGGCGAGAAGGAATTCCTCGGCCACAAGGGTAACCTGAACGGCGAGGACATCATCGACATCGTCGTGCAGCAGCCGGCCAATGCTAAGTTCATCTGCCGGCATCTGTACAACTTCTTCGTCGCTGATGAGCCGCAGGTGCCGGCATGGTCGATCGAGGCACCGCGCGATCCGGCCGCGGTCGACGCGATGTGCAAGGTGTTCCGCGAATCAAAGGGCGACATCGTGCCGGTCCTGCGCACCATGTTCACCTCGGACTTCTTCAAGAACGCCCGCTTCCAGCACCTGAAGTCGCCGGCCGAAGTGGTGGTCGGCACGCTGCGCCTGGTCGGCGGTTACGAACTGCCGAAGCCCGGCTACGGCGAGCTTTCCATGCAGCCGTCCTACATGGGCCAGGACCTGCTGAACCCGCCGTCGGTGGAGGGCTGGCACACCGGCAAGGAGTGGATCAACAGCGGCTCGCTGATGTCGCGCATCAACTTCGTCGCCGCACAGATCGGCAATCCCGACCTGCCCGGCGTGAAGGCGATCATCGAGCGGCTGAAGGCGCAGGGCACGCAAACCCCGGACCAGCTGGTCAGCAACTGCCTGGATTTGCTCGGCCCCGTGGAAGTCGGCGACAACACCAAGAAAGAGCTCACCGACACCGCGAAGCAGTGGGGCGAGATCAAGTGGGACGGCGCCAATGCCCAGAACGCCACCCAGCATGCGGCGGAAATGCTGCAGCTGATCGTGGCGACCCGCGAATTCCAGTTTGGTTGAAACACGCCAAGAATCGACAAGGAGGAATGCAATAATGTCTGCGACACAGACGGCAGCCAAGGACCCGGTGCTGGTTGTGCTTCAGCTCACCGGGGGAAACGACTACCTCAATACCGTGATCCCGTACAATAACGGACTCTATCGCGATAACCGCAAGGCCGTGGGCATTGCGGAAGCCGAGATGATCCAGCTCGACCAGGCGCACGCCATTCCGCAGTACATGGCGCCGCTGAAGAAGTTCTGGGACGACGACAAGCTGGCGATCATGCACGGCGTCGGCTACCTGGATTCGCCGCGCTCGCATTTCCGCTCGATGGACATCTGGCACACCTGCGAGGCCGACAAGGTCGGCACCGAAGGCTGGCTGGGCCGCGTGGTGCGCGAGTTCGATCCGCGCAAGGAAAACGTCGTCACCGCCGTCAGCTTCGGCCCCTGCCTGTTCCGCGCGCTGGCGGTGCCGGGTGTTCCGGTGGCCTGCGTCGCCGGGCCGCTGGAGCAATACGGCTTCCTGCCCAGCATCCGCGACCAGGCGCAGCGGCTGAAGGTGCTGGAAACCTTCTCGCACATGTATCAGCCCATCGAAGGCAGCGGCGTGATGGAGTATCTCGGCACCACCGGCCTCGACGGGCTGAAGGGCGCCGACATCCTGAAGGTGGCGCCGGGCCGCTATAATTCCGACGTCAAATACCCGAACACGACGATCGCGCAGAAGCTGCGCGGCATAGCCCAGGTGCATCTCGCGGGCCTCGGCACCCGGGTGTTCTATTGCGATCATGGCAGCTTCGATTCGCATGCCGGCCAGTCGCCGCTGCATGCCAGCCTGTGGACCGCGGTCACCGAGGGCCTCGACGCCTTCATGACCGACCTGCGCGCGCACGATGCCGCCGACAACGTCATCGTGCTGATGTTCTCCGAGTTCGGGCGCCGCGTGCGCGACAACGGCTCGGGCACCGATCACGGTGCGGCCGGCGCGACGTTCGTGCTGGGCGACAAGGTCAGGGGCGGGCATTACGGCGAATATCCGTCGCTGGATGCCAGCAAGCTGGTGCAGGGCGACCTGTCGCCGAGCATGGACTTCCGCAGCATCTACTCGACCATTCTCGACAAGTGGCTGGGGATGAACCCGGCGCCGATCGTGAATGGCACCTACGAGAAGCCGGCCTTCCTGCACTAAGGGCTCGGCGGCGCTGCCGGCCGCCCTGGTTCCCCGGACGCAGCGTCCGCGGGAACCAGGGCGGCGCCGGCACAGCGCACAGGGCCTTCTGGGCATGCGGCGAGCAGGGCAGGCGAGGCGTTTGGATGTAACGGGAGGGAGTTATGGCGCTAACAACAGTGGTTCGTGGCAGGGCATACGACTGGAGCCATGCCATCGGGCGCGGCGCGGCAACCGGCACGGGTTTCAACTACGTGCAGACGATGTGCCTGGGCAATGACGGCGATCTCTATACCGCCAACCGGGGTAACGAGAACAATTTCGGCATGCGGGTGAACCGCATCCGCCTGGGCGGCCCCGGCGACGAAGAGCTGGCGGCGGAGTTCTTCCAGCATGGCGAGGGCGACGGCAAGGCGACCTGGCCGTTCGGCGTCGCTGTCGGCCGCGACGGCCGGGTGTATTGCTCCGACGAATGGACCAACACCATCTCGGTGTTCGATCAGAACGGCAAGTTCCAGTACAAATGGGGCAAGGGCGGCAGCGCCGACGGCGAGCTGATGCGCCCCGCCGGCCTGGCGGTCGAGAAGAACGGCAACGTCATCGTCGTGGACAGCGGCAATAACCGGCTGCAGGTGTTCACGCCGGAGGGCAGGCTGGTCGCCACCTGCGGCAAGGCGGGATCCGGCCCCGGCGAGTTCAACCAGCCATGGGGCATCACGCTGGACGACAAGGGCGACATCTTCGTCGCCGACTGGAAGAACCATCGGGTGCAGAAGCTGTCCCCGCAGGGGCATCACCTGATGAGCATCGGCTCGTACGGCGCGCTGCCGGAGCCCGAGGACGCCTACGCGGTGACCTATCTGGGGCCGTTCGTCACCAGCCTGCCGGCATCCGGCTATCCCAGGGCCGGCCTGCTGAACCATCCGACCGATGTCGCGGTGGACCCCGACGGCGACATCTACGTCACCGACTGGGGCAACCATCGCGTCTGCATCTTCGAGGCCGATGGCACGCCGCTGACCAACCTGTATGGCGACTCTCAGGTGATGTCGAAATGGGGCAAGCAGAGCGTCGATGCCAACCCGGACATGATGAAGGCGTATCGCCGGGTGCGGAACCTGGAGCCGCTGTGGCGGTTCTGCTTCCCGACCGCGGTCGATTTCAATCCGGCAACGGATGAGATCATCGTGGCGGACAGCCAGCGCAACCGGCTGCAGGTGTATCGCAAGGTGCGCGACTACATGGATTTCCAGGCGAACCTGTAGCGTCCTGCCGGGCCCGCGCCGCGCACCAGCGCGCGCGGGTCCGGCGGCGTTTCGGCCGGCCCCGCGGCCTGGCGCTGCCGGATCGCGCAGGCCCCGCATCCATTCAATCGGAATCCGCGAACCGGCCTGCGTGTCGCGACCGCTGCGCTGCCGTGCGGTCAATCGTCATCGTGGCCGGCGTTACTCCATCGCCTCGGCCGGCACCGGCGCCGCAACCCGCGGACGCCGCATCAGCAACAGCAGCAACAGCGCCGGAAACGTGGTGAGGATCAGCAGCTTGTAGTCGTTGTTGTAGGCAATGATCTGGGCCTGGCGATTCACCAGTTGATCGATCAGTGCGGCGCCGTGCCGGTGCGCCGGGTTCAGCATGCCCAGCGCCGCCAGCGCACGGTTGAACGGGTTCACGTCCGCCCCGATCTGCTCGTGCAGCACTTGCGTGTTGCGCGCCAGCATGGTGGTGACCACCGACACGCCCACCGCCGCGCCGATATTGCGGAACAACGAGAACAAGCTGGCGCCCTCGGTGCGCAGCGCGGGGTCCAGCGTGGCGAAGGCGAGCATCTGCAGCGGCGTGAACACCAGGCCCAGGCCGGCGCCTTGCAGAATGATCGTCAGGATGATGTCGTGCTGCGATACGTCCGGCGTCCAGCCGGTCATGATCCAGAACGACAGGCATTCCATCGCCAGGCCGGTTCCCACCATCAGCCGCGCATCGATGCGATGGGAAAACCGGCCGCTCAGGATGATGGTGAAGAAATTGCCGACGCCGCGCGGCGCCATCACCAGGCCCGCGGTGGCGACCGGGTAGTTGGCCATGTTCTGCAACCACGGCGCCATCATCGCCAGGCTGGAGACCAGCAGCGTGCCGACCGCGAACATCAGCACGATGCCGACGGAGAAGTTTATGTCGCGGAACAATGCCGGCCGGATCAGGGGCCGCCGCGCCCAGCCGAGATGCACCAGGAACAGGTAGCTGCCCAGGCCGGCGAGCACCGCCTCGACCAGAATCTCGCGCGAGGCGAACCAGTCGCGCTCCTGGCCGCGGTCCAGCATCATCTGCAACGCGCCGATGCTGAGCGAGAGCAACGCGAAGCCCAGCCAGTCGAAGCGCAGCGAACGGCTGCCCGGGAAATTCGGCAGGAATACCAGCAGCCCCAGCGCACCCAGAATGCCGACCGGCAGGTTGATGTAGAACACGTAGCGCCAGTCGTACCAGGCGGTGAGGTAGCCGCCGAGCGTGGGGCCCATGATCGGACCGATCATCACGCCCATGCCCCACAGCGCCATCGCCCAGCCGCGTTCCTCGGGCGGATAGATGTCCAGCATGATCGCCTGCGACAGCGGCACCAGGGCGGCGGAGAACATGCCCTGCAATAGCCGGAACATGACGATCTGCATCAAGGTCTGCGCGGCGCCGCATGCCATCGAGGCGATGGTGAAGCCGATGATGCACAGGATGAACAACGGCTTGCGTCCGAAGCGCGAGGCGAGCCAGCCGATCGGGGCGGTCATGATGGCGGCCGCCGTGATATAGGACGTGAGCACCCAGGTGATTTCGTCGTAGCTGGCGGAGAAGCTGCCCTGCATGTAGGGCAGCGCGACGTTGGCGATTGTCTGGTCGAGCGACTGCAACAGCGTCGCGCCGATGATGCACCAGGTGATCATGCCGCGATGGGGGAATCTTTCCCCCGCAGACACGACACGGCCGGCCCCGGCAACGATGGTGGTCATCGTTTCGGTATCGGATGGGTGACAGGGGCGCCTGCGTCAGTGCCCGGCCGGCCTGACAGCGCACGGGCCGCGGCTCGACTCGCGACAGTCCGCGATAACTCCTGACATTTTCGCTTCCCCCCATGCGGTCATTGGGCACAGCCTGCCATATTCGCAGGCGCTGCCCAAGGTGCCCCGGTCGCGGCGGCGTGCGGCACCGCGTGGCCTCGCCGCCTGTGCCGGGCTATCCTTCGCGCCTGCCGCTAGGAACCCGCCATGGCTGCCTATCAGTTCGTCACCGTCGATGTGTTCACGGATCTGCGCTTCGGCGGCAATCCGCTCGCCGTGTTCCCCGACGCGCGCGGATTAAGCGATGCGGACATGCAGGCGATCGCCAATGAGTTCAACCTGTCGGAGACGACGTTCGTCCTGCCGCCCGACAACCCGCAGCACCATGCGCGGGTGCGCATCTTCACCCCGCGCGCCGAGATGCCGTTCGCCGGCCATCCAAACGTTGGCACCGGTTACGTGTTGGCGCAGCGCGATGCGAATCCGCCGGAACATTACGTGTTCGAGGAGATTGCCGGACTGGTTCGCGTCCACGTGCAGCGCGATGCGGCGAAGCAGATCACCGGGGCGCGGATTGCAGCGCCGCGGTCGCTGTCGATCGATATCGCGTTGCCGGCCGACGTGATTGCCGCCTGTGCCGGCGTGACGGCCGATGATGTGCTGACCACGGCGCACGGCCCGTTGATCGCCTCGGTCGGCACGCCGTTCGTAATCGCCGAATTGGCCAGCGTCGAGGCACTGTCGCGCGCCAGCCCTGACCTGGGCGCCTTCCGTGCCGCGGCCGCGCGCTTTACCGAGATCGGCACGCGGTTCGCGCTGCATCTCTATGCGCGGCTCGACGGCGATGCGACGCGGCTGCGCACACGGATGTTCGCGCCGCTGGCAGGCGTGCTCGAGGACCCTGCCACGGGCAGCGCCAACGCCGCGCTTGCCGCGTTGCTCACATCGCTGGCGCCGGGAGAGAACGTTGATCTGACCTATGACATCGCGCAGGGGGTCGAGATGGGACGGCCGAGCAGGATCGTGGCGACCGCACGGAAGACGGCGGAGGGGCCGGTCAGCGCGACGGTCGCGGGAAGCTGCGTGCCGGTGATGACAGGGACCATCGAAGTTTGAAGCCAACCGGCCGCTGCACCGTATTGCTCACGCTGCGCGGCAGAGGTTGCGATGCGAAGCGCCGGGGGTGGGGATGATCGGACCGGGATCCTGGATGCCGCGGACGGGTAACGTGAACGCACAGGATGTGTTCATCCCCGATGGCTTCTGCAAAATCAGCAGCATGCACCATGGCGCGCGGCACTACGCCGCGGTATCGGCGTGGTCGCGTGGCGCGAAGCTCGCAGGGCTCTGGACGGCAACGGATCCGACCTGGCTGCTGCCGAAGCCCGTGACGGAAATCGCGCGCGAGGTTGGCGGTTTGCGGGCAGCGCGGTCGTGACCGCGGCGTCGCACACGCCGCGGATGGACTCGCCCGAAGTCGCCGATCTCGAAGCCGCGGCCGCGTGGCGTCTGCGCAAGCTCGATGCCGACCCCACCGACGAGCAAAGTGCCGCCGCGGCGCGGCGCCTGCAGCGGATCGCCGATCACCTGCGTCAGCATCACGACGCGCAGCTTCACCAGGAGTACGGTGCGATCTGCAACTGGCTCGCCGAATCGGACGACATCACCGACTTCGCCCAGCTCGCGCATGAATATCGCCTGCGCATCGGCATCGACGCCTTCCCGGAAACCGGCGACGACTATCTGCGCGCCTTGCTCGATCTCGCCCGCCAGACCTTCGGTTCGCCATGATCCGCCAGCGGAATGACACCGCGCCGCCGTTACGCCGCCCATCGGGCCTGCGTTGGACCGCCATCAATACGCCAGCCGGCCGCGCAGTTCTTCGAACGGAATCATAACCGCGGCACGATACGCGGGCCGCGTTTGCAGCCGCGCGTACCACGCCTCCACATGCGGCACGACGGGACGATCGATCGCCAATTCGAAATACCGGTACAGCGCCGTGCCCGCCGGTATGTCCGCCAATGTCAGATTGTCTCCCAGCAGATAGTTCCGCCCCGCCAGCACGCGATCCAGCAGCCGGAAATGCCCGGCACAGGTAGCGATGCTGGCGCGGATCGCCGGCCAGTCGCGCTGCGAGTCGGGCGTGCGGTAGAATCCCCAGAACACGCCCATCAGGAAATCGGGCTGCAATTCAGTCTGCGACCAATCCATCCAGCGTTCCGCCAGCGACCGTTCGCCGGCACTTTCCGGCCACCACTGCGGGCCGCCGAAACGGGCCGCCAGATAGCGGAGGATCGTGTGTGATTCCCACACCACGGTGCCGCCGTCGTCGATCACCGGCACCTTGCCGTGCGGATTCATCGCCAGGAATTCCGCCCGGTCCAGCCCACCCAAACGGCCGCCCGCGGCAATATGGCGGTACTCCAGCCCAAGCTCCTCCGCCAGCCACAGCACCTTCTGCACATTGAACGAACTGCGGCGTCCCCAGATCTTCAGCATCGCTGCCACGCTCCCGCTTCGCATTGCCATGATAAACGCAGCACCCGCCGCGCCTCACGTCCACGTGACACGGCGTTTCCGCGCCGCTCAACATCTGTTGTTGCCCCGGCCCTTGAAGCATTCGCCGCCGGCATCGATAGATGCCTGCCTGCAACATCCCAGCCAGGAGCAAGCATGAGCTTTGCCACAGCGGCCGGACCCGCGGCCGCCTCCACCCTGGCGACGGGCATCGATGGACTCGATGACATTCTCGCCGGCGGCTACGCGCCGGCTCACGTTCACCTGATCGAAGGCCAGCCCGGCACCGGCAAGACCACGCTCGCCATGCAGTTTCTGCGCGAAGGCGCCGCGCGCGGCGAACGTTGTCTTTACATCACGCTCTCGGAAACCCGCGCCGAGCTGATCGCTTCGGCCGCCAGCCACAACTGGTCGCTCGACGGTATCGACATTTATGAACTCATCCCCCCCGAGCTGAGCCTGGATCCCGCGCAGGAGCAAAGCGTGATCTACGCGGCGGACCTCGAACTCGGCGAGACCGTGCGCATGGTCATGGCCGAGCTCGAGCGCATTCGCCCATCGCGTGTCGTGTTCGACAGTCTCGCCGACATCCGCCAGTTGGCGCAGAGCGGCCTGCGCTATCGGCGCCAGGTCATGGCCCTGAAATACTATCTTGCCCGCCATGGCGCGACCGCGCTGCTGCTCGATGATCTGACCGAGCACCAGGATAACCTCACGCTGCACAGCATCTCGCATGGCGTGCTGCGGCTGGAGCAGGTGGCGCCGTCGTTCGGTGCCGAGCGGCGGCGGTTGCGGGTTTATAAGATGCGCGGCCGGGGCTTCCGCGGCGGCTTCCACGACTTCATCATCCGCCAGGGCGGTATCGTACTGTTCCCCCGCCTGGTCGCCGCGGAGCATCGCGCACAGGCGGGCAGCGGCCCGCCGCTCGCCAGCAACGTGCCGGAGCTGGATCGGCTGATCGGCGGCGGCCTCGATCGTGGCACCAGCACGTTATTGCTCGGCCCGTCCGGCGCGGGAAAATCCTCGCTCGCGCTGCGCTTCGTCACCAGTGCGCTGACGCAGGGCGAGAAAGTCCTGATGGTCACCTTCGATGAAGTCCGCCACGTGCTGCTGCGCCGCGCCGCCGGCATGGGCATGGACCTGGAGCCGCACATCGCAGCCGGACTGCTGCACGTGGAGCAGGTCGATCCCGCCGAATTTCCGCCGGGAGAAATCATCAGCCTGGTGCGCCGCGAGGTGGAGCATGGCGGCGCCACCGTGGTCGTGCTCGACAGCCTGAACGGATATCGCAGTGCGATGCTGGATGAAGCCTTCCTGGTGCTGCAGATTCACGAGCTGCTGAGTTATCTCAACCAACGCGGCGTGGTGACGTTGATGGTGCTCGCGCAGCATGGACTGGTCGGCCCCATGCAGAATTCGGTCGATCTTACCTATGTCTCCGATACGGTGCTGCTGCTGCGCTTCTTCGAAGCCATCGGACAGATGCGGCGGGCCATTTCGGTGATGAAGAAGCGCACCGGCGCCCACGAATCGACAATCCGCGAATACCTGATCGACGATCGCGGCATCCGTGTCGGTGAGCCGCTGCATGATTTCCGCGGCGTGCTGACCGGGGTGCCGAGCTATGTCGGCGAAAAGGCCTCGCTGATGGGTGCCAGGACCGATGCCTAGCATCGGCGTTCCTGCCTGCGGCCCGGTGCTGGTCCTCGCGCCAGGCGGGCGCGATGCCGCGGTGGTCTGCCGGGTGCTGGAGCAGACCGACATCGCCACCACAGTCTGTTCCGACCTCGCTGCGCTGGTGGCCGGCCTGAACACGGCCGATGCGGGCGCCGCGCTCATCGCGCAGGAAGCCTTGCTGGGCGACAGCGCCGCGTTGCTCGCCTGGATCGCAGCGCAGCCGTCCTGGTCGGATTTTCCGTTTATCCTGCTCACCTTCCGCAACGCCGCCGGTGCCGCCGACCTGCACATGCCGCGTCTCGCCGCCGCGCTCGGCAACGTCACGGTGCTGGAGCGTCCGCTGCATGCGGTCAGCCTGGTCAGCGCGCTGGGTGCCGCCCTGCGGGCGCGCCGCCGCCAGCGCGAAACCGAGGCGCTGCTCGCCGAGCGCGAACGCCACGCCGCGGCGCTGCGCGCCAGCGAGGCGCGTTTCCGCGCCATCGTCGATGGCATGCCACAGCCGATCTGGTCCTCCGGTCCCGACGGCAGGCCGGATTTCTTCAACGCGCGTTGGAAGGAAGTCACCGGCATGACGCCGCCGGTGCCCCCGGCGGAAGCGACAGGCCCGGCGGGCAATTTCAGTTGGACCCGCCTCATCCATCCCGACGATTTGCACCGCGTGTGGCAGGCGTGGCAGGCATCGGTGCACTCAGGCCAGCCATTCCGCCACGAATTTCGGATCTTCACCGGCGACGGCACCTGGCACTGGTTCACCGGCCGCGCCCTTCCGGTGCACGACGACATCTCCGGCGAGATCGTGCGCTGGTTCGGTAGCTGCACCGACATCGATCCGGCGGTGCGGGCGCGCGAAGCTCTGGCGCGCAATGCGGAGGAACTCGAACGCCTGGTGACGGAACGTACCGCCTCGCTGCAGCGCGAGATGCTGGAACGCGAAAAGGCCGAAGCGGCGCTGGCCCAGGCGCAAAAGATGGAAGCGGTCGGCCAGCTCACCGGCGGCGTCGCGCACGATTTTAACAACCTGCTGACCGCCGTGCTCGGCAATCTGCAGATGATCGCCAAGCGCGGCGACGATCCGCAGATCGTCCGTTTCGCGGACAATGCGCGGCGCGCGGCCGAGCGCGGCGCACGGCTGACCCAGCAATTGCTCGCCTTCTCGCGGCGCCAGCGCCTGGCACCGGAGCCGGTGGACCTGCATCGGCTGCTCGCCGGGATCGGCGATCTGCTGGCCCGCGCCGTGGGACCGGCAATCGCCTTGCAATTCCGTTTCGAAAAAACGCTGCCGCCCGCTTTCGTCGACCCGGCGCAGCTCGAGCTCACGCTGCTGAACCTGGCGATCAACGCCCGCGACGCCATGCCGGACGGCGGCACATTGACGCTCGACGGCGGCCTGTTGCCGGCGATACCGCCGGAACTGGCGGAAGATCTCGCCCCTGGCAGCTACATTGCCATCGCGATCAGCGACACGGGAACCGGCATGACCCCCGACGTGCGGGCGCGCGCGTTCGAGCCGTTCTTCACCACCAAGGAGCAAGGCAAGGGAACCGGCCTGGGGCTGTCGCAGGTCTACGGGTTCGTGCGGCAGTCCGGCGGCATGGTGAAGCTCTGGAGCGCGCGTGGCGCGGGCACCACCGTCTCGATCTATCTGCCGCGCAGCGAGGCCATCCCGCCCGCGCGCACGGCGGCTCCCGCGGACGCACCGCCGCACCCGGTTCACGAGGCTCACATCCTGGTCGTGGACGACGACGACGACGTGCGGGACCTGGTGGTGACCATGCTGAAAGAGCTCGGCTACCGTGTCACCGCGGCGGACAACGGCCATGCCGCGCTCGACCTGCTGTTGTCCGTCGCCGGGTACGATCTGCTGTTGGCCGACATTGCCATGCCCGGGCTGAATGGGGCCGATGTCGTGCGGCTGGCCCGGGAAGCCGGGCGAGCGCCACGAGTCCTGTTCGCCACCGGCTACGCCGACCTCGGGGCCTATCGCTCGGGCCTGGAGGGGGAGAATATGATCCGCAAGCCATACCGTATGGCCGACCTGGCAAGTCACGTTGATCGTGCGCTGCGCGCACCATCGCCGGTCGCATGCGGCAAGGGCGACGCTTCGCCGCCGCAGGACGCCGCGCCGGGGTCACATCCGGAAGTTGCATCCGGCCGATTTTTCTGCTAAAAATTTGTCTGCGCCTCAATAGATCGATCGGGCGCGCGGCCAAGCGTTCCATGGGCGCGATCAAATCGTTATTATGACAGCGGCAATTTCGTTGACGGCACGTTAATCTCCCGCTTTCCCTGTGCGGAAGGCTCTGACATGATCAGTCCGATTCGTCTCTTTTTTGTGCAATCGTCTGCGCTGAAAGCAAACGGAAACGGGAACGTGTTAGGCAGGCGATTTGCCGGATATGTTGCAAGTGCTGTCTGTGTGCGGGTGACGTTCAAGAGGGCTGCCGGATCAGGGGATGGACACGGCCGGACGAACTGAGGACTGGACGGGCGCACAACTCGCCGAGCATTTGGCGTCTCTTGAAGGTGTGGCGCCCGACCCGGTGGAGCATGTGATCGCCCGCGTCACGCTGTACCCCGACGGCCGCGAGACCCAGGTCTATCATGTTGCCGACGAGCCGGCGCCGCTGCGCCAGGCGGCGCTGCCCCGATGGCTAGCGCGGCACCGCCTGCGCGGGGCCGATCGCCTGGCGCTGGCAATGCTGACGATCCGCGAGACGGTGGACGCCGACGGCCTGATTCGCGAATGCGCCATGGAACGCCGGCGCGGCGCGCTGGATGGGCCGCTCTATGGCGAACCGGCCCGCGTCGAGTTCACCGGCCCGGCACGGATGGTGCGCTTCTATCGTGTTCGCCGCGACGGCAGGCTGGCGGAAGTCGCCGGCTCCGCCGAAACGGTGGCGCCGCGCCGCATCACCCCCGAGCATTTCGCCGGCGAGGAACACGCGGTGCAGGCCCATTTCGGGCCCAAGGCCCACATGGTCGACGCCCGCGAGCCGATCCTGTTCGAATCCATGATCGGGCTCGACAGCATCCTGCATGTTCGTCTGGAGGACGGGCAGGAAATCGGCTGCGGCGTCGGCTGGCATGGGCCGGTGCCGTTCGTGCTGGTGGCGGATTTCCCCCGCTTCACCACGCCGCTGGTCCTGGCGCCGGAGAACGAAGCCGCCGTGCAGGAGCTGCTGGCGCGGGAAAACCTGGTGCGGCACGAGACCCGCTTCGACGCCGCCGGCCTCGCCGTGATCGCACGCCGCCGCGGTGCCGACGCCTTATTCCTGGTGCGTTCCCAGGGTGGCGCAGCGGCTGCCACGCCCTATGAAACGCTGCCGGACGGCGTCGCCTCGGCCGACCATGGCCGCTGGATGCGCTACGCCGAGACCTATGAGCGTCTGGCAATGCTCGACGCCTGGCCGGACGGCGACAGCGCTGACCTGCTGGTGATCTCCGGCGACGAGAGCGGCCAGATCTGGCGCCACCACATCGATGCCGACGGGGTGGAGACTTGGCGCAAGCCGGATGAATCGACCGCGGCCGGGCTGCTGTATCGCGAGCGGCTGTCCCCGGGCACTCTGGCCGCCGCCGACGCGGTGCCCGGCCCCCGGCCCGTCGCGCAGAATGGGATATCCGAGCCGGAGCCGCCGGACGACGTGGCGGGCGACAGCCTGCTCGCCAAGGCCGAGGCCTATGTCGCCGCCCTCGCCGCCTTGCGTGGCGCGCGCGCCGCCGCCAACGAGGAAGTGCCGCTCGCCGATGCGCTGACGCATGTCGGCGCGCTGGTCCGCGCATTGGAAACGCTGGGCGCCATGCATGCGGCGATCGAAGCCCGCCTGCTGCTGACGCAGATCGAGACCGGCCGGCTAAGGCCCGCCCGGCTGGCCACCGCGCTGGCGCGGATGGAGGCGCGGCTGTCGGACGAGTTGGCGGCCACCCGGGTGGTAAGCCTGACCCCGGCGCAGTGGCGTCACCTGGTCAATCCAGCCCCGTTCGGCAACGCGGTCGAGGATGCGTTGCCCGAGGCGGCCTATGACATCGAGGAAGCGGCGCTTTGCCTCGCCTACCGCCGTCCGGGCGCGGTGGCGTTCCACTGCCTGCGGGTCGTCGAATCCGGCCTTGCGGCACTGGGCGCGTCGCTGAAGTCGCCGTTGCCGGGCGAGGAGCGGCAATGGGCGCGCATCATGACGCTGCTGCGCGGCACGATGCCGGCGGACCAGGCGCCGCTGCTGGCGGCACTGGAGCAGGTGCGCCGGTGCTGCCGCTCCGCCCGGCTGGCACCGGCCGACAAATACACCGAGGCCGAGGCCGAGCGGCTCTTCCACGCGGTTGGCGCGTTCACCAATGAGCTTGCCACGGTGCTGGACCGGCGCGCGGCGGGGTGACGCGGCGCGTCCCCGCCGGGACGCGGAGGCGCCCGCGCATGGCGCGCCAGCGCTTGCGGGATTGATCCACCGGTCGATCTCGATCAATGTTCCGCCCGATGTTGGGGTGTCAATTTTCGCTCGCCCCGCGCGTACCGCGGTCAACCACGGTCCATCCCGCATGGCTTGGCATGGTCCGGCCGGCACGGCCGGGCATTGTTTGGCCCGCATGGCCGGGCGTGGGCCGCGGCCAGCCTCGATCCATCTTGCGGGCGGCCTGCGCGGGCACAGGTGACAGCACGCGGCAATCGGTTCTCCGGCGCGCCGCGGCCGGGCGGCAAGGCTTCTGAACATGAAGGCAATATTTCGTCACGTCGTTTTGGCTACCGTGGCCTGCGCGGCCATGGCACTGGCGGCGCCCGCCTATGCGCAGCACGAGGATCACGGATTCCATGGCCGGGACGGTTTCGACTTCCACGGCCGCGACTTCCGGGGCTTCTCGCCGCACGAGCTGGGGATATGGCGTGGCGGCCATTGGGTGCACGACTGGCACGATGGCCGGTTCGCCTGGTGGTGGACCGTCGATGGGGGATGGTATTTCTATCCGGCGCCGGTTTATCCGTATCCCACCTATGTCCCCCCGGCGGTTGTGGTGCAGCAGGCGCCTCCGGTTCCCTCTGGCCTGCCGCCGGCGCAGTTCTGGTATTTCTGCGACAATCCGCAGGGCTACTACCCTTACGTCGCGGCGTGCAGCGGGCCGTGGCGTCAGGTTCCCGCTTCCCCTCCGCGATGAGGCATTGGATGATGTCCATGAAGGCTACCGCCGCTGCGATCGCGGCGTTGTTGTTGCTTGATGGCTGCGTGACCCAGCCGCTGGGTCCCACCATCACCGTGATGCCGGCACCGAACAAGCCGTTCTCGGTGTTCCAGCAGGACCAGGCGACGTGCCAGGGATACGCCGACCAGCAGACCGCCGGCGGCGCGCAGCAGGCCAACAACCAGCAGTTGCTGACCGGCGTCGTCGGCACGGCGCTGGGTGCCGGACTCGGCGCGGCGATCGGCGGCGGGCGCGGCGCGGCGATCGGCGCCGGTGCCGGCGCGATCGGCGGCACGGCGGTGGGCGCAGGGCCGGCACAATATGCGCAAATGAGCCTGCAGGACCGCTATAATGCCGCCTACGCGCAATGCATGTACGCGCACGGCGACCAGGTGCCCGGCTACGGTGGACCGCCGCCGGGCTACGCCCCGCCTCCCGGCTATCCGCCCCCAGGCTATGCGCCTCCCGGCTACCCGCCGCCAGGCTATCCGCCGCCGCCCCGTAGCTGAGGCCGCCGCCTTATAGCTGAAGGCGCGCCGCGTAGCTGAGGCGCCCCTCGTAGCCGTAGCGCGCCCCGTAGCTGCGGCGCGCTACAGCGTCAGGCCGCCGTCGATCACCACTGCCTGGCCGGTGATGAACTGCGCCGCGTCGGAGGCGAGATAGACCGCGAGCGCGGCGATCTCCTCCGGCGTCCCCAGCCGGCCCATCGGCTGGCGCGCGATGAAGGCCGCACGCGCCGCCTCCACCGAGCCGGCCGCGGCGGCGTTCGCCTCGATGCGCTCGTCAAGGCTTGGGGTATGCACCGTGCCAGGGCAGAGGCAATTGCAGCGGATTCCCCGCGTCACGTAGTCCGCGGCGACGGACTTCGTCATCCCGATCACCGCTGCCTTGGTGGCGCTGTAGATGAACCGGCTGGGCACGCCCTTCAGGCTGGACGCAACCGAGGCCATGTTCAGGATCAGCCCATGGCCGCGTTCCAGCATGCCGGGCAGGAATGCCTGCATCGTATGGAACATCGAGCGCGCGTTGAGCGCGAAGCCGAACTCCCACTCCGCTTCGGTGGCGTCGAGCAACGTCCCCTGGTGCACGAAACCGGCGCAGTTGAACAGGATGTCGACGGGACCGGCGTCGCGGGCGGCCTGGGCGATGTCGGCGGCGTGCAGCACGTCGAGCTTCGCGGTGTGGATCTGGCCGGAGGCGATCTGGTGCACGGTGGCCTCGTTCACGTCGGTGGCGA